>Ga0256868_10000014_pt1 | contig 104243 bp, 80 predicted proteins | sample RVTome_13_FD_187341 | JGI IMG/M metagenome (GOLD analysis project Ga0256868, IMG submission 187341) | Soil microbial communities from uranium-contaminated site in the Upper Colorado River Basin, Wyoming, United States - RVT92D227 HiSeq ...
TATGCCATAATAATATGCTCCTTTCAGGTTCATATTTACAGGATAAGATAGCATATCGCATGTGCAATACCATAGTTTATTTACAAAACTCTCTACCCCCCACTCCTTGTAATTATGACACAGCCTCTTTGTGGAGAGGGGTTCACCCTGAAGGGATTCACCCTGAAGGGGAATAAGGCGGTGAGGTAAAAATGCCGATGATAAACTTGACAAAGCTTTTCCTTTTTCGTATATAAAGAAATCTGAAGGCGGCGTAGCTCAGTTGGTCAGAGCAGAGGAATCATAATCCTCGTGTCCGGGGTTCGAATCCCTGCGCCGCTACTTTTTACCCAAGGGTTCAAGGAGTCAAGGGTTCGAGGGGTCGAGCGAAATAAAAGCACATATCCGATTATCGAGAATTGTCGCTTAAACCCTTGAACTTTTGAACTCTTGAACCTTTAAATCCTTGACCCCTTGAACCCTCGAATCCCTTTTTGTAGAATCCCCAAAGCCAAAAAAACCATTGACAAACATGTGCCTGTTCGTATATTAATTTTGAATTGGTTACGCGGGAATAGCTCAGTTGGCTAGAGCGTCACCTTGCCAAGGTGAATGTCGCGGGTTCGAATCCCGTTTCCCGCTTTTTTTATCGGTTGATTCCCCACAGCATGCCTATCCACTTCAGCCTCTATTTCGGTTGGGGACACTTATATTATCCAAGCTCCACCAAAAACAATCCTCTAACCAAAAGCAACATAAGCGAACCAAGTCAAAATATCCGAAGCAAAACGAAACTAACCAAATCGGCTTATTTTGAGTTGAACTTGGTACAAAACTATTTTGCTAATTTGTCTCAGAATTCCTGGTTTGGACACAAGAGGGACACACTCCGCCAGGGTAGCATCAAAAGTTCCTTGAATGGATTCGATTGCTCATCAAGAGACTGGATGGCATACTTTTCAAATCGTCAAGTGTCATGTTATATAAATGAGCGCACTTTAAACCTACCATGAAACACAAGTTTCTTACAAACCGGGAACACTCTTGAATCCTCATGGGTATCTTAACCGAGGACTTGTTTAAAAGTTGGATACAACAAAAAGTATAAGTTCTCATACTTCACGAATTCGTGCTCAGGTCCGATACTATTTTGTAAAGTCTGGGAAGAACTTGCAAAAGCACCAAGGTTGGGTTTGCCCTCCCCATCAAATAAAGAAGAAGCCCCCATGCGGGGCTTCTTCTGACAAAACATGATTCGGCCTCAGTAGATTTATCTTTATTTTAGCAGGCTCATCTTCTTTGTCTCCGCAAAACTTCCTGCCTCCAGCCTGTAGAGGTAGATCCCGCTGGCTACACTCTTTCCCTTTTCATTTTTACCATCCCAAGTTACCTTATTTGTTCCTGCGCTCTGATACTCATCTACCAATATCTTGACCGTTTGCCCCAGCAGATTGTAAATCGTGAGCTTGACGTGAGAATCTTCAGGCAGGCTGTAAGAGATCTCTGTCTGCGGATTGAAGGGATTGGGATAGTTCTGAAGTAGCTGAAACTCCTCTGGCAGCGATACTCCGGTTTCATCTTCTCCGGTTACTTTTGCCAGAAGATATCCGATCGAGCTGTCGAGTTTGTCCGCCAGGTAGATGAGCCTCTGGGACGACCAGGCAGTGATGTGCCCCTTACAACTCTGCAGTCGGACATAGGCTATGAAGAGCTTAAGACCTCGTGAAGCTGCTCGGTAATTCTCGGCTTCTAAATGACAATGCACCAGCGCTAGATCACGTTTGAGCTTCTCGGCAACCCCCTGCTTTTTGATGGAGCCGTTCTCCCGGTAAAGATCGACCACATCGGAAAGTGCGATCACCCCCGCCAAGGGATCGGCGAAGGAAGCCAAATCGATCACCCTCCCTTCGGAAAAGTACGCCACCGGTGAATGGGAAACCATGAAGTCCTTGACCACGTTGTATACAAAATAATCCGTCAAGGTGAGATTATTGACTTGAAATCCCGGTATCTGGGTGAGGAAAGGAACCACCCCATCCGGCACCGTAACAGTATAGGTGGCGGTTGGATTTAATGGGTGGCCGTTTACTGTGATAGTGGAGTAATCCACTCTGGAACCGGGTGGATTGGTCAAGTTGTAAACGAAGGAGATATTTGAGCCGTGTAGAAAAAAATCCTCCACGTAAGGAAGGTTGTAAACCGCAAACTCCAACCCGTGTATGAGCGACATCCCGTCCGTCTGGAAGGTTGCCAGTTTCAGACCTAATCCGGAGGCCTGGTCAAAACCATACGGCACTGCTTGAAATATATCTGCCCCCTTAACTGGTCCGGGGTAAATGGTCTGGGAGATAAATCCCTGCGGCTGAAAAGCGATATCCGTTCCGGTTAGGTTTCGGAAAGCATCCGAGACTAAGTTTCCCAAGGCATTGTCTTTGCATAATCCCTCACCCAATGGCTTCTTGATCTCCGATTGGGCTTGGGCAATAACCTGCGAATACACCGGGCCAAACCTTGGGTCGGCTTCAATCCCTGCTGCCAAATTATCTATCATAGCATCGAGGTTCGGTTCAGCCGGAACGGATGAATCCACCGATTCCATCTGGTAATTCCAACTCTGGATGGTTGCCTTCGTTTTACCGCGGCATAAAGATAATTCACTATCCGTCTTTTGAACGGAAACCTCCCCCCCTACTATAATCTGTAATTTACCCAGATACCTACCGAACTCCCCGGCTTGAAGTATCAGGGTATTGCCAATCTGGAGGGGAGTCTCGATCACCCTATGTTCATGTCCCCCCACGATGACGTCGATGCCGGAAACGGAGGAGGCGATCATCTGATCGTAGCCGCTTCCCAAATGGGAGAGCAGAATCACTACATCGCAATTATGGCCCACTTTTAACGAATCAACCCAATCCTGCGCCACGGTCAATGGTGGTAGAACCACCACCGGCGAGGGATTGGATATCTGATTGGTCATGTCAGTCAGAAGGCCAAATATCCCGACTCTCAAATCCCCATATTCTTTTATGACATATGGCTTGATGAAATAACCCAGTTCCGGGTCATCAGTGATATCCAGGTTGGCACACAGTACCGGAAATCCGGTAGCGGGGAATCCTGCCTGGTTTAAGACATACTTCAAAGTCGAGGGGTACAAATCGAATTCGTGATTCCCCAATTCAAAGGCATCGTAGTTTAAAGCTTTCATAATCTGGAGCTCAACTACTCCCACGTACTCCTGAAACATGAAATCCCCTACAAAAGCATCTCCTGCATGTAGAAGGATGACATTTGGATCAGTCATCCTGCTTGCACCTACCAAAGTTGCCAGTCTGGCCATTCCACCCCAGGTCCAGTTCCCCTGGACATCTCTTGGACCATAAGGCAGAAGATGGGAATGGGTGTCATTCACATGCAGTATGGTCAGCGTATCGACCTGAGCCTGAGATATGGAAAATAATCCCAGAATCCCTATTAGGCTGATTAATACTTTTAACTTTTTCATCTTTCTGCTCCTTCGTTTTTAACAATTAATGATTTCACCGGCTTCATCCGCCCAAATAGAACTGTTATCGTTTCCTCCATCACCTCCATTCTTTTCCTACAGGATAGAACCGGGTTGGTCCAACATAATTCCCCTTTACCCCTCGGCGCCTGAGAGGGAAAAAACATCGGAATTTCCCATGAGACATCGAACGAATTCTTCGCAGGATTGTTCTCAATGAAAATTAAATCCTTCGCTTCAGCTTGATATCTCTCTGAACTTCCGATTTGTCGGATCAACTCTGGTCCTGATTTTACCAACATCAACATCTGATTTTTCATTATTCCTCTATAGGTTTCAAAGTTTTCGGAGAAAAGTAATTGCAAGAGTTATGCCAGTAAAAATCAGGGATAAAAGAAAAGAGGCAAATTCAATTAACCCATTATGGATGAAAAGGATAGAGGTTACTCGATTTGAGCAGATTTTCTAATGCCGAAGTTTGTTGAAGAGCGTTTGTTATGGAAAATTAGACGGGTATGTAAGATTCTATATAACTGTATCTGGACTTTTGCCGGATGACAGAACACTTATATCTTCTTGGATCGACAAATGAGCGGGAAACGCATTAAATGTTCTCGACTGCGTTTTAGTTATAACTCCGTCCTCCAGTCGAAGGACCCGGTCGGCAAACTCCACAATTCGCAAGTCGTGGCTGGCAACAATCACGCATCGGTTTCGTTCTTTGGCATACTCATGGAGAAGTCGGATAATATCAAAACCTTGTTTAGTCTCCAGACTTGCGGTCGGCTCATCGGCGATGATCAGTTCTGCCCCGTTGGCGATAGCCCGAGCCACCGCCACCCTCTGTTTTTCACCCTGGCTCAAGTTTGCCGGGAATTTCCTAAACAGATGTTCGATATGGAATTGTCCCAGCAGATCCTTGGCATGCCGTTTGGCTTCGGTTCTGGTTTTGCCAGCAAATCGAAGCACCAAAGCAACATTCTCTGTTACATTGAGAGAATCGATAAGGTGAAAAGTCTGGAAGACAAAACCAATCCTCATAGCACGAAGTCTTTGTAATTCTTTAGGGGTATAATCTTCGATATTTCTTCCAAAGAGTGATACTGCTCCTGATGTTGGCTCGACTAAACCGGCTATCAAAGTGAGCAGAGTGGTCTTGCCGCTGCCGCTCGGTCCCAAAAGCAGCACCAGCTCACCAGAAGACGCTTCAAGCGAAATATCCCGCACCGCAGCCGTTCTATTTCCGTTGCTACCGAATATCTTTGAGACTTCATCAAGCCTCACCACCGTCGACCCCATTCCCGTTCCGGTCATGAGAACACCTCCAGAGTATAAATTCTCCTTAACCTCTGCATGGAGACAAACGAGCTGATCAAGCTCATCCCCCCCAATCCCAGGAGAACCACAACGATCTGTTCGGGGGATGATTTGGAGCTGACCTCAGGCGATATTTTTTCTATTAAAGTTACCATGGGAAAGAAAAGAACCAGCGCTACCACAAATCCAGCCGAGGAGATAAGCAGCGCCTGCTGGATGATCAGCTTCGAAAGGAATCCGTTGGTGGAACCGATCGTTTTCATCACGGCAAAATCCTTTCGCCTCTCCAGTATGTTGATGGAAAGAAGCAGGCTCAAAATAGCGGTCAGAACGATAACCCCGATCGCCGCCACCGTGTAAATAAAAGGAAGAAACCCGGACTGCATTTCCCGGATATTGTTCTGTAAGAACGTTTGGTGATCATAAACCTCCACTCCCGACACTTTCTTCTGAATTTGCCTAGAGACTATTTGTCTATCCTCTCCCTCTTTTACCTTGACCAGATAGCAGGTGACGATGCCGGGAAATCCGATTAAAGATTGGGCACAATGGAGGGTGACGAAAGCGTATTGGGTTACAAAAGCATTGGTCCTTTTGCTTATGCCGACTATCCTTAAGGTATCCCCCTGTATCTGCGCCCAATCTCCTACCTTGAAATGGTATTTTTTTGCGAACGCCTGATCCAGGACGATCTCCTGATCGGTTTTTACCGAACGACCTTCCGCTAGCTCCGGAGGACCTCCGAATCGCGAGGTTGGATCATAACCAGTTAGAAACACCGTTGCCTCTTGATCACCTTTTTTGACTGCAGAAAGGAGCAAAAGAACCGGAGAAACGGATTTCACTCCGGGGATCTTCTGAATCTGCTTTCCGTGATTGGCAAACAGAACCGAGGAGCCGCGCAGGATATTGGTAGCGTTTCTCTGCAATATCCACAGATCGGCCTTATTTTGACGAATATATTCCACCGAGCCGTCCGCCACCCCCCGGTAGACCGACAAGAGAAAAAGCATCAGCACTATACACAAGGCAATCCCGCCCACGGTAAGCGCCAGCCGAAGCGGCTGGCTCCTGAGAATTCGTATAGAATATAGGTCCATAGTTCACCTCTATCCTTTTACCCGCAAATAATCGTCTGCTCTGGTAACTGGCTCTGGCGGTGCCTCTTTTCGGTTAATCCGCCACACCTCAAAACTCCTGTAGAAGAAGGTTCTATCGGTGCTAAAGAGCTTTTCGGAGACCGATGTATCTGGATCGATCCGGTCCATTAAAGCTGGCGAAACAGTGCGGGGAACCAAAAGGGTCCAGAAGGCTAATTTCGTATCGCGTCGAGAGACCCGCTCGATCTCTCTGACTGACTTTTCAAAGTCACTCTCCGACATGTACTCAAAAATGTCGGACAAGTTGAATTTGGACAAACTCCTCGGCTCTAGACCCCGGAGATACTCATCCAGACCCCCGCAGAAAAGCCGCATCCTTCCTAGATTCTCTTTCAGAAAATGGAAATTTGATTTTCGCAGATAGGGATGTGATCTTTCCAAATCCCGGTATCGTCCGGTCAATATATATTCAATGAACGGATTGTCCTGGATCGGAATCTCGGTCAGCCCGCGCCGGGTGCGTTTCAAAAGCTCATCCGCAATGTTTTCCACCGACACATATCGAAAATAAGATGGACGTCGTCCCAGATGTCCTAACAGGAATTTGCTGAAGAAAAGGCGGAAGAGCCAGCGCCATCTTCTATTGTTCCAAACCTTTTCGTGGAGAGTCTGCTGTTCTTCAAGGGACGATGCGGAAAGTAGCTTTCTAATGGTCTTTCGATCATGGATCAAAGGAAGCACACACCAGCGAAAAAGCGAGAAATACCGTTCGAACTTTCCGCAGTGGATGATCCCCAAGCGAAAAATTTTGGGCTGACTATCCCAGTATTCCCGTGCCTTTTGGCTCAAATAAGGTTTGAGACGAGAATAAAGTTGAAGCCGGTTACGGCAGGGACGTGCACCTATAAAACCGATGAAATCTTTATAGTCGAGCTTTTGGATAGCCCGCATCTTCAGTTCTACCAAATTTATCTGCGCCGGGTTCATGTCGACAGCTGTTAAAGAGCGGGGATTGTGCAGCATTAATGCAAAGCTGTTATCTCCGCCCGAGGCAATGGAGACGACATCGTCATCCGGGGTAATCTGCAAAGCACTAGTTAGAACATAGGGGTCTTCCCAGCATTGAGCATAATGGATTTTCATCTTTTCATCCTCCCTGCCTTAGTGAACCAGTTTGGTCTCCTTCCCACCGATTCACCCAGATGAACGTAGGTTTCAATCTCGTTTTCCGTGTTGGTGCAAAGGTCATAGTCCAGCTCAATTTTTCCTTTTTGGAAAAGCAGCACCACAGTGGAACCGCCTAATTCGAAGCCCCCCTTATCTGCCCCTCTGGAAACGGACACACCCGGTCGGTATCGCTGCCGGATGGAGCCGACGGTGAAAGCCCCTATCTCTACCATGGCGATTTGTCCGAAATGCTCCGAGTCGAAAAGCGTGAGCATCCGGTGATTCTCGGTGTAAAAGGGGATAAGCCAATCCAAAGCATAAGGACCTACTGCATAGTATTTCCCTTTTATGGTAACCGCTCTCTGCGGAACTCCGGAATCGGGGAAATGAAAATGATGGTAGTCGCTAAGGCAAAGCCGGCTTATCACCATCGAGCCAAAAGCGAATCTCTCAGCCAGCTTATCGTCAGCCAAGAAACTCCGCAGGTTAAACGGGCTTCGCTTTATCCTGAAAATCCTCCCCGGATCGATCTGCGGATAGGCTAAAACCTTGCCGTCAGCAGGCGCAATGCAAACGTCCGGATCGCTGCACAGAGGTCTTTGGGAAAGATCAATTTTACGCGTAAAGAAGTCGTTGAAACTGGCATAAGCCGACAGGGGGGAAAGCAGCTCGCCAGTATTGATATTCATCCTCTTGGCGAAAGGTGCGATTCTCCACCGACTCCATAGTTGCCGGTGATACCACCCATATAACCGGGAAACTACCTTCTGACGAAGTATCAGATCCGTGGTTAACTTCCCCAGTCGGGTGTTGTATGACCAAGAAAGAAAACCCTTGGCATAGATCTCCTCGGTCAGCAGTTTCCTTCTTCCCCGGTCATAATATGTGATAGAGACTCTGGTATTCATCGGTTCAACTCGTAAAGTACATATTCCCGCTGTGGCACGGGGGCATTTTTCCCCAAAAGTCCGTGAGCGAAATTCCCTTTTAGTCTTAGGGTCAAAAGTAGCGTCTCAAACCCCTCATTCAACATCTGGTTTATTATGTAATAGAAACCCGCTCTTCCCAAACCGGTATTTCTCGACAGTTCATCCGGTGTCACCCCCCCGATGTAAAAGTTGATTCGGCTGACCTGTTTTCGTTTGTAAATAAACTTTAATTGTGCAAAGGAACTGTCTTTACCGTTCATGGAGCGGATCGCATCCCCCAGTTCCAGAAAAGCCGTAGCAAATCCAGCCAGGTTGTCTTTCTCATCGTAAACCAGCACGCTAAACCTTGGGTTAAAGGCATATCGGCTTTTGGCAAATAGCTGCTTAAATTCTTCGAATGGGAGCGGGGTGTATCCGAGAAAACCGCTGAAGGACTTGCTCATCACCGCATGGAGTTTTCTTATTTCTTCATCATACTGTTTTGTGTTGAATGTTTCGAAACGATATCCTCGATCTCTCAGTAGCTTAAAGCGTTCTTTTCCGCGAGAGATCATTTTTTCCAAAGTATCGCGTCCGGTTATCTCCACCGAATCCCACTCCTGCTTGACAGCGAAGCCGTATCGCTCGAAGAACTCCGGATAATAGGGTTGATTGTATGGCTCGCCGTAAAAAAGGTTCTGTTCGAAACCTCGAGTCATAAAGCGGTAGCTGTGCCAGATGTCGAAATTCATCGGACCCCAGATGCGATCGATCTTCATCTCATCATGCAACCATCGGGTCGCTGAATTAAGAAGCTCCTGTGCTACTGTGTATTCGTTAATGCACTCAAAGAAACCCACCGTGCCTATGGGCGTTCCATCTTTATCCCGTAAATCGCGGTTAACCATCGCCGAAACACAACCGACCACATCATTCCCTGCCATAGCCAGAAAATGTCTATGCGAATTCCCCGACTTTTGGTAAAAAGAAAACTCTGGTAAAAGCTGCATAAAAAGCTCTTTCCTGAGAGGTGGAATCCAATTTTTATCACCCCGGTAAAGCTCGTAGCCAAATCGGATAAACATCTCTTGCAAAGTTGCATTGAATGTAAAGTGTTTTATTGCCATTTAATCTCTCCAATGCTTCCATTGATGGATATCCGGGCGCCATCTTGAATCAGCTTTGTGGCATCCCTCGCCCCGACGATGGTGGGAATACCCAACTCCCGACCGATAATGGCTGTGTGGGAAAGGACGCTCCCTTTTTCCACCACGATCCCTTTAGACGAGAGCATTAGAAACACCCATCCGGGATCGGTCGACTTGGCAATAAGAATGTTATTGCCGCTTGCTACGGGAGAATCCGGGCTCAGCATCACCCGGGCTGTTCCTTCAGCCACTCCGGATGAACAGCCGATTCCCTGTAATGTCTTACTGGTTTGATTTCCAACTTTATTCTGACCGAATGAGCTTAAATAAGGTATACCCTGTGTTTCTATTCGTTCCTTAGGTACGCGTTGAGTGAATTCCAAATACTCCTCTTTTCTTAACTCAACCAAAGCCTTGATGTTTTGGGCCACTGCTGTCCCTTGCACAAAAGCGAAAACCTCCTCTATTGTAAGGTAGTTGATATCCGAAGTAGATTGAAGCACCCCTTTTCCTTCAAACAGCTCCCCCATGCGGCGGAACAGACGCCGGACAATTCCATAAAGTCTGCTCCGGGCAAATCGCATATTTTCCCGGTTGGTGATGGCTGATCGGGCATTTCTTAGCACGAATCGGAAGATGAAACGCTTGAAAGGATTCTTAAGATGCTTTCTGAGGATCTCCTCAGCCTTTGTACGAATCTTCTCTTCCTGGATTTCGATGGTCTTCTGATAAATTCCCAGCTGGTCGTATTTCTTGACCAGTCCAATTAACGCAGCTGGATTCTCAAAGAAGGTAGGCTTTTCTAACTTGAGTTCCTCTGTACCTCGATCCCCAAAGACCCGCAGATGAGCTTCTATCGCATCCTTTAGGATCGCGTATCGATGATCATTTTCTATTTTCTTCAAAATGGTTTCATTATCCTGTACGCTCATGAGTTCTTCAAATATCGCTTCAGTGTGAAGGATTTCAGCTATGTGCAAAAGCGATCTAACCGGCTTCACACTCTCCATATCCTTCTGACCACTCAACAGATCATTGTGCAAGTTTGAGTATTGGTCCAGTCCCCATTTGGTACAGACCTTCTTTAGCCCGTCATAATATTTCATGGCGCAGAAATCGTTGTACAGGGTAAGATGCCATTTATCGGTAAGCTTTTGATCGAGAGATTCATACACCGCTATCAATTCATCTTCTGTTAATGCTGAGACATCCATGTTCCTGAAATGATCATATATGGGATTAAAATGCTCAAAAAATCTCCTGGCAGTTCGCTTCACGCTCAATAACCTATAGAGAACATTGAGCCAGACACCAAACCGGTTGAGCCGGGAGAGTCTGCTTTGGGGAATGCTGATTTTCTGTGAGATTCCGATCATCTGATCCCACGAATCCTTGTGCCTTTTAAAACCGGGAAGATAGGAGAGCATTTCATACCAGCTCAAAAGATTATAAAAGATACGACCGTCCAAAAGTCCTATCATGTTTTTGCAAAAACCGAGACGGCCTTTCAACTCCTTCTTGAAGGGGACGAAGCCGAGGGTGGCATTTCGGAAGACCTTCTCATAGGCGTTTTGGGCAAAGGAGAAGGTTAGCGGAAGGGTAAGCTCCGGATAGCTTTCGACGATATTCGAATTGTCCCAGATGCGCAACTTTGGTGAAGAAGCATGTTTCGCACCAACCACAATCGGTCGGGCTTGAAGGATAAATAATCTCCCTTTTTCATCACACGCCCACTCGATATCCTGAGGTATGCCGAAAAGTCTCTCCGCTTTTACCCCCAGATCGCGCAGTCGGAGAATCTGCGGGTCAGTCAACACTTGCATTATCTGCACTTCCGCCGGAACTGGTTCTAGACGATTTCCATTTTTGGTTGTCGCATCCAGAACCACCCGTCTATCTTTTAATTTCACTTCCTTTGATATGTGGTTTGAATTCCAGTCGATCTGGTAGGTATCAGTTTCTACCATATTGGCAACTACCCCTTCGCCCAGACCATATCCAGCCGAGATGGTACATTGGCATATCCGGCTTTCCGGGTCCTTGGTAAAAAGAACCCCCGATGCAATAGACTGTACCATTTCTTGAACGATCACTGCTGAGGAAATCTCGGTGAGGTTGATATTCTTTCGATTCCTATACAAAAGAGCCCTGGCGGAAAAAGCAGATGACCATACATTTTTAATCGTCTCGACAGCTTGTGAAGGGTGGACATTTAGAAAAGAGTCCATTTGACCTGCAAAGGAGTTCTCTTTTGAATCCTCCCCTACGACTGAAGATCGAATGGAGAGGAGAGCCTTTTTGCCGAACAGTTTTTCAAGTGTTGTCGATAACTCCGTAGAGAAATGCTCCGGCAGCTCAGCTTGAGAGATGATCCGGGCAATCCAACCTGATGCCTCATCTAAGCTTTTTTTGTCATTAAAATCCAGGTGGTCTAATACCCTTTCTATTTTCTCTTTTTGGCTGCCCAATGTATTGTTATAAACTCTGCTCGACACCACCACCCACGGAGGTACGGGAAAGCCGGATTGTCGCAGCCGGAACAAGTTCCAACCTTTTCCACCCACCTCCCGCTCGGTAATCTTTCCAAGACCGGCATTATACCAGATCAGATTCTTTGATATAGAGGACATTGGAAGGTCTCCCTTTAAACAAAAAAGATGTATTGAACAATCCGGGCGATAAACACACTCAGAATATATCGCTCAGCAAACGGTTTGAGCTTTGAGGTCACCGGATTTGGTCTGAAGATAAATCGGACATGACCCCACAAAGTCAATCCATACCCCGTTAACAATATTGCCAGAAATACTTCCGAGAAGGAAAGGGTCCGGTAAAAATATAGGCCGATTACGAGAGCCATGGTTTGAGCGCTGCCTGCTACCAGAACCGCCCCGGTACGCCCGAATATCTGAGAATAAGTGACATAAGCATTTTCCTCCTCGGTTGAGCGAACCTTTCGGGCGATCTCCCAGGCAAACGACATCGACCAGTACATGGCTACCAGAAGAGCAATCAAATCCCATCTCATATTTCGCCAGGGTATTTGATACTGGATTGAGAATAAAATAACCAAATAGGAAAGCATAATCGGGATGATAGGGTTGTGGGTTGTCAGATTAAGCAAGAGGTGCTTGCGCAGGATGCGTGGGATGAAGAAATATTTAAACATCAGGAACGCGTATCCCAAGACCCCCAGTGACATCCACAGCACCCTACCAAAACACAGATTGACAACCACATAAAGGGCAATTACAACAGTAAGGCTGAATCCGATATCTGATTCAAGCACTTTACCTGCAGGTACCGGGCGCTCGTGGAAAAGCTCCCGGTCTATCTCTCTGTCCTTAAGCTCGTCCATGAGCCGCAGAATCAGAAGCAGAGCAAAAATACTCCAGATTCCTACTAATGTGCCGGGAGAAAAAATCATCGTCGGTACCCCGTGAATCCTTTCCAGAAAGGAGAAGAAGCTGATAGTAAGCAGAGCGGCTGCAAGCAGACGGGGAAAAACAGGATACATCTCCCCAAGGTAAATCCGCATTCGCTTAGGAAATCCTTCTTTCGGTAAGTACCACATGATTTTCTCCATGATTTTGTGTGACATCTATCGTTTTTGTATCTGTTAGACTTACACCGTGATCGTGCGCTTCTGTATTTGTTTTTGCAGTTATCACATTCACAGCCCTTGGCAGAATTTCTATCTTGAAATCTGATGCCTTCTGACAAATCTCCCCATCACCCAAAAAGGACATTGGTTTTTCCGTGGTTATGATTAATTCCTTCATCCTCCATGTTCTAACACCGGATGCATAGATGTGCCTGCCGGTAAGTACCTTCAAAATGACCAGAAGTGTCTGTATTAAAGTTTCTGAACTTTCAATAAGACAGATGTCGAGCATACCATCGTTGTTGACTGCACCGGGTGACATGAGGAAGTTTCTGCCCAGAAATGGTTGATTATTGACTGTAAGCGAGAGTGCATTCGCTCTCATTTGACCACTCTCAAACTTGATGCTCAGAGGATTTCGATATCTTCTGGTTTTAAGCAAAGCCCCCATCACCGCCAGCATGTAAAGTTTGCTTCCCATCAGCTGTCCGATCAGCTGGCCCGTTTTGCCATTGGATTTGATGGCATTGGCAATACCGGCAACCTCTGAGGGTAGACCGATTCCTCCTGCGGTGACATAACACCACCCGTTCACCCGGATGACATCGGCTGGCTGAAGATGACGACCATCGATTAAACCACAAGCTTTTTCTATATCCTTTGGAATATGATAGTAGGATGCTAGATCGTTTGCCGTTCCGGTAGGGATGATCCCCAGTGTGGTCTTTGCTCCTATGATGCCGTTAAGCACCTCGTTCACCGTCCCATCACCTCCTACTGCAACAATCGTGTCAAAACCATCCTTTACAGCTTGCTGGGCTATCGTAAACGCATGGTGAGGATAGACCGTCTGCTCAATATCCACCAGAGAATCGGCAAATCTACCGTTGAGCACTCTTCTCAGAAAAGTACCATCAACTTTCTTCGATTTTGGGTTTACTATGAATTTGATCCTCATCGTATTTCCTCTTGCTATAACTATGCTACATTCTTCAAACGTTTCCCCCAATCAGCCTGGAGGGAATATCCAAAAATAGCTTGACAATACGCTTTAAAATCCGGAACGGTGATGCTGGTCCCCCGCAGTGAGGAAAGGGTATTGCTGTTGTCGAATATTCTTTTCACGCAAAGGTAAGGTTTATAAGTCTCCATCATCTGCCAGACCCTTTTCTCGTGAACTCGAAGAGATTCTTTTACCAAGCGATACTGCTCCAGGGGCATGAATTGAATTCGCTGCAAAAACCCTGCTGTTTTTGTCTTATTGAAATACTCTATCGCCAGATCAACGACTTCACCGGTTGTAGTGGAATGTTTTTCGCCTGCCGTTAGATGATAGGTATTGCTAATCCCCTGGTTGGTTTTCAAAGAGATGTGATCGATGGCATCCGTGACAAAATCCACCGGCACGATGTCTAAAGGCAAGTGTGAAGATCCGGGCAAAATGTGGATCAGATTGTGATAAATAAGCTTCAACGGGGGATACAAGACGTTGAAAGCAGTGGTCCTCCCTGTTTTCGAGTCACCCACGATGATGCTAGGGCGGAAAATTGTAATAGGCAATTCGTTCATCAACTGGCGGACTATCTTCTCCGACTCTAGTTTAGTTCGTTCGTAGGTATTGGAAAACTGTTGTCCGCAGTCTAATTCGGTTTCGAGGATCCTCCCCCCCAGGTCTCCTGAAACATAGGCGGTGCTGACATAAGCTACCCCCTTAAGTCTTCCCGTCTTTTGAGCGCACTGAGCCAATGTCATAACATTTTTAGTGCCGGTGCAGTTTATCAAACTGGCACATTCCAGTGGAAGCTGGAATTGAACCGTGGCTGCAGAGTGAATGATATGGGTCACCTCTTTAGCCAGGCTGTTATAAAGATTCTCAGACAGTCCCAACCTGTCCAGGGTGATGTCACCGCGAACCACCTGAATGCATCTTTTCGCTTGATCTTTGTCTATTTCTGGTGTTACCGCCTCAAGCATCTGGTCAACCCGTAGCTCTGCTTCTCTGTCAGAACCACCTCGAATGAGCAAGACAAGTCGGGTTATGCTGTGATCCTTTAGAATCCGGGGAATTAGATTCCCACCGACTAAGCCGGTTGCTCCGGTGAGAAAAACAATTTTGTTCATATCATTCTTCCTCTTTCACGATATTTTCACAAATGGGTAATTGCAATAGATGTGCCAAAGAGAAAAAAGAAGCATAAAAACCGGATGAAACCGAATAACCTTGTAGTAGTTAAAAAGATAGAGGAGGTTATCTGTGATTGGTCCGGCTGGTCGTGGAAGTAATACTAGATGGGATTGTTATAGAAAAATAGACCAGGATGTGAGATTATGTATAACGGGACCTATGACTGGGATTAGAGAAAAAGCCTCATTTCTGGCAAACTCTATATCAAATCCACCCAAGTTGACTGAATTCTGGAAATCCTTTGTGCCATATCCCCCAAAAGATGAAAAGACATAATGCTAAGATGTAGGTGAAAAAATAAAAAGAGAGAACCGGGTTTTTCAGAAGCTGGATCCGCTTGCGATGCCCCAGCCACAATATAACCAATGGGATAACAACAACCAAGGGAAAGGTGAAGACGACTGTTTGTCCCTCTACTCCGTTGACGAAGTAGGTAAATCCATAAAACAGCGAGGCAAATATGGTGGGTAGCAGTTTTGGATTTGAGGCCTTGTCTTCGTCAGAATTGAATGCCATGACGATAAGTCCGATCGAAAGAAGTATAATCCCACCATCCCAAAGTATGTGCCCTAAAATCTCATCGAAGAAATAATCTAAAGCAAAAAGTGGAGAGTCTTTTGTTGGAGCTAAATGACGGGCGATGGCGTTTGCTGAAAGGTGCATTCCATGATCTTCCACAAAGGTGGTCGCACCTAAAATCATTATGATTACCGCACTGGATTTGACAATGGAATTTATATTCCCTTTCACCTCGAGCAACAGAATGCGATAAATTCTGTAAGTGAGAAAGACCATGACAAATGGCGTTAGTATGTCAACAACATCAGCCACCATAAGACGATTTTTGATTTCATAATTTAGAAACACCGGAAAAATGTGAAAGAAAGCGTAGCATGATGCATAGATGAGTAACCAAAGCGAAAGCTTATGGTAACGAGATTGAGCAAATTTATTGTTTTCCAATTCTATCCCTTCATCAGTTGATCATGTTTCTCATTCTTAAAACACCTGGCCAAAATTCAAAAATATCCTGCTACCTTCACCGCTTACGCCGACATCAAGTCTTACCACAAAATTGGTCAGATAATAACGTAATCCGCCACCCCCATCGGCTTTCCAATCGTGCCAATCTATCTTCTTGATATCTGAATAGACTCTGCCGGCATCAACAAACAAAATCCCACCGAGCTTTTTATAGATTGGAAATCTATATTCTGCAGACGAAATTGTCAGGATCCGGTCGATGAAGCGGTCAGCTTTGAATCCCCTGGCAGTCCAACCACCTCCAATGACACTTTGTTCGTAATATGGGGAGATTCCTTTCACCTGCTGAAGCCATAGACGCATAGCCAGGACATGCGCTGCGGTAAACAGTTTTTGATACCTGTTTATCTCCAGCCGGTATCGCTGGAAATTGAAGTCACCGCCAAGAGATTTTGAGGCGATATCGAAATTGAAACCTATCTTCCAACCTCGGTGTGGATGAATCTGGCTATCCCGGGTATCCCAGCGAAGTTTGGTGACAAAATAAGTGGTCAGATGTTCACCTGTACCAGGCACCTCTGAGGTCATAATGGGATTGACCCCTTCGTAGCCATAAACACTGGTATGGTCGAATGACCAACCTATTTCGCCAATAATCCTTTCGGTGAATGCCCGTCCCAAAGTTAGCTCCAGCTTGGTCATCTCCTTGGGAAACTGCCAGTCATTGTTCTTGGAATTATTACCAAAACCAAAGAAATTGCTCTTTAGAAATTTATCAAATTCGATTTTCAGATCGAAGGCTTTGGGATAAGCGGTCCCCTGACGTATCTCCAAATCGGGAATGGAGAAGGCAAACACGTACCACTGTTCCCCTTTGGTGCTGCAGAAAATTATAAGATCAGATGACTCCCCGTGTTTTAATCGATTCTTGATGATGCCTTTGCCGCCAAAACCGAGGCCAATATCTGAATCGTACATAAGAATGGGAAAGACGCTGGAGGAAGTTTTCCGTGAAGGCATTTGCTGTCCAGTCGTATCCGCTTTGAATGCAGAAACAGCATATGGATGATCAATTATCGTGATAGCAAGAACGATTATCAATTCCAAGATTCTTCGCATGGTTATTTTCTTAGAATTCCATGATACTCTTCGTCTACAATTTATTTGTTTAATCTTCAATGTCCAGGCAAATCCCAATACCCACCACATATTCATGAGCAATGGTGATCTCTGGTGCCCCTGCGTATCTTTCCTCTATCCGTCGCACAAATTCCTTGGCTAACCGGTCTCTCTCTGACGGTTTTAAGGAATAATAAAATGTGGTCCCGGCACCTGATTTCATAACATGATCATATACTTCCTGACCGGTATGACAGACAAAGTTAAAACTGTCTTGCTTTATCCACCCTGTTTTAAATCCTGCCGCCCTTAGGTGTTTCTCCGTTTCATTCTTATCTTTAGGAAATTTGAATTTTACCGCTTTCACAAGCGATTGCGGCTCCTCCCGGATGATTTCTTCAAATGTTTCGATGGGAACAAGCGGTGATCTATCCAGATGAGCAACGAATCCGACCAACCCACCGGATCTTAATGCCTGCTTGAGCAAAGGGAATATCTCATCGCAGCCCACGTAACCAATGAGCCAGGTCAACACCGCTACGTCAAACGATGCCGCAGGAACTTTTCTCAACTCTTCCAAGATGTCTCCCCTTCTGAATTCCACATTAGAAAACCCCCGTCTCTGGATTCTCTTTTTTGCTTGTTCAATCATACCAGGCGTCAGATCGATTCCCGTTACCTTACCTCCAGAGCCGACATTTTCTGCTAACTTGGCTGAGGAATATCCGGTTCCACATCCGCAGTCCAGGGCGGTGGAACCGGTCTTAACCTTTAATCTTTCGAATAGATAGTCAATCGGACCTGAGGCAACTTTCAGCCAATTGTCCTCATAGGTGGAGCTGACGCCATTGTATCCCAAAACGATTTCCTCTTCACCTGCAAACTCCAGCTCTTTTCTTTCCAAAATTTGGAAGAACCTTGGCAATTCATCCTCCACCGGTATCGGAATAGGAGGTACGATTTCTACTGGCACTGGCTTTTTTTCTTTCGCATGCCCACTAAAGAAATCCTGAAGTAAAAATGCCAGACAGAACCGGCAAGGATGTTTGAAATCAGACTGCATTCGGGTGATGATGTTGCTGAGGTCTTCTCTCTCCGCATTTCCATATGATACTGGAATCATATTGCAGGGTGACGCTTCCCCCGTGCCATCTATGTATATGTGTGAATGTGCAGCCCCGCATCCGAAAAATTCCGGTGACTCCATGTGAGCAAACGATGATATGGCAATCCCGTCTTCCCTATTATTATACTCACCCATGTATCGGAAAATCTTCTCGAATTCCTCCATTCCAAAGTCGAGTTTAGCAGAGACAATTTTCCCTGCTGGTGCCGGTTCAATCAACTGCAGTTCATTGACTCCCAGGTTCTTGTTTAGTTCGACTAAATTTCGGAAATTCTTTTCCTCCAGCAGTCTCTTTGAAGGGACGGCACAGGTATAAGTATAGAAACCCCATTTCTTTGCCCTCTCAATCCCCGATATCGCAATCTTAAAGGCACCACAGACTCCACGCTTTCTGTCGTGCTCTTTTTCGTCGGCGCTGTCTAAACTAATGGAGACGGAATAGACTCGAGTCTCTCTGAGCCTTTTGGCGATCTCGTCTGTAAATCCATAACCGGTGGTGGCTAGTATGCCGCAGGAATCATCTTGCAGAGAACTGCATACCTCCACGATATCGTGTCTTAAGCACGGTTCACCGCCGGTGAAGTTAATCACCATAGCACCCAACTCCTGTAATCGTTTAACTATCTTCTGTAAAGACCCTGTGGAAAGGTCCGAAAGCTGACGTCCGGCATTATAGCAATGCCAGCAATTAAAGACGCATCCATTCGTGACCGCCAGATCCACCGACTGAATGGGTGTCTTTTTCTCCGTACCAAAATATGTCGAGAGAAATCGGTCAAATGCCGGACCGGGAAATGGAGGAATGAATGTATTGATTACGAATTGATTTCCGTAACGTCTGACCTTCTCTATTTCCAGAAAATCCTTTAAGTACCGGTAAAGCAACGGTGTAAAAAAGCGCATATCTACGCTTTTGGTAAACTCCGAAAGAAATTGATCGTTATCCTTCATACCAATTGATCTCCTTTTCCCTCATTGTTACTATATCCCTAAAACCATCAGGTGCCGCATCGCCTTCCTTATTTTTAGAACGTATATCCCAATGAAAAACCAATGGCTTGATGATTTGCCCAGTAGCATGGTTGCAGTGTTACCTGACTAAAGCCATGCTGCTTATTATACCGGTCGACCGATTCACCGGTGGTACTGATATCATGAATGGAACTTGCTACCACTGTAACACCGCCGACCAAAAAACCCATTATCGGTCCAAAGGTGTCCTGGCTATCATTACCCCAAATGTTGATTCCGAATTTTGATACGCTGAAAATGGCCACCCCACCCGCGAGCCCTCGAATGAACAGCCCCGATATAAAACGATTCGGGTTTTCTGCATAGAGATGTCCCAATCCAGGTCCAAACAAGAGTCCAAACGCTCCTACAGCAAACCCGGCATTAACCCCATCTTTTAACAGCGGGACGCTGACTACCATCGGAGCCAATGTGCCAACCAGCGAATAACTCAGTGCTTTGGATTTTGATTTGGGGGTCAAAGGGACGTGAGGTTTAGCTTGTACCGTCAAACTGAAAAAGAACGTTAGACACAGGCTCAGCACACCGATCTTCAGAATCTTGTTATATTTTTCCATTTTTCACCTCCGTTAAAAGTCTTCACCATGGAGGAATTGCAAATGACATGCCAGAGAAAACAAGAGTTTAAAGAAAAGAATCCAATCCGTTAACTGCCTAATAATTAAACAGATAACAAGCCTAATCTCAAGGGGGAGTCTTTAAGTGCGGGAATTGCTGGAAGAATATGGTACAGAAGTTTAGACTGACTGTATTATTATATATAACAGAAATGTTTTGGGTATAAATATGTTCTGATCACTTTTCCCACCCAACTTCAAAGGAAAGTGCAAATAGCATTGAGTCTATCGGATTATGATAATCTGGCAACAAATCAAGCGGATGCGGTTCTCCGTCTGGGCGAAAGGTGGGAAGTATAGCTCAATCCTCTGATGTGCTTGAACCGATGCCTAACTCTTTGATCAATCGGTTTAAGTATGTCCGCTGTATGTCCAAAAACTTGGCAGCTTGAGACTGATTATTGCTGGTTAACGACAAAGTCTGGGAGATAAACTCCCTCTTGAACTTTTTCAATGCCTCCTCTAATGGAATTCCGGGGGAGATTTCTTCCTTTCCTCTCTGGCTTAATTGAGGTGGCAAAAGATCCGGGGTGATGGTATCGGATGGTGCCAAGACCACTGCTCTCTCCAGTACGTTCTGCAATTCCCTGATGTTCCCAGGCCAATGATAGGTTAGGAATATCTCCAAAGTCGCCGGATTTAAGATGGCTATTCTTTTTTTCATTTCCCGGTTGAACTTTTGCAGGAAATGATTGGCCAAAGCGGGGATATCCTCTTTCCTTTTGCGCAGAGGAGGAACCGTAATGGAGATGACGTTTAAACGGAAAAAGAGATCCTCTCTGAACTTTTTCTCCGACACTCGTTGGGTCAAATCCCGATTGGTAGCCGTTATTATCCTAGTATCCACTTTCAAGGTTTGAGTCCCCCCCACTCTTTCGAATTCGCCTGATTCCAAATAATGTAAGAACTTGGTCTGAATCACGGGGGTTATATCTCCGATCTCGTCCAAAAAAACGGTTCCGGAGTGGGCATTTTCCAATCTCCCTTTCTTCCTTTGATAGGCTCCTGTAAAGGCGCCTTTCTCGTGCCCGAAAAGGTCGCTTTCCAACAGATGTTCAGATAAAGCTACACAGTTAACATAGACGAATGGCTTGTCTTTCCTTAGGCTTAAGTTGTGAATGGCACGGGCTAATACCTGTTTTCCGGTGCCGCTCTCTCCCAGGATCAAAATGGTGGACTTAGTTTCTGCCACCTTCTGGATAATGTCTTTGATTTTTTGTATCTCCGGGCTCTCACCCCAGACCATATCATACTGGCTGGCTATCTCCTCTTTTAGATACTCCTTTTCCTGGAACAGATTTTTTCTTTCCAGTGCTTTCTGGATAGTCAAAAGAATATGATCCGGCTCACAGGGTTTGGGGATGAAATCATAAGCTCCCCTTTTGATTGCTTCCACGGCTTTCTCGATTGTAGCGAAAGCGGTCAACATTATCACCAGCGCCTCCGGCTCTTCCTTTTTCATCCGATTAAGGGTCTCTATGCCGTCCAACTTTGGCATCATTAAATCCAATAGCACCACATCCGCCCCCTCCTTTCTGAATAGGTCCAGACCTTCCTCCCCATCCTCAGCCGTCAAAACGCGGTATTGATGAAACTTCAGTCTCTCAGCCAAGAGACTTCTTATCTGGGGATCATCATCCACGATTAGGATTTTCTCATGTGACATAGGTATCTCCTATTTTATCTACCCCCAAGGGGGCCAGAGTCCCAACTTGTATCAACTTTGCGGTAAGGTGAAGCTGAATTTGGCACCTTTGCCTATGCCGGAAACCGGGCTTTCCACCTTGATCTCCCCCCCGTGTAATTGCACTAAGTTCCTTACAATATCCAGACCAATGCCCAGTCCTTTTTCTTTTACCTTCCCGGCGGGTGTAACCTTATGAAATCTTTCGAATATCTTATCCAAGTTCTCTGCTTGTATCCCCACCCCGTCATCGATGACCGAAATCTCCGTCATCCTCTCCTTCAATCTTTTGGCTGAGACTATGATCTCTCCTCCGGAGTCGGTGTATTTTATGGCATTATCCAGCAAGTTAAGCATAATTTGCATTAAACAGTGCCCATCGGCAAAGACGAAAATGCCTTCGAGTCCGTCGGTTAAGAGTCTTATACCTTTTTTCTCTGCGAGAATTTTAGCGATATCGCAGGCTCCCCCTACCACCTGAGCTAAGGGGAGGTTCTCCCTGTTCAATGTCATCCTTCCCGATTCGCTCATCGACAAGGTCAGCAGGTTGTCTATCATCCGGGAAACGTGTATGGCGCTCTCCTGGATCAAAAGCAAATTCCTTCGGTTCTCCTCCGGGACCTCGCCGCAGACCCCTTTCAGCATGTTGTCCACGGAAAATCGGATGGCGGTTAAGGGGGTCCGCAGGTCGTGGGAGACGTTGGAGATGAATTTGGTTTTAAGCTGGTTCAGCTCCTCCCATTTTTCCTTTTCCAGTTGTTCGGTTAAAATCCTACCACGCATTTTCATATTCTGCAAAGACCGGCTTACCTCCTGTACCATCAGGGAAATCAGCTCCACATCATCCGCAGAATATCTAAGCTCCGATTTCTTGCTGCCGAGTAAAAGCCATCCGAATTCCTCTTCCTTTTCTATTAAGGGGTAACATAGCCGGATATCAAATTTCTTCAGCATCTGATTTTCAGGTAGGATCGGCAGATTTTCGAAAGCCGTCGCCCCCTTAGCTCCCAGAATTCCCCTGCTCTTAAAAATGTCTGGAGATAAATTCATCTTCTCGGTTTCCATCTTCTCTCTTTCCTCTCTGGAAAAACCGATGGATTTGGCTATCCGGAATCCTTCCAAGTCGTCTTCCTTAATAAATATCATTACCCGCTTAACCGCCAAGAGGAGATCGATTCTGCTGAAGAGCAGATCCAAAAGTTCATCCAGGGTAAAAGCAACGCTTACCTTGTGGGTAAACTCCTGAATAGCTTTTCGGTAATCGTATCTGACCCGGTAGAAAGTCTTATCCACCAAAACTCTTATTCGATTTTTTGCCGGAGTAAAAGCTACCGCCGCTGCTAAGGTTGCCAGGATGGGAAACAGGCTTCCTTGATAACCGGTGAGTTTGTGGACGATCTCACCCAAAAGACCAACCACAAAAAGATATATGCCCACAATAAAGCCGGTCAGTAGGGAATAAACCAAGCTCCGGTTTATGACTACATCAATGTCCATGGTCTGATACTTCATGATGGAGAAGGCAAAGGATATCGGGATCAACAAAATGAACAGGGACTTTATAACCTCCGGAATCAAGGTCCGACCGACCAAGATGTCAGGGATGGTGACCAAGAAAAGAAAAGGAAAACTCCCCACCGCAATTCCCCAGAATATCCATCGGATTTTCCTCTTTTCCTCCAGGAACTCCAGTTTCCTGTAGGTTCTATAAAGTGCGAAAAGGCCTAAGAGGACATAAATGACCAAATAGACGCGAAAGAAAAGAAAAAGAGTTTGGAACGCCTGGAACCAGGAGACGGAGCTCTCGTAAATCGATCTCCAGTAAAATAGCTCCATCAGGGCAATGAGAGCTATACTGGGTAGATATGCCGAATAGATAATGGTGCTGCTCTGGGTGGGGATTTTTTCCTCCCGGGGGAAGAGGACTGAGAAATGAAAGAAAAGAGCCGGAAGGAAAGTGTAAGCGATGATCTGAGTAGTGGGCAGGATAAAATCAATCTCCCTCGGACCAAAGGGGAAGCCCGCACGGGGTATAAGCAAAGTTAGGGACAAGGATAGAGAGGAGGCCAAGTAAACCTTGACCATTTGGCTTTTGGGTTTTTTCAAAAAAACGAAAACCCCCATCACCCAGGTGAAAAGCCCCGCTAGGAAATTGATTACTAGAAACAACCAGTCGTATTCTCTTTCCAAGGCAATCTTTAAATCAAACTTCTCTCCACCTCTTTGTACTGTCAGGTTGACTGTTTGTCCGATTCGTTTTTGCCCGATATAGAAATTCAAATCACTTCTGCTGCGTATCAGATTCTTGTTGATCTCCAAAAGAAGATCACCACTTTGAAGTCCGGACCTTTTGACCTCATCCCCGGAAACCTGACCTACCCGGAGAAATCCACTATGCTTCTCGTAAGTGATCTTAATCTCGGGTTGTTCGCTCAGTCTGACGGTACCCCAGAGCCCTAAAAGCAGGCAGAATAAAGCCATTAGAAGAAAAAGAGTGGTTGATTTTCTTTCTTTAGCAGCCATTCTATAGTTATCTGAGCAGATGTAAGATACTGCTGAAAAGGTAAATTAATTCAGGAACGAAATATTATCACCTAAATCCCGAGAAGGCTGGTCAATTGTAAAATAATCCTCAATTTCTTGGACTGTCAAGGGAAATGTTCTTGCATACTTCAATCGCAGTTATGCTTTTTTGAGGTTTAGATGTGGAGTAAACTTACCACCCGACATGAGATGAGGAGTATATTTCCCGATTTACTCCTTAGCTGGAAAGACACTGAAACGTCGGAGCGAGATTAAGTGTGATAGATTGGAGATTTTTTACAGTCTTAAAGTGTAGAATAAATTACCACCGGGTGTGTGTCATGAATTAAATATATTGATGGTTAATGACTTGGAAGCTGAATGCAGAGATGTCGAGGGTTTGCAAAAACATGGCTAAATTGATATTTATTGAATCAGAGAGGGGAGCTTGGGGTGGTGGTGTAACCAGAGGTTTCGATAAGTGGTCTCCGAAGATTGTTTCAGTTTTGTTTCAATTGGGCTTGTGTTTTCGTGGGTCATGATGGTTTATTACAAAGATGTTAACTTTTTGTCTTTCTTTGTAATAGCCTACCTGACAACGGATTAGATCAAGTCACCACAGAGGGTTCGAATCCTGTTTCCCGCTTTTTTATTGGCTGGATCTAAATAGATTCTTACTTTTTATAGTAATTTATTTCATCTTCTTCAAAGCCTTCCCATCGCTAATTCTTCGCTCATCCATTGTGACGTTATAAGCTGATTGGATTGATAAACCGTGATAGAAATACCGATTGAAGATCACGGAGACTTCCATATATTCGTCCGCTATTCTAAGTTCTTCCCGGTCGCCTGTCCAAAAACAGAACAATCTGCTGTTGGTCGTCCATATCGCTCAGATTTGGCTGTTTACGTTCCGATCTATTCTAATGGAGGGATAGATAAGGCAGAGTAAACCTGGAATCCAGTTCCAATTGATCTTTCGAAGCTGAGAGATACACCGATCGCAATGATCTCTACAGCTTTTTATATGCTTATCGTTTGCTGTTAACGTCTTTTTTGTCAAAGGGGATTTTTCACTTACCACGTTCACCATTGATCTTGTGAAGGAGGCAGATATGTTGAAACCTACGAAAATAGCCAAAAGAGCTGTGATGATTTTCTCAATCTTATGGTTAATGGCCTCGATTTCTTCTGCTGCAGGGCTTTCCCGTGACGATATCGACTCTTTGCGAAAACAGGGAGAGATCGAGGGCTGGACCTTCACCGTGGGTGAGAACCCGGCTACTGTGTATTCTTTAGCCGAATTGTGCGGGATGAAGGCACCGGACAATTGGTGGGTGGGAGCAAAGTTCAATCCCTCCATTTCCTCCAAAAGTCTGCCGGCTGCTTTCAGCTGGTGCGACTCCGGAGGATGCACTCCGGTAAAAAATCAGGGTTCTTGCGGGAGCTGTTGGGCTTTCAGCACGGTGGGTGCGCTGGAATGCAACATCAAGATCAAGGACAAGGTAACGGTTGATCTATCCGAGCAGTGGCTGGTCTCGTGCAACTCCGACGGTTGGGGCTGCGGCGGAGGATGGTGGGCGCACGATTATCACCAGTGGAAGACCGATCCCTGCGGCGGAACCGGCGCGGTTCTGGAATCCAACTTCCCCTACACCGCTTCCGATGCCTCCTGCAACTGCCCTTATACGCACGACTATCTTATACAAGACTGGGGTTTCGTCGGCAGCAGTTACGGTATACCGCCGGTAAGCTCCATTAAACAGGCCATCATAGATTATGGTCCGGTCTCCGTTACGGTCTACGCCAATTCTGCAATGCAGGCTTACACCGGCGGTATATTCAATGGTTGTGCCACCGGGGATATAAACCACGGTGTGGTTCTGGTCGGCTGGGACGACAATCAGGGAACCAGCGGTGTTTGGATCATGCGCAACTCGTGGGGTTCGGGATGGGGCGAGAGCGGTTACATGCGAATACCTTATAACTGTTCCAGCATAGGATACGCTGCCTGTTATGTGGTTTATGCCGGAACGGCTATGTTAAAGATCAGCCTTCCGAATGGTGTTCCGGAGATCATAACCCCTGGTAAACCAGACACCATCACGGTGCAAATCGAGGAAATCGGTGACTCATACGTTCCGGGTTCCGGTCTTTTACATTACCGCTACGATGGTGGTTCTTATCTCACTTCTGCTTTAACGCACTTAAGCGGCGACCTGTATAAAACCATTCTGCCGTCGCCGGACTGCGACGACCAACCGGAATACTACTTCAGTGCCCAGGGAGCCACCTCCGGGGTAACATATAGTCCGTCCGATGCTCCTGCCACCGTTTACTCCTCGCATGTCGGAGAGCTGACCATGGTGTTTGCCGACGACTTTGAAACCGATCTCGGATGGAGCGTGCAAAACGATCCCAATCTTACCGATGGCGCCTGGAACCGGGGCGTTCCGGCCGGAGGCGGCGAGCGCGGCGACCCGCCTGCGGATTTCGATGGCTCGGGCAGTTGTTATCTCACGGATAACGTGTATGGTAACTCGGACGTGGACGGCGGAATTACCTGGCTGGTCTCACCTTCGCTGGATCTGAGTGCCGGTACAAACGCCATGGTCCATTACGCTCTATGGTATACCAACAATTTTGGAAGCAGTCCTAACAGCGATCTTTTTAAGGTTTATGTCTCCAACAACAATGGTACCAGCTGGACTTTGGCCGAAACCATCGGACCGGCTACCTCATCCGGCTGGACGGAACATAGCTTTATGGTTGATGATTTCGTCGTCCCCACCAGCCAGGTCCGGGTTCGTTTCGAAGCCTCGGATCTAGGTGACGGCTCTGTGGTAGAGGCAGGTATTGACGATTTTGACGTTTCGTTTTTGTTTTGCGGAAATGGGTCGCCTACTGTTTTCAATATTCCCGACACCGCCATCTTCGAAGGGGGCAGCTTCCCTCCCGTAAACTTGGACGATTATGTGAATGATCCCAACGATGATGATTCGGTCATGATCTGGTCGCATCGGGGACAAGTGACGTTGCTGGTTGTTATAACTGATCGGGTGGCTACCATAACTCCACCCTCACCCGGCTGGAAAGGCTCCGAAACCATCTGGTTTAAGGCTTGCGATCCTGGAGGACTGTGTGATTCCAATCAAGCTACTTTTACTGTCATCGCATTTAATGACACGCCTGTGGTCTTGGATATTCCAAATCAGACTGTCGCGGAGAATGTCAGCTTCGCTTCGATCAGCTTGGATAACTACGTCAATGACCCGGACAACCATGATTCAACCATGAGCTGGACTCGTCGGGGTCAAGTTCATTTATCGGTAAATATAATTAATCGTGTGGCTACCATAACCTCACCCGATTCGGAGTGGAATGGCTCCGAGACCATCTGGTTCAAGGCTTGCGATACCGGTGGTCTGTGTGATTCCAATCAAGCCACCTTCACCATTACCCGGGTGAACGATCCGCCCAAAGTCGCTGACATCCGCGACACCACCGTCACCGACGGGGAGAGTTTCGGTTTGATCTATCTGGATAATTATGTTACCGATCCGGACGATAATGATTTAGGCATGATCTGGACACATCGGGGTGAAGCGGAGTTATCGGTTGTAATAACGAATCGGGTGGCATCCGTAACTGCACCCGATCCGGAGTGGAATGGCTTCGAGACTATCTGGTTCAGGGCTTGCGATCCTGGCGGGCTGTGCGATTCCAATAAAGCTACCTTCACCGTTACGGCATTCAATGACACGCCGACGGTCTCGGACATTCCCGATCAGATCATCGGGGATAATGGCGGCTTTACTCCCATCAGTTTGGACAACTACGTACAAGATCCGGATAATCCTGATTCAGTCATGACCTGGACTCATTGGGGCGAGGTGGAGTTGCTGGTCGATATAACCGGTCGTGTGGCTACCATAACCGCTCCCGATTCGGATTGGAATGGTCTTGAGACCATTTGGTTCAAAGCCTGCGATCCGGCGGGATTGTGCGACTCCAACCAGGCAGGCTTCACCGTATTGGTGTCGGGTGTTACCGATGAAGACTCCTCACTCTCCGGACCTTTTGTTTTCCTTTTGAATCAAAATCATCCCAATCCTTTCAATCTGCAGACTAACATCACTTACAGCGTATCGATCCCTGGCAAGGTTAAGTTGACGATTTACGACCTGTTAGGCAGGCGAGTGAGGACGTTGGCAGACGAAAATCAAACACCGGGAGAAAAATCCCTCGATTGGGACGGGAGGGACGATAAAGGCAACACCGTGGCAAGTGGGATTTACTTCTATAGAATCGAAGCAGGAGAGTTCACGGAGACGAAGAAGATGATGATATTGAAATAGTCGATAGACAAGCGGAGCAGAGGCGGTGGATGGGGTATTGGAATGGCTCGGAGTGGTATTAAGATCTGTTTCCGGGATTATGGTGGATACCGCTTCACTCCATCGGAAGGACCTCAAATCAGAATCATCTTATCCGGATTGTTTTTATCCTTGGGAACGAACTCTATGGAAATCGAATTCACGCAGTGTCGGGTGTTTTTCATCGTCAGCCCCTCCCCCATAAAAACGTGCCCCAGATGAGCCCCGCATTTTGCGCACTGGATTTCGGTTCGGACACCGTCCGCATCCGGAACTCTTCTTATCGCCCCTTGGATTTCATCATCGAAACTGGGCCAGCCGCACCCGGAATCGTGTTTATCTTCAGATCTATATAGGGGCGTATTGCATCTTTTACAGATATAGATGCCCGGTTGGAAGTGTTTATAGTATTTGCCGCTGAATGGCCTTTCGGTCCCTTTATGAAGGATAACCCTTTCTTCTTCCGGCGTAAGCTCATTTAGGTTCATAGTTTCAGCCTAATCCCATTGGACAATCTGATAAAACCTCCGTATGTTAATAGATACGTTCTTGACCCAGGAAGTCTTTAGCACTAAAGACACAGGAAGAAGGGTGTGTTGATTAATTTAATGTCACCATACAGTAAAAAAACTCTATTTACGACCATTGTTTTTTTCTAATCTTAGACCTGACCAGAAAAGTTTCGCGTTATAGTTTCGGCAAAACTCTTTTAAGACCAAGGAGAAGGGATGATTGATTTAAAAGGCAAGGTCGGTTTAATTACCGGGGCATCCCGGGGTATCGGGAAAGCCTCAGCTCTAATGCTGGCACAAGCAGGGTGTGATCTGGCGATAAATTACTGCCATAACGAGAAAGATGCTGAAAAGGTGGCTAAGAGTGCCGAGAAGCTTGGAGTTAAAGTTAAAATATATCATGCCGATGTTTCCAAAAAACGACAGGTGGATGAAATGGTGGCTGGTGTGGTTAAGGAATTGGGCAAAATCGAAATACTGGTGAATAATGCCGGCATCTGGAAATATGCGGCTATCGATCAGATGAGCGAGGAGCAATTGAGGGAAACCATAGAGGTGAATCTGAATGGTACCTTCTATCCCATAATCGCATGCGTCCCCTACATGATAAAACAGAGATGGGGGAATATCATCAATATCTCATCTACCGCCGGACAGAGAGGTGAGCCTTATCATTCACATTACAGCGCTTCCAAGGGAGCTATCATCAGCCTGACCAAGTCTCTGGCGGTGGAGTTGGCGCCGTATAATATCAGAGTGAATTGTGTCGCTCCCGGCTGGGTGGACACCGATATGAGCCACCAATCTCTGATAGGAGAAGATAAGGAAAAGATCCTGCAGCTGATTCCGCTGGGAAGGGCGGGCACCGCCGAAGAGATAGCCGGAAGCGTGCTGTTCTTGGCATCGGAGCTTTCCGCCTTTATCACCGGGGAGATAATCAACGCCAATGGAGGAGCAGTGCTGTGCGGGTAGATATTTGAACTATTAAGTCCTATCCGTATACTCCGGTTTCTGAATTAATGGTAAATGCTCTCTCATGTTGCTCTCCTGAAAAGCAACAAATCCCGGTTGTTTTGACGTAGAATCCAGTAGCAAGAAGGAAACATAGTTTATCAAAGGAAAGAATTTAAATCGGTATAATAAAACACTATTGTCTTCTATTGGGCAGGGCATTTCCCCTGCTTTTTTAATCACCTCCCTTACGGGGAAACTATTTCAATGAAGATTAAGACATATCTGTTCTTCTTAGTTATGATTGGATTGTTTCTATTATCCACCTTTGCTTTTAGCCGGGGGCAATGTCCGGAACAACCCAACGACAGCGGAATATGTGACACTCTGCACCTCGAAGTTGCTCCCCATGACGTTTTCTTTACCGGTCCGGGGTATTTATCCAGCGTCCTTCTGCAGATTACCCGGGATAATCCGAATCTTTCGGATTCCATCGCCGGCATGGTTATGCCATTTTGCTTCACCCGTAGCAACCCGACCAAATATTGCAGTTTAAGTTATTACTGGAACAACTCCACCAACTTCAACAATCCCAGAAGCATCTTCCGTCACTTCGCCGCGGAGGAAGACACCATCCGCAACTGGATGATGGATCTATATCAAAGGGGGAATGGGGAAGAATGGAACTTAATCAATCTTAACTTGGATGGAATTTCCCATTTCTGGCTCGCCTTGGTACCGTTTGGAATAGAGGATATGAAATTCGGCTCCTCCAGCCGAACACTTTTGGCCACTTTGACCTTCAAGGTGGAAGATACCATGACCGTCTGCCTGGATTCGTGTTTCTGGCCCCCCTCCAGTCGTCTCAAGCTCATCCGGTCCGATGCCCTGGCTTATATTCCCCGGCATAACCTGCCTTATTGTTTTACCATCCGACCCTGGAATGCCCCGAGAATCCTGCATACCTCCCCAACTAAAAACCAGCTGAACGTATCGAAAACCTCCGACATCTCGGTGACGTTCGATACCACGATGAATGGTATGACCATAAACCAGTCTACCTTTATGGTCTATGCCAGATCAACCGGGAAACATCCTGGGGCGATCAGCTACGACAGTCTTACCAGGACAGCAAACTTCCAACCTTCAGACGATTTTTTAGCGGGAGATATGGTAACTGTGATTTTGACTTCGGATATCCTGGCATCGGATGGAACCCCTATGAAAAAAAGCTATAGCTGGTCTTTCACCATAGCGGCTAGTTATGGTGGAGGTACTTTTACGCTTCAATCCACCATTCCGGTATGCGATGAACCCCAGTCCGTCTTCGCTGCTGACCTGGATAAGGATGGGGATATAGACTTGGCTGTGGCGAATGCTAATTCCGATAATGTCTCGGTTCTATTGAATCAGGGGAAAGGCGTCTTTTATCCCGATTCCTCCTATCCGGCAGGCGACCAGCCTTGGAGCATTATGGCTGCCGATTTGAACGACGATGGCTACCCGGATTTGATAACTGCAAATTCGAATTCCAATAACGTTTCGATCCTATTGAACCGGGGGGACGGCACATTTGCCCCCCATTCGGACTATCCCGTCGGATCCGAGCCTCACTGCGTTACGGCAGCCGATCTCAATGGCGACGGCAAGCTCGATCTGGCCGTAGCCAATGCGGGCACTGGTGATGTCTCGATTCTGCTGAACCAGGGAAATGCCGTCTTTACGCAACCAGTGGCTTTCCCCGTGGCAGATTACCCGATCTCTCTTTGTGTAGGTGATATGGATAAGGATGGTGATTATGATATTGTTACCACCAATGACCTCACCGATCAAATTGCCGTTTTAAGCAATAATGGTGATGCAACCTTTGCCCCCTGCCTGCTCTATCCCGCAGGTATAGGTCCGTATTCGGTGGTGGTTGTCGATTTGGATGGTAATGGTGCCCCGGATCTGGTAGTGGGACACGGGAGCCCTGTTCCCTCTAAAGTTATTACCATATTGCTGAACAACGGTGACAGCACCTTTTCTTCACCTTCATCTTATTCGGTGGGGAATTCACCTCTTTCAGTCTGGGCTGCCGATATGGATGCAGATGGTGATCTGGACATAGCAACCGGGAATTCAGAGGACGATAACCTGTCTTTTCTCTCCAACCATGGTAACGGAACCTTCAGTTATAATTCGGTCTTTCCGGTAAGTGACTACCCTTCCGCTCTCTTTTCGGCAGACTTGGATGGGAATGGATCTATGGATTTGATCGCCACCAACCGTGATTCGGACAACCTTACGATACTCCTGAATTTCGTTCGGGGCGACATCAATGGGGATGCGATCATCAATGTCGGGGATATGGTTTACCTGTTGAATTATCTGTACAAAAACGGACTCCCGCCTTATCCTTTGGCAGCCGCAGATGTCACCTGCGATGGAGCGGTCAATGTCGGCGACGTGATATATCTGATCAATTACCTGTTCAAAGGTGGAATTCTTCCCAATTGTTAGTATTTCCTCATTTGACCAAAAATCCTCTAACCTCAACTCATTTTTTAGATTTTACACTGGTTTTTCTTGACTTTTTTAATTTTTGAGTTATACTTATATAAGATATGATTATAACCGTTAAAGGAATAACTCCACCTTATAACCCGAAAGGATAAGCTGATGCTAAACCCAATTGCTAAGGAGTTTAAGCAGGTAATGCTGTTGTTGTTGTGGCTGGTGATGGGAGGGATGGTATCAACTGCTGCTGTTTGGGGATACCAACCGGTTCTTTCCTCAAGTGAAGTCAGTGTTACCATACCCATGGGAACCTATGAGATTAAGGCCACCGCGTCAGGAAGTGAGATTTATCTGGAAGATTTTGGCCGGCTTTCGGTTCCGGGAAAGCCCAATCTTCCCTCCAGGATCTTCTCCATTGCTATCCCGCCTGGAGCAGAAGTGGCTCAAATCCAATTTGATCAAGGTGAGGGAATGGTGCTTTCCGGAACCTATCAAATTCCCCCCACTTCTCTGGTACGGGTAGTGGGACAGGAAAATTCTTTGTTTTATGAACGGGACAAACAGACCTATGAACAAAACTTCAAATCGGTTTACTCAAGCGACGATCCGTATCCGGAATCAGTGGGGAAAATGGTTCGAACTGCCGGTTATAGAAAGTACAACTTGGTGGACGTGCAAGTGACCCCTTTCTCCTATCACCCGTTATCCGGACAATTGACCTTTTATCCCCAACTCACCGTTAAGATAAACTATACTTTCCCCCGTGACTTCGATCCCAAAGATATCATGATCGATGATCTTCCCCGGGCCGAGCAAACCGCTAAGCAGATCGTCTTGAACTATGATCAGGCTCAAGGCTGGTATCCCGCCGGTACCAAAGGGAAAGAAAGCTACGATTTCGTAATCATCACTTTGGATGCCCTTACCTCTTCGGTTACTCCGTTGGTGGATTGGGAGACCGGAAAAGGGAGAAGTGTCAACGTGGTAACCACCTCCTGGATCAATTCCACTTATACCGGTTACGATCTGGCTGAGAAAATGAGAAATTTCTTAAGAGACAAATATCCTTCAGGTCAATGGGGCATCGAAGATGTGCTTCTGGTGGGTCATTATGATGACGTGCCGATGCGACGATGCTGGCAGGATCTGGGTTATGGTATGCCGGAGACCGATTTCTACTATGCCGAGCTTTCCCTTCCAGATAGTCTCTCCTGGGATAAAGACAAAGATCACAAATGGGGTGAAAATTCCTATGATGTTATAGATTTTTACAATGAGGTTAACGTTGGCCGAATCCCTTGGAGTATACCTGCGAATGTATTACATATCTGCGAGAAATCCATAGTTTATGAACAGAATGATGACCCTGCCTTCAAGAAGAATATTCTCCTTTTAGGTGCATATTTCTGGGATGATACCGATAATGCCGTCCTGATGACAAAGAAGACAAATAGACCGTGGATGGCAGACTGGACCAAGACCCGCATGTATGAGCAAGGTCATTCTTTTTATCCTATGGAATACAACTTGACTTATAACAATGTGAGGACGGTCTGGTCATCCAATCACTTTTCCTTCGTGAACTGGGCCGGACATGGTTCGGAATACGCCAGTTATATATATTACTCAACGGGCGAGGCATTTGTCTCCACCTCCACCTGTTCTTACCTCAACGACAACTATCCCGCTATTTGTTTTGCGGACGCTTGCAGCAATTCGGACACCGATGTTCTAAACTTGGGTCAAGCGATGTTACGGCAGGGTGCAGTGGGCTTTGTGGGTGCAACTAAAGTGGCTTATGGAAGACCGGCTTGGAGTGATTCTCTGAGTGGCTCCAGTCAGTCGTTGGATTACTTTTTCACTACCTCCGTTACTTCTGGCAACTTCACCCAGGGTCAAGCTCTTCAACGAGCCTTAAGAATAATGTACACTAAGAATCTGTGGAGTTATGTGAAGTATGAAACGTTCGAATGGGGAGCGCTTTGGGGAAACCCTGATTTAGGAATGGCTCCGGTCATTACCAACTATCCTCCTGAGGTCCCGCCGCAACCCTCCGGACAGATTGTGGGTCAACCGGGAATAGATTATGATTTCTCCAGCTACACTACTGATCCGGATCAGGATAGTTTGTTCTACCAGTTCTCCTGGGGTGACGGGATCAGCGATTGGATCGGACCCTACCCATCCGGAGATACCTGTACCACATCCCATACTTGGAACAACTCGGGAAGTTATAATGTCAAAGTCAAAGCCAAAGACATACATGATCGGGAATGCAACTGGTCCGATTCCCTGACCATCCAAAGATATATCAGCGGAGATTGCAACGATGATAGAATTATAGATGTAGGTGATGCGATATATCTTATTAACTATCTTTATAAAATGGATGTAGCGCCGAATCCCCTGATGGCTGGTGATGTTACCTGCGATGGGAAAGTGGACATCTCAGATGTGGTCTATCTTCTGAATTATCTTTTTAAGGGAGGAACGGCTCCAGTCTGTCAATAAATCTTACCCCCCCACTCCCCCTCTCCATTTCATGGGGAGGGGATACGGGGTGGGAGAGGTTAAGTTTTACAGCTCCAAGGAAACAAAGTACAAAGCTCCGTTTCGTTCAATCAGTAAAATAGTTCTATCTTTACTTCGTAACTGGCTTATCAATTTTTCAAACTCGTCCACATTGGGAGTGGGGTGATCCCCGATCTGGCGGATCACGTCACCAACCTGCAATCCGGCTCTATAGGCGACGCTGCCGTTCTTTATGCCGGTGATCGCCACTCCCCGCGGATCGGAGATCCCGAGTTGTCGGGCAACGGATGAGGTGATTTCCGTAACGGTCATGCCCAGCTTGCTTTGGGAACCCTTGCTGGCACCGGCAGGAAGTGTTTGGGGTGAAAGTTTTACGTTCATCTCTTTACCGTTGCGGAAAAATCCAATGTCTAAGCTTTGATCCGCTCTGGCCAAATAGCTTAAATCCTCCCAGTCGCTGATGTTTTTGATCCTCTGGTCGTCCACTCTGAATATCACGTCTTTTCTTTTTAATCCTGCCTTTTGAGCGGGGCTCTCTTCTTCCACGTCCGATATGATGACCCCCTCGGATTTCTTTAAATTTAAGTTCAAAGCCAGGGCTGAATTTACCTCCTGGACTCTAAGACCGATCCAGGTGGGAATCACTCCACCGTGCTTGATCAGATCCGAAAGTATCGCCTTGGCCCGATTGATCGGTATGGCAAAGCCGATTCCCTCCGAGCCGCGGCTGGTGGTGAAAATAAAAGTGTTGATCCCGATTACTTCCCCGGATGCATTCACCAGCGGTCCGCCGGAGTTTCCCGGATTTATGGCAGCATCGGTCTGGATCATCTTGCGGTATATCTGCACCTGTCTCTGTTCCCGCTTGATGTCCCGATTAAGCGCACTGATCACCCCCACGGTTACGGAAGGATTGGGATCGTCTAAAAGATACCCAAAGGGATTGCCGATGGCGATAGCCCATTCCCCGATAATCAGATCGTCGGAATTACCTAAAACCACTGCCGGGAGATTCTTGGTTTCGATTTTTACCACCGCCAGATCGGAAGCTTCATCCATTCCCACCACCTTTCCTTCGTATTCATCACCGGTGGTTAAGGTCACCTTCAACTGATCTGCCCCGTTTACCACGTGAGCATTGGTTAATATGTACCCCTCTGGATTTATGACAAATCCGGAGCCTATACCATATACCTTCTCCTTGTATTCTCTCGGGCGGAAGAAGCTCCCCCAGAAATCGTCAAAAAACTGATCCCCGAAGGGGGAAAAGAAAGGTTGTTCTCGGACCACCCTCACCTGGACCACGCTGATGGAGACCACCGTTGGACCCACCTTCTGGGCCGCCTGGACTATGGCGTTCTGGCGGGAATTGGCGATCTCCTCCTGCACCGCCGCTGCAGTCCTCACCATGGAGGGAACGACCGGAGAGGTTGTTATTTCTGATGAACCGGAAGGTCCCGCGGAAAAATGCGGATGGAAAAATCCAAAAGCGTAAAGCAAAATCAAAACGACAGCCCCTACCATTATCCCCAATATGATTGAGAAAAATACCACTCCTTTTCTTTCGCTTAATGAAGTCGACATTTTCAGATCCTCTTCTGGCTCATACTAAGAGGTCGGGAAACTGAATGAATTGAACACGTTTCCCGACCATTAAAGGAATATTATGATTAAGCTTTTTTTTGTAAATAAGAAGGTTTACACTCCCCGGCTTCATCCGATTTTATTCTAACGGCGGATGCAAACCATTTCTATTTCTCCTCCCTCTCGTTGGTATCAATATACTTCTCCGGTTCTTCTTCAAATTTCTGCTTGCAGCTTCTATCGCAAAAATAAAACGTTTGGCCATTATATACGGTTTTGAAACGAGCGTTCTTCTCATCTACCTCCATCAGGCAAATCGGATCTAACACCATAATTGCCTCCTTCCCGAGGTTTCGTTCTCCCGACTTCGATCAGCGCTGACAAGTCCTTGTTTTAAACTGCTTATCATCCTGAGAAAATCGAGGTGCCGAACCGCGACTGTAAAAGGTTAGTGGGTTTGAAAATCTCAGCTCGCACCGGCTTTACCAAGCTGCCTTGTTCTACTATTAATATACAAAATTATTGGAAAGAAGTTTCAGGAGAGAATGGGCTCTTATATTGATCGATGGGGGCATCGTCTCATTCCCAATCCGTTGGTTTCGCAGGTTTTAACTACCACATCCGCTTTTTTGTTTTCTGTTTTACGGCTCAAGCTTAAAAGGATGTGAGATCCTACACCCGTGGTAGAAACCAGTTTCCTGAGTTGGGAAGGATCATCAATCTGTTTTCCGTTAAAGCTCAGAATCCTATCTCCTGGAATCAAACCAGCTTTATAAGCGGGACTACCTTCGATCACCTTGGTCACTAGCACTCCCTCTTCAGCTGTACCCATTTTCTCACACTTACCCGGCTCGGTATTGCAGTATATCCCGATCCAGGCCCTTTCCACCTTTCCTCCCTTTTGGAGCAATTCCGATACTCGCAGACAGGTTTTTGCCGGGAGGATAAAGATCACTCCGTTTTCCTCCTTGGGTTTTCCCTCGGTTAAACCCAAAAGCTCTCCCTTACGGTTGAAGATAGGAGTTCCTCCGTGGTAGGGGACTACCGGACCGTGCCAGATCATAAGACTCTCATCGTAAGCATCCGAACCCCCAATCCAGGATTTGGTAATGGTTCCCATGCTGACATCCAGGCCCTTGGAGTAATCCGTATTACCTAAAGCAATGCCCAGAGTACCGTTTTCTATCTCCTCCTGGGGTACGATACGAGTGGGTTTGAGCGCATTAGCCTCTACCTGTATTAGGCTGACGTTGGTTTCAAAATCACAGAACATGCCCACGATCTTATCGTCGTTGATCACCCGACCATCCTGAAGCTTTAGAGTAACGTTATCTGTGTTGGTGAGGATGTTCTCCGTGGTGAGAATAAAACCCCCGTTTAGGATTACCCCCGAACCGAATTTAACCTCTCCGGAGCTCTCGTTTTTAGCCATGATCGAGACCACCGAAGGTCCTGCCTCTTTCGTCACCCGGGCTAAATCCTCTTCCAAGCTTTGAAGAGAACCTTTGCCGCATCCCCCCAAAAGAATCGCCATCCCGCAAAGCCACAGAATGAATCCGGTTTTTTTCTTGTTTAGCGTCATTTTTGAAAAAACATTACCAATTCTCAATCGCTTTCCTTCTCCCTTATAAATGAATGAACCTCATGGCTTTTACGTTGCAGATCTTTGGCATTAACTCTTAACTTTAAAATCTCTTCTCGCCACTCTTTGCTACTTCCCTTTCAACGTATAGATGGTTACCCCGCCGTCATCTACCGCAGAAAGCAACCCTCCTTCATAGATCACCAAATTGTTGCTGAAAGCCTCCGCCCTTCGAGGAGAAAGAAAACCCGGTAGAATGCTCAGAGCGATAAGGATAACCAGGACAAATGAAAACACGTAGGCGGGAACCGGACCAAACACCGGCGTGCGGATTAAACTGGACCACTGTTCCACTTCAGCCCATAACCTTCTCCATAAGGGCATGGCTGGAATCCTGAGTTTCAAATCCACCCGGTAATCCTTCCAGAAATCCTCCGATTCCTCGAAGGTAAGGGTCTCTCTTAATACCTGCATGGAGTTTTGTAGGAGGGAAAATTCGTGGAAACAATCGGGGCAGGTCTGGAGATGCTCATCCAGTTTTTCTTTTTGGGGCAGGTCCAGATCGGCATAACAACAAACCAATTTTAGCGCCTTTCTACACTTCATGTTTTATCCCCATCTTTTTTAAGATTTGTGGATGATGTCTAGAAAGTTCACTCCTCAGTTTTGATCGGGCTCTGTGTAAATACCATCTCACCGTTGCCTGCGGCATGCCGGTTATTTGAGCAACCTCCTTTATATCCAATCCTTCCAGATCTCGTAGGACGAACACCGCTTTCTGTCTGGGATTCAAGTTGGTCATCGAATCGTCGATCGCCCACTTGATCAGACTTCGCTGGTAGATCCTCTCTACATCCTGCTTCTTCTCCTTCAGCTCACCGAAGATGTTGTCCAAAAGCTCGTGCTTGTGCTTTTTGTGCTTCCGTATGAAATCTATGGAAGCATTTATGGTTATGCGATAAAGCCAGGTGGAGAGCTTCTTGGTGGTGTCAAAATTGACCAGGTTTTGATAGGTCTTTACGAAAACTATCTGGGAGATGTCTTTGGCATCCTCGTAATCACCCACCATCTTGTATGCGATCGACGCCACCTGGGTTTTGTATTTATCCACGATTTGCTGGAAAGCGGACTGATTTCCTTTCTTCGCTTTCTCTATGATCTCCAGCAGATCTTTATCTTCAGCACTTAACTCGACTTCCGCAGAATCAACGGTTGTATTTCTGGAGTCGACATCTTCTTTTTTTTCTTTAGCTACTTTCCGCTCCCCAAACTTGGCTGAGACCATTTTCTTCTTCTCGCTTTCTGATACGATTGATGCCGGAAAACCGTTTGTCGGAGCAATTTCAAACGCTCTTGCGGTTTTCGGTAAATATGCACTCTGCGCTCTGCGGAGCACAACACTGGCATTCAAACTGCACGGTAGTATGTTCAATATGGAACAGATTCGCAAGTTGCAGACGGATTTGATCGAGAATCTTTTGAGCAGAATGAGTGCTCTGTTCGTTTATCACTACATGACAGGATAAAGCCACGTCCCTTGAGGAAACGCTCCAGACGTGCAGCTCGTGCAAATCTTCCACTCCCTCTATCTTTCTTAAAACGGATTCTATTTCCTCTAGTTTCAAATTTCTTGGCACCCCTTCTAAAAGTATGTCAGTGGATTCCCGGATGATCGAGAATGCTCCTCGCAGGATAATTAAACCGATCAAGACGCTGACGATGGGATCTACTATGTAGAGCTGGGTAAAGAGCATGATTATGCCGCCTACGATCACACCCACGGAGGCGATCATGTCCCCAAAGACATGAAGAAATGCGCTCTTCACGTTCAAGCTGTGTTCGGAAATCCCTTTGAGTTTAAAGAATACCACCAGGTTGATCAAAAGTCCGATCAGGGCGATCGAAAACATCTCCAGGCTTTTCACCGGCACGGGATGGTTGATCCTCTGGTAGGCTTCTATAAATATCCAGACTGCAATCATTAGCAATGTAGCGCCATTTATGGTAGCCGCGATCACCTCCGCCCTGAGATAACCGTAGGTTTTTCTTTGGTTGGCTGGAAGAACAGACAAGGCCAATGCTCCCCAGCTTAAACCCAATGCCAAAACGTCGGCAAAAATATGTCCGGCATCTGACAGAAGTGCCAAGCTGTGGGTTAAAATTCCGCCCACCAGCTCTAAGATGAAAATCCCCATCGTGAGAAACACGACAAATTTCATCTTTCTTATCACATAATGATGTGAATGACCTGTTTCGCTCATTTGATTAAATCCGAAATCAAAACATTGAAAATTAAACCACCCTTATTTTATCGCTCCAGTATATAATTTAACATTTTTTTCAAAAAACACAATAATTATTATTAATTACCCTTAAGGGGATAAACCGGCGATATTATGCGTTTGATTATTATTACACCCAGCCTCAATCCGTCTATAATATTATACAATCCAGATTGTCTTTTATGCACATTTAAAAACTGAAACCTGAGGCTAAGTGGATCCCAAGACAGGGAATAATTATGGGGAAGTGCCTTAATTAATATCTTTCATTCTGTGAATGATTTTGAATATTGTAATTTACAAAACAGCGTGTTGCTGTCCTGCTGTTCAAATGGTCGCTAACGGATAATGCATCATTTGATCGTGCAAGTCATCCTCTGTAGCTTTTTTGATAATAAATGAGGAATTCCAAAGAAGAAAACGTTGGCTATGCGATTGCCAGATTACAACTCTAAATAAGAAGAACAAGTCAGGTTGAAGTCGAATATCCCATAAGTAGCGGGCTCTGATACTCCAGGTATCTCGATTCAATATTTGTCGTCCGTACAAAATTGTCTGTTATTTATTTTCATTTTTCCTCCATCCATTTCCTCTGTTCCATTCGTCACTTCGTTATTCCCAATATATTGAGGATGAACGCATACTCAAAAGCCGTATCCTTCAACTCGTCATACCGACCGGTGGCGCCAAAATGTCCCGATTCCATTTTCGTTTTAAGCAGAAGTAGATTCTTATCGGTTTTATAAGCTCTCAATTTAGCAGTCCATTTGGTTGGCTCCCAATACATCACCCGTGGATCATTCAAACCTGCTGTAATTAAAATATGAGGGTAGGTTTTTGCCTCCACATTATCATAAGGAGAGTACGACTTCATATACTCGTAATATTCCTTCTGATTGGGATTACCCCATTCTTCATATTCGATAACCGTTAATGGCAAAGACGGATCCAGCATGGTATTGATAACATCCACAAAGGGAACATTGGCGATAACCACCCTAAAAATATCCGGTCGCATGTTGGTCACTGCACCGATCAACAATCCTCCGGCACTGACACCATTGATCACCAATTTATCTTTGGAGGTATATTTCTCGAAAATCAGATGCTCCGCGCAGGCGATGAAATCGGTAAAGGTGCTTTTCTTGTGAAGCAGCTTGCCGTCATCGTACCAGTATCTCCCCATCTCCCCTCCGCCCCGCACGTGGGCGATGGCATAAACAAAACCCCGGTCCAATAAGCTTAGATTGCTTGAAGAAAAAGTCGGTTCGGAGCTGAAACCGTAAGCACCATATCCATATAAAAGTAGCGGATTTTTGCCATCTTTCACCAACCCCTTTTTGTAAACCAATGATATGGGGACCATCGTTCCATCGGAAGCTTTAGCAAAGATTCTCTCAGATTGATATTGCTGGGGATCATATCCGCCCAACACCTCCTGCTGTTTCCTCAATTCTCTGGTTTTGGTATCCATGTTATAATCGAACACCGACCGGGGAGTGACAAGAGAGGTGTAATCAAACCGGAGCGTAGTGGAATTGAAATCCGGATTTCTCTCCGACCAGAAGGTATACATCGGTTCGGGAAAATCGACGTAATAATCCTCGCTGTTGGTCAGACTCATGATTCGGATTTGCTTCAGTCCCCGCATTCTTTCATACACCACCAAATGATTTTTGAAAACGTCGATGCCGTCGATCTTCACCGAATCCTGAGGGGGAACAACCTCCTTCCAGTTGGCTTTGGAAGGATCCTCAACCGGGGTCTTCATCAATTTGAAATTTCTGGCATTATCGTTCGTGACGATATAGAAATCGTCACCATGATGGCCGACCGAATATTCCATCTCATGCTGCCGGGGCTGGATCACTTTGAAACTGTCGCTAGGGCTATCTGCATTCAAATAGCGTACTTCGGAGGTGGTCTCGCTCCCCAGGTTGATCAACAGAAATCGCCGGCTTCTGGTCTTCTCTAGGTCGGCTTCAAATGCCTGATCCTTCTCGTGATAAACCAGGAAATCCTCATATGGATCACTCCCCAGCGAGTGTCGGAAAACCTTATATGGCCTTTGAGTCTCATCCACGATGGTGTAGAAGATGGTATGGTTATCGTTGGCCCACTCTGCGGAATAATAGGTATTCGGGATCTCATCAGCAAGCAGTTTACCGGAACTCAGATCCTGGACATATAGGGTATAATCCTCCGAACCGTTAGTGTCGGCCGAGAAAGCCAAAAGCTGTTGATTCGGGCTGATTTTGAATACTCCGATCTCCAGGTAATCATGCCCCTCAGCCAGGGCGTTCTCATCCAGCAGTATCTCTTCCGGGGCACCCAAGCTACCTTTCTTTCGACAATGAATGGGATACTGTTTCCCCTCCTCCACCCGGGTATAATAATAGTAATCATCCAACCTTTCCGGTACGGAAAGATCGGTCTCTTTTATTCGACTGCGCATCTCCTTATACAGTCGTTCCTGAAGTTGTTCCGTGGGTTTCATCACCGCTTCGGTATATTGGTTTTCCGCTTCCAGATATTCCATCACTTCCGGATTGGCTCTTTCCCTCAACCAGAAGTAATTATCCATGCGAACATCTCCGAATAAGGTGCCCGCCTCAGGAATTATCTTAGCGACCGGTGGAAAGATACTTTGTCCCTGAACAAATGTGGGGGGCTCTATAGATAAAATGCAAAATAGAGAGATGATTAGCCATAAGGCATAGTGTCTCTTGTTTGTTAACATCTAATACTCCTTTTCTGTTCCCGTCAAATCGAATACTGACAGATAGCAAGATGGTAGATTATGATTGGATTATTATTGTGTGAGATTTACGAATCAAACAAAACTAAGGTCTTACTGGGATTATATCTTTAACCTTCTTTAATCGAGAAAAATCTAAAATGTCCAAAGAAACCGAACGGGCTCAGAAGTCCTACATTGGGGTATTAAAAGCAAACATTAATACTAGGTAGTCTTTAACTCCGATGTGCAATGTGGACAACGAGTCGCTTTGATAGGGATTACAGACAAACAGTAAGAGCACTCTTTGGTGGTAGGCACTGATGTTGGAGCCTCTTTTTGCCGCTTGAGTTTGTTGATGCTTCGGATAAGAAGAAATATGGCAAAGGCAACGATGACGAAACTAATAATTGTATTCACGAACATTCCATAGTTGAATGTCACCGCGCCTGCTGCTTTTGCTTCAGCCAATGAAGAATAAGGTCCAGCTTTTATTCCCTCTCTTAGAACTATAAAAAGATTGGAAAAATCAACGTTGCCCAGAAGTAAGCCAATCGGTGGCATGATTATGTCGGCGACCAGCGAGGTGACGATGGTTCCAAAAGCTGCACCGATTATGATTCCGACCGCCATGTCGATAACGTTCCCCCGCATGGCGAACTCTTTGAACTCTTTGAACATCTTACACCTCCTCTGTGATGGGATGTTTCATTCCGTGCATCGTGAGCGACAATATAAGCGAATCTATTTCAGAAACACCATCTTTTTTATTTGGGTGAATTCACCCGCTTCCATCCGGTAAAAATAGATCCCGCTCGAAACCAGCTCTCCCCTATTGTTTTTACCGTCCCAGCTTACCTTCTGGTAACCCGCAGGTGACTTTCCCTCGACTAAATCCTTCACCTTTTGCCCCAGAAGATTATAGATAGTTATCTTAATTTGACTCTCTTGAGGTAGGGTGTACTCGATCACCGTTTCCGAATTGAACGGATTGGGAAAATTCTGTTGCATTGAAAAAGACAAGGGAACGTTGCCCTCCTCCTCCGCCACGGCACTGGGATAAGCTCCCAGATCACTCAAAGCCCGGTGCATAAGGGAACACGCCTGCGCCTCCTGTATGAAGTAGAGGGGAAAGTCGAGGAATATCACTTTATAATCACTCCCCAGGTAACGGAAGGCTACCGCTTTCCCCTTTGAGCCGGAGGTGTCGTAGGCTGAATTGAACCGGTAAACGACTTCACCGGTAAGCAGACTGTCTATATACCCCACCCCGGGCACTCTACCCAAAAGCTCCAGTCCGCCAGAAGACTGCGCTACTCTAAGACTATCCACTTGCAGGTCGGGATAACCAAAACCCTGGCTCTGCGCTCCGATGAATTCTTCTGAACGATTACCTGGAGACCAGGGAGAGACATATGCTGATTTCACCTTCAGACAATCATACTGGATCTCACCGGGAAGAAACTGCCTTATCTCCGGTTCTCCATCGTTTCCTGTTGATAGATCTCTCCTCCCCTCGATGATCAATTTACCCCCATTCTTCAGGTACTCTTTCAAAACCAGATAAGTTGAATCATTCGCATCTCCCAGCGAGTGATTGCCCCGGTTGTCTTCCGAATAAACTATCACCGGAGAGTAATGGACCAGATCGCTGACATGCAGTTGATTCTGGGGATAACAGTTGGGACAGCTGCGGTCGGAATAAGTGTAGGTATAACCCTGTAAAGCCCGGTTGTAAAAAGCGTTTATGCTGTCGCCGTCAACAAAATTATAGATCAAGGTTTGGTCATAAGTTTCGTCCACCAGTAAAATCCCCTGATCCAAAGTGAAATGATAGGTGGTTGCCAAAACCTCATTCTTCCCGATGCTCTCGTAATCATCTGAATTGACTGCCGTTACGGTTATGAAATAGGTGGCGTTCTCCGTCAGTCCGCGTAGTGTGTCTGCCGGAACAGTGACCTGATGAGTGCTGTCGTACTGTCCGCTGGTGGTTCCGAAGTAAACGTTGTAGTGGGCCACATTCTCTACCACAGGATTCGGTGACCACTCCAGATAAATCGTATACCCGTCCCCTGCATTCCTGGCATCCAGACTCTCCACGGGCGAAGGTGAATTCCCCACCAAGGACAAGGTAGCCAGGCACATCTTTACCACTTCTCTCATATAATAAAAATCCAAACTGTCAACTAAATCATAATTCTTGTGCCAACCGTTATCAAAGAAATCACCTTCTAATGCACATACCGCGTCATATCCATGTTGATAGAAAGAATAATGGTCACTGCCTGCAGTTTGGCCTCCATATACTGGACGTAGATAAGTATAGGTGTTCGCCATGCTGATCATCACATTGACATAATCCATGGCACTGGGATCTGCGTAGATCATTACATCCTTGTCCGTATCGATGCTGTGTCCGATCATGTCAGAGTTAATCGTCAAGTCTAGGTTGGTGTTGTTGTTATGGAGATACTGAGCAAAAGCATAACTGCCGATCAGCCCCTGTTCCTCCTGGGCAAAGGGGACGAACATCACGGTAAGCGGTAGAGGGTGTTGGGCAATAATTCTTGCCATCTCCAAAGTAGCTGCTGTTCCGGAACCGTTGTCATCCGCTCCCGGAGCCCAAACATAGAAATCGGTCCCGCTCCCGTACACCACCGAATCGTAATGCCCGCCCACCACGATCACCCGATCCGGCTGAGCCGTTCCCGGCACTACTGCTACGACGTTATATTGAGGGGAGTCATAATTGTAGTAATGCAGCCATAAACTGTCTATGCCGAAGCTGACAAATTTTTGATAGAGCCAATCTCTGGCTCTATATATCGAATCAATATAGGAATATCGGGTCTTGAAGTTTTGCAATCGCAAATCCCACGTGTATAGAGAATCCTGAGAGATTAGATTTAACAAACTATCTATGTCGATTGAATATTTGATAACAGGTTTAATCAGCATAGCTGGCGGTTTGTACTTCAAAGGCAAAGGTTGACGATGAACCGGAATCACGGTATACCGTAGATTTCGTAACTCTGCTGCTATTTCCGGTGTAGCCTTCAGTAACTTCCAGTTTGTATCTTTTAAAAGAATCTGTCCGTAAAATTCTAAATTAACTTTCGCCAACTCCTCCCGGGAGGTCACCAGAAAGTATTCCTCAGTCCAGGGATTCTCATCGACGATTTCGTATTTCAAACCAGCTCGGTCCAACTCGTCCAGCTTTGATTTCTCGAACTCGGCTAAAACAAAATCCTCAAACCGGTGATAGACCATAACCCCTACTGATTTTGCCTGGACATAGTCGTCAGCTGTCTCTAAATTGAGTTTAATCAAAACCGGTTCTGCAGATGCATGGGTAAAACTCAAAGCCCAGACAAAAGTTGTCATGACCAGAATACAAAACATTATTTTATTAAGCATGCTTACTCCTATTTTAACAAAGGATTACCTCTGCTGGCACTTAGATACCCATAATGGAGAAATGTAGCATCTGTTTTTCAGTTCGATTTTCGGATCATCTCTTCCTTTTTGATACGTATCCGCACACTGTCAGGCAAGCTATAAATATAAAGGAGACGGTTAATTTATGAAAGAGAATTTCGATCCACCGTTTTAATCCTGACATGGAATAAACACCTGTCTCGGAAATAAGGTTCAAGTCTCCCTGAATGTCAGAATCGCCTTCCCCATCTCTTTATCCGCTTCGGATGAAAAGAAGAGATAGAAAAGGATGCTTGAGATTATGTATAATCCCACGGTGATCAAGAACGGAAGGGTGAAGGAATAAACCTTGATCAACCTTCCGCCAAAATTGGCGCTGATCGCCCAGGAGAGACTCCAGGAGAGCATGATCAAAGCATTGGTCAAAGTATGTTCTTCTACCTTGACCTTTTCCATGGCAAAATTGGTGAAGATGGGCTGGCTCATGTTCATCAGGGCACCCCGAAAAAGAAAGGAGCATACTGCCAGAGGTAAGCGGTAGGTAAAAGCTAAAGTCAGCATGAAAGGAATGGAGGAGAGCTGGGTGCCCACTATGGTTTTGATCATGCCTATTTTCTTGGATAGAAGCGGTCCCGCCAAAATTCCCCCCAGCATGAAGACCTGCAGAAGGGCAAAGAATATTCCGATGGTGCTGGCGCGGAGTAAGAATCTCTCCTTGAAATATAAGTTAAGGAAGGGAATGACTAATCCTGCCCCCAAACCCAAAATAAAGAAGGGGAGGCATATCTTGAAAAGCAAAATGCCCTTATCGGTCAAAAGCTTCCGGTTCCATGGTCTTTTGGGCTCGAGTTGCTTCTTTGATTTTGTTTCAGCCGTTATCAATAAGAAAGGGATCAAAGACAAAAGGCTTAAACCGGCGGAAAGGAATAGGGAATAGCGAAAAGCAACCGCTTTGGTCACCGCCAGGCTGGAAAACAGACGGGGCAGGTATCCTCCTCCCAGGCTCCCTGCTATCGCCGCCACTAAATACGTACCGAAATGCAGGCTGAAAAGATAGGTCCTCTCTTTGGGAGTGCTGTTCTGCATCAAGAAAGGTGCAGCCGCCACCCGGACTATGCTGCTGGCCATCCCCAGAACTAAGCTGACCAAAAGGAGCCCGGACCGTTCCGTTAGATCGGCTTGCAAAAGCGAAAAGATGCCCACCAGCAGAACGGAGGTGATCAGAATCTTTTTAACCTGGAATTTGGGAATGATCAAAGCAGCGGGAAGGGAGATTATCGTCATCCCCCAGGCGGTCATCGACAAAATCTCACCGATCAGATCTTCGGTGAAGCCCAATTCTTTGAAATAAAGATTTAACAGCAAACTGAAAACGGAGAGATTCAAGCCCAAAAAGAAGATTCCAACCAAAAATAACCGGGCATTGCCGGAGAAAAGCTTTAGATGTTTCCAGTAATCGTTGATTATGTCGAAGATCTTTTGTGCCAAAGCAGATCCCGGGGACTATGGTCATTTAATTAAATCTTTTACGCTGGTTACGTTATCCCTAATTGAATCAAAGGCTTTTGTATCTATATCTTTTAACCCAGATATGGAAAATCGAGATTTTTGTTCTTTTTGATAATTTCCGGAAACCTTCCGGGAACTAATTCGTTATTATAATAGAGGAGGTCGCTGGAGGAACAGATGGTCCCTGTGGGTTTCTTATATTATTACGGCGATGACAAAGACGTGTGATTTCCCAGCGAGCAGGCTAAAAGCGGAGAGAAATTATCCTCTCCGCTTAGCATTTGCCCCGGACGATACCTATCCTGTAATCCAGCGATCTCATTGAGAAGAAGACTGGTAAAGTCAATAGTTGCCCCTTCACGGCAAACAAGGTTCAAATAGAATGTTGACATGATATTGTTTTGTCCCTCTAAATGAAGCAAAGCCTAATGCCTTGAAGCTGATTGATCCCTGTGCTTTTAGGTTGACAAAAACTGGAAAATAGTTACATTACTATCAGAAGCAGAGCAGTAGAGAAACATTGTCTCTCCTCTTATAAATTAGACACTTCTTTGAAGGAAAGAGAGATTCACTCAGAAGGATCCCTTATCAGAATAAGGTGAGTTCCACCTTTGTAAGACATGACCATCTGGGCGTTGCTCTAATAGCTGCTCCAGTTATCAAGCGATTTTAATGTCCGATGTATCTTGAGTGAAGCTAAAGCTATCAAACCTGTAGTGTCAAGATTATCAATAACATTCAATCCAAATAAGGAGAGAATCATGTGCAAGCTAAAAATCGTTTTCAGTCTGTTGCTGGTGATGGTCACCCTGCTTTTTGGCTTTAGTCCAACTTTGGCTGACCCACTGTTAATTCAGCTTTCCTTGAAGAACTCCCCAGATTGGTCCAGTGCCAAATCGTTGAGTCTGACTGCTTACCACCGCTGGGATAATTCTGTTTTGGTAGAGCTTGATAGAACGAAATTGGTGGAATTGGACCGGCTTGGATTGGAATATCGGATAGTTGATGAGAATCCCTGGTCAGAGGAATACTTTGCGGTATCTTCCCGAGCGGGGGTGACTAAACAGAGTCTTGAGCTTTACGGGAAAATCATCTATGATGATCCGAGTTGGAAATTGATGAAATCGTCCAAGGAGTCTATCTCAGCACTTAGAGGCTTCGGATATGATGTCGTCCCGATCCATCATCAACCCATACCCTTAGAATATAAACCTCTTGGTGCTTTAATCCCACCTTCGATAAAATACTCCCCCGGCATAGACAGCCTGTTGAACCTGATTTCGGCTGACTCTCTTTATGTCTGGGACCTGAGGTTACAGAATTTCAAGACCCGCTATTCCTATATCGATTCGATCTACAAGGCTCGCGATTGGCTGCGTCAGAAGTTTTTAAGCTTTGGCATAGACAGCTTATGGCTTCATTACTATAACTACGACTCCCCCCAATATAATGTGGTTGCGGTGGTACCGGGGACGGTGCAGCCGGATAAAGTGATTGTGGTAGGCGGGCATTACGATTCTGTAGTGTATGGCAGCGGGACCAACCCCTATGTTTGGGCTCCAGGAGCGGATGACAACGGTTCCGGGACGGTGGCTACCCTGGAGATGGCCAGAATCATCGCCCAGCACCCTCTTCCGGTTACGGTGATGTTCGTCCCCTTTGCCCAGGAAGAACAAGGTCTCATCGGCAGCTACTTTTTTGCTTATTATTTACTCAATCTCGGCACCGATGTCCGGTTGATGATCAACACCGACATGATCGGTCACAGCGTGGACAATGATACCGATGTGGTTATCCTCGGGGACCCGAGTGCGGAAACATACATCAATGTTATGATGGATATGGCGAACACCTACACCTACCTGCGTCCTCATTATGACGGACAGAGCAGTGGGAGTGATCACTATCCCTTCTACTTGTTGGGATACGATGCCGTTTATGCGGAGGAGGGAGAATTCCACTATGCCGGTTGGCATACCAACTATGACGTGGTAGACAGTCTGGATTTTGATTACATGAAAGAAGTGGTAAAGATGTGTCTGGCTACCTTACACTTGGTCGCTAATTCCCCCTCACCCGTGGAGAATCTGCAGGCTTTGAACGGCAGGGATGGACACACCGCTTACCTAAGCTGGTCGGCTAACCCTATCTCGGAGAACGTGGATCATTATAATATCTATTTCGGAACCAGCAGCGGTAACTATGACAGTCTTCACCAAACCAGTGCCGTCTGTGATACCCTCTATAACTTGACCGAGAACACCACATATTACATAACCGTCTCTGCGGTAAATACCGGAGGTTTTGAAAGCCCCGCCTCACCGGAAGTCTCTCTCGAAGTGTTTCCGGTAACTATGGATCAGGGAATTTTGGTGGTGGACGAAACCTACGATCTGACTCAATCTTATAATTTCGTAAACGGTGACAGTATCAATGCCTTTTACAACCGAGCGTTGCAGGATTACCCCTATACCTATTCAAATCACAGCTGCCCTAATTGCAGTCCGCAGAACCAGTTGCATATGAAAGAGTTAGGACGTTACTCTGCAGTAATACTTCATTCCGAGGACAACCGGGGTATCCGATCAATGGGAGCGGATGATGATTCCTCCTACCTGGTTTTAAGAGAGTACATGAACTATGGTGGAAAGGTGATAATCGAAGGGAGAAGGAATCTTTCCCGAGGCAACGATGGCGAAGCTACCATCAGGGTATTCTCCCCGGGTGAAATCCCCTATGACTATCTGAAGGTCGGGAAAGCTTATATACCACCCTGGTCTCCCGGCAATCGTACCGAAGAATTCGTCGGGGCATTCAGCCAAATTCCCGATTATCCGGATCTCCAGGTGGATAGTTTGAGAGTGGAGCAATGCGCAGGCGGCATAAACCCGCCCTTGGTGGGGAAAGTGCCGGGGGTGGGGTATATCGACAGTTTGAGGGGGGGAGATGTCATTTATGAATTTCATTCGGCTAATGGTGGTTCCGCCTCCGAAGGAAAACCGACAGCTTTCCGCTACCTGGGGAGTGATTACCAGGTTATCTACTTCGATTTCCCGCTCTATTTCATTCAGGAACCAGAGGCAACCGAGCTATTGCATCAGGCTTTAAGTGATCTCGGAATATCTACGTTTAAATGTGGGGACTGTAACAACGACGCGGTGGTCGATGTCGGGGATGTGGTCTACGTCATTAATTACCTGTTCAAGAATGGTCCGCCCCCTCAACCCATGCAGGCTGGCGACGTTAACCAGGATACGGTGGTCGATGTCGGGGATGTGGTCTATCTTATTAATTACCTTTTCAAGAACGGATCGGCGCCTTGCAGGTAATTTCAAACGTACCTTTGAATCAAAAATCCGAATGGAGGGATCTTTAAACGGACCAGAGAAACAGCGGAAACAGTTAACCTTTAAATCTTATTTTTAACGGTTTAACTTTTCCTCATTACAGATGTTGTGCAATAGATAAACAGAGAAGGAGGTTAGATTCACTGACTCGGAAAAAATTAACTCAAGTGTTGGCAACTTTGAACCGATAAAATAAATATGAAATAATCTTCACCAATAATCAAAATAGCACGTATAGATTGTGAAGAATTGAGGGGAAAGTTAAGATAGGTTTTTGTTAGCTAAAGGATTTTAAAGCCACGAAAGCTTATTTTTCAAAACTTTCGTGGTTTTTTTATATGCAGAAGAAAGGAGGTGATTGGATGATGCAAGGTACGGTAAAATGGTTCAATGAGTCAAAAGGGTATGGATTCATTACTCCGGATGACGGAGGACAGGACCTGTTTGTGCACTTCTCTGAAATACAGGGTGAAGGATACAAAACTCTTCGTGAAGGTGACGCTGTCAACTTCGACAAAGGGCAGGGACAAAAAGGACCTCAGGCAACTAATGTCCAAAAGATATAGTTTAGATAAAAAAAGATTCTAAAATATGTCAATGGTTAGTCCGGAGGCTCCCTTAGCCCCGGGACTAAAGAAGTGGCGGGAATAATATCCCGCCACTCTAATTTTGATTGATTCCCCGATTTTGAATCTTCTGACTCTCCATCATTAAATTTCTTTTTTACCCACTATTTGTTTGATTTGATCTAGGACCGTTGCTTTGCTCCTTTTGGACAGATCACAGTTTGACCAGATTGTCTGCATCGGAGCACAGCTTCAACTATGTCAGTTGACAGGTTCTTGGGTTGGGTTACAAAACCATACATGACTTATTTGTTTCTGTAAGCCTTATTTCTTCTCTCCATTACCGCGTTCACGGGTGTCCCGCAAACTTTTCTTTAAGGTTTACCACCTCGTCATTGATCATCAGTTCATTTATATGGTATCGCTTGTGCAACTCCTCCATCGCTTTCATATTGCCGATGTTGGCTTGTCCCCGCAGAAGCTTTAGTCTTTCCTGGTAAGGGGTTGGCTTCTTTATCACGGATTTCTCCTTTCCTGTAGCTTTTTTGGTGGATTTGAAAAACTATAAAATCAATTCAGGTGAAGAATTTCCTCTCCTCCAGCTGCCATTCCAGCGCTTACCCAAACTCGCCCCATCTTTTTTGCCCGATTAACATTTATAATATAGCTGATTGCCCTCGGCTTGTCAACCTAAAAGACCAATTTCTATCAAATACTTTTTCTGCTGCTTTGTAGTTACGGAATTGGTTTGACGGTTTGCGATCTGCAAAAGATAAGGACCAACTATATCCGTCTATGAAGTCTGCGGGGAAATTGCATCTGATGGTAATTTCTTTCCAATCCAGTTGAAACCCAAGGCAGACAAAACGCCTAAAGAAGCGATAATCCCCCAGAGTATCACTGGCTGGCTACCTAAAAGGTCAATTAGAACCCCTCCCAGCAATGGTCCGATAGACCAGCCCAAGGAGAAGAAAAGTCCATATCCCCCCATATACAAGCCATGGTGCTTATCCTTGGATAGATTTGCCACGATAGCCATAGAGGCAGGAAGGACCGTTATCTCTGAAAATGAGATGATGAGAAAACATAAGAAGAGCCACGAAAACGAGGCAGAGAAACCCACCAGAAAATAACCCAGGGCATATCCCAGGCTGCCTAGGCAAATAACCCGGATTAGGTTCCTTTTTTGGGTAAACCTGGAAACCGGCAGTTGAAAAAGGATCACTATCAGACCATTGGTGGCATAGAGAAGACCCAGTCTCGACTCGGAAATCCCCACATAGTCCACAGAAAAAACCGATATGGTCGCTACCAGCTGCCCGATCACTAAAAAAAGCAGTAAACCGATCGCACAGTATTGAAGAAAAAGATGATCCGATTTTAGTTTTTTTATGTCCTTAAAAGTAAATTTCTCTTCCGACGAATCGACCTTCACCGTTTCCGATAAAAAGAACAGCACTAAAAATGAGGAGATAAGAGTCCCCAAAGAAGCGAAAATGAAAAGGATGGGATAAGAAGCAGCGGCAAGGAATCCCCCGATCATCGGACCGACCGCCCAGCCAACGTTCCCCCCGATTCGCAGTATGCTGTACGCCTCCACCCTCTTCCCTTTTGGAGCAATGTCTGCTGCCATGGCATTGGCAACCGGCTGATAGAAACTGCCGGCTATCCAGTTGAAAATTAAGAGCAAAGCCCAGAGAAGAAAGCTCCCCCCTTTCCATGCAAGTCCTCCCATTAGAAGAAAAATAACGCTTCTTATTAATTGAGCTGAACCCATAATCTTGACCCGGCCAATTTTATCCGAAAGATCCCCACCCCAAAGGCCAAAAAGTGACTGGGCTATAGCTCCCACACCAAAAAGAAGACCTACCTGTGACATGGGTATATTCATCCGGTTATGGAAGTAAATGCTCAAGTAAGGGATGACCATGGCAAATCCCATAGCAGAGATCATCCATCCGAAGAAAAGAATCCACATCCGGGAATCGTAGCTTTTAACTAAAGTTGACAATCTGGAAAATTTGAACGGCTGCATATAACTCCAATACAAAACCCATTCTTTAAAATGGGCTGAATCTGCCTAAAATATGGTGGATAGAGCGAACCTGCAACACAAATTTTAACTTGAGAATAAGCCTATCGCACACCAATGGCGAATTTTTTTAAATTGTAAAGAATATCTGCACCTTGTATGGATTTTTTATACATAAGCGAATTTCGCTTGTCAGTATTTGCGGTATTTGAAGCAACCAATAGATTTTTGATACATTTAATATGTATAGTAGCCCCCATAACTGAACTTTGACATAACGCCAAGAAACTTAAGGTGGGAAACTCACCTGCCGATAAATCAAAAAAACAATGAATACTTCAACCTCTCAAAAAGAAGGCAATATGTCAATATTCATGGAAATAATCGAATGGATGAATCCCAGCGAAGGCGAGATGATCCATCGGATTCCCGAAGAAGGCTCGGCGGATATCAAATTGGGCGCCCAGTGTATTGTCCGGGACAGCCAGTCGGCAGTCTTCTTCAGCAACGGAAAAGCCTGTGACGTCCTGGGAACCGGAAGGCACACTCTCTCCACCCTCAACCTGCCCATCCTTACCAAGGTTTTATCTCTCCCCTGGGGTTTTAAATCTCCTTTCCGGGCGGAGGTATATTTCGTAAATCACCAGGTCTTTACCAATTTAAGATGGGGCACCAAAGACCCGGTGGTTTTCCGTGACTCGGAATTGGGAGTTATCCGGCTGCGTGCCTATGGAGCTTACACTTTCCGGATCGCAGAATCCCTCCTCTTTCTCAATACCATGGTGGGAAGACAGAACATCTATACCACCGCACAAATAGAGGATTACTTAAGAGAGGTAATTCTTTCCAGGGTCAATGATCTCTTCGGTGAGAAACTGGATACTATTTTCGAGCTGCCCAAAAGGTATCAGCAGCTGGCAGCAGAAGCCAGAACCAAACTGGTGAACGAGTTCGACCGGTATGGCATGGAGCTTCTGGATTTCTATATCTCCTCCATTACTCCGCCAGACGAAGTCCAAAAAATGCTTGACGAGAAATCAGGCATGAAGGCGGTGGGCGATTTGGATAAATTCCTCAAATTCGAGATGGCTAAAGCGCTGGGACAATCCGGATCGGGAAGCCCCGCTCAAACCGGAGTAGGCATGGGTGCTGGAATGGGAGTCGGAATAATGGTTCCCAGCCTCCTCTCCAAAGCCCTGTCGCCGGAACAGAGGGATTTGAAGAATGACCCTCTCCCCACCGTCACCTGTCCCAAGTGCGGAGCCGACACCCCGGAGCAATCCCGGTTCTGTTACAAGTGCGGTCACCAGATAGTGGTGATCAATCGCTGCCCCAAATGTGGAAAAGACCTTCCGGCTGAAGCCAACTTCTGTATGGTCTGCGGTCTGAATCTGGCAGAGAAAATAAAATGCAAAAAATGTAACGCTTCTCTTCCTATTGGAACAAAATTCTGCTTCAACTGTGGCGAAAAACAGGAATAAACGGTGCAAAGGTTAAAAGTATCTGCTTGCTGTCCTTCATGCGGCGCTCCGTTGGAGCTGCAAGAAGGGGCTAATGTATCCCGTTGCCCCTTTTGCAATCTTCCTCTCTTATTTCAATCGCCTAATAGCATTCTAACCTACTATCTGGAGCCGCAGGTAAACCAAAAGGAGATACCTTTTCGGCTGGATAGATTTCGCAAGGAAAAAGGGGAAAGCTTGTCCCAAAGAGTGGACGAGATAAAACTCTATTACCTGCCCTTCTGGAGGTTCACTTGCGAAATCTTCTATATGCAGGTGGACGAATCCTCAACCGAGCCGTTTCAGGAAAAGACCGAAAATGAGATTCTGACCAGGGACTGGGACATAAACTTCCCGGCAAATGACTCCAACGATTTCGCATTGAACACGCTGGGATTAAGACCGGAGTGGCTTAAGTTAAGACTCTTGACCGATAAGAATCTCATTAAGACTGGAAATGTTCTGAACTTGGAACTCGACTCCTCTTCTGCCAAAGAGAAAGCCCTTAAATCACTTCAGCTCTTGATGGAGAACAAAAGGTCGAGTGGCAAAGAATTGGTTTCAAGATTATTGGATGAGACCTTGTCCTTGATATATTTCCCCTTGTGGATAGTGAACTTCATTGCAAAAGACGGCAAGTATCACCAAATCATCGATGCGATAACGGGGAGAACCCTAAAGCAGAATCCGGGTTACTTTGAGTTTAAGGAAAATTCAACTCGGGAAACAGAGAAAATATCTGTGCCTAAGATCATTCCTCATCGCTGCCCTAACTGCGGGGGAGACCTGCCGGTTACCCCTTTCCATTTGATTTTCCCCTGTGATAACTGCAGCCGGATCTGGGAGATATCCGCAAACGGTTACCTGCCGATCAAGGGTGAAATAGCTAAAGTCATAAATCCTGAGTTGACCAAACCATCGAAATCTGTCTGTTACTATCCCTTTTGGGTCTTCCCGGCAAAACCGGTAAAGGAAAGAGACTTCTCCATCCAAAAATTGGTTGAGCTTATCCCCTCGGAGATAGGATGGTTTAAAGTCAAGGACAAATCCAAACCTTTTCTGTTTTATGTTCCCGCCTTTGAGATAAGAAATTTAAGTAAAATCCCTGCGCTTAGCCTGGTTCTCACCCGAACCCAGCCGGACCTGGAAACAGAATCCTGGGATAAAAACAAACTAACCGGTGGAGTAATGTCCGCGGAGGATGCCCAAAAGATAGCGGAGATTCTTTGGATTCATCTCATTTCCGAAAAGGTGAATCTTTCCTTAGATGAGTGGAAAGAGCTCGTATTGGAAAAGGGGAAATTAGTCTGGTATCCTTATTACGAAGAGTGCAACTTCCTGGAGGATCTAGTTACGGGATACACCTTCCAGATGTATCGACCCTAAGTTTGACCACCCGACAGCAACCGAAAAGTGAATTCTTTATCTGATTCCCGAATGCATTTATGTTCCACCGGAGGACGATATCCCGGTTTTCCGATATAATCCGCTATTCTTCTAACTAAGTTTAATCTGATCCTGTAGTAAATCGAACCATCTGCTTAAATAGCTACGAGCTAAAGAATTCCTTTATCCGTTCCCGGCTCATCTGAACAATTCCCGATCCCTTTCCCTCTTTATCAAAATTCAGGTACACCGCCCGGATATTGCCAATTTTACATCCGGAATGAGACATCCCCCCACACCTTTGCACCGGAGATAGTAGTTCCAGTTAGATCGCACTGGTTGAAATTAGCGTCTCTCAAGTCAGCATTGGTGAGATCGGAATCATTCAGTACCGCTCCCCTCAGGTAAGCTCCTGTCAGAACAGCTCCTTTAAGTTTTGCTCCTCGCAGACAAGCTCCTTTTAGGTTAGCCCCTTTGAGATTGGTCTCCTCCAGGTTGGCCTCTTCCAGTTCGGCCTTTTCTAAATCCGCAATCTTAAGATCCGCTCCCGCCAGATCGGTTCCTTTAAGTTGACCAGCTTCTAAGTCTGCTCCCACCAGATAAACGCCTCTTAGGGTGGCTCCTTCTAAGTGTATCCTCCCATCTTTCCCGGATCGCAATATCTGTTTCCTGTACTTTTCTTGGTCTGGAACGTGCTCCCAGCAGAACTTTGATTTAAATAAAGCTGTATTTTCACAAATCATATGGCGACATTTTGCCATGTTTCCCTACTCCACTTTTAGAATCTTTCCAAAAATATTCAATTCCTAAATGCTGTTAATGTATTCTATAGCTAAATAAACTTTTTATAGGGGGGAGCCCAGACTAATCCCAGGAGGTATTCTTGGGAACGAGCTGTAGCTACGCTCTGTGAGTTCTGGGTCTCCCCCGAAAACGATCTCTTCTCGTTGTATAATTTACAAATAAATGTCCATTCTCCGACTGCAATAACTGCTTAACCTAAGCAGTGAAATCATAGACCTACACAGTTTAGCTTTTGATTCCAATATTCCCTATTTCTATTATAAAGTCGCCAGTTGTAAAATAGGTTGAGATTGAGTGCCTGTCAAGAGTTAAATATTCCTCACTTGGGCTCCACGCAATGTCATACCAGAAAACTATATGTCATGGTTTACCTAACGAGTGAACGATCTTCTAAAAGCAAGAAGCTTTTACCGGGGCCTGTCAAACCGAAAGAAAGGTGAATAAAGTGAAGCCAAACAGACTTACGAGGGAGATCAAACCGGAATGATAAGCAAGGTATATGCTACATAAAAAGAAGGATAGCCTGATTGAGCAAAGGAGTTGAGAACCGAAAACTCCATCGCCTCAATCAGCTATCCCCCAAGAGTTGACTATATTACAAATTATGTTATCGGTAACTTCCAAATTTCCTTGACATCAAAATACATGAAAATCAGACTCTCACAGCTTATGCCCCGTGGTTAAGGAACTATTCCCATTCATTTCACTTCTGCCCATTTCTTGCACTTTTTTAATCTTTCAATAAATATTGGGTTTTTCATAACCGATAAGATTGATGTAAACCAAAAGGAGGTGAGAACCGAATGAGAAAGCTTTCCTTTCTCTTGCTGGCTGTGTGTCTGTGTATCTTTTTGCCCACCAATGCCAGTTCCGGGGAAGTTTATGAGACTTCCGTGGAAATCCTCACTGTTGCAGGTAAGATCGCCTTTATATCCTCTTTCTGCAACTGCCTGGATGGAAACATCGTCGCCGCTCAGATCACCTCTACAAATTCAGCAGTCCTGGTGGACAATTTAATCTTTACCAAAACTGATTCGCATTGGGAAAGTAACCAAAGCAGCAGGAACCAGTTTGCAGTCAATGCCTATGCTTGCCTGAGGTTAAACATCAGCTAAAAGTGCGTAAACAATAATTTTGTCCCTTTTGCGGATTGCTCTCCGCAAAAATCCAAACCCCGAAAGGAGGTGATGTAGCTGCCAAATGATGAAATTTAAGGAAAGGAGGTGAGGATCGTTAAATCAGGGTGGAGTAATTGGATGTAATAAACGAAAATCTGTAACCGAAGTTTGGGGAGGAAGCAAAAGATGAGTAAGAGAATCCTTATTATGTGTCTCGTAGTGGCTTGCTTCTGTTTCGTCATGATTACGCAAGCACTGACTCAGGAGCCGATTACTTGCAGGGAACTTCAGGTGATGGTTCAGGGAACCGTTGGAAACGAGGATCCGGCTGTGTACAAAAACCATGGAGCTTATGTTAGCACTGTTGCCAACCTCGTTGACCCATACTTGGAATCAGCTCAGATTGATTCAGTGTGCGCCTCTTGCATTGTGAATCAGTTTGCTCGGCGGATTCCGATAGAGGAACAAGTGCCTTGTGAGTTTTAATTTTGTTTGTGTAACCAGCCCAAAGGGCTAAGGAGTGTGCTTTGAAACTGGGAGCCCCGAAAAAATCTACATATTACAGCAGCACCCGCGACCAGGCGGTCACGTCCTTGCGCTTCAGAGGAATCTGCTGATACAGCTATCGACCGGAAAGCGCATAGGTGTGAATGCCCACTCCTAACGGGCTGACTTTCGACCAACGACCCTGTGGGCAGAATTCAAACCGCCGGAATCACGAAAATACTTCGGGTTCCGGCGGCTCTGTTACAGATAGGCCAAAGATCATGCTAATGCATGCTCAACTCCCAAGTTGCGGTTGGTAACGATAAAAAGGAAAGGCTACCTCCTCTGCTTTACCTTCATTGCTTATGTGTTATCATGTCCCTGTATAGATCAGTTTTGGGTGTTGAACAAATTGACACCCTGTGCCTGTCAACCCTAAACGCAGGATTCAATCAAATACTTGTCTGCTCCATTGATCTTAATATGGAAGGAGTCAGAAGATTGGTGCTATACTGTTATTGCACTCTCAAGAATCTTAGCAAGTTTTCTTCAGTTAAGAGGAAGACATTATTCAGTCCAGCTCAATTTAAGTATTCAAATTTACAACCGACAATATAATTATGAGATAATCTTCACCAATAATCAAAATAGCACGTATATGTAGTGAAGAATAGAGGGTAAAGTTAAGATAGGTTTTTGTCAGTTTAGTAATTTAAAACCACGAAAGCTTATTTTTTCAAGACTTTCGTGGTTTTTTTTATCCAAAGGAAAGGAGGTGATTGGATGACGCAAGGAACGGTAAAATGGTTCAATGAGTCCAAAGGGTATGGATTTATTACTCCGGATGACGGAGGACAGGACCTGTTCGTGCATTTCTCTGGAATTCAGGGCGAAGGATTCAAAACTCTTCGAGAGGGTGATGCGGTTAGTTTCGAAAACGGACAGGGACAAAAAGGACCTCAGGCAACTAATGTCCAAAAGATATAGTTTAGATAATGTGAGATTCTAAAATATGTCATTGGTTGTTCCGAGGCTCCCTTGGCTTCGGGACTTTAATTGTGGCGGGAATCAAATCCCGCCATAATTATTATGAGTATCTTTTCTATTCCCAAACATCCCCGTTCATTTATTCCCTTCACTAAATGCTTGGATGTCCCCCAAACTTATCTTTCAGGCACACCATGCCGGTAGGTTGAACTCAACACTAATCCTTGACCACCAAAGTGCCCCAAGATACAGTAAGCGGTATGGTGGAGTATGCTTAGAACAAATTGCCTTAGTGTGGGTGAATTGAATGTAAGTATGGTTCTCACAAAAAGAACCCCTCAACTAACATTTACTTGATCTAAGATAGGGAATTGGGGTCGGTGGTCTCCGCCATTGCATCCCCAAAGAATCATGTCAGGCTTCTTTGAAAGCTGAGAGAAGATGCAGAAGATGTCCTTAGCAAAAGTGAATCTGCAAAGCTAATAATCTACCAACTTAACCTCTTGTGGTGTAAATATAAATATTTGTTGACAAATGAAAAAATTCGTTTATAATAGTTTTGTTACCGTCACAAAATAGACTTTTTTGCCACTAAGGAAATGGCATAGAATCCTAAAAACCCTAAAGAATCTCATAGGAGGTGAGGTGTATCGTCCAAACCCATTTTCCAAATCGATTTTTACCATCAATTTCGACCAGATCTCTTAAGGGGGTGATGCACCAAAAAGGAGTTCCTTTAATATCTTAAGGGGGTGAGACATTTTTTCGTTCTTTCACTCTCATTCTAAGGAGAATGCAAAATGAAGAAGTTACTTTTTTCCTCGATCGTGCTATTTGTTTTAGCACTCGGTCTCAGTCTGTCCACTTTAGCTGGAGAGATTGAACCAAAGTTTGCGGCTTATCTGGAGACTCTCTCAGATGACGATTTCGCCTCCGCCATCGTTTATCTCTCAGATCGTCCCGACATAAAAGCTTTGGATCAGAGCTTGCACGCCGAAAGAGCCACCATGCAGGTGCGTCATGAAAAAGTATTAAATGTACTAAAACAAGCCGCCGAAAGATCTCAACCTGCCCTGGTAAATTACCTTAGCGCAGGAAAGGGTACGGGAACGGTCAAAGGATATACTCCTTATTGGATTATGAATTTGGTAGTGGTATCTGCGACCAAAGCGGAATTGTATAGAATTGCTCAACGTCCCGACGTGGAGGCAATTGAGGGAAACTTCAAAGCCACTTTGATTGATCCAGTGGAAGGTCCTTTCACCGGTCCTCCCATTGCTGGTATAGGGGTGACCAACAGCCTTAGAGCTATCAACGCAGATCAAGTCTGGCATAACCTAGGGATAACTGGATACGGCAGATTAATAGGTAACTTGGATACAGGCGTGGATGGCGTCCATCCAGCCTTGACTGCCAGATGGAGAGGTAACACTCATCCCTGGCAGGAGTGTTGGAGAGATGCAGTGGGATACGGCTCCACATATCCTGTTGATTACTATGGTCATGGTACCCATGTCATGGGCACCATGTGCGGAGCAAATCACACTACTGGAGATACCGTTGGAGTCGCATTTGATGCACTCTGGATTGCTGATAACGCCATCGACCAGAGCGTTGGTCCGGAGTTTGATAACGACGTTTTGGACGCCTTCCAATGGTTTGCCGATCCGGATGGAAATCCTGCCACCACCGACGATGTTCCAGACGTAGTTCAGAATTCCTGGGGCATCGATTCCCGCTTTGGCTATGATTACAAGGATTGCGACTATCGCTGGCAAATGGTGATTGAAAATTGTGAAGCCGCCGGAGTGGTGGTCACCTTCAGTGCCGGAAATGAGGGACCAAGTGCTCAAACTGTAAGATCACCGGCTACTATCTGCAAAAATCCCACGGTCAATTTTTCCGTGGGAGCAGTGGATTGTGAGAATTATGGCTGGCCCTATCCGATTGCATCTTTCAGCAGTCGTGGACCCTCGGATTGCGATGGTGTAACCATAAAGCCGGAAGTGTCCGGACCGGGTGTGGACGTGTACTCCTGCTATCCGGGTGGCAACTATACCTGGATGAGTGGAACTTCCATGGCGGGACCCCACGTGGCTGGTGTGGTAGCTTTGATGAGACAGGCTAATCCGAATGTGGACGTGCAGACTATTAAAACGATCTTGATGAACACCGCTCGTGATCTGGGCACCGCAGGCGAAGATAATACCTATGGATGGGGGATAATTGACGCTTATCAGGCAGTGTTGGCGGTTTATGGCTGTGATGTGACAGCTAATTTTTCTGGCACGCCCACCACCGGCTGTGCTCCTCTGATCGTTCAGTTCACTGATCTCTCCACCGGACCAGTAATCGCCCGGGATTGGGATTTCGGCGATGGAACACCTCATTCCAATCTACAAAATCCCTCTCATACATATCAAAATGCTGGAACATATACTGTAACCTTAAAGGCATCCAGTGACTCCTGTTTTGATGTGGAGACGAAGGCTGGTTATGTGATTGTCTCAACTGTCCCAGTTGCGAACTTCCAGGGAAGCCCCACAACCGGGCCCACTCCTTTAAAGGTTACCTTCACTGATCTGAGCACCAACAATCCCACCGCCTGGGATTGGGATTTTGGAGATGGCACCCCGCATTCTTACGTGAAAAATCCATCCCATACTTACAATACTCCCGGTGATTATACGGTAACCTTGATTGTCAGCAATAACTGTGGTTCTGATACTGAGACTAAAGTGAATTACATCCACGCTGCCGCGGGTCCTTATGTTTACTCTTCCAGCATAGCAGTAAGTCGGCTTTATGATCGGAAGGCCAATAAATACTACGGCAAAGCAGTAATCACCGTTCTTGACCAGAATAACGCCAAGGTATTCGGTGCAACAGTACATGCCCATTGGTCTCGACTGACATCTGACTCTGACCAAGGGACAACCAACCACAAAGGTCAAGTGACGTTCGAGTCTGACAAGATTAGCGCTCCACACTGTGGCAATTTTATGGAGAACGTGGACAATATAGTCCTATCAGGCTACTGGTATAATTCCGGAGTGGGCGAGACCAAAGATTCAGTCTACTCATGTGTTAGTGCCAAGGTCGTGGCGGGAATACCGGAGGAGTTCGATCTGTTCCAAAACTATCCCAATCCATTCAATCCGGAGACTGACATTTCTTTCAGCCTGCCTGAAATAACTCAAGTTTCCTTGGTTATCTACAACGTCTTGGGAGAGAGGATTAGAGCCTTAGTCAATAAGGAAATGGAGAGTGGAGTCCATACCATTCACTGGGATGGGAAAGATGAAGCTGGGAACTCGGTGGCAAGCGGCATCTACTTCTATCGTTTGAAAACCGAAAGTTTTAACAAAACCATGAAAATGGTGATGATGAAGTAGTCTCTACCTCAGATCGACAAGCAAAAAAGCCCCGTCTTTGGCGGGGCTTTATATTTTATGATTTTTTTAAGTACGGAGTTCTCCACCGTTGTAACGGATGCCCTCGTCCGTTACTCTCTGCATTTTCGTCACGGACCAGGTGTCAGTGAGGAAGAAGGAGAAGAAATCATCCCTTTTTCACCATCAGTTTGACTTTTCTCCTTGGCAAAGTTTTTCCGCCGACTTTCCCTTTAAGTCTAACGGGTGGCTCTTCTACCATCTCAGCATTCAACTTTTCCTTTACATATTTTCCCACTTCGTCGGCGGAACACAGCCTAATACAAAATTCCTTCAAAAGCTTATCCTTAGCCCGACGGCCACCCCTCATTGCTCTTCTCATCAGAATGTCGACTTGAAGCTGTTTCTTCGTCAGCTCAGGTTTTCCACAAATTAAAACATTAACCTTCTGAAAGCAAAACCGTTTGCGGAAAAAGGAGTTGTCCTAAAGGAGACATAAGCTCACACTCCAGGCACAAGATCTATCTTTGGGGCTACTCAAGCATGCCTGAAAAAGTCCTGTAAATTTGGGATCTCTCCTCGCCGGGCTCTTTACTTTCCTACTTGACTCGGGTAGGGGTGGGTGTTCCCCCTTCATATTTTGGATTCCAAAAAATTCTCTATGGGCAACTTATCTATTTGACACCCGAGGGCGATTCCGTTTCTCCTTCCCGGTAAATTGCTACCATCAACACTCGGTAACCAGAATGCTCGAAGATACAATGAGTGACATGGTGGGATAACCTGAAAGTTTCTTGACACTGCGCGTGCTAACCTGAAAATTAATTGACACCCTGTGCGTAGATTCAGCCCAAAACAGCTGTTTTTGCCCTGTAGCTGTATTTCTGTGGATCGGGTAACTTCAAGGTAGATATGAAGAAGAGGTCTCTTGTAGTTAACTTTTCATTTGTGCCGGAGGTCGGAATCGAACCGACACGAGGGTTAAGCCTCACCGGATTTTGAGTCCGGCGCGTCTGCCAGTTTCACCACTCCGGCAACTGTATTAATGATATGTTAAAGGAGGATTGAAGTCAAGAAAATTTGAAAGGGCTTAAATGATTCCATGGATAGGAGAATAATTTCCTCACCAATCATTACTGCATTTCTTAGCTTGAGAAAAATATTCGCTACTATCTCCCAATTGCCAGCCGGTCAATGAGAAACTGGGGCAGTTCCTTTTTCTTCATTTTGGCTTGGGTCTTCTCGAAATCGTAAGCCACCCTTTTCAAAGAAACCGTTTTATCCTTGGTGTTGTAAATCAGATAACAAGCTTTGTTGGAACCATCCCGGGGTTGCCCCACCGAGCCAATGTTGAGGATATATTTAAATCCCTTCTCTATCTCCGAGTGAGTTTTATCTTGAACAAAGCAATGTTCGCCATTAAATTTCTTTACAATGATCGGAGAGTGAGAGTGACCGATAAAACAGATCTGTTTGTTGAAAAATTTGAAATTCTCCTCGGCATCGTCCAAATCCAGAATATAATCCCACTCCTGCGGTTCCTTGGGAGTGGAATGAACCAAATAGGACTGATCGAAACGGTGATCCATGGCAAAGCCCGACAAAATCTTCAAGCTCTTCTCCGAAAGCACTCCCTTGGTCCACTCCATGGATTCCTGGGCATACATGTTGAACAGATTGGTCTCTATCAAACCCAAAGCTGCGTAATCATGGTTCCCCATTAATTTGACTTCCGCCACCTCGTTGATTAGGCTGACGCACTCATTGGGATCGGGCCCATAGCCCACCGCGTCTCCCAGAAAGAAGATTTTGTCCAGATTCTCATTCTGGAAATCCGCCAACACCACCTTCAGGGCTTCCAGATTGGAGTGAACGTCGGAGAAGAATCCATATCTCATTATTATTTCCTCAACATGAAACGAAAGATCGGTTTTCTCAACTCGAGAAAGTTATTATTACCATATTATTTTGCGAGAATCCCTTGGGTGACCTAAATTAAACAGGAAGAGCGGGTACTCTCATTGTATTCAAAATTTGTATATTCCCTTGATACTGCTTAACTATTTTAAACGATGGCGATGTCCGAAAATCCCCCTATATTTCTTCTCAAAATACTTTCTTGCTCCTTTGTTCCGTATTAGTATAAGTTAATTCTTCGCTTTCCCCTCACCCTTTATTTACGTTAAGCAAACAATAAAATAATCATTTTACCTTCGCTGTCAACTTTTTTTACTGAATTTTTTGAAAAGTTTTAACTGCATTTGTGTTCCTTGCTATATCTTTTTACACTGCTTGATTTTAATTCATTTATCACCCCATGACCAAAATAGCTATAGAGTCTCTGGAAGAAGAACCATTCAAAGACCCTTGCCCTTCACCTTATTTTCATTATATTGTCGACATGGAAATTGGTAACTTGATTTTATCCGGAAACGTGTTTTTGGCACCCCTGGCCGGTATAACCGATACCCCCTTCAGGCTCCTGGCAAAAAGATACGGGGCTTGTCTGGTTTACACCGAAATGGTATCGGCGGAAGGATTAAGCCGGGGGAACACCGATTCACTCCGCCTTCTCTACTTCGGGGAGGAGGAAAGACCTATCGGCGTTCAGATCTTCGGTTCCCATCCCGAAAGCATGGCTGCAGCTTGTCGGGTGATCGAAAGGCTGAAGCCGGATTTGATAGATATAAACTTCGGCTGTCCGGTGAAGAAAGTGGTTCAAAAAAACGGAGGAGCGGCACTGCTTAAAAATCTGAAGCTTCTGGAGAAGATTGTGACGGCCGTTTCACGCTCCACCCGGATTCCCATTACGGTGAAAACCAGAAGCGGTTGGGATCAGAAGAACATTGTGGCTCTTCAGGTGGCAAAAATCGCTCAGGAGGGCGGAGCTTCCGCCATCACCATCCATCCCCGGACTCAAAAGGATAATTATTCCGTTAAAGCCGACTGGGATATAATTTCCCGAGTGAAAAGGGAAATAAGCATACCGGTGATCGGTTCGGGGGATATATTCACCCCCCAGGATGCCAAAAATATGTTGGACAGCACCGGTTGTGATGCAGTGATGATCGGCAGGGGTGCTTTGGGAAATCCCTGGATATTCTCCCAGATTCACCATTTCTTGAGTTATGGTGAGATACTTCCTGAACCGTCCATCGAAGACAGAATCCGGGTTTGTCTGGAGCACGCTGAGCTTTCGGTGAAAGAAAAGGGGGAGTACGTGGGTTTGATAACCATGAGGAAACATATAGCCTGGTACACCATGCGGCTGCCCCATTCCAGAGAGCTACGGCAGAAGGTCTTCACCCTTGAAACTTTAAACGAAGTTAAGCAGGCTTTTGAAGATTATCTTCTATTGCCGAAAAGAGAATGCGAAACTGCTTGATGGGGATTGCCGGTTTTCGGAGATTTGGGGATTAATCTTTCTGTCGAGTCTTTGGTAAGAGAGCCGAATCTGTCCTTAATTTTAGTCGGCTGCGGAAACTTTTTCAGTTGACTTTGTGGAAAAAAAACTATTATTTGACCCGTGCAGAAAGCAATGATATTTGGATTATAAATCGGCTGAATTGAATTTTAAAAGGTAAATTTATCTTTAGAACATGAATTTAGACTCTATCCTTTCACCGGTCAAGAAGCATTTGGCTCTCTTTGACGAGAAGCTTAAGGAGAATTTGGCTTCCGATTCCGCCTTGATCTCTCAGGTTGCCCAGCATCTGGTCAACCGCCGGGGTAAAAGACTCAGACCCGCCATGGTATTTCTCTCCTACGGGCTGTGCGCCGATTCGAAGAACCACGCCCAGCCGACTCCAGCAGTGATGAACGTGGCTTTGGCGGTGGAGTTCATCCATACCGCCACCCTTTTGCATGACGACGTGATAGACCAATCCAAGGTCAGACGGGGGCAGGTATCGGTCAATCATAAATGGAACAATTTGGTTTCGGTTCTGATGGGGGACTTCCTTTTGGCCAAATCGCTGCGATTGCTGGTGGAGACGGAATCCCCCACGCTATTGTCTACCATCTCCAAGGCGACGGTTAATTTAAGCATAGGAGAGATGAGCGAAGCCCAGGAAAGCCATAATTGGTACATAGATGAAGATACCTATTTCAAGATCATCTCGGATAAAACCGCTTCGCTTTTCACCGCCTCCTGCGAAGCCGGAGCGGTTGCAGCAGGTGCAAATCGTAAATGCCAGGAAAGCTTAAGAGAATATGGACAAAATCTGGGAATGGCTTTTCAGATAACGGATGACCTTTTGGATTGGGTGGGCGAAACCGAAAAGACCGGCAAGGGTTTGGGAACCGATCTGAAGGAAGGCAAGATCACCTTGCCATTGATCCATACCTTGAGGGAATCCGATCCCCGTACTCAAAAAAAGCTTATCCGGCTTCTGGAAAACGACTTCAACCAAAGGGATTTCGATCAGATCCTCTCCGTCATGAAAGGCAACGGCGGAGTGGAATATGCCCAGGACCGGGCTTCCACCTTTGGGGAAAAAGCCGGAAATTGCATTTCCGGCTTCAAAGACTCCAGATATAGAAATTCGTTACAGAGCCTGATCGGTTTTGTGATACACCGGGACAAATAGAATTCGTGTCTGTTTTCATCGAAGTGACTATCAAACCACCACAAATATCCTCCCCCCTTCATTAAACTGACTCTCGCGGATGTATGACCATTTGATTTAACACCTCTTTTCAAAACGCAACCATCATTTCCTCCGTATCTTTGTATAAGTTCTTTCAGAAAGGAGAACGTTTTTTGTTTGGGATCAGCAGACTGATATTAAACCTGCAGGAAAAAAACCTGGTATTGGTGACCGGGCTTTTCATCCTGGCACTTCTCTTTGCCATATTCACTTACCGTCGCACCTTCCCCCCGATAAGCAAAAAGAAGAAGGGGCTTTTGTTAAGTTTGAGGATGATTGCCTTGTTCTGTCTTTTCCTGGCGCTCTCCGAGCCGATTCTAACCCTGGCTAAAAAGTACACTCAAAAACCGGTGATAGCCCTGTTAGTGGATATCTCCAGGAGTATGAATCTTAAAGGGGAAAATATAAGCAGAAAAGACGAATTGCAGCATTTATTGAAAAATGACGTGTTCAATAGACTCTCCTCCCGGGCGGAATTAAAAACATTCGGGTTTGCCGATTCCCTGATACCTCTGGACATGACGGGGAAATATCCCGATTCCCTTGGCAATGCAACCGCTATAGGTGAAGCTGTCAAGACAATGGAGAACGGTTTGAATCAGGAAAATCTAAGGGGAATTGTGCTGTTGAGCGACGGGACCAATAATCTGGGGGAGGACCCGGTTCTGGTGGCAAAATCAAAGAACATACCCATATATACCAGTGGAATCGGTGAATACATTCCTCCCCGGGATCTATCCTTAGACCGGTTGGTCTTTAACGACATTGCCTATGTGGGGGACAAACTCCCCATCCGGGCGGACGTTTCGCAAACCGGATACCAGGATTTGAAGATACCGGTCACTATCGAGGAGAAGAAAAAGCCCTTGACCCAACAGAACGTGAACATGGGTAAATCCGGAGCCACCCAGAGCGTGGATTTGGAGATCGTTCCAGCAGAGGCCGGATTGCATCAGTATCAGATAATTCTACCGGTGCTCCAGGACGAAACGGTAAAGGAGAATAATCAGCGAACCTTCAGCGTCAAGGTCCTGAAGAGTAAAATCAAAACTCTTTTGATCGCCGGAAACCTAAGCTACGAATACTCCTTTCTGAAGAGAGATTTGGAAAAAGACAAAAACGTGGAGCTGGAAACATTGGTTTACGGAAAAGACCATAAACCGATTCAAGGACACTTTCCGGCAGTAGATATGGAGCTGAGTGGCTATGACGTCCTGATTTTGATCGATCCCCCCCAATTTATCTTAAGCCAGTATAAGAAGCAGATTGAGGATTTCGTGTTCCTTACCGGAGGCTCCGCTCTTCTGTTCCTCGGACCGGAATTCATGAACAGCCATGCCTTTGTGGAGATAGCTTCGCTCCTCCCCTTTGACCTTTACGGAAGAGATCTTACCTACACCTCGGTTAATCTCAATCTGGAATTAACCGAAGAGGGCAAGCTTCATCCGGTAACCCGTTTGATGGAAAACCCGGAGGACAATCTGAAGATCTGGTCCGACCTCCCCCCTTTCCTGGGAGTGATTTCGCTCGGCTCAGCCGCCAAAGATGCGACCGTTTTGGCTTATTTCAGGAATCCAAACAATCCCCAAACTTACTCACCGGGTGTGACGGTTAGAAATTACGGAAAAGGGAAGGTGATGGCCTTCACCGTAACCCCGTTTTGGAGATGGGACTTTCTCCTATGGGGCATCGGGAAAGACAATCAGATTTACCAGACCATTTGGAGCAACGCCATCCGCTGGTTGGTGGTTCGGGAGGATATGGATTTGGTCAATATCTTCACCGATAAAAGGATCTACCAGGGAGGGGAGAAAGTATCATTTCAAGCCAAGATCTTCGATTTGAACTATCATAAGATCAAGGATGCCTCGGTAATCGTAAACATCAAGTCCGATTCCTCTTCCGATTCCGTCATCGTAAACCTGATTCCTAACGAGCTGGGTGATTATGTTGCCAACATCGGAGCTCTCCGCCCCCACCATTACACTTATATAGGTGAAGTCACCCAGGACGGCAAGAAGATCGGAGCAAAAACCGGTGAATTTTTGGTGGAAGCATACACCCTGGAGGATTCGGATTTAAAGACCAACTTCGATCTCTTAAAAAGGATGGCGGAGGTTTCCGGCGGAAAGTACTATGATAAAGATCAGATTGCCGATTTGTCCACTGATCTTAAGCTTACCGAGAAAGAAGAGCAGAAGACCAAGGAGATTCAACTCTGGAACAGCCCTCTGCTTTTAGCCATCTTCGTCTTTTGTTTGTCTGTGGAATGGGCTATCCGAAAAAGATCCCAGCTTCTCTAAACGTCTTTTCTATTCAACATCTACCCCTCTTCCCTCTTTTGGGACGAGTTTCGTCTTGACGAATAATTTGCAGAGATTTATGTTAATTATTGAAAACTATGCATAATAGCACAATGCTTAGCTCCAGGAATGTCGCAACCAAAGGTAGCAATTCTTCTACCACCGAATTTTAATCGAAGATATCTACACCGTGCAGCTCTCTTTCAGAAGAGCTGCCCGGAACACTCACTACCTTTCCGACCCTGTTAAAAGACCCAATTTACTTTTCTTGTCTTTCCCTGAAATTTCTCTTGCCATCAAAACGGAATTAACTTTAATTGAAATACATAGAAGTTGAATCTGGTATATTGAAATTCGATTTCGGAGCCTCAAGAAAAGGAGAATAAATAGAATGCCAGCGATCATCGGATGTCATGCCCGGGAGATTTTGGATTCCCGTGGAAATCCTACCGTAGAAGTCGACGTTTATTTGGAAGATGGAACCATGGGGCGGGCTGCGGTACCCTCAGGCGCCTCCACCGGTGAGCACGAGGCATTGGAGCTGAGGGATAAGGATGCCGGCCGTTATATGGGAAAAGGGGTCACCAAAGCGGTGGTCAACGTAAACACCGTTATCACTCCGGCGATTTTTGAAAAAGACCTGGATGCTTTGGACCAGGTGGAATTGGATAAATTTCTAATCGAGCTGGACGGCACCGAAGATAAAAGCCGTCTGGGGGCAAACGCCATACTGGGTGTCTCGCTGGCCACCTGTAAGGCAGCTGCTTCTTTTTGCGATCTCCCCTTGTATCAGTATATAGGTGGGGTCAATTCCAAGTTACTCCCCGTTCCGCAGATGAACATTTTAAACGGTGGCTCTCATGCGGATAATAACGTGGATCTGCAGGAATTCATGATCCTGCCCGTTGGCACTCCCAATTTCAAGGAGGCTTTACGAATGGGGGCAGAGATATTTCATAATCTCAAAAGAGTGCTAAAAAGCAAAAATCTTAATACCTCGGTTGGAGACGAAGGGGGATTTGCTCCGAATTTGAATTCAAATGAAGAAGCCATCCAGGTGATTCTGGAGGGTGTTCAGAAAGCAGGATATAAGCCAGGTGAGCAGGTGTTTTTAGGTTTGGACCCGGCCGCTTCTGAATTCTACGATGAGAAAGAGAAGATATATAATCTTAAAGCGGAGAACAAGAAAATCAACTCCGAGGAGATGATCGGTTTCTATGAAAATCTGATAAACAAGTACCCCATCATCTCCATCGAGGATGGCTTGGCTCAGGACGATTGGGACGGTTGGGTGAAGATGAACCAGAGATTGGGAAAAAGAATTCAGATCGTAGGGGACGACATTTACGTTACCAACATAAAGAGGCTGGCAAAAGGCATCCAACTTAAGGCAACCAACTCGATTTTGATTAAATTAAACCAGATAGGCACTGTGACCGAGACTTTGGACGCCATCGAGATGGCAAAGAAGGCCGGTTTCACCGCAGTGGTTTCCCACCGGTCCGGTGAAACCGAGGATACCACCATAGCTGACCTTGTGGTAGCGACCAATGCAGGACAGATAAAGAGCGGCTCCGCCTCCCGCACCGACAGGATCTGTAAATATAATCGCCTTTTACGGATAGAGGAGGAGCTGGGAGAAAGAGCACAGTTTTTGGGCAAGAAGGTTTTTTACAACATCAAATAAAAGCGTGGGAAATCATGTCACCCTTCAGCGTAACCCTGCACCGAGTGGTGCAGTGTGAAGCAAAGGGTCTCTATGAATTTTTGTTTTGATCAGAATGACAGATGTAGCTCAAGCATACCTCGGAGTGCTTGACAAAACTATAGCCACCAAACAAAATGTTCAAAAGGCAAAAGAGAAGACATTTTCCACGGAACAGTTTCTTTGATAAAATCAGAGATAGATGTATCCCGAAGAATAGGAAGATTAAGGCGATCCTGTTTCTCTTTGTCTTCGCCTTCCTGGTTTACCGCTTTTGCGCCGGCCCCTACGGGTTTTTCCAGATTCATTCCCTGTTGCAGGAAAAGCAAAGCTTAGGTCACGAGTCCCGCCTGCTCAAAGCTGAGATCGTCGATTTGGAAATAGAAAAAAACAGACTCAAGGATGATCCATTCTACATAGAAAAGCAGGCCCGCGAGAGATTGGGGTTGATAAAAGAGGGGGAGAAGATGTATCGGTTCATTCATAAGGAAAAACCCGAAAACCCCAAACCACTCCCGACTTCTCCACCCGATTCCACCTCCCGATGAGCATCACCAAAACCGAAGCGCTTGTTTTGAAAAGCATAAAATTTGGCGACACCTCCAGAATCGCCACCCTTTATACCCAAAATCATGGCAAGATCAAGGTCATCGCCAAAGGGATCCGGAAACCCAAAAGCAGATTAACCGGAACGCTGCAGACTTTCTCACGCATTCAGATCGTTTTCTACAAAAAGCAGACTACCGAAATCTATCTTCTCTCCCAAAGCGAGATATTGCATTCCTACCAGTCGCTTACCCGGGATTTGAATCGATACGTCTATGCTTCCGCCGCCATGGAGCTTTTGGATCGGCTTATCTCCGGTGAGGAATCTCATCCGGAGATATTCGAATTGACCCTGGAAACTCTAACCTTCATGGAAAGTTGTCCCCAGAGATCTTTGGAAAAATCGTTCTGGGCTTTTGCTTTGAGACTGGCTGATCTGTTGGGTTATAAGCCCAAGCTGAATCAGTGCGTTGTCTGCGGCAAACCGGTTCTGGAAAGATTGGTACTGTTCAGCCCGGACAAAGGGGGCATAGTCTGCAAAAAATGCGCCCGCTCGGATCAGCTTTATCTAAGATTGTCCCAGGAATCCGTCTCTGTTGCACTAAAACTTCAATCCATAAAGACCGAAGAATTAAATATGTATAACATACCAAAGGAATGTCTAAAGGAGATTTCGAATCTGGTTCTGAATCTATTGGATTATCATGCCGGAAAAGGCAAAGACTTAAAATCACTGGAGTTTTTAAAGGTCAAAAGCGGAGTTGAACAAAGATAAATCAAGTATTTTAGTAATTCCCTTTCCCCTCTGGTATGAACCGTTTCTGGTTCAAACCTTTGGGGAGAGGGTTAGGGTGAGGGGTAAAATCGAAGAAACGAGTACTATTAAGGAGGAGTTGTGACCAAAAAGAAAGAACCCGATCTGATGGACAAGCTGGTCTCTTTGTGTAAAAGAAGGGGCTTCATTTTTCAATCATCGGAAATCTATGGTGGGATTAACAGCTGCTGGGATTATGGTCCCCTGGGGGTGGAGCTGAAAAGAAACATCAGGGACTACTGGTGGAAATGCATGACCCAGTACCGGGACGACATCGAGGGTCTGGATGCCTCCATCCTGATGCATCCCCAGGTATGGGAAACCTCAGGTCACGTCCAGAACTTCACCGATCCTATGGTGGACTGTAAAAAATGCAAGCAGAGATTCCGGGCGGACGAAATCGAAGGGAATGTTTGTCCCGCCTGCGGTGGTGAGTTGACCGAGGCTCGCATGTTCAATCTGATGTTCAAAACCCACATGGGACCGGTGGAGGACGAAGCTTCCGTGGTCTACTTAAGGCCCGAGACCGCCCAGGGAATCTATGTTAATTTTCTAAATGTTATGGGACCTGCACGCCAGAAGGTTCCCTTTGGTATCGCCCAGATCGGAAAAGCCTTCCGCAACGAGATCTCCCCGGGCAACTTCATCTTCCGCTCGCGCGAATTTGAGCAGATGGAAATGCAATATTTCATCCATCCCAAAGAGGACGACAAGTGGATCGAGTATTGGAAGGAAGAGCGGATGAAATGGTACACGGAAATCGGAATCAGAAAAGAGAATCTAAAGTTCCACCAGCATGATAAAAAGGAGCTGGCCTTTTATGCCAAGACCGCTTTCGATATCGAATACAACTTCCCCTTCGGCTGGAAGGAGATCGAGGGAATACACAACCGTACCAATTATGATCTCTCCCGTCACACTGAAGCCAGCGGAAAGGACCTCTCCTATTTTGACGACCAGACCAAGGAGAGATTCATCCCCTATATCATCGAGACCTCTGCAGGAGTTGACCGTTCCTTGCTGGTCTGCCTGGTAGACGCATACTTGGAAGAGGAAGTAAAGGGGGAAAAACGGGTGGTCTTGCGCTTAGATCCGAAGATTGCACCCATCAAAGCTTCTATCCTTCCTCTGGTCAACCGGGACAACATGCCGGAGATAGCCAAGAAAATCGAAAAAATGCTAATGCCTTATTTCAAAGTGTTCTACGATGATGGCGGAGCGGTGGGAAGACGATACAGGCGCCAGGACGAAGCTGGCACACCCTTTGGCATAACCGTAGATTCTCAAACCTTGCAAGATGAAACCGTCACCTTGCGAGACAGAGATTCGATGGAGCAAACCAGATACAAAATAGACGATTTAGTTCAGGTTTTAAATCAGAAGATATGGGGAGAATAGAATTTTCACGTGCTGTTTCGGGGTATATCTACTCCGACACCAAGGCAGAATGATACCTGACAATACCTACCATGCAAAATTCGGATCACATAGGGTCACTTTCTTTTTTTCTGTCTCACTCTCCTCAGTCTGACCCCTGTTCTGATAAATATTTGCCAGGTAGGTATGCGCCATAATTGAGCATTCGTCAATTTGGATCGCCTTCTTCAAGTAGGTTTCGGCATTAACGTAATCCTGCATCAAATAATAGCTCCGGCCTATAATCTCGTATATCAAAGCAAAATCTTGCGGACCCACTAAAGCTGCTTGCTTCAGCTTCTCGATTGCTTCCGCATGCTTCCCTCTCATATGCAAACGTGCCCCCTCACTGAATAAATCAATGAATCTTGTATCTTGGAAAATATCATTCTTCTTCAAATATGTCCCCTTCTTTTTGAAAATTGGAACAAGCTCCTTTTCCTTTAATATCATGGGAATCACATTATAATTTTGACGGAATTTAGAATTAAGAAACAAAGCTTTCTCCGCCGGTGCGCTGGGTTTGAATCCCGTGGCAAAAAGAATATAATCCGGGTCCCGGGAAAGGAGATAACTTGTATTATATCTTTTTTCTTTCCAGTTAACGGTTATTCCCTCGAATTTCTCGGGATGTTTTGAGATATAGATGTCGGTCAATCCCAGCATGTCGATGACCTGGTCGCCTGTCCCTAAATAATAAGATATCGAGCCGATGGTGGTGACGGCAATTGAAAGAGTAGGTTGGTAATAAACATTGGCATATTCCGCTATCTGCTGCATTTTTTCTACCAGATGTTTTTCGTCGGCTCTAACAATGCGAATCCAAGGGCGAGGAACCAGAAAAAAAATAGCTGAAATTGACAGTACCACTGTCACAAAAACCATATGTCTAAGAAACATATTTCTCAACTTGATCCGGAGTTTATGCAAAAAGACGACAAAAAGCAGAAAGAGCAAAGGCAAAACCGGCAGGAAGAAACGATGAACCCTGAGAACGTCCCCGCCAATTACGATAACGTATATGCTATAGATGTAAACCAACCACACCAAAAGCTTACCCTGTGTATCCAAGCCTTTATATAAAAGTAGGGGAAGCAAATAGAGAACTCCCCACAGACCGTATTGTCTCAAAAACAACCAGAAATATCCTAATCCGCTTACTATGTATTCCCACGAAAAACCGGTCTTGGCGTAAAATGGATTGGGCAGAATGTTTCCATAATAGAACAGCTTGAAAATCAAAAAAGGCAGAAGAAGCAAGATAAACACGATTAGATTGAATAAGGATCGTCTCAGCGGAGCTTTTTCTAAAAACAATTTATGAGGGAAAAGTATCCCGAATATTAGCGCTCCTTCCGGTCGGATTAACGTACTAACTGCACATGTTACTGTCCACAATCGTGAATGAATGAGATACAGATAAACAGAAAACAAAACCGCCGCCACAAAAAAAGATGTTTCCAAACCGCTTATGCTCCAATAGGCGAAAGCACTGCTGGCGGTCAGCAAAAGTGGGGGAACAAGAGAATAAATCGAATCCTGCTTGGAGAAAAACAGATTAGCAATTTCATATAGAAGAAATAGGCTAATACACCCCGAGGCAACCCCCAGTATTTTGGAAATCACAATAATATTCAAACCCAGTTCTGAAAAAATGGATAAAACGATTATCCATAGGAAATTGGTGTATCCTTCCACTCTTTCACCTGAATTGAATACCAGCCCGTTGCCTTGAGTGAAATTTTTTACGTATCGAAAGGAGATAAAGGCGTCATCCTGGGTGAAGTTAAAATAAATACATTGAACTACAAAAACTATTATTATGACCACAAGAAACAGATAGTTACGATTGGATACACTCATAGATTTCTTCAAACTGCAATGGGAAAGGTTACCATTTTGTCTGCTGTTGGTGAATTTATCCGAAATATGATCCGACGTCAAGCAAATTGAAAGTGGAAAATAAGAAAAGATGCAGAAGGAGGGTATCCCGCACCAACAACATAGGTGTTCCGTCGGTATACCTACACCCCCGGCAAAAAAGAACGAGGTATGTCCATCCCCCTCCACCATTGGTCGTTATTTCGGGTGTCACTACCCTCAAACAAAAAAGGTGCGGCCTATTCCATCCCGCACCAATACTGCAAGAGCATGGTAAGAGTATCCCGCTCTTAACTCAACTTTAATTGAACTCTTGAACCTTAATTCTGAATCCTGAATTTTGAATCTTAAACGCTTTACCTCTCGAATCCTAGAACCTCGACCCCTGGAACCCTAATTCCGAACCTTGAACCTTTTCTGAAGAGCCTTTAGGTATATCTCCTCGTACTTCTTGGCTGATGCCTCCCAGGAGAAATCCTTTTTCATACCATTCTTCATCAACCTAATCCATGCATCTTTATTCTCATATACCTTAAGTGCTCGTTTGATCGTTTCTAAAAGTTCCTGCACATCGTAATTTTTGAAAACGAATCCGGTCCCCTGACCAGATATTGGATCGTAATCCTCGATTGTATCTGCTAATCCTCCGGTTTTTCTAACTATGGGAACGGTTCCATATTTCAGACTATACAACTGGTTCAGACCACATGGCTCATATTTGGAGGGCATGAGAAACATGTCGCATCCCGCCTCAATTAAGTGAGCCAGAGGATCATCGAAACGCAGATTAACCGATATCTTTTTGGGATATTTTACGCTTAGCTCTTTGAACAAGACGTGATATTTCTCATCTCCGGTTCCCAGAATGACCATCTGCAAATCCAAAGAAAGAAGCTGGTCAGCAATTTGAGATAGAAGATCAAATCCTTTTTGATCTGCCAAGCGGGAGATGATTCCTATAAGGGGAACGTCTTTCTTGGATATAGGAAGGTTACGTGCCTTAAGCAAAAGCTCTTTATTTTTTCTTTTACCGGAAAGATCCTCAGGAGAGAATCGATGGGAGATAAGTTTATCTTTCTCCGGTGACCAGACCTCATAATCGATCCCGTTGATGATGCCATAAAGATCTGCGTTCCGGTTTCTTAAAACACCTTCCAGTCCGCAGCCAAACTCTGCCCCAGATTGAATCTCCACCGCATAGGTCTCGGATACCGTGTTTATCACATCCGCATAGCTTATCCCCACCTTCAGGAAATTCACTTTTCCCCAGAATTCAAAGGGGCTGGTGGGATAAAATAGATCTTTCGGTACCCCGATTTTATCAAACGAGCTCTGGGGGAAATTCCCCTGATAAGCCAAGTTGTGAATCGAAAATACAGTGGCTGTGGACTTGAAGAAAGGATCATTCTCGTACAGAGTTTTTAAATAAGCTGGAATCAGAGCCGACTGCCAGTCGTTGCCATGAATGACGTCCGGCTTCCAATCCAGGGCTTTCAAAATCTCCAAGGTTCCTCTGGCAAAATAGATGAACCTCTCGTCGTTGTCCTCATAATCGTATCCGGTAGCCCGGTTCCGGTAAAGCTCATCCCGGGAATAGAATTCGTCGTTGTCTAAGAAAAGGTATTCCACCGGGGGGAAATCCAGACGGTCGCTTTTGACCGATATCTTGCGAATTTTCCCGCCCAGGGAAAGCGGTGGAATCTCAGTTTCTACATCTGATAATCTGTATTTGTCTTCGTCCACCATCTTGTATTTCGGCAGGATCACCTTCACCTGATGTCCCAATCGGGATAAGGCTTTGGGCAGAGCACCGGCAACGTCCGCCAGACCACCGGTTTTGGCAAAGGGGACCACCTCGGGTGAAACGATCAATATCCTAAGATTCTTGGTATCCAAGTTTCTCCTTTATATGTTATTAGGTTTGATGATGGGATGAAACTCAAGGTATAAAGCAGGACCAGCAATTGGATTTTCAAATTTCCAATTCTTTCAAATAGGTAGCCGCGTCCTCCGGGGTGGTGGGGTTGATATAAAACCCGGTTCCCCACTCAAAGCCCGCTACCTTGGTTAGCTTGGGCATGATCTCGATGTGCCAATGATATTCCTGGGACACGTAACTGTCAACCGGACTGGTATGGACGATGTAGTTATAGGGCGGATTGTTCAGTGCTTTGGCCAATCTTTGCAAAGTCTCCTGCAGGATGGATGCCAGAAGCGGGATGTCCTCTTCCTTCATATCTTCAAATGAGGGATTGTGCTTTTTGGGGAGAAGCCAGGTTTCAAAAGGAAACCGGGGGGCGAAAGGTTCAAAAGAGACAAAGGAGCTGTTTTGAATCACCACCCGCTCATTATCCGAAATCTCCTGTTTTATCATGTCACAGAAGACGCACCTTTCCTTATAACCGTAGTATTTACTGGCACCCTCCACCTCCTCTATGACCCGCTTGGGTATGATGGGTGTAGCGATAAGCTGGCTGTGGCTGTGTTCTAATGAAGCCCCCGCCGCCTCCCCCTGGTTCTTAAAAATCAATATGTACCGGAAACGGGGATCCTTCTTCAGATCCTTGGAGCGGTCCAAATACGCCCAGATGACGTCTTCCATCTGCTTTTGGCTGATGTCCACCAGATCCTTCTCGTGTTCCGGGGTTTCGATTATCACCTCATGTGCTCCCACCCCGTTCATCTTGTCGAATATCCCTACCCCCTCTCGGTTCAAGTCCCCTTCGATCCTCAAAGCCGGATATTTGTTCGAGATAACCCTCAAGGTCCAGCCGGGCTTGTTGGGCTCGGACGAATTAGGGCGGAAAGCCAAAATCTCCGGGGGGGTGGCAGACTCATTCCCCGGACAGAAGGGACATAGTTTGCTTTCCGTTTTTCTTTTGGGGGTTCCGGAGAAATCCGAAGGCCTCTTCCCCCTTTCCGTGGAAATAATCACCCATCTGCCCACTATTGGATCTTTTCTTAACTCTGGCACACGTACCTCCTACCAAGAGGAAACAGCATCCCTCTATCTTAACATGGCGTAAATGATATATTCACAATTTAATCTTGTCAACAAAATATTAGCGATTCGGTTTAACCGGTACAGAAGTCCTCCGGTCCCCTTCAGGCATTATGTTTTTTCCATTTTATAAAGTAATCCTTCAGAGGACCCCGCTCTCTTCTGCTTATTATTTTACACCGATTGAAACGAAATTTTGTTTATGACTCTTATTTTTGATAGCATCCATACTTTTATTGGGGACAAGAATACTCACCATCCCTAATCATTACTAATCTTTCCGGCAGCTTATATTTCCTCTATCTCTTTCGGTCAGTTTGAATATCTTCTTGAATAGATTTTCTTCTTCCCGGGTCAATTCCATCCCTCTTCTCTTCAGCACCGTCTTGGCTGTCTCAATCGATTTGGAAAGCTCGTATTCCTCCTGTTTATCCGTGCTTCCCCAGAAGAATGAGGGAATAGACTTGGATTTGAGCATTCCGCCGCCGAACAGGTTGGAAGCAAACCCTATGGAAATCCCGGTATTAAGCAAAGTGCCGATTCCCGTCTTTACGTGATCGCCGATAAATGCCCCCACCTTGGTCTGTCCGGAATCCACCTCTTTTCCGTTTACCATCACTCGGATGGTGCCGTAGTTGTTCTTCAGATCGCTGTTGGTGGTCAAGGCACCCAGGTTCACCCATTCGCCCAGGTAAGAATGTCCCAAAAACCCATCGTGGCATTTGTTGGAATATCCCAGGAAGATGGAATCGTCTACCTCCCCGCCGATTCGGCAGACCGGTCCAATGCTGGTCCCCTCTCTGATCTTGCTTCCTGCTAAGATGGAATCGTCCCCCACATAACAAGGGCCTTTTACTAAAGTGTGAGATTGGATTTTCACCCTTTCGCCGATGTATATCGAGCCGGACCGGGCATCCAAAACCACCTGACCGTCTATCTGAGAACCTTTGCCGATATATACCTTCTCTATGTCGTAGATTACCGCCTCATCATCCACCTGGCAATGCTTGAACATATTTTTGAAATCCAGATTTGATTTCAGATTATTAAAATCAGCTTCGATCTCAGATCCGTTCTGTAAAACCAAATCCCAAAGATAGTCAACCGGTTTAACGTCGACCTTTGAAACGATCCCTTTTATTTTCTGCGATTTGCTCTGATCCTTGACATGCATATTTTGAAACAAGTTTTTGTTTTTGTTGAAATCCTCACCCCTGCCGAACCATCCCATCAGATCATCTCCCTGGAAGAAAAATCTCTCCTCTGTTGAGAAATTAACCTTCCCGGGAAGATCTGGATCGGGGATTATTCTACCGTTGATCAGCAGAATCTCGTCTTCATCCTTAACGTTGAATTGGTTGACTTTTTGCTTGGTTCTTCCTGCCAGGACTTTTTCCAGGTAATCCCGGCAAAGCAAAACAACCTCTGTGTCGGGAAAAAGGTAAATGATCTTTTCCCGGATTTTTGTTATCCCGCACAAAAGTTCATAAACCGGACGGTTATAAGTCAAAGGGAAAAATTGATCGTATTTGTCATCTTCGAAAATGAAGAGCTTCCTGGACATATCCAATCTCCTTATCGATTCTAGCGAGTCTATTTCTATCTAAAAGTTAATTTGCTTTTAAATCTTCTACCCTGAGAGTAGAGGTTGAGGGATAATTAATTATCTTACATCGATCTTAATCTTTTAATTCTCTCCTCCGCCGGTGGGTGAGTGGAGAAAAGGCTGTTGAGCTTACCCCGGTAATCCAAAAGGGGATTTATTATATACAGATGTGCCGTGGCTTTGTTCGCCGCTTCCAAAGGCTCTGTATCCTTGGAAATTTTCTCTAAGGCGGAAGCCAATCCTTCCGGGTATCTGGTCAAAAGAGCACCATTGGCATCCGCCAAGTATTCCCTCTGCCGGGATATGGCAAACCGGATCAACTGGGCAACGATGGGTGCTAAAATCGCCAGAACCAAAGCCACCAGCACAAAGATTCCACCGCCTGCTCCCCCTTTCCTGTTTCTTCTTCCTCCATAGAAAAAGCTCCTTCCCATCCAATCGGAGAGAAGCACTATCGTCCCTACTAGAACTACCACCAGCATGGAATATCTTATATCATAATTTTTGATATGCGACATCTCGTGGGCGATTACTCCTTCCAGTTCCAGACGGTTCATCTTATCCAGAAGACCGGTGGTGACTACAATGGCAGAATTCTTCGGATCTCTCCCCGTGGCAAAGGCGTTGGGAGCTGAGTCGTCTATGATATACGCTTTGGGGGTGGGGACTCCCGCGGCAATAGCCAATCCCTCCACCACGTTGGCCAAATACGGATTCTCTTTTCTGTCCACGAGCCGGGCATGACTTATGCCCAATACCATTTTATCGCCGTAGAAGAAAGTTATAAGCGAGATGAACAGAGCCACCAACAGGGCAATTCCAATCCCCACTCCCCCGGCATCGTATGCTTTTCCAAAGACCCAGCCTAAAAATAAGAGAAAGACGACAAAAAGGAAAATCAAGAAAAAACTGTTCCTTCGATTGGCTGCAATCTGATTGTAAATCATAAATCAACCAACAGAGCTAAAGGAATTATGGAAAATCCTGTGTACAGAGATAAATGCCTTGATCGATGAGTGGTCTCATTATAGTCCAAAGTGATTAGAATTTATCCCGCCCTGATATCAGCATTTTTAGACCAACCTAAAGCCCAGCTCTCAATGAACGAACACTTGTTCACATTCATATAGGCAGGAATTTATCCTGCCTTGAAAATTAACCTGATCGACATTCAGATGAATCTCACACAAACATTTATATTTTGAATTCTTTTGAGAATCTACTGAATCAGTCGACCTGAAGCTTTACATTCCAGATAATCCTTTATTTAAAGTCCACCTTGGGGGCTTCCCTTTTAGTCTCCTCTATTTCGAAATACTCGCGAGGCTTAAAACCAAACCAACCTGCGATGATGTTCGCTGGGAAAACCTGTTGGGCGTTGTTGAAGGATAATACCATGTCGTTATAAAACTGCCTGGCGTAAGCGATCTTGCTCTCTATTCCGGAAAGTTCCTCCTGGAGCAGAAGGAAATTCTGGTTGGCTTTAAGCTCCGGGTAATTTTCCACTACCGCGAAAAGGGTCTTTAAAGCAGAGGTGAGCATGTTGGTTGCTTCAGCTTTTTCTTGCACCGTACCTGCTTGGGAATAGATGGATCTGGCTTTGGTCACTGCTTCAAACACTCCCCTTTCATGGGCGGCATAACCTTTGACCGTCTCCACCAGATTGGGGACCAAATCCGCTCTTTTCTGCAGCTGGACGTCAATCTGATGCCAGGCATTATCCGACTGATTTCTGAGTTTCACCAGTCTATTGTACAAACCGATGATTATCAGAATCGGGACACCCAGAACGATGAAAATAAACAAAAGAACTATCAAAACCGTTCCCATATTTCCTCCTTTTCAGGAAGTTAGTCTCCTCTTTTATCCTGTAAGCACCCTCGGCATGGAAAGATAAACCAAGGGCAGCCTGCCGTCATCTGTGGCGAAGTAAGGAATATAATAATCTGGTATCCTCAGTGATTTTCGTAATGCATCTATCGGTATCCAACCGTAGTTTCCAAGAAAAACTTCAGCCCAGGCATGTCCCGCACTGATTTTGCCCTTCTTGTATAACCAGCCGCCGAGTTGCCTGGCCGGAATTCCGTATTTTCTGCACATTGTAACGAATAAATCGGAAACCTCCCAGCAGTTCCCTCTCTTGGAGATTATGGTTTTCTCCACACTCAAACGCTTGCTTGGTCCAGGGTAACTGCGGATATTGGATTTTATCCAGTGATGAATCCAGATCACCTTCTCCCAATCCTCCAGGTCATCTATGTCCAGTTTCTTTCGCAGAGAGTTTATCAATTTTGAATCAACCGGCCAAAAATCCGTCCCTTTCACTAACTTTCTGATCAACCTTCCGCTTGGATTCTTCACGTTCTTTTTAGATGATCCCAACCAATCTACATTCTGCACTTTAATGTTTATCTCAAACTCCGCAAAATTAATTCCCCAAAGCTGTGGCGGATTTTTAAAATAATACATTATATAATCGTCCTTGGTTGCAGATCTCGCTGCAGAGGTTAATGGTTTGACCTTCATCTGAAGATAATCGCGCCTCCCGTTCCAGAAAGTTACTTTATTTCCCACTCTGATTCTGGATAAAAGGGACTTCCTTCCCCTATTGTTTTTCTTACTGTCTCTATTCTGTTTCCAGAAAAGCTCAGTCAAAGCGTTGGCAACCGAATAATCAACATCCTCCAAGAGAGCAAGCTTAGTTAGCATTCTATATTTCTTAATAGACACAAATTTCCTTAGAAAGAATTTTATATTCCCTCTCTGGTGTTTCTAAGGTGGGGTAAATTATTTTTTCAATTCCCTTCTGAATTTCTCTAGCTTATTCTTTAAACTCTTATCCGACAGTGCCAGAATCTCCGTTGCTAAAATTCCCGCATTCTTTGCCCCGGCTTCGCCTATGGCCATGGTCGCCACCGGGATACCGGATGGCATCTGGACCATGGAAAAAAGCGAATCCACACCGGATAGCGGCGAAGCATTTAGAGGAACGCCTATAACCGGGAGGTTAGTGAAAGAGGCGATCACCCCCGGCAGGTGAGCCGCCATTCCCGCTCCGGCGATGATCACTCTGATCCCCTTTTTTGCCGCATTCTGAGCCAACCTTTTAGTTTTATCCGGATTCCGGTGAGCCGAACTGATCTCCATCTGATATGGGATCATGAATTTTTCTAAAATCTCTGCCGCTTTGCACATTACCTCTTGATCTTTCTTACTCCCCATCACTATCAGTACTTTTGGAGCTGACATTCTCATTCCCTCATCAAAGATTTATCATTAAGTTCCATCTGACCCTGTGGTTTGTCAAAACGCATCGCAAATAAATCTTAACTAACCCCCACCTTCTAATCCCCAGAACCTGCTCTACTCACCAGAGTCTTTTCTTCACCCGGATGGCTCTGTGCCCGATGTCCTTTCGGTACTGCATTCCATCGAATTTTATCTTGTCGATTGCCAGATAAGCTTTCTGTATGGCTTTTTCCATTCCCTTATCGGTGGTAGTCACCCCCAACACCCTTCCGCCGTTGGTGAAGATTCGATCTCTCTCCCTTTTCGTCCCGGCATGGAAAACCAGCATGTCCTCCATCAGTCTGGCTTTGCTCAATCCGAAGATCTCCTTATCCCCCTCGTATTTCTCCGGGTAACCGGCCGATGCTAGCACTACGCACACGGCATAAAGATCGTTCCACTCCACGTCCTGAAGGGAAAGCTCTCCGTCCACGATGGATAAAAATATCTCCGCCAAATCGCTTTTAAGAAGCGGCAGGATCACCTGGGTCTCTGGATCGCCAAACCGGCAGTTGAACTCCATCACCTTGGGACCCCGCTCGGTCATCATCAAGCCGGCGTATAGAATCCCTTTAAAAAGCCTTCCCTCCCTGCTTAAACCGGCTATGGTCGGCTCCAGAATTTCGTCGCTTATGGTCTTCACCATTCTATCGTCTATGACCGTGGTTGGGGCATAGGCCCCCATCCCGCCGGTGTTGGGACCTCGGTCGTCGTCGAAGATCCTCTTGTGATCCTGAGAGGAGGGCATGGGGATAATGGTCTGGCCATCGGTGAAAGCCAATATGGTGATCTCCTCCCCCTCCAGAAAATCTTCCACCACCACCCGCCTGCCCGCATCTCCAAACACTTTTTCCACCATCATCTTTTGGATGGTGGATAGCGCCGTCTGCTCGTCCTCCACCACCACAGCCCCTTTACCCGCCGCCAGTCCATCCGCTTTGATCACCAAAGGCAACTCCGATGATTTCACAAATTCGGCAGCTTCATCTGGCTTATCGAAGATCTTAAAGCTGGCGGTGGGGATGTGATATTTTTTCATGAACTCTTTGGCAAATACTTTGGACCCCTCGATCTCCGCAGCCAATTTGGTCGGTCCCAGAATCTTTAGATTTCGTTTCTCGAACTCATCTACGATCCCCAAGGTCAAAGGCAGCTCTGGTCCCACGACGGTCAGATCGATGGATCTGTTCTGCGCAAAATCAGCTAACCTGGTCAGATCGCTTACTTTGATATCGATGCATTCTGCCAGATCCATCATCCCCGCATTCCCGGGTACGGCATAGAGCTTATCGATCAGCGGACTGGAGGAAAGTTTCCATACCATTGCATGTTCTCTGCCGCCGCTGCCTACCACCATTATTTTCATAAACTTATCTCCGATAGAATAGTTTATATGCTTAGCTCATACGGGTTCAATATAAACCAAGTTTCAAGCCAAAGGCAAGCTTTTTTTGTTGACATTAAGAATACAAATTAATATCTAGCTTAAGTATTGCTTGGCATAGTAATTTTTTGAAGGACAAATGCAATTCCGAAGCCTGAATCTTGAATATTGAACCTTTGAACTTCAAAACCCTTGAACTTTTCTACCCGATATATCGCTCAGGTCGGCATAATCGCCAGCTTATATGCCGTCCTTACCATAGTACTTGCCCCTATCAGCTACGGACCTTTACAGGTACGCATATCCGAGGCATTGACCATTCTCCCCTTCTTGACCCCTGCCGCGGTGCCCGGGCTTTTCATCGGATGCGTGGTGGCAAATGTCTATGGCGGTCTGGGGATTTACGACATAGTGGGGGGGAGCCTCTGCACCCTCCTGGCTGCTTATCTCACTTATCTTCTCTCCAAAACGAAACAATCCCTTTTAGCTCCACTCCCCCCGGTAGTGGTCAATGCTCTGGGGGTGAGCCTATATATTCATTTTCTGTTTCAGCTTCCCTATTGGCTTACGGTTGCATACATTGCGTTGGGAGAAATAATCGCCTGCTTCGTTCTGGGATACCCCCTACTATTGATTATCTTGAAAAGAGAGAAACTCGGTCGAATTTTCAAGTTATAAGCAGCTAAAGTAATCCTTTTCAACTTATCTTTCAAACATATTTATTCTTTCAGGTTTATTCTCGTCCCCAATACTATTTGGTTTACTAATCTTTCTTGGGATACGAATGTATGCTCAACTGCTCCGGAGCAACTGATTATCCTTAACTCCATATTATCTTGAAGCTGCAGAAATTTGCAGCTACGTTTTTTCCGCTGAAATAAGTGAAGTATTTTTGTGAAAAGCATGTACCGCTCTTTTTACTGCCAACTCCTGCTTTTTTGCTTTCGTAAAATTTAAGTCAGCAACAGTAAGGTTGGTCCCAGGTTACTTCATGGAGTAGTATGATGAAGAGACAAAACCTCAAATTCATTTTTCTCGTAATAGTCATTTCTCTGGCTGCGACGTTCTCTTTCGCCCAAAACCAGTCTTTGTCCGGAGCAAGGATATCTTTTTCGGAGACCATGTGGGATTTCGGATATGTTCCCAAGACCGGGATGGTGACACACACTTATATGATCAGAAATATCGGAACGGATACCCTGATCATTGTAAAGGTCAGACCGGACTGCGGTTGTACCAGCACACCCCTTACCCAGAAACGGATTCCCCCTAATGAGTCCACGGAGATGAAAATATTCTTTGAACCCCGAAAGGTGGTCACCAGCGAAACTGTCAAAAAACTCCAGGTGATCTCCAATGACTCCAACAATCCGTTCGCCGAAACACAATTCTCCGCAAAGATTGGCAAGACAAACTCCTTGGTCAAACTTACACCACCCGAGATTGATTTTGGTACGGTAACCATCGGGGCGGCTGAAGAATCGCATGTCATCACCATAGAAAATATCTCTGGAGAAAGACTTTCCATAAATACAATTGAAGGACCCGGAGAGAATGTGGAAATCAGCTTAAATAATAGAACTCTTAAACCAGGCGAGAGTATCCAGTTAGTCGCAAAGCTGAAAAAGGGGATAGCTTCAGGAAATCTCCATACCTCCCTAACCCTTGATTTTGAAGGTTCCAAGGTAGCTCGAGTCAGCATTCCTATTTTTGGAGAGATTGTTAGCCGATAAACTAAAGGTTTCGATGCCGTACCCTCCCAAGTTCACCCAGATTCTGCTAACATCTATAATCATTATTGTCATTGGCTCAACCGTAGGTCTGGTTTATAATAATTTCTCACCCAAAGGAATCACTCTTAAAGGGAGCTGGAGCAGCCAGATGACCTCGGACAGCATTGTTGTACCATATTCATATCAGAAAGATGATCCCCCTGCAGTGAGCTTGGATTACGCCCAGATGAAATTTCAATCGTCGCGGATCATTTTCCTGGATGCCCGCTTACCGGCTGACTTTGAGGCAGGACATATCAAGGGAGCCATCAACTTCCCCTATGAGGAGTTCGAGCAATATGCTCCCCGGATCGTTCCAAAATTAACCTCGGGTGAAGAGATCATCGCATACTGTGATGGCGGTGAATGTGAGTCCAGCCTGCTTTTAGCCAGGGAGCTCCGGGATTTGGGATATTTAAACGTAAAAGTTTTCTTCGGCGGGTGGGAGGAATGGAAAAAGGCGGGTTTATCTGTAAAGACCAGTCCCATGGATCCAAATTCGGATGAATAAAAATGCTTAAAACCCTCGTTCGGATAATTACCGACAAAAGGATTGTGCTGTTTTTCCGGTTGATTCTAGGCATAACCTTCATTTATGCCAGCCTGGACAAGATCTCCAATCCGGATCAATTTGCCCGCATTATTTACAATTACCATATTCTCCCTCGTTTTTTGATAAATGTCTATGCGGTCACCCTCCCCTGGGTTGAATTCTTTACCGGACTTTTCTTGATCTTCGGCGTATTTACCGAAAGCGCTTCGCTTCTGATCTGTTTTTTGCTCTCGGTCTTTATAGTTGCTATCTGTATTAATTTATTTCGCGGTGTGAACTTAAACTGCGGATGCTTCTCCACCGACCCGGCTGGTGCCAAAGAGGGAGCCAAGTTGCTTATCAAAGATTTTGTTTTTCTCTTTCTGGGAATAATGATTTTCTTCTTCAATAAAAGCTTCGCCACTCTCACTGCTCTTTTCCAAAAGAAATCATCAATAAATTAGTAGCGGAAACCTTCAGGTTTCCATAATCTATAATGGAAGACTGAAGTCTTCCACTGCATAGGAAGAATCTAAAATTCATTCCAAAAAATTATAGGGATATGAAGAGAGGTAATAAGAATATATTCTTATTCAATACTATTTTTCTGTTTCTGGCTTTATCTCAATAATTGCCTGACTGGCATCCACAAGGTCCCCGGGCTTGAAATTTACTTTTTCCACCCGACCCTTGAAAGGCGATTTGATCTCGTTCTCCATCTTCATAGCTTCTACGATCACCAATCCCTGTCCTTTCTCCACCTCATCCCCCTCCTTAACAAATAGCTTTACCACTTTCCCGGGCATGGGAGAACAGATGATGGGAGCTTCTTTCAAAGCAGTTGAGTCTGTTTCACCTGCTCTGACATTTTCAGCTTTCGCCTCTTGAATGCAGAACTGCTCTCCATCTATAGATAGGTATTTTTTCCCGTTTGATTCAGAAAAATAGACGGTTAGTGCTTTCTTGTCGATTAAAAGCGAAAGACAATTATCCGAGATGGAAGTACAATCTACGATATATTCTTTATTATCAATATTTATATGGTATCTGCCATCCTTATATTCAGCTTGGAGTTTATAAGCCTTATCATCTAAAGTAAATTCTTGTTCCATAAATCCTCTTCACGCCCCAGTAGTACTTGATCCCTAATTCCCACCCAAACTCCATTTCCCCACCGTCAACCAGGGATTCGATACACTTTCCTTAACGGTTGTGATTCCCGATTTCCTTTTTGTTTGAGATAAAATAGCCGTTGCTACTAAGGCTTCATTAAGAAATCTCTTTCCCCTTGTTTTTTCCTTCCAATCCGTCATGTTCTTCTCGATAAAATTGGTTTGCGTATTGCCAGCGATAAACTCGGGATGATTCATGATAGAACTTAAGAATTCGATAGGCGTCTTTATGCCCAGGATGATGTAATTGGACAGCGCCAAGAGCATCCTTTTACGTGCATCCTCTCTGGTCTCTCCGTAGGTTACCACCTTGGATAAAATCGGATCGTAATAAACCGATACTGTAAACCCGGAATATATCCCGCAATCGTGCCTGACTCCCGGTCCGCTCGGCTCTTTCATGAAAAGAATTTTCCCGGAGGAGGGGAAGAAATTGTTTTCGGGATCTTCCGCATAGATCCTGCATTCGATGGCGTGCCCTCTTTGTCTGATATCTGTTTGTTTAAGCGAAAGTTTTTCTCCGGAAGCAATGTTTATCTGTTGCTTGACCAGGTCCACTCCGGTCACCAGCTCGGTAATGGGATGTTCGACCTGAAGCCGGGCATTGACTTCGAGGAAATAGAAGTTTTTGTTCTGATCTAAGAGAAATTCCACCGTTCCGGCGTTATTATAACCGGAAACTTTTATCACCTGTTTAGCCACCTCTCCCATCCTCTCCCGCAGCTTCTCATCCAAAGCACAGGACGGGGTCTCCTCCACGATTTTCTGATGCCGTCGCTGAATGGAGCATTCCCTTTCACACAGATGTATTATATTCCCGTAATTATCCGCCAGCACTTGAAACTCCACGTGCCGGGGATTTTCTATATACTTCTCCAGGTATATGGACTCATCTCCGAATGCCGACTTCGCCTCCCGCATACCCGCTTCCAGGCTCTTATCCAATTCATCGGCTGAGCGGACGATCCTCATTCCCTTTCCCCCACCTCCGGCAGAAGCTTTGATCATCACCGGATAACCGATCTTTTCCGCTGCTTCTTTAAATCCCCTCACCTCTTTACCGGCTTTCATCATGCCGGGGATTATAGGTATTTTCGCCTGGGTCATGGTTTGTCGGGACGCCACCTTATCCCCCACCAATCTCATGGCTTTGGAGTTCGGGCCAATGAAGATGATTCCCTCTTTCTCGCATCTGGCGCAGAAATCAGGATTCTCCGCCAAAAAACCATAACCCGGATGGATGGCATCCGCTCCGCTCTCCTTTGCTGTCTGGATGATTCTATCTATGTTTAAATAGCTTTCCAGCGGAGGCGGCTCCCCGATGCAGTACGCCTCATCCGCTATCTGAACGTGCAGGGCATTTCGATCCACGGTGGAAAAAACCGCTACTGCCGGGATGGACATCTCCTTACAGGCATTTATAATTCTGACTGCGATCTCCCCTCGATTGGCAACTAAGATTTTATTTATCATATTTAACTAGTCCGTAGGGACAGCCCTTGTGGCTGTCCTCTTTTATTATTAGGACAGGGACAAGCCCTGTCCCTACGTTTTTGCATGCTCTTTATTTAACTTTGTGTATATCAAATGTATCTTCAAAGCTTCTTTTGTTGATATAAAAGATTTCATCAATATTCTCGTGATCTTGTTGTTTAATAAGCTGCAAAGCATCCATTATATTATGTTCGTCAGCTAGTATAAAGTTATTCCAATCGCTAGTAATTAATAATGTAGTTCGCTTGCCTTCGTCTTTAGGTCTTTTAAGCTTCAAATTGCTATTTACTATTATCTTCGATAATGCATAAAAAGTATCAGCTTGAACATCCGTGCTAAGATTACTCTCTGGGCCAAAAGTAAAAACAACCCTTTTGCTTCTTTGTGTGCTAATTATATTAAATTTCTTTATACAATCATATCCTTGTATATCTATAGCTACTTGATTCTGAATATCTGCATTTATATCTTCGCTTAATTTTTGTTCCACTAGACCTGTTATTTTTTGAATATATTTATTTTTTTCACTGGATTTTGGAGCTTTATCGAATTTTAACTGAAAAAGATATTTTTTATTGTAAAATAGACCCCTTTTATCAAGCATTTTGTTAACTTCAGTGATTATTTTTCTAATTTCTTCATTGTCTCTAACATTTTCTGTTGACTTATTCAAGCTTTTTTCTTCTATGGATATGTAATCGTTTGTTGAATTCTTGTTCTTGCATAAGAAGTCATAAGTTCCAGAAACTTTGTTATCATCCTCTGGGCTACACACTATTTCATACTGTTTTCCGGTATGCAAATTATAATCGTCTAAAAATAACTTGGTGAAGAATTCTTCTCTCCTTTTGTCCGGCATTATATCCTGAATTTTTAAATCGTTAAACTTGCTTCGTAGGGACAGCCCTTGTGGCTGTCTTTTTTAGGACAGGGACAAGCCCTGTCCCTACGCTGGAAACGGATCTAGAAGACCACAAAATTTATACTCTTCCCAACTTTCGACATTTTTTTCCTTACCGGATTATTCAAGATATATTCGCTTATGTCATTTAACGTTTCATTTGGTCTTACAATATGATCATGGAATCGTCCTTGCCACATCTTCTTCCCGATTCCATATTCCCACCCAATTCTTGAGGTCTTACTTTTAAAACCTCCGATGAATTTTGATATATCCAATGCATTTTCTAAAGGGGATAGTAACATGTGCAAATGGTCAGGCATTAAACAATATACAAAAACTTTCATCCCAGTTCTTTCTTTCTCATGCTTAAGACATTTAATAATCTCAAGATTTAATCTTTCATTTGTAAATATTTCACTCTTGTCTTTTGAACAAATGGTAATAAAGTAAGCATACGGTTGAGAATAATCAAAATCCCTTAATCTGGGATTCTTGCGTCGACATAATTTAGTATTCATCTGCAACAAACGTAATCGCTGTTGTAGGGATAGTCTTTATGGCTGTCCTACCCCTTTATAAAATACCGTAGGGACAACCTTTATGGTTGTCCTACCCCTTTACAATATATCGTAGGGACAGCCCTTGTGGCTGTCCTAAATGTTTTCCCTTTATCCGGACAGGGACAAGCCCTGTCCCTACATTCTCCCTATTGAGTCCACTTCGGCTTTCTTTTCTCCAAGAATGCGTTCATTCCCTCCTGACCTTCATCTCCGATCCGCATGGATGCGATCATTTCGGCTGTATAGGTCTTGGCTTCGCCGAAACTCATTCCCGGCACGTTTTTCAAAAGCTCTTTGCACATGGCTATCGCCTGGGGTCCACTGGAGATAAGTTGATTCGCCTTCTCCTCAACCGCCTGGTCTAAGCTCTCCAAAGGCACTACCTGATTCACCAGCCCCAGCTCCAGTGCCCGGTTAGCCGTCAGTCTTTCACCGGTCAAGAAGAATTCCCTGCATCTTCCTTCTCCCACCTTGCGAATCACATAAGGGGAGATACATGCTGGCACTAATCCAAGTTTTACCTCGCTTAAGCTGAACTTGGCCTTCTCCGCTGCAATGGCGATGTCGCAGACCGCAACTAAACCGGTCCCCCCGCCTATGGCTGCCCCGTTAACCCGGGCAATTATCGGCTTGGGGAGAGAATACATCAGGTAAAATAGATCAGCCAATTTGAGGGAATCCTCTAAATTCTGCTGGTAGCTGAAGTTTATCATCTTCTTCATCCAGTTTAAGTCCGCACCAGCGCAAAATGAATCCCCATTCCCGGTCAGAACCACTACCCTTGCCGAATCATCTTGGGATATCTGGGAAAAGACTTCAGAAAGCTCGGCGATCATTATTTCATTGAAAGCATTGTGAACTTCCGGGCGGGCTAAATTGACTTTGGCAATTCTATTATCGAGTGAATATGAAATCGTATTAAATTTCGTTTCTTTTGCCAATTATCTGATTCTCCTTGGTTGTTATCTTGTCCCTTATTTCCTCTTTTCCTAATATGGAGAGGGTAATCAAGGGGGAGAGGTTTATTTCAGCTACATCCTGAAAACACCAAATCTCTGATCTGGTATGGGAGCATTTAGTGCCATGGATATACCCAAAGCTAAAGCTGTACGTGTTTCGAGAGGATCCAATATCCCATCATCCCACAGATTGGCACCGCTATAATACGGGCTTGATTCCTCCTCGTATTTCTTGAGCGTCGGCTCCATGAACTTCTCCTGTTCCTCCTTAGTCATGGTCTTGCCTTGCCTTTCCAATTGTCTCATCTTTACCGTCAAAAGTACGTTCGCTGCCTGCTCTCCACCCATCACGCAGATTTTGGCATTGGGCCACATCCAGATAAGACGCGGATCATAAGCCCGTCCGCACATACCATAGTTTCCCGCTCCATACGAGCCGCCCACGATCACGGTGAACTTGGGTACGTCTGCATTCGCCACCGCATGCACCATCTTCGCCCCGTCACTGGCAATGCCCCCATGTTCGTACTGCTTACCTACGATGAAGCCGGTTATGTTCTGTAGGAAGATCAAGGGGGTTTTTCGCATGGTGCAGAGATTGATGAAATGAGCCGCTTTGAGAGAACTCTCCGAAAAAAGTACCCCGTTATTACCCAGAATACCCACCGGATAACCCATGATTCGGGCAAACCCGGTTACGATAGTCGGTCCGAATAGCTCCTTGAATTCCTGAAATTTACTCCCGTCGACAATTCTTGCGATGACTTCTCTAATATCGTAAGATTTTCTTAGATCACGCGGGACTACACCATATAATTCCTCCGGATCATAATAAGGATCTTCCGGTTCAGCCACATCCAGCTCAAATTTCTTTGGCGGATCAAGGCATTCGACAATGTTCCTGGCGATTTGAAGCGCATGCTGGTCGTTTAAAGCATAATGATCCGCCACTCCGGAGATCCTGCAATGAACGTCCGCACCTCCCAGCTCCTCATCCGTCACCTCCTCCCCGGTTGCAGCTTTGACCAAAGGAGGTCCGCCGATAAAGATGGTCCCCTGTTTTCGGACGATGACCGCCTCATCGCTCATTGCGGGGACATAAGCTCCTCCTGCCGTACAGGAACCCAAGACGATGGCTATTTGAGGGATTCCCATGGCAGATAATCGGGCCTGATTATAGAATATCTTGCCAAAATGATCTTTATCCGGGAAGGTTCCGGATTGATATGGAAGGAAGATGCCGCCGGAATCGACCAAATAAATGCAAGGAAGCCGATTCTCCATGGCTACCTCTTGAGCACGCACATGCTTCTTTATGGTGATGGGGAAATATGTTCCTCCCTTAACCGTAGCATCGTTTGCTACAACCAGAACTTCTCTTCCATGCACTACACCGATACCAGTAACCATACCAGCTCCCGGAGCCTCGTTGTCATACATGTTATAAGCAGCTAAGGGAGACAGCTCTAGAAACGGAGTGTTCTTATCAAACAGAAGATCCAGCCTTTCTCTTACCAGAAGCTTTTTCCGTTCCTTGTGCCTGATTCGATCCTTCTCCGGTCCCCCTAATTTTACTTTTTTCAGGACTTCTTTGTATTCAGTTACCAGCCTTTGCAGTTCCGTTTTATTCTGCTGGAACTCAACGCTTTTTGTGTCGATTTTGGATTCAATGCGGAACATTATTCAAAACCTTTGTTTTTGACCGTCCAATGAAACATCGGACGTTACAATTTCTAAAATAATTATTTATGCTGGTACACATTTGTATCCATAACATAAAATACCCGCTTCGCCATCCTGTTGTATCTTTCGGAATTCCAACTTAAGCTTCATACCGATTTTTATCTGATCTGGCTCACAATCAACGATCTGAGCTAACAGGTTAGTTCCGTCATTCAGTTTGACTATTCCCATTGCATAAGGGGTTTGATCCACGAACTGGCTTGGTCCGACCCTGATGACCGTATAGGTCAAAAGCTCCCCTTTATCTTTAAGTATGACTTGTTCAAACTCCCGGGACTTGCAGTCCGGACATAGGACCCGTGGTGGGAAATATATCTTTCCGCACTTTTTGCATTTTTCCGCTTCCATCCTGTACCTCTGCGGAATCTCTCTCCAGTATCTGGCTGGGAACATCTTGTTACCTCCGTTTATCGTTTGTCGGTTATCGGTAGCGAAATTCGCATCGAGGCTCGGTTATCGGAATTCGATCTTCGATTTTCGAGCTTCGAACATCGTTTCGAGCTTCGCCACCGCTAAACGAGCTTCGATTTATCGAATTTACACAGCTTGCAATATATGTACCACCGCACTTCCACCGCTTCCACCCATGTTTTGAGTCAATCCGATCTTTGCATTCTTAACCTGCCTTGCTCCGGCTTCTCCTCTAAGCTGGTGAACCACCTCAGCCACCTGCGCTACTCCGGTAGCTCCTACCGGATGCCCCTTGGATTTAAGTCCGCCGCTGGTGTTTATAGGCTTCTTTCCACCTAACGCAGTCATACCACTCTGGGTGGCTTTCCCACCTTCTCCCTTCTTAACAAAACCCAAATCCTCAATGATCATGATCTCCGCTATGGTGAAACAATCGTGCACCTCGGCCAAATCGATATTCTCCGGCGTCAAATTCGCCATCTTATAAGCCCTCTCCGCTGCTTTGATCGTGGCATTTAATGTGGTAAAATCGTTGCGGCTGTGGAGAGCGATGGTATCGGTGGCATTGCCCGAGGCGATTATCTTCACCGGAGGTTTTTTGGATATCTTCTTCGCCATGTCTGCCGGACAGAGGATAAGACAAGCCGCTCCGTCAGTGATGGGAGAACAGTCCAGGATAGTCAAGGGATCAGCCACCATGATCGAATTCAGCACCTCCTCCACCGTGATCTTCTGGGGAAATTGAGCCAGCGGGTTTTTTGAACCGTTTTCATGATTTTTCACCGCCACCTGGGCTAATTGCTCTCTGGTGGTTCCGAATTTCTGCATGTGGCTTCGCGCCATCAAGGCATAAAGTCCTGGAAAGGTGATGCCGTGATACACCTCATATTCCTGATCTGCGGCGGTAGAAAGGGCATAGGTAGCTCCGTCTCCGCTTACATCCGTCATCTTTTCCACCCCTCCCACCAGAACTATGTCGGACATGCCCGAAGCGACGTCGATGAATCCCGTCCTCACCGCCAAACCGCCAGAGGCACAGGCAGATTCCACCCTGGCCGAAGCGATGGGTCCCGCTCCCAGATAATCCGCCAAAAGGGATGCCAAATGCTCCTGTCCCACAAAAAGACCCGAGGTCATGCATCCTACGTACATGGAATCGATGTGATCCACCCCCGCATCCTCGATGGCCAAAAGGGCGCTCTCCACAAAGATATCCCTTAAGGATTTTTCCCACAATTCCCCCCACTTGTTCATTCCTACACCGATGATGGCAACATCTCTCATATTTATCTCCTTTTTTCCTATTCGTAGACTTTTGTAAAGTTGATCGCTAAGCGTTTATCGGTAACGAAACTCGTATCGAAGTTCGATTTGCGAGTTTCGAAATTCGTAAACATCGCCTCTTTTTGAAATCTGTCCATTTCGTAGACAAATTGTACAATTGCCTGCTGGATTTATCATATAAATCTATCAATTTTTCGCAAAACTCCGGATCAACATAATTTGAGTATAAATCTCTGACATGACTTAAAGATACGATCATCTCATTGGACTCAGCCATAGCATCATCCAAGTATTTCTGAAAACCTTTGTTCTGGTGTCTTTTAGAATACCCTTCAGCAATTAACCGAGGAATAGCTTTTGCTGATCTTCGCAATTGATTGGCCAAATCGTATTGTTCTTCTTTCGGGAGATGAGGTATAATCTTAGCTATGACTTCTATAGAAGCAGTGTAGCTATTACGATAAACATCCAAATCGGTAAAGCTTCTTATCGGATTTTTCTTCTCCATTTAATATCCGGATTCCTATCGAGCTTCAACTTACGATCTTCGATTAACGAAACGAGCCTCGCCACCGATAAACGAGCTTCGAATAAACTATTCTCCCATCCTGATCTTCCCCCGGAACTTCGCATAGGTTCCGTATTCGATGTATTTCTTATTATGTTCCAAAAGATATCTGGTCTTAGGCGCCTTGTCCCGCACTTCATTGATCCTTTCGGTCACCTCATAGATGAAGCCGTCGCTTCCCGCACCGGAGCCGTATGAGACCATAAGAATCCTATCTCCCGGCTTGCATATATCCAGGGTAGCGGTCAGTCCCATGGGTGAAGAACCGGAATAGGTATTGCCCAAAGTTGGGGAGAGCCAGCCCGGCTCGATCTGTTCCTTTTTAAATCCGAGCATCTTCCCCACCCGCATAGGAAATTTGCCGTTGGGCTGGTGAAAGACGACATAGTTGAAATCCTCCGGCTTCATGTTCGCCTGGTTCATGATCGCTTTGGCGCATCCGGTGATGTGTTTGAAATAAGCCGGTTCCCCGGTGAAACGTCCGGCATGGCGGGGATAGAATTGGTATTCCCTCCTCCAGAAATCGGGGGTATCGGTCATAAAGGAGAAGGTATAAAGCACCTTTGCGATGAGATTATCTTTTCCGAAGATGAATGAAGCCGCTCCGGCTGCAGCGGAATACTCCAAAGCATCCCCCGGAGCGCCCTGAGAAGTATCCGCCCCCACTGCCAAACCGTATTTGATCATCCCGGACTCCACCAAGCCGATACAGACAAACATGGCTTCGCTTCCCGCCTTGCAGGCGAATTCGTAATCGGCGCAGTGTATGTCCGGAGTTGCTCCGATGGCTTCCGCCAGAACCGTGCCCGAAGGTTTGACGGCATAGGGGTGAGACTCGGATCCCACATAAACCGCACCGATCTCCTTAGGGTTGATATTGGCGCGCCTGAGTGCATTTTTGGTCGCCTCCACCGACATGGTGATGGTATCCTGATCCGGGCTGGGAACGGATTTCTCAAAAAGCTGCAGTCCTTTTTTATAGCAAGGTGCATCCGCACCCCAAACCTTGGCGATCTCTTCCAATTTTATTCTATTTCGGGGGATATAAGCTCCGTAACCAATAATTCCTACCATCTGGTCCTCACTTTTCTTATAGATTATTATGGGGATGAATTATAAGCCAAAGCTGATCCAACATTGTTAAGATCCATGAAAATAAAACGTCTTAAAGCTAAGACTATATAGCGAAAATCAAAGTGCTTGTCAAGCTAAAATTATGCCAGATAACAAAGCTAAAATCTAAGCAGTCCATTCCAAAACGGCTCGCGAACCTCATATGATACGCCTTCGGAGGTCACATTGATTTAATTTAACTCCTAAACCGGTCGGGCTTGAGACATCTTTAGAAGTAATGGAGTAAAAACCATGAATATTACGAAATTGGAAATGAGGTGGATAGCGACAAAGGGAATGGCGGCGATCATTACCGGTACGAATTGTCCCATCACATAAGCCACCGCCAAATTGGTTAACAAATCATAGACGACGGTTAAAGTCAAACCCAAAAGACCCATAATTAAGTAAGGGAAAATCGATTTGAACAGTTTCAATAATCGCATTTGAAAGATCAAACCCCCGGCAAACCCTATCAGCGCCATGGAAATGATCTGCGCCAATGCTATAGGTAGCGGAGGAAAACCGTAAGGTGTAATTATTGAAGTATAAATGGACATGGAGATGATGCCGACGATCATCCCCTCTATCATGCCTAATAGATAACCCGAAGAAAAAATCACGAAGGTAAGAAACTCGACATTGGGAACGGAAAGAATGGGAAGCTTAAGAACAATGGCTAAAGCGATCAGAACTCCGGACCAAGCCAACTTCCTGGCGGAAAAATTCATCTCACCACCGCTAACTTCTTAATCACCGATGAGTTTTTTGTCTTTACCTGGTAAAGATAAATACCCGAAACTACAAATTCCCCCTTGTCGTTTTTCCCATCCCAAGCCGGGCAGCGGTCCCGCTCGGTATATTCCCCGATGGTCCATTCTTGTTCTTCTTTCCCGGCAGGAGGATAGTGCCAAATCTTTTCCCCGGAAACTGTGAAGATATCGATCTCCACCTGGCTTACCGACGATAAAATGAAGGGGAAAAAGGTGGAGCCGGTATCGGCTTCAATTACCAACGGATTGGGAAAGTTCTGTCCAATCCAATCCTTCTGGGGGAATGGCTGTTCCCCATGATAGGAACTGTCGTATTCCGCAGAATAATAGTAGGTATAATATAAATTCCCGCTCCGGCTGGTGGCGGCAGGAACCATTATGATCTCGTTGTACGAGGTCCAATTGTAGATGGCTGCGCTCGCTTCACCAGTCTGGGGATTGATTTGAAACTGGTGGCTTATAGGCTTATTTACGTTCTCGTTATATCCCATAGCAGAAATTTTGAAAGTATAACTCTCCAAAGAAGGTAAGAAAGAAAGAGCCATACCCCCTTGTAACTCCTCAGGTTTGAAGATTATGTAATTTGAGCCTAAGCCAAAGGGATTTTCCGGACCAGAAGTGAAGTTAACCGGATAAGTGGAATGAAAATGCAAGCTGTCGACTCTCACCTTGGGAAACAAATCCCCTTCCGAATAGAAGATCTGAGTTCGGGCTCTATCTGCAGTAAAATAGTTCCAAACCGTAAACTCCCGGAAAACCTCCTCAAAAGTTGTTCCTCTCATCTGGAGAGCGATATCCGTCGCAGATTTCCCTTCTGGACAAGTGCTCAAACAACTTATAATATTAGGTCCGGGAACCTTGCTGCATTCTTGCCAAATATCCTTGATTATACTCACTCCAAATTTCTCTGAAAGATAAATTGGCCAAACGCAAGCACCATAAGGATGTACCGCTTCTTCTCCAGAAGTACCGAATGTTTTAAGAGACCATTCTGGATGCTTAAAGAAAGAAGGAAGATAATAAACGTAATCGTTCACTCCGTCATAAACCATATCCTCCATCCAAGTAGCGGACATTTCCATCCAGTATTGTTCCGTTACAATTTTATTATTGCTTTCAACTATTTCATATTCTGCAGCGTCATAACCACCTTGAATCGCATGAAAGAATTCGTGTGCAGCCGTAACTCGAGCCAAATCTAAAGAATCATTATGGAGGTACGCATATTTACTGAAGTCGTTCAGCATACCAATATAGCTAGTAAAAATGGGAAAGCTTGAGCTCGCTTGACGCTCAAACACTGTATAGCCAAGATACCCAATGGCTTCAAGATACACATCGAGTTTTCCATCTCCTCCATTGGAATCAGGATAGAAATAATCGCTTGGTGGTACTCTATATCCCAGGGTATCAGTTTCATATGCCCAAGCATAATCAAAGAATTCTGCACAACGGTTCACATAATCAGGGACTCCGTCTAACGGATTCTTGTCAACATCGGAGGCATAGACAGCATTAGGACCAGATTTGGCATAGTGTATTTTAAAGTACCCTGCGGGGCTATCAAATGTATATTCAGTATATGGATCATATTTTGGGCGAGCAAAAAGAGTATCCAACTCCGCTCTCCCTTTGGCACTTAACATTTCTCTAACTGCCCGAGCATCAAGAAATATTGAGGTGGCACAAAGCGGATGCTCGACCGTCTCTTGAGGTTTCCCTATCGAAAAAACGCTTTTAACCCTTTCCAAAAGTTGATTTTCGTATGCCTGGCTTAATTTCTGCTCTTCTCCTATAGCGTTTTGACCTACAAGAAAAACACATAGGAATAAAAGAAGGATTCTCCGCATTACATTTCTCCTTAAAGTATCTTTATAGATTTAACCGATAATTATGAGTATTGAGTGATGAATTTTGAGTTTTGAGGATTAGATCTTAAATTTGCCCTTTGCATTTTGCAATCCGTAATTTGCAATTAGATTTTATTCGTCATTTTTCATACGCTGTGTGCTTTGATTCTTCCTATTCCCTTAGCTTTTGTGGCGGACAACGGACGGCGGTCTGTGGAAGTTTTTATCCCTCGTCGCCTTTAATAATTCTCCTCTTTCACTCTCTTTAGCATCTCCAGGCATTGATACGGAACCTTAACCGTTCCGATCAATGACTTCTCCCCTCTCCGGCCATGACAATCTGAGCCGCCGGTGTAGATCAGACCAAGTTTCTGGGCTAAGTTTATGTAATATTTGGTCGTTTCCCTATCGTGCTTAGCATGATACGCTTCGATTCCGTCCATGCCAAGTTCGAGAAAATCATAGATGGCTTGCTGAATCCGTACCGTTCCCGGGTGAGCCAAAACCGCCACCCCTCGCACCAGATGGATCAGGTCGATCCCCTCCTTGGGGGTTAAGAATCTTTTGGGAACGTAAGCCGGAGCGTGGTATCCGATATATCGAGCAAAAGCTTCTTCATACGTATGCACGAACTCTTCTTTGAGCAAAGCGTCCGCCAAGTGAGGACGTCCCACCGATCCTTTGCCCGCTATGTTTTTTACCGTCTCTATGCTCAAATCGATTCCCAGCTCGTTCAACTTCTCCACCATCTTCTCCCCCCGCACCCGTCTCTCCTTTTGGAAGCTGTTGATTTTTTTCAGAAATTCGGGATTCCCACAGTCGATCAGATAGCCCAAGAAATGAAAATCCTCCTCCTGGTAGGAAATCGAAAGTTCCACCGCCGGGATAAGCTCGATCTCCAACTCCTCCGCTTTCGCCTTGGCCGCCTCGTATCCATCTATGGTGTCATGATCGGTTATGGATATGGCTGCCAGCCCCGCCCTTCTGGCAGTCTCCACCACCTCTTCCGGAGTCAGCAAACTATCCGAAGCTGTGGTGTGTATATGAAGATCAATCCATTGCCTGGATGTCTTAGTCATGAATATTTATTCTTTTACGGTTATACAAACCATGCTAAATTTCTTCACCTCATATTTTTTCTCGACCCTTGTCCCTTGACTCTTTACCCACAATCAGTTTTGCGTCAGCTTCTCCTCTACCTTATTTTCGATCTCCTGGGCAATCTGCAGAGCTTCGTTTCGCAGGGCATCTGCTATTTCCCGATTGGAGGTTGCAAAAATCTGATCTTCGATGGAATTTAAATTTATCCGGATGTTCAGGTATGCTCCAAAAACAGCGGATTTAGCCATCAATGCTGATACGCCTGCATCCGAAACCATATTGGTATTACCTTTCTCCACCACAATTCGGCTCAGTTTTAGCACCTCCACTCCTTTCTCCATCACCTGCAGGGGAATAGAGATGGCGCCTTTGGTCGCCTCCTGAATAGACTTAGTCCTAATTTGAATCTCATCTTCCGTGTATCTGGGGAGCTTGAAAGCCTCCATCACCTTATCGAAACTCTCCGCATCCTTAACGATGAATTCCTGCATCTCTTTTCTTATCCGTTCCGCATTCTCCAAGACCGCTTTCAATTCCTCCTCCACCTCTTTGTATTTCTTCTTTCCTATAGTTAATCGACAGACCATGGAAGAGAGGGCTGAAGCCAATGCCCCTGCAGCAGCGGCAACGCTCCCCCCACCCGGAGCCGGTGAGGATGAAGCTACATCGTCTATGAACTTATCCCACCCCTCTTTTTCTCCGCCAGCAAAGGTCATAAGTTTGTTTTCCAGAACTTGTTCTTTTTTGAATCCCTCCAGGCGTAGATAATACTCGGAAACGTCCAACAAAGCGTTCAGAGGCGTCAGACCCACAATCTCGCTGGCTACGATGGGAACTCCGTATCGATCCGCTTCGGCTTTGATCAGCTCGAAGACCCGGAATATCGGGGTTTGGGGATAGTTGACCAGATTCATGGAGATCTGGGCTAAGTTTTTCTCTTTTATCTCGAAGCCCAATGCTTTGCAATACCTGAGGCCGCCGCCGGAAAATCTGATCGCCTTGGCGATTTTTTTGGCGATACCCACATAGGGTGTTCCCAAATAGACGTTAAAGGCAATCAACGGCATCCGGGCACCGATGGCGGTAGCACCCGCAGTGGGATGCATTTTCGCCGGACCGAAATCCGGTCTTCTGTCTGGATTTATCTCAATCTCCACCTTAAGCCCTTCATACTCTCCTTTTCTGACGTCCGCCAGGTTAGCTCTCTCCGGTTTTTTGGCTGCCGCTTCATACAGAAAAATAGGAATCTGAAGCTTCTCCCCCACCTCCTTGGCTAACTCCTCGGCCAACAGGACGCAATCCTGCATGGTTAAGCCGGAAATCGGGATGAACGGAACCACGTCCGTGGCTCCCATGCGGGGATGTTCCCCCTGATGCTTTTCCATGTCGATCAGCTCGGCTGCCTTGGCGATGGCCTTAAATGCGGCTGTTTTGACCTCCTCCGGTCCGCCCACAAAGCTGACCACCGCCCGGTTGTGATCTTTGTCCATTTCCTTATCCAATAACATCACCCCCGGGACCGATTTGATCTCGTTAACGATCCTCTCGATCACCTCCGGCCTTCTTCCTTCGCTGAAATTGGGAACGCATTCTACGATTTTTGCCATATTTCCCTCGGATATGATATTGCGCTGCGCTACCTCTCTTCCTCTATTCCCCTCTCCACTTCGAGGCTGTGTCATAATTACAAGGAGTGGGGGGTAGAGAGTTTTGTAAATAAACTATGGTATTGCACATGCGATATGCTATCTTATCCTGTAAATATGAACCTGAAAGGAGCATATTATTATGGCA
>Ga0256868_10000015_pt1 | contig 100441 bp, 80 predicted proteins | sample RVTome_13_FD_187341 | JGI IMG/M metagenome (GOLD analysis project Ga0256868, IMG submission 187341) | Soil microbial communities from uranium-contaminated site in the Upper Colorado River Basin, Wyoming, United States - RVT92D227 HiSeq ...
TAGCGAGTCGCAACGCCGAGGGCCCGTCTCTGCGTGTGGCGCCCGTGCCACGACCTGTGGCGATCGCGCACCGCGAGGGAATGGGTCAGGGCAAAGGGCTCGGTGCGCAGGGCAACGGCACGAGAATTACCCCCCACCGGCGCGGAAGCTCAGCGGAGGGACGGCTGTGCCATCGGCAACGGTGACGCCGTCCAGCACCGAGTACGCCCCGATGCGGCAACGTTCTCCGACGACGCAGCCGCGCCGCAGGTGCACGCCCGCCTCCAGTTCGCTGTCCCGACCGACCGTGCAGTCGGCATCCACCCACGTGGTCCCCGGGTCCAGCACCGTGACGCCCGCCTCCTGAAGGCGCCGGACGATCCGCTGGTTGAGCAGGCGATGCACCTCGCCGAGGTCGGAGCGGGAGTTCACCCCCGCCATCTCGGCGGGGTCAGCGAGCTGAAGCGCCGCGACCTGGAGCCCACCCGCGACCAGGAATCCCACCACATCGGTGAGGTAGTACTCGCCCTGATCGTTGTCGGGGCGCACCTGACCGATCGCCCGGCGCAAGGCACCCACGTCGAAGACGTACGTCCCGCCGTTGACCTCGCAGGCGCTCCTCGAGTCGTCGCTGGCGTCGCGCGCCTCCACGATGGAGCCCACATCGCCGGTACCATTCCGCACGATGCGTCCGTAGCCCCCCGGCTCGGGAAGCACGGCGGTCACCAGCGCCGCAGCCGCCTTCCGGCACCGCCGCAACTCCACCAACGCCTCGAGCGTCGCAGGAGCAATCAATGGCACGTCACCCGAGACCACCAGCGTCTCCCCCGCCTCCGGCAGTAAAGGAAGCGCGCGGGCGACCGCATCGCCGGTGCCGCGCGGAGGATCCTGCACCGCGAGCACCACCCCGCGCCCCCCGAGGTGCGCCTCCACCTGAGCGCGGCGGTGACCCACGACAACTACCAATGGTGAGGGGGCGAGCCGCTCGAGAGCCACCAGCACGTGATCGATGAGCGCCCTGCCACCGACCTCGTGCAGCACCTTGGCCCGCCCGGTGCGCATCCGCTTGCCCTCGCCTGCGGCCAGGACCACCGCCGAGAGGCTCCCAGGGCGAGCTTCTCTGCTCACGAGGCTCATGGTACGCGGCCAGCGGACTGAGGGCAAAAGGCGTCAGTTCTTCGTTGGGATCCTTCGTCCCGCCGGACGCGGGACTCAGGATGACCTCATCCCGTCCGGCGGGATGAGGTCACTTCCTTGCCAGCTCGTGGAGGACCTGCTTGGCGACCGCCTTCAGCGTCTCGAACACACCGACACCCTTGGGGGCGACCGCCTCAAACGTCGGCTCGTTCCTGAAGTTGAGGGCACGAAATATGACGTCGTACACGACGGCCCCCGGGAGATCGCGCTTGTTGAACTGGAGCGCATACGGGATCACTCCGAGGTCGAACCCGTTCTCGTGCAGGTTGTGCTTGAGGTTGTCCAGCGACTCCAGGTTGGCGTCCATGCGCGCCTCCTGTGAGTCCGCGACAAAGATCACTCCATCGACGCCCTTGAGGATCAGCTTCCGCGAGGCGTCGTAGAACACCTGCCCGGGCACGGTGTAGAGGTGGAAGCGCGTTCGGAACCCCCGCACGCTACCCAGGTCGAGGGGCAGGAAGTCGAAAAACAGCGTGCGATCGGTCTCGGTCGCCAGCGAGATCAGCTGGCCCTTGTTCTGGGGGTTGGTCCGCTCGTAGATGTACTGCAGGTTGGTCGTCTTGCCGCCCAGACCGGGACCGTAGTAGACGATCTTGCAGTTGATCTCACGGGAGGCGTAGTTGATGAAGCTCATTCGGTGAACAGGGCGTCGATGTCTTCGTCGGTGATCTCGGCAAACGGTGAGACGGGAGCCTCGCCCTGCTCGGCCGCCTTGGACGCCATCTGGTTGAGCACCTCCTCGACCTCAGCGGCTGCCTTGCGGACGCGCAGCCGGACCAGCCCGAGCGACGAACGCTCGTCGAAGATGACAACGAGGATGAGACGTTGGGCGACGATGGAGATATGGATGTTGTCCCGTTCCCCCTCGTGAAACAGGATCGAGAACTCCTTCTCCCCGATCAGCCGCGCCAGCCCGTCGGTGGCAGCGACGTTGCCGGCGGTCAGGGAGGCGAGAGAAGTCGCGTCGACCTTCTCGAGGTCCCCCTTGGCGGCGATCTGCTGGCCATTCTTGTCGACTAGGAACACGATCTTGGCGTTCGCGTCCATCCACAAGCGGCCGAGGAGGGAGTTGATCCTGTCGAACTCCTCCTCGTACATCACCAGGTTGGACCCGAGCATCGTCATGACCGCTTGCCTCCGCCTATCAAACTGTGAGTATATCCCGCAATTACGCGTCAATCCATACCCCGCCGGCCCGCAAGCGCCCGTGTAAGCGTCACTTGGTCGGCGTACGAGATCTCGCCCCCTGCGGGGAGGCCGAGCGCGATGCGCGTCAGCGTGGTGCCCGTCGGGCGCAGCGCGCGCGCAAGATAGTAGGCGGTCGCCTCCCCCTCGACGGTGGGGTTGGTCGCAAGGATCACCTCGCGCACCCCACCCTCGCGCACGCGGGCGAGCAGCGCTGCGACGGTGAGCTCCTCCGGCCCGATGCCGTGAAGCGGGTCGAGGGTGCCACCAAGAACGTGGTAGGTGCCCCGGTACTCGCCGGTGGCCTCGACGGCCCAGGCGTTGAGCGGGTCCTCCACCACGCAGATGAGAGCGCGGTCGCGACCCTGGTCCCGACACACGGGGCAGGGGTCGTCCTCGGTGAGCAGGAAGCAGACGCCACAGTGGCGCACCGCATCCGTCCCCTTCGAGAGCGCCTGCGCAAGCCCTCGTGCGCCATCCGGGTGGCGCACGAGGTGCTGCACGAGGCGTGTCGCGGTGCGGGGGCCCACCCCGGGGAGCTGCTCGAGCTGCTCGAGGAGCTGGCGAACCGAAGGCGGCCTCAGTTCCATCAGAACAGGCCCGACATCCCTGCGGGCAAGCCCATGCGCGCGAGCAGCTCGCGCGAGCGCTCCTCCAAGAGGCGCGACGCCTCCTGCCACGCCGCCACCACGAGGTCCTCCACCAGGGTCGCCTCCTCGCCGGCCAACGCCTTGGCGGCGATGACGACACCCTTGAGGTCCTTGAGCCCGTTGAGGCGGACACGCACCAGCCCCCCGCCTGCCGAGCCCTCCACCTCGAGCTCACCGAGCGCCTTCTGCATCTGCGTCTGGGTCTGTTGCGCCTGTTGCAGCAGCTTCGCGACGTTCATGGCTTCTCCTCGACGCTCTCCAGGCGGCCCCCGAACACCTCGAGGACCCGTCGAACCCCCTCGTCGGCCTCCACGCGCGCCCGCAGGCCCTGCTCCTGCTTTCCGACGGCCGGCCCGTCCTCGTCCAGCCGCACCTCGCCCGGGAGGCCGGCCTCCCGCGCGGCAGCGGCCAGCTGCTCGACCGCTTCCCGCAGCGACTTCTTGGCGGCTGCCGGCAGGCCACTGCAGTGCAGCACCAGGGTGTCCCCGACGATGCTCACCTCCCGTACCGATCCCACTCGCCCCGCGAGAAGGTGCGCCCCACTCGACTCCAGTGCGGCAACCAGGCGTTCTCCCGCCGAGGCGGGGCCGCTACCGGTTTCGGTCGCCGGAGTTTCTCCTGGAGTCGGACTGCTCGTCGGCGGTGCGGGCTCACCCCTTAACAGCGCCTCGACCCGCTGCAGCCTCGGCCAGAGCGTCAGCCGCCCGACGGCCACCGCCACCGCGACGCCCGGTCTCTCGGCACTGGCCACGAGGCCTTTCCCCTCCAGCGCGAGCGCCAGCAACCGCACGAGCAGGGGCGAGCCCAGTTTGGTCGCGCTCGCCCGCAGCGTTCCACGGTGGGACGCCGGGAAAGGCACCGGCACCTCCGGGTCGTTGGCAAGCAGGAGCAGGGCATGGAGCAGCTGCACGACCTGCTCGTAGAGCGCGGCCGGCTCCCGCCCGGCCTGCTCCTCGGTCCGTACAACCCGCAGCGCAGCCGCGACGTCCCCGCCCTCCAGCGCCCGCCAGAGCGCGAGCACGGTCTCGAACGGAGGCAGTCCCACCACCTCGGCAACCGCGTTCTCGTCCACCGCACCCTCGGCGAAGGCGCGCACGCGATCCAGCAGCGAGAGCGCGTCGCGCAGGCTACCCTCCGTGGCGCGGGCGACCAGCTGCGCCGCACCGGGCGTGAGCTCGAAACTTTCCTTCTCCGCAATCCGGGTGAGGCGCGCCACCACCAGCTCAACGGGAATCGGACGGAAGTCCACCTGGAGGCAGCGCGACAGGATCGTTGCCGGAAACTTGTCCTTTTCGGTGGACGCCAGGATGAACACCACGTGCGCCGGGGGCTCCTCGAGGATCTTGAGGAGGGCGCCGAACGCGTCCTTGGTGAGCTGGTGCGCCTCGTCAACGATGAACACACGGTAGCGGTCGCGCACCGGGAGCACCCGCGCCACCTCGCGCAGCTCCCGCACGTCGTCGATGCCGCGGTTGGAGGCGGCGTCCATCTCCAGCACATCAAGCGAGGACCCGAGGGCAATCTCCTGGCAGGGGACACACTCGCCGCACGGCTCCGGCGTCGGCCCCTTGTCGCAGTTGAGAGCCTTGGCCAGCAGCCGGGCCACCGTGGTCTTGCCCACGCCGCGCAGGCCGGAGAACAGGTACGCGTGGGCGATCTGGCGGGAGGCCAGCGCGTTGTGCAAGGTCCGCACGACTACTTCCTGGCCCACCAGATCCTCGAAGGTCTGGGGGCGCCAGCGCCGCGCCAGCACCTGATACGAGGTCATCGCGAGCTTACCCCTCTCTGGCAACCGTGGCGAACCAAGGAGCCCGGGGGGACCGCGGCGCCCAGTGCGCTCCCCTTATCGCTGCTCCCTTCCGGGCCTGACGAGGTTCGGGGGGCACCGTCGCGCGGGACCCGGGCTCCTTGCTTCCCACGATTGCCGGGGGCGCCGGCATCGCCGAAGGGCATGGCGGAGAGGGCGGGATTCGAACCCGCGGTACGGTTACCCGTACACACGCTTTCCAAGCGTGCTCTTTCAGCCACTCAGACACCTCTCCGCGTGGCACTCAAAGGTTCACCGACCATTCTCACCCGGCCAGCCGCTTCGCATGAGGTGGCGGAGAGGGTGGGATTCGAACCCACGGACCCCCGGAAGGGGGTCAACGGTTTTCGAGACCGTCCCGTTCGACCACTCCGGCACCTCTCCGCGCCGGGCGTGTGAGTCTACCCGCCGGTGCGTAACTTTGCAAAGAACCTCTCCAGCAGCGCGGCGGCCTCCTCGGCGCGCAGCCCACCCCGAACCGCGACCCGATGGTTGAGTCTCGGGTCGTCGAGGAGGTTGCCGAGCGATCCGGCGAACCCCGCCTTGGGGTCAGGCGCCCCCCAGACCACGCACGCCAGGCGTGCAAGCACGGTGGCTGCCGCGCACATCGCGCACGGCTCGAGGGTCACATAGAGGGTGGAGCCGTCCAGCCTCCAGCTCCCGACTGCCGCAGCGGCTCCCCGCAGGGCGAGGATCTCGGCGTGGGCGGTGGGGTCGTGGCCCGACTCGCGCTGGTTGTGCGCGCGAGCTACTACCTGCCCATCCGCCGCCACCAGCACGGCGCCGACTGGTACCTCACCGACCTCGGCCGCGGTGCGGGCCTCCTCGAGCGCGACACCCATCGCGGCGCGATCCGCCTCCGAGAAAACCCAACTGGGGGTCAACCCGGCCATGGTCAGCGAATGCTCCCAGGACCTAGCGGCTCCACCTGGACGCACGGCCCGCACGGGCGCAGAGCGAAGTGGGTCGAAAGCTGGCGCGGGTGGTAGTACGGAGCGTAGCTGTCGGCCAGGACGACCGGACGAGCGCCGATCTCACGCTGTACGGTGGCCACCAGCGCCGCAGCCGGGTCCGGCGCGCCGAGCGCCACATCCACCGCGACCGGTCGGATCTCGAGGTCGGTGCGCCACCCCCGAACCACCTGCGCCAGACGCAGCACCGCACCCGGGTTGAAGTCGGCCACCACCGCAGCGCCCGTCGGCGTGCAGGGGGCAAACCCCGCGAGGTACAGATCGACGCCGGGATCGAGCGCCTCCCTCCACCGGAGCGGGGCGGTTCTCGGGGGCGACGGAGGCAACCTCCCTGACGACACCGAAGGAAGCGGCCGAAAGCGGATGCTCTTGACCGGACAGAGGAAGTACAAGGCGTTGTTGCGGTGGGGAAGTACCCTCACGCCTAGGCTCTGTCGACCGGCAGCAGTCAGCACCGCCGGGATCGCGAGATAGACGAGAGCCTGCATCACCACGTGCGCCACCCTCGCCCAGGCAGGCACCCGCACCGGAAGGGCAAGTAGTAGCCCCACCAGCAGAAACGCGACCATCAGGTGCAGGCGGTAGGGCGCGTAGGTGAGCAGCAGCAGGAAGAGCGCTCCCAAACTCCACGCCCAGGCCGGCGACCCACGGGGCCCCCGGCGCCCTCGCCACAGCGCGACCACCCCAACGAGGCCGAGGGCGTACAGCATGAGCACGCCCAGCACCACTGCGCTGCGCGGGGCGCGAGCGAGCGCGAGAAACGCCTCCCAGTGCCACCGCCAGGTCGAGGCGTCGCTGGCGGCGAACCCGGTGAGCGGATCGCGCGGACCGCCGAAGACTGCCCACCACACCGGTGCCGAGCCCACGAGGAGACCGGGCAGGACCCGCCACGTCTTCTTCCGGTCCGCCTCCCAGGCCAGGGGAGCGATAAGGAAGACGCTCATCACGTGCATCGCGAGGGCCAACCCCCAGAAGCCGCCGGCGACCCACCACCTCCAGCCGCGCGGGGAGGCGCTCAGCGCCAGCGCGCCTGCGAGCGTCGCTGCCAGTGCCGGCGCGTACGTCTCCGCGACCGTGGCCACCCACCAGAGCGGCAGTAGGACCATGAGGAGAGCGGCGGCGGTGTGCGCCCGCGCCCGGTCGCCGCTGCGCGCCAGCACCAGCAACGCCGCCAGCACCACGACAAGCGCACCGCACAGGGCCGACAGTCGGTGGGCCGCGACCACCGGGTCGCCGCCCACGAGGCGCAGCCAGGCCCAGGCGAGCACGGTCCACCCGGCGTGGTCGCCCGGGTTGAGGCTGGGGAAGTACCCCTCGAGTGCGTAGAGCGTCAGCTTGGAGGGATCAGCCCAGATCAGGCCGCGTGCGCCGGTAAGAACGTAGAGGACCAGGGAGGCAGCGAACCAGAACCCACCCACGGCTCGCGCGTCCCTCGCGGAAAGACCTGTGGCGACCATCTCTTGCACCGGATCTTAGCCTACGGCCCACGCCCGAGCGCGCAGGAACCCATGCCTCCGCCGGGACCGCGGGTCTCTATTCGACCCTGAACGGGAAGCCGACCGTAGCACTGCCGGCCTGGCACTCGAGGAGGTAGACACCGGGCGGCACCGGCTTGACGAGCTGGCACTTGAACATCTCGTCCTCGCCCTTCATCGGCCCTACGGTCATGGCATCGGTTGCCGAGGGCTTTGCAGAATCCTGCTCAAAGTAGCCGCTGGCCCTCCTGAAAGGGGTCAGCGCCGTCGGCTTGTAGTCACCGTAGAGGATCAGGTAGTCACCGCTGCGCAAGATCCCCGCAGGTTCGCCGTTGAAGTAGTTGAGGGCGAAGCCCTCGGGTGTAAACGCGGTCTCCACGGGGACGGCCGGAACCTCGATAAGTTTCTTGTTGCTGACGAGGTAGCCACCCTTTTTGCCGGGTTTGGGCTCCCTCGAGCACGAGACCACTGTCAGGCACACCGTCGCAACCGCCACGAGGGTGAAGGGAATCTTGCGCATGACGGGCTCCTTTCCACCAATCCAAAAGCCCCTGGTGCTGACGGGCGAAGTATAGCAAGCGACCACAGAGACGTTCCGCTTACCACACCGGGGGGTGCAGGAGCAGAGCCTGGGTCGCCGCGCGGTCCACCGGCCTCGAGAACCAGAACCCCTGCGCGTGGGAGCAGCCGATTTCCCGGAGGCGCTTGAACTGCATCGAAGTCTCCACGCCCTCCGCTACGACGTTGATCTTGAGCATATTGCCGAGCGCCACGATCGTCTGCACGATCGCGGATGCGTCGCCCTTGCTCTCCATTCCGGAGATGAACGAACGGTCGATCTTCAGCGTGTCATACGAGAACCGTTGCAGGTACGAGAGCGACGAGTAGCCGGTCCCGAAGTCGTCCACCGAGAACTGGACGCCGAGATCGTGAAACTGCGCGAGCTTTCCGAGCGCGATGTCGCCATGGTCCATGATCACGTTCTCGGTAATCTCGAGGCGCAAGCTCGTGGCCGGCAATCCCGTCTCCTCGAGGATCGCCGTGACCCGGTCGAACATGTCGGGCTGCATGACGACCTTCCCGGAGACGTTGACGCTGACATACAGGGGAGGCTGCGAGGGAAGGAGCTGCTGCCACTCGCGGGCGTGGCGGCACGCCTGCCGCATCACCCACCACCCCAACGGAACAATCAGCCCGGTCTCCTCGGCCACCGCGATGAACCGCTCCGGATTCACGAGGCCGCGCTCCGGGTGCCGCCACCGCACCAGACCCTCGAAGCCCACGATCCGTCCCTTCTCGAGGGAGACGATGGGCTGGTAGTGCATGACGAACTGCTTCAGCTCGACCGCGCGGCGCAACTCGGTTTCGAGCTTCAGCAGCGCAACCGCGTTGCGGTGCATCGTCTGGTCGAACACCTGATAGGAGCCGCGCCCGGCCGCCTTTGCCCGGTACATGGCGATGTCCGCGTCGCGAAGGATCTCTTCCGGGCGCTTGTATCCCGGAGAAGACAGCGCCACCCCGATGCTGGCACAGGTGAAGACCTCGCGGCCCCCGATCACCATCTTCTCGCGGATCAGCTCCTGGATCCGCTCGGCGATGCGCGTGGCGTCCCCGACACCGTGGACGTCGTTGAGGAGCACCGCGAACTCGTCCCCACCCAACCGCGCCACCGTGTCACCGGGTCGCAGGAAATGGGTGAGGCGCCGTGCCAGCTCGACGAGCAGCTCGTCCCCGACGCTGTGCCCGAGACTGTCGTTGATGTTCTTAAACCTGTCTAGGTCCATGAAGAGCAGGGCGACCATCGAGTTCTTGCGGCGTCGCGCCTGGTCGACGGAAAGACCCAGATGGTCCAGGAAGAGCGTTCGGTTCGGCAACTGCGTAAGTGCGTCGTAGAGCGCGTCGTGGAGGAGTTGCTCCTGCGTGCGCTTGGCGACGGAGATGTCGGTGAGCGATCCGGCGATGCGGGTCGGCCTCCCGGCCTGGTCGCGCACGGCCAGGCCGCGGGAGAGCGCCCAGATCGTGCTGGCGTCCTTGCAGCGCATCCGGTGCTCGTGCTCGAAGTGCGGTTCCTCGCGGGTGAAGTGACCCTCGAGTGCATTGTGGAGGGCCACGCTATCGTCGGGGTGCACACGCGAGAACCACTCGTCGATGTCGGTGCCGATCTCGTCCTCGCGGTAGCCAAGCATGGCCTTCCAGCGTGGGGAGAAATAGGCCGTGCCGGCCTTCAGGTTCCAGTCCCAAAGCCCGTCGTGGGCGCCGTTAACGGCCAGCGTGTAGCGCTCCTCGCTCTCCCAGAGTGCCCGTTCGTTGTGCATCCTCTCGATCGCGTACCTGATAGAACGCAGGAGTAGCTCGTTGTCCACCTGGCGCTTCACGAGATAGTCCTGGGCACCCTCCCGGACCGCCCGGAGTGCGATCTCCTCGTCGTCCAGGTTTGTGAGGATCACGATCGGGACGTTGGGGGCGACCTCACGGGTCCTCTCGAAAGAGGCGAGGCCGGTGCTGTCCGGAAGCGAGAAGTCGAGCAAGACGATGTCCACCGGTCCGTCCCCCAGGCGCTTGAGACCGTCGTGGAGCCGCGTCACGTGCTCGACGCGGAGCGTCTCCCTGCGCGACTGGGTCAGCATCAGCCGGATGAGCTCTGCCTCCTCGAGGTTGTCCTCGATCAGGAGCACCGTCAGAGCCCTTGCCTCGCCGGCCATGCCCTCAGCTCCGCGGTTCCGGGGCCCCGGCCCAGGGTGCCGGTCCCAGGTTCCTCGGCAGCGTGAAGCAGAACGTGGACCCGTGCCCCGGCTCCGAGACCGCCCAGACTCGACCGCCGTGGCGCTCGACAATCCGCTTGCAGATCGCGAGCCCGATCCCGGTCCCCGGGTACTCGGGCGCAGTGTGCAACCGCTGGAACATTCCGAAGATGCGCTCCAGCTGCTCCTGAGGGATGCCGATGCCGTTGTCCGCCACCGCGAAGGTGCAGCGCTTGGCTTCCTCGACCGCGAAGATTCGGACCTGCGGTTTCTCACGGCGGAACTTGAGGGCGTTCGCGATGAGGTTCTGGAAGAGCTGGACCATCTGTGCCCCGTCTGCGGACAGCACCGGGAGGCGCTCCCAGCTCACCTGCCCGCCGCTCTCGTCGAGCGCGGCCTTCAGATTGGCCATGGCCTTCGTGACCACTTCCCCGAAGTCGACCGGGGTGAAGGGCTTCGCCTGGGTGTCGACGCGGGCATAGGCGAGGACGTCGTTGATCATCGCCTGCATCTGGTCCGTGCACTGGAGCAGATGCGCGAGGTACCGGCTTGCATCCTCGTCGGCCGCGGTAGATCCGTGGTTGGCCAGGAGGCGCGCGTAGCGTGAGATCAGCTGCAGGGGCTCCTGGAGATCGTGCGAGATCACGTAGGCGAACTGCTGGAGCTCCTCGTTCGACCGACCCAGCACCGCCGCGCGCTCGGAGAGCTCGCGCTCAGCCTTCCGCCGGCCCGAGATGTCCTGCAGCACGCCCTCGTAGCGGATGACCCCCACACCCGTGTCCACCACCGGCCAGGTGGTGAGGCTCACCCACGCGAGGTCGCCGCCCGGGCGCCGCACCCCCGCCTCCAGGTCACGGATCTCCCGCCCCCGCGCCATGCTCGCGAGCACCTGGGCTTGCAACGTCTCATCCGAGAGGAAATCGGCCAGGCTCTTCCCCAGGACCGCATCGGGCTTCTCGAACCCGAGGATGCGTGCCACCACGGGGCTGGCGCGAGAGAGGCGGCCCTCGCTCCCGGCCGCGAACGTGCCGAGCGCCATCTCCTCGGTGAGCCGGTGGTAGGAGGCCGAGGCCTCGCGGGAGGCGCGCACCTCGGCGGAGAGCGCGACCACACGGCGCACTGTGGCGGGCAGCTCGAGGTAGCCGGCGCTGCCCTTGACCAGGTACGCCGCCGCCCCCTTGCGCAGCCCCTCGGCGGCGACCGCCTCGCTCCCTGCCGATGCGAAGATGACGACCGGGCAGTCCGGGTCGAGGCTCTTGACCGACTCCACAACTTGCAGGCCATCCCCCCAGGCGAGGCGGTACTCGGTGACCACAGCGGCGTACCCGCCCCGGGGCAGCCGGTCCGCGAGCACCATCGCGTCGCCGGCTTCCTCAATCTCCAGCTCGGCAACCTCGCGCCTCAGCACGAGAGCGGCGAGGGCACGATCGTTAGGGTCGCTGTCGACCAGCAGGACGCGGGGCCGGGTGTTCATGGAGTGGTGCGTGCGGTTTGTGGGGACCGAGCAAAGACCAGAAAGTGATGGCCCCGGGCGGACCACCCGCGCCCGGAAGCGCTGTCGCGCCGCATCATCAGCTCTCCTCCGCTCCCTGCAAAAACGCGCAGATTCTAACACGGCCTCGCAGGACGCCGCCGCGAGTCGAGACCTCGCGTGCGGCACCGGCGTGCAAGCGTTGCGGACCACCACGAGGCGCGCACCGACCCCGGTGGCCGTGGGCTAACTACCGGCTTTTGCAACAGGATGGAAGGAAAGCGGCGGCCCAAGACGGGTTCGCCATCCGACCGCCGGCACAGCGGCGTGGAGACAACTTCGCGGCGTCCGGTCGGAGGTGCATACGAGTCGCGGGATCTCCGGACTCGGTTCCGACGCGGCCCACGAACGGCCGGCCTTCCGCCTCCCGCTTCAAGACCGGTCGGAGACCAAGCTGTCGTCGCTACCCGGATGACGCCCTTCCAACCAGGGCGTCCAGCAACGGGGAGGCGATGTTCCCTCCGCTGATGACCACAGCCACTTCGCGCCCCAACCCGCTCACGCGGCCGTGCAGCAGCGCCGCGATGCCCACCGCGCCGCCCCCCTCGACGACCAGCCGGTGCTCCTCGAACGCGAACACGATCCCGGCGGCGATCTCCTGCTCCGCGACCAGGATCGTCTCGTCGACCAGCTCCCGGACCAACCGAAACGTGTGGCGGTTTTCGAGGCCGATGCCGCCTGCCAGCGCATCGGCGAGCGTCTCCTCCTCCGGCAGCTCGATTGGCCGGCCCGCGTGCAGGCTCTCGACCATCACCGGCGCCCGATCCTGAGAGACACCGATCACCCGAACCGGGCGGCCCGCCGACCTGAGCGCCAGCGCGATCCCGGCGATCAGGCCGCCGCCCGAGAGCGGCACGATCGCGGTGTCCACCCCGGGCAGGTCCTCCAGCAGCTCCAGTCCGATCGTTCCCTGCCCGGCGATCACGAGCGGGTCGTCAAACCCCTCGATTCGGACCAGGCCACGCTCCCGCGCCAGCCGAAACGAGTGTCGCTCCGCCTCGTCGTAGCTCTGGCCGTGGACGACTACCTCCGCACCCGTGGCGCGGATCGCCTGCTGCTTGCTCGTCGGGACCCGCTCTGACATGCAGACCACCGCCGGGATGCCGAGCCGGCCCGCCACCCAGGCCACCGCCCTCCCGTGGTTGCCGGTCGAGACCGTGATCACGCCACGCTTCTTCTCGCCGGCGGTGAGCTGCCACATCCGGTTGGCGGCTCCACGAACTTTGAACGATCCGGTCTCCTGCAGGTTCTCCAGCTTCAGGTAGACCGCCGTACCGGCCCGGTCGCTCAAGGCCGAAGAGTGGATGACAGGAGTGCGGCGCGCGACCGACGCGATGCGCTCCCGGGCCTCGACGACCTCGCGCAACGTGACCTGCGGGGTCGCAGTCCTAGCCGGTTTATCGTCTGCCTGCGTCAACCCTCCGCTCCCCGTGCACATCGTAGCTCGACCCGCGAACGGGCGGCACCTCACTGCATGAGCGAACCGTCAGCGTACGTGTCCCGGAGCCGACGCGTATCGCGACGCCGTCTGGTACGCTTGGCGTCGGGTACACAGGACGATTGCGCACATGGCGGAGACGATCGAGGTTAACCGGGCCCCGGTTCTCACCCTGTGGGCCGCGGTGGTGGCCGAGCGGCTCGGGTTCGCCCGCAACGAGGCCTTGACACTCGGCCGTGCGGTCGCAGGTCTGAACGCCTACTCCAAGGGCGTGCGCCTCGGCCTGTTCACACCGTCCGCACCGAAGAACGTCAAGGAGCGCACGAAGGCGTTGAAGCACGGTGAGACGCTCCAGGTTGACCTCCTGGGACGCGCGGTCCCGGTCACCGCGACGGCCGAGGGTCTGCGCGCCTTGAGCAAGGATGAGGCGATCTTGCCGGAGAGCGTCGCCCGCTACTTGGACGGCAAGTTCGGCCACGCTCTTTCTGCTGCGCGCGCGGCGATGGAGCGACTCGCCAGGTCCCTGCCGGCCGAGCAACTGGCGGTCGAGGCGTTCCATCTCTACGAGCAGTTCCGCCCGGAGGTGCCGGCCGGGGTGAAGGGATGGGGCGCCAAGGGCACGCTGGACATCGGCCGCATCGTGGACCTCGCAAAATGAACGAGCCGATTGCAGGGTGCTGGATCCTGGCCGCGGCACGGGGCGACGAGGGGAGCTACCGGAAGCTCCAGCAGGCGATGCGCCACGGCCTCGCCTCCGGCTCGCGGACGATCTTCCCGTGCGCCTGCCAGCCGATCTGCCTGCAGCCCACCCACCAGCAGATGGCGGAGCTCGAGAGGCGCCTGCACGCAGAGCTCGGCGCCACACCCACGGACGGCACCGACCGCTAGCGCCTGAGCAAGGTCCGCGTCGGCGGGTTGGGTGGCCTCACTTCTTGGGGAGCTTCGCGAGCAGCACTTCTACCGCCTTCTCGAGCTGCTGGTCGCGCTCGACTGCCACCAGCGCCGGGTCGTTGGGCACCAGGTAGGTCGGACCGAGGTGCTTGTTCTCCATGATGTCGCCCTGCATGTCCACGAGCGCGACCTCAGGGATCCCGAACACCAGGTTGCGGTCCTGCAGGCGCTCCCACCACACCGAGGTGCACGTACCCGGAACCGGCATCCCCACGGTCTCGCCGAGACCGAGTTGCGTGTACGCCATCGGGAAGCAGTGGGCGTCGGAGTAGTTCCCCTCGCCCATGATCACGATCGACGGCTTGGTCCAGCGCTGGTACGGCTCCACGCCGACCTGCTGGCCGCGCGGCACGTCCTTCGCGTACACCTTGCCGCTCAGGAACACCGTCAGCGCCTCCACCAGGTTCCCGCCACCGTTCCAGCGCGTGTCCAGGATGATCGCGTCCTTGTCCACGGCGCGCCCGAAGATCTCCTCGAAGATCTCCCGGTAGGCGCCATCGTCCATCCCGCGGATGTGGGCGTAGCCCAGTCGCCCGCCGGAGAGCCGATCGACCTCGTCGCGACGGGAGCGAACCCAGCGCTGGTACACGAGCCCCGACTGCGCCCTCCAGGAGATCGGCTTCACGCTCTCCTCCCAGCGTGCGCCGCCCTTCGGATCGAACAGGGCGAGCCGCACAGGCACGTCTGCCTTGCGGTTGAGCAGCGGGTACCAGTTCGCGCCGGCCAGGACCTTGGTCCCGTCGATCGCCTCGATCACGACTCCGGATTTGATCCTCGTCCCTTGCTTCTGTAGCGGTCCGCCCTCGATGACCTCGAGGATCGCCACCCCCTCGCCCGTGTACGTGGGATCCGGGAAGAAGCCTAGGGCGGCGGTTGCGGCGCCCTCTTGCTTTTGGGGCCGGTATCGACCTCCGGTGTGCGAGGCGTTGAGCTCCCCTTGCATCTCCGAGATCAGCTCCGCGAAGTCGCGGTTGTTGTCGATGTACGGGAGGAAGTGAGCGTACGCGGCCTTCATCGCCTGCCAGTCCACGCCGTGCATCTTCACGTCCAGGAACTTCTTGAGCGTCTGGCGCCAGGCGTGCTCGAACATGTACGCCCGTTCGGCTCGCGCGTTGAGGTCCATCCGCGCCGACGCCTTCACCGGTGTGCTCTTGCCCGACTCAAGGTCTACCGTCGTCAGGTGGTTGTCCGCAAGGACGAATGCTTTTTTGCCTTCTCGGTCGAGCTGGAAGTCGGCCTCCTTGGCGTCGAGCTTTGCCAGGAGCTTGACCTCCTTCTTGCGTGGGACGAGCTTCCAGAGGTCGAACCCCTTCTCGAACTTCGCGAGGTAGTAGAGCGTCTCGCCGTCGGGTGACAGTGCCGCCCCCGCCAGGCTTGCGGAGTGAAGCGAGAGCCGGACGATCCGGTCGTCGAGGCCGTCGAACTCGATCGTGACCGGCTCGGGAAGCTTGGGTTCCTTCGCCTCCACGGCGCCCTTCTCCTTGCCCGCTTCCTTGTCCTTCGCCTTCTCCTTGTCCTTCTCTTTCTCCTTCGCCTTGAGCTGGTCGAAGGCCGCCTCGTCGAGGCGGTAGCGGTCCCACGCCTTGCGGGTGAGGAACGCGGCGTACACGTCGTACTCCCTGGAATCCCCGGATTGCGCTCGCAAGCCGTACCGGTCCGTTCCCCAGTACAGGACCTCTCCCTTCATCGCCCAGTGCGGCTGCACGTCCTCAAACCCGCTCTTGGTCACGTTGACGAGCGTCCCTTCCCCCGACGACGGGACGATCCCGACCTCGGACGACCACCGGGTGTGGCTGAGGAACTGCACCGCGAACCAGCGCCCGTCCGGCGACCACTGGTACCACTGGTCGCCGTCCAGGTAGGAGTAGTTGAGGTCGCCGGGCAGGATCGTCCGGCTCTTGCCGGTCTTGAGGTTCACGACCTTCAGGGTGGTCCTTTCCTCGAGGTAGGCGACCTCCGTGCCGTCCGGGGAGAAGTGGGGCTGAAACGCCTCGAGGCTGCTCTCCACCACCGGCGTCTCCTTCAATGCGGTGGCGTTGAAGAAGTTCGGCTCCTCCTTGTCGGTCAGGTCGGTGCGGTAGATCTTCCAGCTCCCGCCGCGCTCCGAGGCGTACAGCAGGCTCCGGCCGTCGGGCGAGAAGCTCACCGACCTCTCCTGCTCCGGGGTGTTCGTGATCCGCCTCGTCGTGCCATGCTCCGTGGACGCGACGAACACCTCGCCCCGGGCGACGAACGCGATCTCGCTCCCGTCCGGGGAGGCGTCGAACTCGGTGATCTCTTCCGACACGTCGATCCCCTTGGTCTCGAGGTCGCGCTGGTCCGCCGCGACGACGACCTCTAGGCGCCTGCTCTCGGCGCCACCGGCGGGGCGGACCCAGATCTCCCCGTCGAACCCGTAGCACAGCTCCCCGTCGTGGGAGACGCTCAGGAACCGCACCGGGTGGATCGTGTGCGACGTGACCTGCGCCGGATGCTGCGGGTCCGCCAGCTCCAGCCGCCACACGTTGAACGTCCCGCTCCGCTCCGAAAGGAAATACAGGGATTTCTGGTCGGGGGCCCACACCGGCTGGCGGTTGTCCGCGCCCGCAGGCGTGAGCTGCGTGTGCTTGCCGCTGGCCACGTCGTAGAGGCAGACGTCGCGGGCGAACGAGGAGTTGTCGTGCTTGCGCCACTCCATTTCGTACCCCTTCTGATCGGAGTACGCGAGGCGCTTGCCCTCGCGGTCGAACACGGCGTAGATCGCCGGGGTGGTCAGCACCTGCCTGGGCATCCCGCCGTCCAGGCCGACTTCGTAGAGCTCCGGCTGCGCACCGGTCGGGAACAGCACGTTCGCCGCCGAGTCGAGGATCGCGGCGCTGAAAAGCACGGCCTTCCCGTCCGGCGTGAAGCTCGACGGGGTCTCGTCGGCCGAGTGGAACGTCAGCCGCTGGGCCTCGCCCCCCTCGGCCGGCATCACGAACACGTCGAAGTTGCCGTAGCGGTCGGAGGCAAACGCGATCTTCGTCCCGTCCGGCGACCACACAGGCATCGTGTTGTGGGCATCGCTCAGCGTCAACGGCTCCGCGGTCCCACCCGTCGAGGCGACCTTCCATAGGTTGCCGTGGTAGGTGAACGCTACGGTCTTGCCATCGGGCGAGATCGCCGGGTAGCGCAGCCAGAGCGCCCTCTCCGCCGACTGCGCCGCCACCGCCACGAACACCGCCAGGAAGATCCCCAGCACACCCGCTTTGCGGCCACGTCCCGCATCGATCATTGTGCCTCCTCGCGCAAAGGTCGGCCGTCGGGCATCGGCGGCCCGTCAAGTCTACGCGGTCGCAGCCCGCCGGTTCTGAGCCGGAAACGCGGACTCCCGAGCAGCCGCCCGCGATCCAGTGGCAGGGCGTGGCAGCGCATTCTGCTCACTGTGGGACGATTGATGTCGGAGACCAGCCCCGAGCGTGGCGCGAGGGTCACTTCGACCACCGCCGACACTCCGGTTGATCCACAAGGACGAGAAGGAGGGCAACTGGCGCGCCGAGAGGGACTCGAACCCCCAACCTTCTGATCCGTAGTCAGATGCTCTATCCAATTGAGCTATCAGCGCGCCCTGCGCCGGGCAGAGTATAGCGGGTTTGCCCTGTGACGCCAAGCCGAATCCGGCACCGGTCGGGACCCTCCACGGAGCAACGCAACGTTCAGGCCTTCAATCTGATGGCGGGTTTACACAGATTCTGCCTTCGTGGTAGGCTCCGCGCCCACGGTGGCCCGTTCGTCTAGTGGTTAGGACGCTGGCCTCTCACGCCGGAAGCGGGGGTTCGATTCCCCCACGGGCCGCCACTATATTTTGCGGGGGGCTCTGCGGCACCCCCGCCACCCCCCGCCGCAGAAGTGCCCCCCGAACCCCCCACGCTCGCGAGACGTGAAGTCTCCCTCGCTACACGTTGCGGGGGGTCCCGCGCCGCTCCCCCAACCCACCCGGCGCTCCCAACCCCCCGAACCCCCCACGCTCGCGAGACGTGAAGTCTCCCTCGCTACACGTTGCGGGGGGCTCTGCGGCACTCCCGCCACCCCCAGCCGCAGAAGTGCCCCCCGAACCCCCCACGCTCGCGAGACGTAAAGTCTCCCTCGCTACACGTTGCGGGGGGTCCCGCGACTACCTGTTACGGGGGGCTCTGCGGCGCTCCCACCACCCCCCGCCGCAGAAGTGCCTCCCGGACTCCCACCGCTGGGCAGAGTGAATCTGACCTCGGTTCATCCCGCCCACCCCCCCAGTGCTTCGCACGGTGGTAGGCTACGGCAACGCGGAGGCGACATGGCGTTCGATCTCATCAAGTTGCTCACGGACGTCTTCGACCCCAAGCCCGACGAGGTGGTCACCGTCGCCTGCGACCTGCCGCGTACCCCCGGTGAGGACACACCCGCATGGAAGGAGCGTCGCGCCATGGCGCTCGAGTGGCACCGGGCGTTCAGCGCGCTCGGCCGCGGCCGCGGTTTCTCGACCAACCCCGTCCTCACCTACCCGGCCAGCGGGGCCAACAACGCCGAGCTTCCGATCGAAGGTGAGATGGGTGGGAACCAGGTCGTCCTCGTGGATGCCCTTCTCGACAGCACCCTCGCCGTCTTCCTCACCCAGTACTCGGCCACCGCCCCCCTCGATGCGCTCTCCCACTTGAAGGAGGACTTCCGCGCCGCCTCGATGCCGGGCGTCGAGAAGCGCATGGAGCACAGCGCCCTGGCCGCCGACTACCGGGAGGTCGCCCGGCGCTGCCGCATCCTCGAAAAGGCCCTTCGCGGCGCCGAGTCGCTGCAGGTGAATTTTTCCACCGGAAACCGCTGCTCGTTCGACCTCCGGTTCCGCACGCCCGAGATGGACGACGGGTTCCTGCCGCGCCACAAACCGGGCGATCGAGTGATCAACCTCCCGTCCGGCGAGACGTTTATCGTGCCATACGAGGGGGAGCAACCCGGCAGCCTCTCCGAGACCAAGGGAACGATCCCGATGCGGGACGGGGCGGATCTCGTTACCTTGCACGTCGAGCGGAACCGCATCACGGGCGTCGAAGGCAACAGCACGATGGCCCGCAACCTGCGCGCCTTCTTCGCCGCCGACCCGGCCCGCACCAACATCGCCGAGGTCGCGTTCGGCTGCAACGAGTGGGCGCAGGTCACCGGCAACGTTCTCGAGGACGAGAAGGCTGGTTTCCACTGGGCCTATGGGCGCTCGGACCACCTCGGCGGCACCGTCGGCATCAGTAAGTTCATCCACCGGGAGACCGTCGTCCACCAGGACGTCGTCTACGCCAAGGGGAATCCGATCCAGGTCGCCGAGGCCACCGCAATTCGGCCCGACGGAGACAAGACCCGCATCATCCGCAACGGCGACTACGCGGTGTTCTGACCCGCGCCCGATCTGGCCCGGCTGAGCCCGGAACGACGTCGGCCGTAGAAGAAGTAGAGACACAGGCCGATCGCCATCCAGACGACGAAGCGCCACCAGGTCACAGTGGGAAGACCCTGCGCGAGCCAGAAGCACGCAACAATGGCGGCAGGAGCAAGCGCCCAGATGAGCGGCATGCGAAACCTGCGCTCCGCCTCCGGACGCCGCAGGCGCAGCACCATCACCCCGGCGCAGACGATCGCGAACGCGAAGAGCGTGCCGATGTTGGTCAACTCCACGACCTCGTCGATGTTGCCGAGCGCCGCCGGGACCGCCACCAGGACCCCCGTGAGGATGGTGGCGTTGCTGGGCGTCTTGTGGCGGGGATGGACCTTGGCGAACCACGGGCCCAGGAGCCCGTCGCGGCTCATACTCATGAAGATGCGCGGCTGCCCGACCTGGTAGACGAGAAGGGCGGCCGTGGTGGCGATGACAGCGCCGAAGCTGATCAGCCCTGCGATGCCGCCCATCCCGTGCTGCTCGAAGATGTAGGCGAGCGGATCGGCCTTCCCAGCCAGTTGGGTGTAGCGGAGCATTCCCGTCACAACGAGGGCCACGGCAACGTAGATCACGGTGCAGATGGCGAGCGACAGCAGGATCCCGCGGGGCAGGTTCCTCCCCGGGTCGCGGCACTCCTCCGCGGTCGTGCTCACCGCATCGAAACCGATGAACGCGAAGAAGATGATGGCGGCTCCCGACTGGATGCCTCGCCATCCGGCAGGGGCGAAGGGAACCCAGTTCTCGGCCGAGATGAAGCGCAGGCCCAGCGTCACCACGGCCAGGAGAATACCGACCTTCACCACCACCATGATCGCGTTGGCCCGTGAGCTCTCCCTGATGCCGATGTAGACCAGCCACGTGACCAGGATCGTGATGACCACGGCCAGCAGGTTCACGGTGACCGGGAAGCCCAGCAGCATCGGTGCGTCCTTCAGCACGTTCCAGTTGGCAAAGCTCGCCGCACCGTCGAGTGCTCCCGCCTTCCCCTGGGCAATCACGTGGAGCTTCTCGGTGAGCCCCATCGCCGGGGCACTTTCAACCAGGCGAAGGGCGGAGCGGGGGTCCATCGCCAGCCAGCCCGGGATGTGGATGTGCAGGACGTTTGCCAGGAAGCTGCGCGCGTAGTCCCCCCAGGAGATCGCCACTGCGACGTTGCTGACCGCGTACTCGAGCAGCAGATCCCAGCCGATGATCCAGGCAAGCAGCTCGCCGAGGGTCGCGTACGCGTACGTGTAGGCGGAGCCCGCCACCGGGATCATCGACGCAAACTCGGCATAGGCGAGGCCGGTGAAGCCGCAGGCGACGGCCACGAGCAGAATACTGACCACCAGAGCCGGGCCGGCCGGCCAACGCCCGTCCGCCAGGTTCCCGGCGGCGGCCGTGCCGATGCTCGAGAAGATCCCCGCCCCGATGATCGCGCCGATCCCGAACATCGTGAGGTCGAAGGTCCCGAGGTCCCGGCGCAGATGGTGCTCGGGGGTCTCCGCGCTCGCGCGCAACTGCTCCAGGCTCTTGGTCCGGAACAGCGCCTTCAGGCCGCTGATCATGCCGTGCAGGCTAGCGGGCGGGCCGACGATCCGCAAGCGTGCCTGCCCCTGTTGCTCTCGCGAAGGTGTGCGTCACTCCCTGGACGCTCCGGCCGGAGGGTCGTCCACCGGCGCCACAACAACGCCCGCGTCCGCGAGCCCCGCGGCGTGTCTGAGCGCCAGGACGCTGTGGTAGCGCCCGTAGGCGAAGTAGATCCCGAAACCAACGAGGAGCCAGGCGAACAGTCGCAACCAGTTCTGCGCCGGCAGCGAGAACATCAGAACCACGCAGAACACAACGCCCAGGATCGGCACGGCAATCCCTAGCGGCGCTCGGAAGGGCCGGTGCGCTTCCGGGTTCGTGAAGCGCATGATCAGCACGGAGATGCAGACCATAACGAACGCGAGAAGCGTGCCGATGTTGGTGAGCTCCGCCAGGATGCGCAGCGGCAGGAACGCCCCCAGGATCGCCACAACGATCCCGGTGAGGATGGTGGACTTCCACGGCGTGCGGAACTTCTCGTGTACGGCGCCGAAAACGCTCGGCGGCAGCAGGCCATCGCGCGCGATGGCGAGAAGCACGCGCGGCTGCGAGAGCATCATCACCAGAAGCACCGAGGTGATGCCGGTGAGTGCACCGAGGGACACGATGCCCTGCGCCCAGGGCAGGCCGACCTGCTTGAACGCGTCCGAAACCGGTGCGTTGATGTCGATCCTGTCGTATCGGACCATACCGGTCAGAACGGCCGACACCGCAATGTAGAGAACGGTGCACACGATAAGCGACGTGACGATGCCTATCGGCACGTCACGATGCGGCCGTCGAGCCTCCTCGGCGTGCGTAGAGACCGAGTCGAAACCGATGTACGCGAAGAAGATGATCGCCGCCCCGGCGAGCATTCCTAGCGGCTGCCCGCCGGCGTCGGTCTGCCCGAGGATGGTCTTCCCAAAGAAGCTGACACCGGTCAAGCCGAATGGGGCGAACGGATGCCAGTTGGCCGGGTCGACGTAGAACGCGCCGACCGCGATGACGAACAGCACGATGACGACCTTGATACCCACCATCGCGGCGTTGAAAGAGGCGCTCTCCCGGATTCCCTTCACCAGGATGGCGGTGAGGATCACCGTGATCACGATCGCGGGCACGTCCAGCATCGTGCCGGTGCTGACTATCCTCCCGATTTCGGGGCTGTAGTCGAACGGCGCCCTGGTCATGGCGTGCGGGACGTGCCACCCGAAAATACCTATGAAGTCCTGAAAGTAGGCGGACCACCCGTGCGCCACCGTTGCCGACACGACCGTGTACTCCAGCACGAGATCCCAGCCGATGATCCAGGCGAACAGCTCGCCCATGGTCGCGTAGGCGTACGTGTAGGCCGACCCGGCCACCGGGACCATCGAGGCGAACTCCGCGTAGCACAGAGCCGCGAAGACGCAGGCGATGCCGGAGATCACGAACGAGAGGATCAGTGCCGGGCCCGCGTTGTCGTGCGCCGCCTTGCCGGTGAGAACGAAGATCCCGGTTCCGATGATCGCGCCCACGCCGAGGCTGGTGAGCTGGATCGGTCCCAGGATCCGACGGAGGCGATTCTCACCTCTCATCTCCTCAAGAAGCAGAGCCAGAGGTTTGGTCGCCAGCAGTTGACGCTTCATGCGAGGGCCTCCCCGGGGGTCGTGTACCCGTCATAGTAACCCGGGTCGCAAGCCGGGAGCGGAGCCCACCGTCGCGTCGGGCATGCGCCCCGGCCACGCGGCGCGTCCGCCTCCCAAAGCCAAACCGAGTGGTGCACAGCCCCACCACGAAAACGAGCGAGCGGGAGTTCACCTCCCGCGAGCGCGGGGGGTTCGGGGGGCACTTCTGCGGCGGGCGGGCGGGTGAGTTGCCGCAGAGCCCCCCGCAACAGGTAGAACGGGAGTACACCTCCCACGAGCGCGGGGGGTTCGGGGCACTTCTGCGGCGGGCGGGCGGGTGAGTTGCCGCAGAGCCCCCCGCAACAGGTAGAACGGGAGTTCACCTCCCGCGAGCGCGGGGGGTTCGGGGCACTCCTGCGGCGGGCGGGCGGGTGAGTTGCCGCAGAGCCCCCCGCAACAACTAGAACAGAGTTCGATCGACCTTGTGTTCTACGTCCCAGTTGTACTTGTAAACCAGCAGGTCCAGGATCACCCTGTACTTCACTTCGACGTGCACCATGCTGCCGTCGCGCCGGACGTTGATGTCCTCCTTGCGCACCGGAAGGTTGTTCTCCTGGGCCTTGATGAGGATGCGGTCGGCGATCATCTGGTCGGAGTTCCGCGGGAGTGATGCCTGCTCCGCCTCTTTTTCGCAGTAGTCCTGCAGCTCCGCCACCGCCACCCTGGTCGGTATGACCTTCATCGCGATGAGGACCGCCACCACCAGTATCGCGAGGCTGACCACACAGCCAACGTTGCCGGCTCCTATCTCGCGCCTCTTGGCCATCGCCACCTCCCGACGATCTCTGCCTCACAATTGTAGCCCGGCTCCGGCAAGGGGCCGCACTTGTCCCGCTAGTGGACGACCGAGAACGAGCGCTGCCAGCGGGTGCGGGAGAAGAAGTGGACCCCGACCGAGGCCAGTTGCCGCATACGGTCCCACCAGCCTCGCCACTCGTGGGAGTTTGGCTGGGCCTCGTAGGACCAGTAGATGAAGAGCGCACGGCCCTTGAAGTAGCTGCGCGGAACCGGCCCCCAGAAGCGGGAATCGTAGGAGTTGTCGCGGTTGTCCCCCATGCAGAAGACGAACTCGGCGGGGACCACGAACGGCCCGAAGTAGTCCCGGTTGCGGATCGAGGCCGGCAACGCGGGGGTGTCGGGAATGATTTGTCGGTCCTTGTGAACGACGTGAGGGTTGACCTCTGCCTCCCCGTTCACCGAAAGGCCCTTACCCCGCACCTCCACGGTGTCTCCACCGAGCGCGATCGCCCGCTTGATGAAGTCCCGCTCCGGGTCCTGCGGGTACTTGAACACCACGATGTCGCCCCGCCGGATGTCGCGATACGGCAGGATCCGGTGCAGCGGTGTGTCCCAGTGGGGCGCATAGACGAACTTGTTGACGAAGAGGTGGTCGCCAACCAGGAGGTTGTCCTCCATCGACCCGGTCGGGATCTTGAACGCCTGCGCGACGAAGGTGCGCGCGAACAGCGTGAAGATCACCGCGACCAGGATGGCTTCGTAGTACTCCCTGAAAACGTGGTGCTTGCTCATGTCTCCACCTTGAGGACCGCGAGGAAAGCCTCCTGCGGTATTTCGACCCTGCCGAGCCTCTTGAGGCGCTTCTTGCCTTCCTTCTGTCTCTCGAGGAGCTTGCGCTTGCGTGTGATGTCGCCCCCGTAGCACTTCGCGAGCACGTTCTTACGCAGGGGTCTGACGACCTCTCGCGCGATCACACGGCTGCCGATCGCGGCCTGGATCACAACTTCGAACAGCTGACGCGGAATGATCTCCCGGAGCTTGCTGGCCAGCGCGCGGGCCTTGGCGTAGGCGCTCGAGCGGTGAAGGATAAGGGCCAGGGCATCCACCGGGTCTCCGTTCACCAGCAGGTCCAGCCTCACGAGGTCACCCTCGCGGTAACCCGCGAAGTGGTAGTCGAGGGAGGCGTACCCGCGCGACACGGACTTCAACCTATCATAAAAGTCCAGAACCACTTCCGCGAGAGGCAGGCGGTACTCCAGGAGCACGCGGTCGCGGCTCAGGTATTCCAGCTTCGCCTGCTCCCCCCGGCGGCCCTGAACCAGCTTGAGGATCCCTCCGAGGTAGCGGTCCGGGGTGAGGATCGTGGCGTGAATGATCGGCTCCTCGACCGCCTCGATGGTCGCCGGGTCGGGGAGCTGGGCCGGGTTCTCCACCTCGAGCACGTCGCCCGCGGTGGTCAGCACCCGGTACGCAACGCCCGGTGCGGTCGTGATCAACTCCAGGTTGAACTCGCGCTCGAGACGCTCCTGCACGATCTCCATGTGCAGGAGCCCCAGGAAGCCGCACCGGAACCCGAAGCCGAGGGCCTGCGAGGTGTCGGGCTGGAAGGTGAACGCCGAGTCGTTGAGGGAGAGCCTCTCCAGCGCCTCCCGCAACTCGCCGAACGCCGACGAGTCTACCGGGTAGAGCCCAGCGAACACCATCGGTTTGGCCTCGGCAAACCCTGGCAGGGGTTCGGCCGCCGGCAGCCGGCTTTCGGTGACCGTATCGCCCACCCGCACCAGGCGGAGCTCCCTCAGCGCCGCGAACAGGTACCCCACCTCGCCGGGGCCCAACCGCTCCACCTGTTCCGCACGGGGGGTGAAGATCCCCAGCTCCTCGACCGTGGTCTCGAGCCCCACCTCCATGAAGCGGACCGTCTGCCCCGTGGCGAGGCTCCCGTCCACAACACGAACCAGGCAGCGCACACCCTTGTAGGCGTCGTACGACGCGTCGAACACCAGCGCCCGCAGAGGCGCCTCCGGATCACCTCGCGGCGGTGGGACGCGCTCGACCAGCGCCTCCAGAACCTCCGGAACCCCCTCGCCGGTCTTGGCCGAGATGGTGAGGCTGTCCGCCGCGTCAAGGCCGATGACGTGCTCGATCTGCTCCCTCACCCGCTCGGGCTCGGCTGCAGGCAGGTCCACCTTGTTGAGGACCGGCACCAGCTCCAGCCCCTGCTCGGAGGCGAGGTAGGCGTTGGCCAGCGTCTGCGCTTCCACGCCCTGGGAGGCATCCACCACCAGCAAGGCACCCTCGCAGGCCGCCAGCGAGCGCGAGACCTCGTAGGAGAAGTCCACGTGGCCGGGGGTGTCGATGAGGTTGAGGACGTACTGGTTCCCGTCGCGGGCGCGATAGTGCAGCGTCACGGTGTGAGCCTTGATCGTGATCCCGCGCTCCCTCTCCAGGTCCATCGAGTCCAGCACCTGAGCCACCATCTCGCGGGCGGAGAGCGCCCCCGTCAGCTCGAGCAGGCGGTCCGCCAGCGTCGACTTGCCGTGGTCGATGTGCGCGATGATGCAAAAGTTGCGGATGTGCTGCTGGTCCACCTGGCTCCCCGAATCCCACCTCACCGCGAGAACCGCAAATTTTACACGAAAATGGGGTTGGACCTGCTGTCCCGGGTGGACCGGAGGCGGCTGCCTCTCACACCTCTGCCGGGACCTGCTGCCCGCCGTTCGCGTCCGGCGCCGCGTCTACGCGACCGTGATCTTGAACCTGCAGCGCTTACCGCCGTAGAGAACCGAGTCGAGCAGCTCCACCTTGACGAGCCGCGCGAACCTCTGCTCGTACAGCTCCTTGACATACCCGACCGAGCAGTGGCAGAAGGTGCGCGAGAGTCCCGCCGGCTTGGACTCCACCATGGGGCACAGACAGACGCCTTCCGGCGAGGCGCCGCCAGTCTCGGCGCTTCCCGTGTACTCCCAGTAGATCACGTTTCCCTCGATCCGCAGCGAGTCGTCGGGCGGGCGCTCCTTCACTTTCGCCGCCCACGCCTCGAACGCGACCGGTGCGATGGTCCGGCCCCGGGATGCGATCCACTCCCGGAAGCACGCCGTGCCGTTGGCCACCATCACCTTCTTGCGGGTCTCCTCGTCGAGCGTGCCGTCGAGCACGTTCATGAACCGTCGGACCCACAGGTCGGAGAACTCCATGCGCTTGACGGCGCGCGCCGGGGTGGCCGCGCCGGGCGCGGTTTCCGGGCTCTGCTCGGCCAGCAGGCGTGTCGCCCCCAGCGCGCACAGGCAGGTGGCCATGCCCAGCTTTCCGGCCGACGTGAACAGCTCCTTGCGGTCCAAACTCGTCTCGCCGATCGCGCCCCCCGCGCGGGCCGTTGCCGCCCCGCCTCTCCTGGTACGTCGTAGAACCTCTCCGGTTGCGGCCTACGTCACAGGATCGGGAACACCGGTTTGCCCCCGGGCCCGCCGCTGGTTTTCCAGGGGGCACGGGCGAAGGCGCGCAGAGTGCGGGGGTCGTCCAGTTCGCCCCGGGTGGCGCGCAGCTGTCCGGCCCGGGCAATCATCGCGGCGTTGTCGGTGGTCAGCGCCACCGGAGGTACGAGCACTTCGATTCCGCGCCGCTCACCCCAGGTGGCAAGGCGCATGCGCAGCTCGCGGTTGCCTGCCACACCTCCCGAGGCGGCTATCAGCTTCGGGTTGTGGCGTGCCATCAACTCCTCCAAGGGCGCCAGCAGCCACTCCACGATCGTGCGCTGAAAGGACGCAAGCAGGTCGATGATTTCCTGTGGCGGGCGCTCGGGGTCGGGCAGCGGCAGGGTTGCGAGGGTTTGGGCAGTTCGGATCACTGTGGTCTTGAGGCCTGAGAACGAGTAGTCGAGGGCACCAGCCGGGTCCTTGATGCGGGGCTCGGTAAAGGTGAAACGCGCCGGGTCGCCGCGCCCGGCCAGCCGGTCCACCACCGGACCCCCCGGGTAGCCCAGGCCGAGCGCCGCCGCCACCTTGTCGAACACCTCACCGGCCGCGTCGTCGCGGGTGCGGTTGAGCGGACGCGCCTGGCCGCCGGCGAGCAAGAAGCACGACGAGTGGCCCCCCGAGACCACCAGGGTCAGGGCAGGGTCGGCGGCCTCACGCGCCGGCGTGCCGTCGAGGTGAAGGAACGGCGAGACCAGGTGGCCTTCTAGGTGGTCGACCCCCACCAGCGGCAGCCCACGGCCCCAGGCGTAGGCGGAGGCGAAGCAGGTCCCCACCAGCAGCGACCCGATCAGTCCGGGGCCGCGGGTGACCGCCACCAGCTCCACGCTCGCGAGGCCGACCCGACGGTCGGCCTCGGCCAGCAGCCGGGGGAGCGCTTCGAGGTGGTGGCGGGCCGCGAGCTCGGGCACCACTCCCAAGTAGGGGGCGTGGGCGGAGGCCTGCGAGGAGATGATGTTGAAGCGCACGCGGCCATTGCCCTCGAGCACGGCCACCGCGCTCTCGTCGCAGGAGGTCTCGATCCCCAGCGTCCTCACGGAGCGATCCCCCGCACCGTGACCGCGTTCACCGGGCGCGCCACCCCGCGCTCACTGACGATGGCGGTCACCAGGTCGGGGGGTGTGACGTCGAACGCCGGGTTGTAGACATCCACTTCCTCGGGGGCGACCCTGGCACGGCGCACCCTGCGCACCTCCTCCCCGCCCCGTTGCTCGATCGGGATCGAGTCACCCGTCGGGCAGGTCAGGTCGAAGGTGGTGGTGGGTGCCGCGACCACCATCGGCACCGCGTGGCGCGCCGCTGCCAGCGCCAGGGCGTACGTTCCCACCTTGTTGGCCACCGAGCCGTCCGCGGCGATGCGGTCGGCCCCGACAACGACGCCCTGCACCGAGCCGCGTGCGAGCAAAGAGGCCGCAGCACCGTCCGCCAGCAGAGTGCACGGGATGCCGTCGCGAACCGCTTCCCACGCCGTGAGACGCGCCCCCTGGAGTACCGGTCGTGCCTCGCAGGCGTACAGACGGGCCAGCCGGCCCCGTGCGTGGAGCGCCCGTACGATCCCGAGCGCGCTGCCGATCCCCCCGGTGGCCAGCGCTCCGGCGTTGCAGTGCGTGAGCAGCGACACCGAGCCACCATGGAACAGCGCAACACCGTGTTCGCCCATGGCCAGGCACGCGGCGGCGTCGGCCTCGTGGAGCGCACGTGCCGCGGCGAGTGCACGCTCGAAGCGTTGCTCCTGCGGCGCCTCCTCGATCACCCGGAGTATGTGCTGCACGGCGCGTGCGAGGTCAGCGCCGGTGGGGCGGGACGAGGCGAGCCGCCGCGCGGCACGCCGGAGGTGGGTGAGCTCGGGGTCGGCCCGCGCCTCGGAGGCGAGAGCGTATGCCGCGGTCAGGCCGATCGCCGGCGCCCCTCGCACGACAAGAGCTTGGATCGCACGCGCCGCTGCGCCAGCAGTGGCCACGGGAAGCCAGCTCTCCCTCGCCGGCAGCAGGCGTTGGTCGAGCAACTCCAGCCCATCACGCCAGCGCAGCGCCGCCACCGATGTGGTGACCTCCGCCATCACCGGGATGGTACCTCACGGCGTTGCCGGTGCACGGCTCGCACCGTTATACTGCCGGTCCCGAAGGGAGGAAGTATGGCTCTGCGCATCGCGATCAACGGGTTCGGCCGCATTGGCCGCCTCGTCTACCGGCAGGCGTTCAAGGACAAGGCCTTCGAGTTCGTTGCCGTCAACGACATCACCGACGCGCCCACGCTCGCCCACCTCCTCAAGTACGACTCGATTCATGGCAAGTTCGACGCCAAGGTCGAGGCAACAGCCGACGGCTTCAACGTCAACGGTAAAGCGGTCAAGGTGCTGGCGGAGAAGGAACCCGCCAAGCTGCCCTGGAAAGAGCTCGCCATCGACCTCGTCATCGAGGGAACCGGGAAGTTCACCAAGGGAGAGCAGGCGAAGGCCCACCTGGACGCGGGCGCCAAGTGGGTCCTCATCACCGCGCCAGCCAAGGGGGTTGACCTCACCGTGGTGTACGGCGTCAACGAGAAGACTCTCGACCCTGCCAAACACCGCATAGTCTCCAACGGGTCCTGCACCACCAACTGCCTCGCACCGGTGGTGAAGGTGCTGCTGGAGCAGTTCGGCATTGCCCACGGGCTGCTCACGACCATCCACGCCTACACCAACGACCAGCGCATCCTGGACCTCCCGCACAAAGACCTGCGCCGGGCGCGCGCCGCGGGTGTTTCGATGATCCCCACCTCGACGGGCGCGGCCAAGGCAATGGCCGAGGTCTTCCCGCAGCTCAAGGGAAAGCTTGACGGTCTCGCTGTCCGCGTCCCAACCACAGACGTCTCGCTGGTAGACTTCACCTTCACCTCCGAGAAGCCGGTCACCGTGGAGGCGCTGAACAATGCTTTCCGCGCCGCTGCCGCCGGCCCGCTCAAGGGGATCCTCGAGGTGTGCGAGGAGCCGCTCGTCTCGATCGACTTCCGCGGCACCACCGCTTCCTCGATCGTGGACGCCCTCTCCACGATCGTGATCGGCGAGAAGACGGGCAAGATCTTCTCCTGGTACGACAACGAGTACGGCTACGCGGCGCGCTGCGTGGACGTCGCCGGGCTGTACGCGAAGTAGGGGGCCGCCATGGTGTTGCGGCCGATGAACACGCTGAAGGTCGAGGGGCGCCGGGTGCTGCTGCGCCTGGACCTCAACGTTCCCTTGAAGGACGGCCGGGTGTTGGACGACACCCGAGTGCGCGAGGCCGCCCCCACGGTGCGAACCCTCGCCGAGCGGGGCGCGATCGTGATCGCCTGCTCGCACCTCGGGCGCGCCAAGGGCAAGCCCGACCCGGCGCTTTCCCTCGCGCCGGTTGCGCCGGTCCTCCAGAAGCACGTCGGCCGAACTGTGCGGTTCGTCCCGGACGTGGTCGGCGAGGCGGCCCAACAGGCGGTCTCGCAGGCGAAGCCCGGCGATGTGCTGCTGCTGGAGAACCTGCGGTTCGAGGCCGGCGAGGAGAAGAACGATCCGGCGTTCTGCGCGAAGCTGGCGGCGCTCGCCGACGTCTACGTCAACGACGCGTTCGGCACCGCCCACCGCGCGCACGCATCCACGGCCGGGGTGTCCGCGCACTTCCCGGAGCGGGCGGCGGGCCCGCTGATGGCGCGCGAGATCGCGGCGCTCACCAAAGTCCGCGACAATCCGGACCGCCCGTTCGTCGCCGTGGTCGGCGGCGCCAAGATCTCCGGCAAGCTCGAGACGCTGACCTCCCTGGCCACGCGGGCCAATACTGTCGTGCTGGTTGGTGGGATGGCCAACACGTTCCTGCTTGCACAGGGGGTCGGCGTCGGCACGTCGCTGGTGGAGGCCGATCTCGTGGGAACCGCGAACGAGATCCTCGCCGCAGCGGCCGGGCGAGGGGTCGCGATGATCCTGCCCACCGACGTGGTGGTGGCGACCTCGCCTGACGCGCCGGGGCGAACCGTCGAGGTCGGCGATGTTCCCGCCGGCGAGGCGATCCTGGATATCGGCCCGCAGACTCGCCAACGCATCGCGCAGCTCCTGACCAACGCCAAGACCGTTTTCTGGAACGGACCGGCCGGCGTGTTCGAGAAGCCGGCGTTCGCCGCGGGCACCCTGGCGATCGCCCAGGCGCTGGCGGCGAGCAGTGCCTTCACTGTCGTGGGCGGCGGCGAGAGCGTGGCGGCCGTGCAGCAGGCCGGGGTCGCCGCCAAGCTGTCGCACGTCTCCACCGGTGGCGGCGCTTCGCTCGAGTTCCTCGCCGGCGACGCCCTCCCTGGTGTCGCGGTCCTCGAGGAGGGGGTCAAGTGAGGCGTTGTCTCATTGCCGCGAACTGGAAGATGCACGGCAACGTTCCGTCGATTCAGGCCTACCTCGAGACGCTGATTGAACGGGTCGGCAGCGACGATCCTGAAGTTGTTGTCTGTCCTCCCTTTACCTTTCTCCCCGTCGCGCTCCTCATCGCCAGCGGCTCTGGCATCGCTATCGGCAGCCAGAATTGCCACTGGGAGGAGAAGGGAGCGTTCACCGGGGAGGTGTCCGCCACGATGCTGGCGGAACTCGGCGCGCGCTGGGTGATCGTCGGCCACTCCGAGCGCCGGCAACACTTCGGCGAGACCGACGCGAGCGCCGCAGCGAGGGCGAAGGCCGCCCAGCGCGCTGGCCTCTCGGTTATCTTCTGTGTGGGAGAGACGCTTGAGCAGAGGGACTCGGGCGAGACGCTCGCCGTGCTTGAGCGGCAGAGCGCGGCCGTCGCCGGCCTCGACCCCGCCCTACTGGCGGTGGCGTACGAGCCTGTGTGGGCGATCGGGACCGGCAGGAACGCCACCCCGGCGCAGGCCCAGGAGGCTCACGCCACACTCCGCCGTCGCGCTGCCGAGCTGCTCGGCGCCGAGGCCGCCGGCGCCCTGCGCATCCTCTACGGTGGCAGCGTCAAGCCCAACAACGCGGTGTCGTTGCTTGCGGAATCGGACGTGGACGGCGCGCTCGTCGGCGGGGCAAGCCTTGACGTGGAAGGGTTTTGCGCTATCATCCACGCTGCTCCGGGCCACCGCCCGGGCGTGTGAGGAGTGACCATCTCGTGTATACCCTTTTGGTGGTTCTGTTCATCGTCGTCTGCTTCTTTCTGATCATGGTCGTGCTGCTGCAGCAGGGGAAGGGGGCGGACGTGGCCGCAGCGTTCGGTGGCGCCAGCTCGCAGGCATCGTTCGGTCCTCGCGGCACCACCACGCTCATGCACAAACTGACCACCGCCTCGTTTGTCCTCTTCGTCGCGCTGAGCATCGGGTTGTCGGTTCTGACGGCCCGCCGCGGGCGCTCGGTGACCTCCGGCATCAAGGGCAAGGCCCCCGCGTCGGCGCCCGCGCAACCGGCCGGCCAGGCCCCGGTGCAGGGCACGCCCCAGGGTTCACCTCAGACGCCGGCACCGCAGCAGAAGTGAGGCATCACGAGTGGAGAAGACACCCGGAGCCGAAGTGGCGGAATTGGTAGACGCGCACGTTTGAGGGGCGTGTGGCGCAAGCCATGCCGGTTCGAGTCCGGCCTTCGGCACCATCACCATACATTGCGGGGGGCTCCGCGGCCCCCCGCTCCACTTATTGCGGGGGATCCCGCGCCGCTCCCCGCACCCGCCCGGCGCTCCAGATCCCCCAAACCCCCCGCGCTCCGCGGAAGCTCGGAATGTGATGTAGCTCAACTTCTTCCCTCGACCTGGGCGTCTACAATTGCAGTTCTGAGGGGCAGTCGGGGCGAGATCCCGTCTGCTAAACTGGGCGAGGTCAGGGGGAAGCTATGAGGAAGACACTTGCAGTGTTGTTCATGGTGATGGTGGCCGGGAGCGCGCTGGCGACGGTTCCTGGCGTTGACCTGTACGTGCCGGCCGTCGGACACGGACTCGGCGCCGTCTCAAACGGTGTCCAGGCGTGGTGGCGCGGCGATGTCTGGGTCTTCAACCCCTCCGCCACTCAGTCCGCCACGGTCGACATCTTCCTGCTCCTGCGCAACCAGGGCAACCCCAACCCCGCGGTGCGACGCATCACCGTCACCGCGGGCGAGACCCGCTACCTGCCCGACATCGTCTTCAACAACTTCGGGGCCGACAACACCTTCGGCGCTCTCCGCATCGTCTCCAACATCCCCGTCGTGGTCTCCGGGCGCAGCTACGATGCCAACGTGACCGTCGTGAACAAGGGCCAGGGAACCGCCGGCCAGTTCTTCTCCGGCGTCCCTGCCAACCTCGCCATCGGCCTCGGTGACTCTACCGACATCATCGGCCTCGACCAGGACGGCTTCCAGACCAGCGGCCTGTGGCGCTCCAACCTCGCCTTCGTCGAGACCACCGGCAACCCCGTCGACCTCACGGTCTCCCGCATCGACTCCAACGGCTCCCAGGTCGGCAGCATCAACCAGCACCTCGAGGGCCGCCAGGTCTCCCAGATCAACTACGTAATCACCGCCATCGTCAACACCACCGACACCAACCAGCGCATCCGCGTCACCGTCACCGGCGGCTCAGGCCGTGTCATCACCAACGCCTCCCGATTGGACAACCGCACCGGCGACCCCGCAACAATCGAGTCGGTCATGGTGTACATGTCCGGACGTTTCGAGGGCGTCGTACTGGATGCCTCGGGCGGCACCCGGGTGGACGGCGGCCTGCAGTTGCAGATCGGCGGCGGTGCCGTGACGACCTACTCGGGGGTTGCCGGAATCCCGTGCGGGGCCGACAGCTACACGCTCGACTTCTCGCCCGACGGCGGCACCAGCATCCCGATCAACGCGGATGGCACCTTCGTCACTACGGTGAGCATCCCGTACACCGACGGCACCAACCCGCTGTTCACCACCAACTGGACGCTCACCGGCGCGCGCGCGAAGGACGGCACCTGGAGTGGGACTCTGGAGAGCGACACCTCAGGCGGCACCGGAGAGTGGGCGTCGTGCAACGCCCTCAACGTGACTCGCGCGTGGCGAGCGGCCTGGACCGGCGGCTCGTAGGGCGGCCCCACGGAAGACACGAGGCGCCCGCGCGGGTGTTCAGCCCGGCGGGCGTCTTTGCTCCAAGGGAGGGAGTCGGCCGGGTCTGAGGTATCGGAGGAGTTGGCTATGAGGAAGACACTTGCAGTGTTGTTCATGGTGATGGTGGCCGGGAGCGCGCTGGCGACGGTTCCTGGCGTTGACCTGTACGTGCCGGCCGTCGGACACGGACTCGGCGCCGTCTCAAACGGTGTCCAGGCGTGGTGGCGCGGCGATGTCTGGGTCTTCAACCCCTCCGCCACTCAGTCCGCCACGGTCGACATCTTCCTGCTCCTGCGCAACCAGGGCAACCCCAACCCCGCGGTGCGACGCATCACCGTCACCGCGGGCGAGACCCGCTACCTGCCCGACATCGTCTTCAACAACTTCGGGGCCGACAACACCTTCGGCGCTCTCCGCATCGTCTCCAACATCCCCGTCGTGGTCTCCGGGCGCAGCTACGATGCCAACGTGACCGTCGTGAACAAGGGCCAGGGAACCGCCGGCCAGTTCTTCTCCGGCGTCCCTGCCAACCTCGCCATCGGCCTCGGTGACTCTACCGACATCATCGGCCTCGACCAGGACGGCTTCCAGACCAGCGGCCTGTGGCGCTCCAACCTCGCCTTCGTCGAGACCACCGGCAACCCCGTCGACCTCACGGTCTCCCGCATCGACTCCAACGGCTCCCAGGTCGGCAGCATCAACCAGCACCTCGAGGGCCGCCAGGTCTCCCAGATCAACTACGTAATCACCGCCATCGTCAACACCACCGACACCAACCAGCGCATCCGCGTCACCGTCACCGGCGGCTCAGGCCGTGTCATCACCAACGCCTCCCGATTGGACAACCGCACCGGCGACCCCGCAACAATCGAGATGGTGGGCGGCGGCCGCGAGGGCACCTACGTGTGTAAGGTGGACAAGTCCATTTACGACACCGCCATCACGCTCACGGTTACGGGGGGTGCGGTGACCGCGCTCGACGCGACGATCGTGTTCACCGACGAGGACGTCCCGTCGTGTACGGGTGGCGAGCTGCTGCAGATTGCCTTCCCGCTGCCGCAGGCGGTGTTCTACGACGAGTCCGGTGCCTTCTCGTTCATGGTCAGTGACCCGGACGTCGGTGGGGTTGGGGTGAGCCTGCAGCTCAGCGCCACGATCACCACGACCGGGCAGGTACGTGGCACGGCGACGACGACCCTCACCGGAGCGGGAAGCTGCAGCGGCTCCAAGACCTGGCCGCTCGCGGGCGCAAGACTCCACTAGGGGCGAGTTGACCTCGCCCCCGCGCTGCCCCTTGAGAGGACGGCAGCCCTAGTCGGCGACCTCGATGACCTTGGTGGCCGCGAACTTGTCGCCCATGCGCCGGCCTTCCGCATCGGTCAGCACCAGGACCGCCTCGATGATCGCAACCACCAGTCCCGTCAGGCCGAGCAGAATGGCGAGGATCCAGCCCAGGACCGGGATGATCCAGAAGATGGCACCCACCGCGCCGATGCACAGCGGAAAGTTCCGTTTCACGGAGGTCGCGACGTCCATGGGCTGCCCATCGAGGCGAACCGGCCGCAGCTTGATCAGCTTCTTGCCGATCGAGCGTCGATCCATGAAGTCGACCTCGAGCCCGTCACGGACAAGAATGTACGCTGCGCCCACGATTCCCCCGATGAAGGGGATGAGGCTGACGCCTCCCGCCAGCAGTCCGTCGATGAGAGCCGCGATGAAGCGCTTGGCCAGATCGGCCTTGGCCCCTGTCGGCGCGGGAGCCGGCACTGCACTGCCTGGAGTTGCCATCTTCTCCTCCTTGTGAATTCTCAAACAGAGAACGGTCTCGTTGTTATTGCCGGAAGCCTAGCTGAGCGGGCCGGGCTTTGCAAGGGCACCCGCGCGTGGGCGCAAACCGTCCTCAGCTCCCGAGCAGGCGGCGGTATAGCGCCTCGTACTGATCGACCACCCGGACTGTGCCGAACGTCCCCGTGGCCCGAAGCCGCGCCCGCTCGCGCTGCGTGGCCAGCTCCTTCGGGTCCGAGAGCAGCGCAACGACCCGCTCAGACATCGCCGCGGTGTCCCCAACCGGCAGCGTGAACCCACCCTCCCCGTCCACCACGAGCTCCGGGATTCCGCCTGCGTTGGAGGCTACGACCGGGACACCACACGCCATCGCCTCCAGCGCGGCAAGACCGAACGACTCCTCCGACGACGGCAGCAGGAAAACGTCCCCTGCGCCGATAACGCCCTCGACGGGGGAGACGTTGCCCAGGAACTCCACGCGGTCGGCGATTCCGGCTTCGCGCGCGAAGCGCTCCGCCGGCGGCCGGTCCGGGCCGTCACCCACCATCGCCAGGTGCGAGGGTATGCGGGCGTGGACCCGCCTGAAGATTTCGAGCACGTCCATGACCCGCTTGACCGGTCGGAAGTTGGAGGCGTGCACCAGAAGCGGGGCACCGTCCGGCGAAAGCCTCCTGCGGTGCGCGGCGGCGAAATCCCGGTCGCACCGATCCGGATCCACGAAGTTGGGTATCACCTCGATCTCGCGCTTCACACCCAAGAGCTCGTGAGTCTGGTTGGCGAGCGACCGCGAAACGGCCGTGACCACATCCGCGCGCTCGATGCCCAGCCGCACGATCGGCAGGAACGAGGGGTCCGCGCCAACCACCGTGATGTCGGTGCCGTGGAGGGTCACGACCAGCTTCGGTCCGTTGCCCAGGATCTCCCGGGCCAGGTGGGCGGAAACCGCGTGGGGGATCGCGTAGTGCACGTGGAGCAGCTCGATACCGTGGCTGCGCACCGCCTCCGCCATCTGCGACGCCAGGGCGAGCGAGTACGGCGGGTACTGGAACAGCGGGTACGCCGGGACGGTCACCTCGTGGAAGGTGACGCCCGGCGGCACGCGGCCCAGCCGGTAGGGCATGGCGTAGCAGATGAAGTGCACCTCGTGCCCGCGTTTCGCGATGGCGAGGCCGAGCTCGGTGGCCACGGTTCCGGAACCTCCGACGGTCGGGTAGCAGGTCACGCCGATCTTCATGGCACCTCCACCGACCGCCCAGGCACGAGGCACGAGGCGCGAGGCATGAGGCCCGAAGCGGGTCGTCTCATCGTGCCCCTCCAAATAACCAGGCCAACTCATCGGCGGCAGGCGTGCCGACGGCCGCCAGCCCCTCGCCAAACTCGCACCCGACCAGGTTGCCGCACGCCCGGTCGCGCCCCTCGACGGCAGCCAGGAAGTGCCCGCTCGCCAGGCGCGTCGCGGCGCCCGCAGCCTTGTCGAACTGGGACGCGTGCGCCGCAAGCGCCTCGCGCTTGGCGCCGACGTGCGCCGAAATGTCCACGACCAGCGAGGGTCGTAGCAGCTGTCGAGCGCCCGGGTAGGCGAGCACGAGGGTTGGGCGGTGAGCAGAGCCGAGGTCGGGAAGAAAACGAGCCAGGCCGGAGAGAAAGAAAACCCGGCGCAGCAGTGCTGCCGCCTCGCCGTGGTCGGGGTGGGGGTCATCGGCATGTGGGACCAGCAGCACCCGGGGTCGCGCGCGACGCAGCGCTGCGATCACCTTTTCCACCTGGTCGGAGTCGCTCGCCCTGATCCCACCGTCCGGAAGCGCCAGGCACGACCGCCAAGAGACCCCCAAGGCACGAGCTGCGGCCTCGGCCTCACGCGCGCGCACCGTGACGTCCCCGCGCGTGCCGAGCTCCCCCGCAGTGAGGTCCAGGATTCCCACACGCACGCCGCCCTTGGCCAGCCGCGCCACCGTCCCACCGCAGCCGAGCTCCACGTCGTCCGGGTGCGGCCCTACCGCGAGCACGTCACATCGCTCTACCACGGCCCGCCCTCCTCCCAGAACAGAAGCTGCATGCCGAGGGGGTTGGGGTCCAGCGCCGCCGTCAGCTGCTCGAACCACTCGGGCCCCAGGCGCAGCAGCGGTGCCAGGACCGAGAGGTGCCGTTCCTGCGGTTGGCCATCCGGTCGGAGGAACGCCCGCAGCCTGCGCCACCGTAAGAACTCCACCTCGGCGTCGCGGGTGGCCGCGGCGGTCATTCGGCCGTCCAACCACGCGAGCGCCGCGTCGACCTTCCTAGTCGTTGCCTCCACATCACCCCCAAGCGCCGGCAGCTCGCCGCGCGCGGCCTCGACCAGCCCGCCGATCTCCCTCGCGATCCCCGCGCGCAGTCGTTCCAGACGGCGGCGCGTCGCCTTGCCGGGAAGCGTACCCACCGGTGGCTGCGGGCGCAGCAGGTGCTCCGGCTTTACGCCCAACTGCCGCGCTAGCCTTCGCTCGGCCGAGGTGACCACAGTCACGTGGGGGCGCAGCGCCCAGTGCGGCCGGCCGATTCCCGCGACCGTGCGGACGTGCACTGTCTGGGCGTGGTAGGCCAGCTCGGCGGCTCCGAGAATGGCCACCGCGGAGCCCAGAGCCGCATCCTGTACGAGCGGCCGCAGCCAGGCGTTGGGGAGAAACCGTTCCGGATGGGCCGCAACCTCCTGCAGCACAGACGAGGGGCAGGCCCTCCGGGCCGTCGGCACCGACTCCCGAAGATCTCCGCTCCGCCGAAAAGCGGGGAGCTTCTGCGGGGAAACCCGCAGCGGCACCGCCCAGCCCCGAGCGCGGAAGCTCTGCGCACCTTCCTCGAGCGCCTCCCAACACGCCGGCAGATCGGAGAGGATTCTCTGAACCACCGGGGCTCCGGCGCGAGCGACCTCGGGCTCGAGCGCGTCCACCACGATCACGCCGCTCCCCGCAAGCAGACGGGCCAGGAAGCTTGCCGTGGCCTCGCCTAGTGTCGCCCCTGCCGCATAGCACGAGGTGGCAAGGTCGCTGGCTGCGGCTGCGTGCTTGCCCGACAGGTAGAGCCGCAACGCCTCGATGAACGATGCACACGCCCCGCTAAGCGGCACCGCACCGCCGAGCCGCGCCCCGCGTTCCCAACCTGGTTCCCGGACCTCGAGGAGCTCCTCGCCCACGGCAACCCGACCCCAACCCATCTCGGGGAGGTCGTCGTCGCCGGTCGCCAGCCACAGGAACCCCACCGCGTCCCGCCCTTCCGAGCGCAGTTTGCGCACCTCCGCCGCGACCGCGGCGGACTTGACCAGGGTGAGCATGGGACCGCCCAGTAGACCGGGTTGCTGGCCGGTGACCACCGCGTCGGCACCGGCGAGCCAGCGGGAGAGCTCGGCATCGACCGGGTTTCCCCACGACCGGTTCGTCCGGGCGAGCGCCTCCGCCAGGGCGGCCGAACGCGGCGTCGCCGGGGGGGACACGGCCGGCAGCTCAACCTCCCCCCGCGCCACCGCTATGGCCGCGGGGTGCACCGCCGTCCAGCTTTCCAGAGGCGCGAACATCGCGCCCGCGATTCCGTTTGCCGTCATCCGCGGGAGAGTAGCGCGGCTGTGACGGCAACACCACCGCGCATGCTTGGAGAGCTCTCCACACGATGTGTGTCCGAGCCGGGCACGGAGGTGACTCAGATAACAGTCGACCGTTTTGGCGCAGCCGCAAGACTCTGTTACTGTTATAAGCGGTAGGGCAGTGATGAATCAGGGTCGACTCATGCCTCCGCTCAGGGGGTCGGTTGGGGTGTCGCTTGCGCGCGCCTCCGGGGGGGTCGTGTGAAGGTCCTTCTCACCTCCGTGTTTGGCCCCTACGGCGTGGATGACGAGTACGGCCAGGCGAGCTGCCGGATGGAGCTGTTCCACAACCAGGTGACCCGCGAGCAGGGCGTTTTCTCCATGCGCTTCTTCCACGAGAGCTTTGGGCTCCACTTTCTCGCCGAGAACATCTCGGTTCCGACCACAGTGCTGGACTTCCCGAGTGAGGCGCGCTTTGTCGAGGAGCTCCGACGAGGGTACGACCTCGTCGGGATCTCGTTCATCGTTGCGAACTTCGCAAAAGCGAAGAGGATGGCGGAACTCGTCCGGCGCCACGCCCCCCACGCGAGGATCGTCCTGGGGGGGCACGGCGTGCAGATCCCGGAGGTGGCGGAAGAGATCCCCCACGACCACCTCTGCGTGGGCGAAGGGGTGCGCTGGCTGCGCGGCATCCTTGGCGAGGACCCGAAGGCGCCAATCCGGCATCCGATTCGCCCGGCGACCTTCGGCGGACGGATCCTCGGCGTTCCCGTGAAGGATGGCTCGGGTCACGTCATGCCGGGTCTCGGCTGCCCGAACGGCTGCCGCTTCTGCTCGACCAGCCACTTCTTTGGCCGTCAGTACATCCCGTACCTCGAGACGGGCAAGCAGATTTTCGACCTCTGCGTCGCGATCGAGAGGGCGCTCAACGTTCGCAGGTTCTTCGTTATGGACGAGAACTTCCTGCAGCACCCGGAGCGCGCCGAGGAACTGCTCGCGCTCATGGAGAAGCACGGCAAGACGTATCGCTTCAATCTCTTCAGCTCAGCCGAGAACATCACCAAGGTGGGGGTCGATTTTCTGGTCCGGCTCGGGGTGGTCAGTCTCTGGCTGGGCGTCGAGTCCAAGTTCGAGGTGTACGACAAAAACAGGGGTGTGAACTTCAAGACCCTGGTGAACGATCTCCGCGACCATGGGATCTCGGTCCTCACCTCCGCGATCCTGTTCCTCGATCAGCACGACCACAGGACGATCTGGGAGGACATCCGGTTCATCGTCGGCCTTGAGCCAGACCTCATTCAGTTCATGCAGCTCGGCCCCGTGCCCTACACGCCCCTGTACCGCGGGATGAAAGCAACCGGCCGCCTCCTTGAGAACGTTCCCTACCGCCACTGGCACGGCCAAGAGCGGATCTGGTTCCAGCATCCCCACTTCAAGGCGGACGAGACCGACAGAATCCTCACGGAGGCGTTCCGCTACGAGTACGACACCCTCGGCCCCGCTCTCATGCGCATGTGCGACACCTACCTCCGCGGGTATCGGACGCTGGCATCCACCCGCGACCCCTTCCTCGCGGGGCGCCGCGAGGCCCTCAAGCGGCGCGCCGGAAAATTCCGTCCGTTCCTCGCGGCGGCCCGGGATCACGCCCACAACGAGACCGCCCGCGAGCTCGTCGGGCGACTTACGGACGAGTACAACGATGTGTTCGGCCGGATGACGCTCAGGCAGCAGGCGCAGTCTCAGGTGGTGCGGGGTTTTGCAGCGCGGGAAGCCAGACGCGTGGCCGCCGGACGGAACGTCTACCAGCCACGAACTATCGTCACTCACTACGGCAGGTGAGCCGTCCCTCCGGCCGCTAGTCCACGGGCCGACTCACCGCCGGGCGGCGACAGTGATTCTAGTGACCGCGGCCTCCAGGTGGGCACGCTGGTGCTCGAACTCCTTGCCGGCGGCGCCGCGTAGTGCGGCTTCGGCGGCCTGCTTCTCCTCCCGCGCCGCCTCCACATCGATCTCGGCGGGCAACTCCGCCACATCCGCCAGCACCGTCACCACATCGGCCGCCACCTCAGCGAAACCACGCTGGACCGCGAGGTAGCGCTCCCTCGTGGCGGTTCGGTACGACAGCTCGCCGATGCCCAGGGCCGCCAGTAGCGGCGCGTGGCCCGGAAGGATGCCGAGCGCACCGAGAACTCCGGGCAGCGTCACCTCGTCTGCCTCGGTGTCCACGACCACCCGCACCGGAGTGACGACCTTGAGGTGCAGGTGCCCCTCCCTCACGTGGTCCCCTCCAACTTGAGCTTCTCGGCCTTCTCGAGCGCCTCGTCGATGCCGCCCACCATGTAGAACGCCTGCTCGGGCAGTTGGTCAAGTTCACCGTCGGCAAGCATGCGGAAGCCGCGGATCGTCTCGCCGACCTGCACGTAGCGGCCCTTCAGGCCGGTGAACTGCTCGGCGACGTGGAACGGCTGCGAGAAGAACTTCTGGATCTTTCGCGCGCGGCCCACCGTGAGCTTGTCCTCCTCGGACAGCTCGTCGATGCCGAGGATCGCGATGATGTCCTGAAGGTCCTTATACTTCTGCAGGATGCGCTGGACCTCGCGGGCAACCCGGTAGTGCTCCTCGCCGACGATCTTGGGGTCCAGGATGCGCGACGTCGATGCCAGCGGGTCGACCGCCGGGTAGATGCCCATGTCCACGATCTGGCGCGAAAGCACGGTGGTCGCGTCGAGGTGGGCGAACGTCGTCGCTGGCGCCGGGTCCGTGAGGTCATCGGCCGGCACGTAAATGGCCTGCACCGAAGTGATCGACCCGCGCTTGGTTGACGTGATCCGTTCCTGCAGCTCGCCCATCTCAGTGGCGAGGTTGGGCTGGTACCCCACCGCGGAGGGCATCCGCCCCAGCAGCGCCGAGACCTCGGAGCCGGCCTGGGTGAAGCGAAAGATGTTGTCGATGAACAGCAGCACGTCCTGCTCTTCCACGTCCCGGAAGTACTCGGCCACGGTGAGGCCCGACAGCGCCACGCGCAGCCGCGCCCCGGGCGGCTCGGTCATCTGACCGTAGATGAGAGCGGCCTTGGACTTGGTCCAGTCGTCCGGATCGATGACGCCAGACTCCTGCATCTCGAGCCACAGGTCGTTTCCCTCGCGGGTGCGTTCTCCGACCCCGGAGAACACCGAGTATCCGCCGTGCTGAAGCGCCACGTTGTTGATCAACTCGATGATGATGACGGTCTTGCCGACACCGGCGCCGCCGAACAGGCCGGTCTTGCCGCCCTTGGTGTACGGCTCCAGGAGGTCGACCACCTTGATGCCGGTCTCGAACATCTCAACCGATGTCGACTGCTCCTCGAACGACGGGGGCTCGCGGTGGATCGGCCAGCGCTCCTTGGTCTCGCAGGGCCCCTTCTCGTCTACCGGCCGGCCGATGACCGAGAGCACGCGTCCCAACGTCTCGCGCCCCACCGGGACGGTGATCGGGCCGCCGGTGTCGAACGCCTTCATCCCCCGCACCATCCCCTCGGTCGCTTCCATCGAGATGCAGCGGACCCGGTTTTCCCCCAGGTGCTGCGCCACCTCCAGCACCACCTCGAGGTCGCCCATCTCGCTCGTGTCGCGCACCTCGACGGCGTTGTAGATGGCGGGAAGATGCCCCTCGGGGAACTCCACGTCCACCGCCGGCCCGATGACCTGTACGACGCGTCCTTCCACCCGATGCGAATTCGTTGCCATTCCGGACCCCTACCTCTCCGCCAGCGCCTGGGCGCCAGAGACGATCTCGATGAGCTCCTTAGTGATCGAAGCCTGGCGCGCCCGGTTGTAGGTGAGCGTCAGCCGGTCGATCATGTCCGCCGCGTTTTTTGAGGCCGCGCCCATGGCGGTCATCCGGGACGCCTGCTCCGCGGCCTGCGAGTCCAGCAGAGCCCGCAGCACCTGGAACTGGACGTGCCGCGGGAGTATCTGCCCCAGCAACGCCTGCGGGCTGGGCTCGAAGATGTAGGCCCCCGGCCGCTCGCCACCCGCGATCCTGGCCCGCTCGATCGGCAGCAGTCGCTCGAGCGTCACCTCCTGCTTCATGATCGAGCGGAAGTGGTTGTACAAAAGGTAGATAGCATCTGTCTCCCCGGCCGCAAAGCGCGTCGCCAGCGTGCGCGCCAGGTCGAACGCCGCCTCCGGCGTCACGGCCCGCATCAGCTCGGCGTGGGTACTCATGGTCACGTAGCTGCGGCGGCGGAAGAAATCGACGCCGCGGCGCCCGATCAGAACCAGCTCGACCCTCTCCCAACGCCCACCCTCCAGCAGGGAGATCGCCTCACGGAGGATGTTGGCGTTGAACGCCCCGCACAGCCCCTTGTCTGCGGTCACCACCACCAGGGTCACCGCATGCTCGGGACGCTCCACGAGCAGCTCGTGCCGATGCGAGGCGACCCGCGAGGCCAGGGACCGCAGCACCGTATCGAGCGCCGCGGCATACGGGCGGGCCTCCAAGATGTGGGTCTGCGCCCGGCGCAGCCTGGCCGCCGCAACCATTTTCATCGCCTTGGTGATCTGCTGGGTGGAGCGCACCGAGCGGATGCGGCGTCGAAGATCCTGTTTGCTAGGCAAGAACCGCTCCCGGGTTTTCGCGCACGAATGCGTCCAGGGCGGCCTGGCAGCCGGCTGTGAGCTCCTCCTCGACGGCCCCCTCGAGCTTGCCGGTCGCCGTGATGGTTTCCAGGACGGTGCGGTGGTGCAGCTCGAGGTGCTCGTGGAGGTAGGCCTCGAACGGCAGCACCGACTCCACCTTCAACGTGTCGAGGAATCCGTGGGTGCCTGCGAACACCGAGGCCACCTGAAGCTCCACCGGCATCGGCTGGAACTGCCCCTGTTTCAGCATCTCCACCAGCCGCTCACCGCGAGCGAGCTGCCGCTGTGTGGCCCTGTCGAGGTCCGACCCGAATTGGGCGAACGCCGCCAGCTCCCGGTACTGCGCCAGGTCCAGGCGCAGGGTGCCGGCCACTTTCTTCATCGCCTTGATCTGGGCGTTGCCGCCCACCCGGGAGACGGAGATGCCCACGTTCACCGCCGGCCGCACGCCGGCGTAGAAGAGGTCGGACTCCAGGAAGATCTGGCCGTCCGTGATCGAGATCACGTTGGTCGGGATGTACCCCGACACGTCGCCCGCCTGAGTCTCGATCACGGGGATCGCGGTGAGCGAGCCGCCCCCAAGGTCGTCGCGGAGCTTGGCCGCACGCTCCAGCAGGCGCGAGTGCAGGTAGAACACGTCGCCCGGGTAGGCCTCACGTCCCGGCGGCCTGCGCAGCAGCAGCGAGATCTCGCGGTATGCGGCGGCGTGCTTGGAGAGGTCGTCGTAAAAGACCACCGCGTGCCCGCCGCTGTAGAGGAAATACTCGCCCATGCTGCATCCGGCGTACGGGGCCAGGTACTGCAGCGGGGCGGGCTCGGACGCGGTGGCGGCCACCACGATGGTGTGGCCCATGGCGCCGTGGTCCTCGAGGACTTTGACCACCTGGGCCACGGTCGAGCGCTTCTGGCCGATCGCAACGTAGATGCAGACCGTTCCCTGCCCCTTCTGGTTGATGATGGTATCGGCGATGATGGCGGTCTTTCCGGTCTGCCGGTCGGCGATGATCAGCTCGCGCTGACCACGCCCGATCGGGATCATTGAGTCGATGGCCTTGATGCCGGTCTGCACCGGTTCCTTGACCGGCTGGCGGCGGACCACGCCGGGGGCGATGCGCTCGATCGGGTAGCGGTCGGCGGCGGCGATCGGGCCCTTGCCATCGATCGGCTGCCCGAGCGGGTTGACCACCCGCCCGACCAACCCGGGTCCGACCGGCACCTGCAGGATGCGGCCGGTACGCCGCACCTCGTCCCCCTCTCGGATCCCCTGGGACTCGCCCATCAGCACACATCCGACGCTGTCTTCCTCGAGGTTGAGGGCGAGGCCGAAGACGTCGTGGGGGAACGCCACCATCTCGCCGGCCATCACGCGGTCGAGGCCGAACACCCGCGCGATGCCATCGCCGACCGACACGACGGTGCCGACCTCCGCCATCTCCACGGACGTCTCCAGACCCCGGATCTGGCGCCTGAGGATGTCCGTGATCTCATCGACCTTAATCTGCATGCTTCCCCCTACTCACCCGCCGCGGATGCGGCAAAACGCCGCACCTGGGCGAGCAGCGAACCGTCGAAGACTCGACTGCCCACCCGCACGATGAACCCCGCGAGAAGCTCCTCGCGGACCTTCACATCCAGCTCGATTCGCACCCCGAGCGCCACCGCGAGGGCCCGCTCCAACGCAGCTACCTGCTCCCCGTCGGGCCTGGACGGCACCTCGACCCGCCCTCGCACGATCCCCTCCTTGCGGTCCACGAGCTCCCGGAAGAACGCCACCACCTCGTCCAGGTAGCGCATGCGGATATGGTGCTCGAGGGCGATCAGCATGCGCTGCGCCTCGGGCCGCAACGACAAGGTTCCTGCGATCGTGTTCACCAGTTCGCGTTTAGCGGCGGGGGCCACCGAGGGCACCTCGAACACGCGCAACAGCTCGGGTGCGTGCCGAAACAGCTCGGACACCGCGGCGAGGTGCCCCTCGATCTCGCGCAGTGCCGGGACGCCTTCCCTCTGCGTCACCTCGAAGAGCGCAACCGCGTACGGCCGCGCGACGCGCCGGCTCACTGTGCACCTCGCGCCGCTCGCGCCGTCAGGCGCTCGACCGTGGTCCGGAAGATGCGCTCGCGGTCCTCCGGCGTGAGCTCGCGCTGCAGCAGCTCGAGCGCGAGCTCGGCCGCCACCGTAGCGGCTTCAGAGGCAAGCTCCCGACGCGCCTGCTCGACGCGCCGCGCTGCTTCCTGCTCTATCTGCGCCACCATTCGGGCAGCTTCTTCCTCCCCCTGACGCGCCAACGCCTCACGCTCACGCTCGCCGTCATGCTGCAACCGCTCCTTCAGTGCCGCGATCTCCCCCGAGAGCGCCGCCACCCGCGTCTCCATCTCCGAGCGCAGGCGCTCGGCCTCCTGTTGCTGGCGTGCTGCCTCCTTCATGTGCGAGGCGATCTGCTCCGTGCGAGCGCGGAAGAACCGTGAGAGTGGGCGCACCAGGAGGTAGACGAGAAGGCCGAAGAAGACGATGAGGTTGCCGACCTTCCAGAAGAGCGACGGGAGGCCGAGGAAGTCCCCGCCGGCCTCCTCCGCGGCCCACGCCGGCAACGCGCCACAGACGAGGACGAGCGTCACGAGGAGCCGCTTCTTCACGCCACTCTCCGCCCCAGGAGGCGGCTCGCCAGCTCTCGCGCGAGCTCGCTGCTCCGTTCCCGTAGCACCGTGCGAGCGGCGCGCGATGCCTCGTCCAGCTCCCCGGAGAGCTGGGCCAGGCGCTGCTGCACCTGGCCGCGCGCCGCCTCGATTCTTCTCCGCCGATCCGCGTCACCGCTCGCGCGCAACGAGGCCCGTTCCCGCTGCCCCTCCGAAGCCGCAGCCGAAAGTTCTCGCTCGCAGCGTGCGACCGCCTCCTCGAGCGACTGCCGCGCGTGGTCGTACACCTCGCGCCCCGCTCTGATCGTCGCGTCCCGTTCGTCGAGCACACGCCCCAACGGCTTCACCAGTTGGGTTGAAACCAGCAGGTAGACCAGCCAGAAGCAGGCCATGATGAGAAACAACGAGTAGTTGGGCGGACCGAACACACTGACCTCCCGCCGACGGCAACGGACGAGGAGGCGTAAAGCCTCCAGCAGCGAGGGCTTAAGTTAGCAAAGGCGACCGCTGCGGTCAACGGGAGCCGACGCCTGCCGCGGGGGTGGTCACCCCTAGCGCGGGGCTCTCTCGCGGAGGATCAGCTGCGGAAAACGTTTCTCGAGCGCCCGGTAAAGCTCTGCCACCTGGGCGTCGCCGCCGGTGGCCCAGTCCGCGTCGCGGAACGTCAGGTCGTCCCCGGCAACCGTGCGCATCCGCAGCTCGCCCACCGAGCCACGCCCGCCCTGCGCCAGCCACGCGGCCCGAAGCGACACCACCGGGACTGATTCGTCGTGACTGGAGCCGCGCCCGTCGTGCCACTCCAGCCGGTCCGCGGTGAGCACAAGGCGGCCCGTGCTCTCCCGGCGGAAAACCCCCGTCATGCGGAGCAGAGGGCCGAAGGTGATCGGCTCCATCGGTGCCGGCAACGGAGGCGGCGGCACCAGCGTGGGCATGAGGGTCGGTGGCGGCAATGCCGGAAGGGATGCGAGCGGCGCCCCGCTCGCCACCAGCGCAAGGATGACCACATCCGCCACCTTACTCTCCTTGAGGTAGATGAGGTCGTTGACGGTGAGCGCGTAGCGTCGTCCGGAGCGGCGCACCCGCTCGGCGACCGCCTCTGCGGGGAGCCCGGAGTTCACCGCCCGCACGACCTCTGCAAGGTGCTGGTCGTCGGGGCGAACCGGCGTCGGCGTGGGCGTTGTGCGGACAGCCATCGCCTCGATCACCCGCTCGGGGATGCCGGCGGCCCGTAGCATCGCAAGGTCGGCGGGCGCGAGCGGCGCCACGACAGGCGATTCGCGGATCAGCCTGAGGATGCCTTCCTCAGGGGCGCCGGCGCGGTGCGCGGCCACGACCTCCGCCACCGTCAGCTCCTGCGCCGGAGCGAGGCCAGCCACGAGCAGCATGACCAGGGCCGGGAGAACGCGCATTGCACCCTCCGGGAACGACCGTCGGTCAGTGTATCAACGTCTCCAGCCCGACCATCACGCGACGACCCGGCGAAGGGTAGCCGCGGACCTCCTCGTAGCTGCGGTCGGCCACGTTCTCCACCCGCAAACGAGCGAAGAGTGCCTTTGCCAGACGCAGGGTAAGGGCGACGTTGGCGGTGACGAAACCACCCTGCACCACCCTCGCGAGGCTGACCGGGTCCGCGTCGGGACGGCTCCCGACCCAGACGAGAGAGGCGGCGCCCTCCACCTTGCCCGCGAGGGGACCGTCCAGAGTCAGCGCCCCCGACCAGGCCGGGCGCCGCAGCAGCGTCCGCCCGTCCCCGTCCCGGGCGGACAGCCACGTGAGCGCCGCCTGCAGGCGGCCACCGTCCCCGAGCGTTGCGATCCACGAGGCCTCCACACCGTTCTGCCTGGCCCGAGCGACGTTCTCGAACCGAAACCTCGTGAGGTCGAATTCGATCAGGTCGCGCTCCCGGTTCGCAAACCCGACGACCTGGAGGACCGACCTCCCTCCCGACAACGGCACCGACGCACCCATCTCTGCGGCGTGCGAGCGCTCGGGCGCAAGTCCGGGGTTCCCGGAGAACGGGTAGTACAGTTCACCGAGACCGGGGGCGCGGAACGCCTGCCCGAAGGAGACCCAGATGCGGACGGGCCGCCCCTCCCAGCTCACCGAGAGCCGGGGCGACAGCTCACTTCCCCAGGGGTCGGCCTCATCCCAGCGCACCCCGGCCAGCACACCGAACCCGCCCCCGGGGCTCCAGTCGTCCTGGGCGAAGAGCGAGCGGGTGCGCAGCCGGAGGTCGTTCACGGCGGTGCCGAAGTTGGAGGCGTCGGTGACGGCGTCTTCGCGCCACTCACCGCCCACCGTGACGCGGTGCTGCCCAAAGCGCTCGTGGAATGCGAGGTTCGCGCCATTCGAGTCGGAGGCCGTGTCGCCGCTCACGAAGCCGGATGCGTCGTCCGGATCGCGGAACTGCAGGCTCCGCTCGACCCTCGAGAGGGTAGCCTCCAGCGTGCCTCGCTGCCCCAGGCGCCAGCGCAACGGAAGGGCAACGAGGCTCTCCTCGGCTGCAGTGAAGCGCCTCGGCGTGAGCTGCGCTCCGGAGAACGGGATCTGGGTATGCCCGGTGGTCCGGCGGACGAGGACCCCGATGCGACCCACCGAACCCAGGGTCATCCCCAGGTCGATCATCCCGGAACGCGACCAGAAGTCGTCGTTCGCCAGCACTCCGTCTCCCGCCCGGCCAGCCGCGCTCACGTAGGCGTCCCACGAGCCCCCGGCGAGCCCGGCCTCAACCTCCTCGCGCTGCCACCCGTCACTTCCACCCTCGATTAGCGCGCGCAGCGTGTTTCCGCCCAAGCGGGCGGGCATCAGCTGCACCACCCCCCCAACGGCGTCGCCGCCGTACAGGGCGGAGAACGGGCCGCGCACGACCTCAACGCGGCCGAGACCCACGGTGAGGGGTAGGCTCCAGTCGTACCCGCCGAAAAACGGGGAGTTGAGCCGCACCCCGTCGAAAATCACCAGCGTGTGCGTGGAGGAGGTGCCGCGCACGAAAAGCGAGGTGACACCGGCGTCCAGCCCCGAACGGAGCACCGTCACGCCGGGCACCCATCGCAGGGCTTCGGCGACCGTCGTCACGCCCTCGGCTCTCAGCAGCGACGCCGGGATCACCGTGGAGGCGGCGGACACCTCGTCCGCGGGCTTCTCCTCGCCCGTGGCGGTCACAACCACGGTGTCGTGATAGGCGGGGGGTTGCTGGGCACTTCCCAAAGGGGGGAACAACGCAAGCGCTGCGAGGACAACGGCGGCACGCCGGACCATGGAAACCTCCCGTTTCCCGCTCGGGATGGCAGGTCTCCTGGCTCCCGGATCATCCGGAACCGCTCGCCTTCCCAGGCGTCAGGCCTTTCGACCCGGGCGCCCAGTGGCTGTGTGAGCGGTCCGTCCCCGGTCACAGTGGCGGGGGCCGCGCCGGACTCGCACCGGCTTCCCTCGACACCACCCCGGACAGCTTCCAAACCACACTCTAGCGGCCACCGGAGAAAAAGCAAGCGGCCCGGGAGGCCCGGGCCGCGGGAGCATCAAGCCTCGCGTCCTACTGCACGACCGCCTGGATCGGGACCTCCAGGAGCTTGCGCAGTGGGTCGGTTGTGGTGATCCTCACGGTTGCCTTCTGCGTGCCCTTGGGCACGCCGGCCTTCATGCTCACCGCCACCTGGTACCGCTGTCCCGCTTGCAGCGGAATGACCTCGGTGGAGAAGTTGGGGTTGTCCACCTTGACATCGGAGAGCTGCAGCTCCGCGCCCTGGCGGTTGTTCACCACCAGGAAGTTCTGACCGACAAGGGCGTCACCGCCCACGGTGCCAAAGTTGACCTGTGCCGGAATCACCTGAACCACCGGCCGTACAGCCCCGGTGACGTTGATCGTGACCTCGGGTGCCTTGGGTGCGTTGGTCTTCACAACGATCTTGTGGTTGAGCATCCCCTCCGGAGCGTTCGCCGGCACGGTCACGGTGAGGTCCCACTGCGAGCCCTTTCGCTCCGGAACCCGCTCCTTCTCTTCCATCTCTTTGTACGTCAGCTGGTAGGGCCCTCCGCTGGCCTCGGCGCCTTCGATCTTGAAGTCCGAGCCGTCCGCCGACAGCAGCACCAGCTTCTCGCTGGCGGACTCCCCTTGCAGCACGTTGCGAAAGATGACCAGCGGGCGGGGGAGCACCTCGATGAACGCCCGAACGTCGGCCTTGATCACAACGTTGACCTGAGGGGTCGCGGGGTCGTTGGAGAACACCAGCACCGCCTTGGAGACCGGGCCCGAGAACCCGGTGGTGTCCACCTCGGCCGTGATCTTGCCCGTGCCGCCGGGCGGGATCGTGCGGTCGAAGCTGGCCACGGTGCAGCCGCAGGTGGGCCGAACCTGGGTGACCTCGAGGGGCGCCTTGCCGGTGTTCCGTACCTCGAAGACAGCACGGAGTTTCTCGCCCTTTGCCACGGTGCCGAAGTCCTTGATCTTCTCGGGAACGTCGATCACGGGCCGGGGCCCTTCCGGGGCCACCTGGACCGCGGTCTGTGACTGAGCCTGCAGCGGCGCCGAGGCCGGCTGCTGGGCTACCACCGCCGCCGCCATCAACCCGGCCGCGAGTGAACAAACGATCGTTCGCGTCATCTCTTGAGACCTCCTCTCGCCTACGTCCGCGTCCGGCTCCGCCGGAGGTGGTAGAGTACACCCCCGCGCGGGAGCGCGCCAGCGTGTATGCAGAAAGCTTGCCACTTTTACCTCCTCCCAATCGGCGGGACGGCCACTGCTGCGCTGGCGGGGCTCCTCCACGACGCGGGCGAGCGGGTCTCAGGGGTCGATGCCGTGCTCTACCCCCCCACCTCCGAGCTGCTGGCGGAGTTGGGGTTGCCGGTGCGGCTCGGTTTCGACCCCGCCGGCATCCCCGCCGACCTGGATCAGGTGATCATCGGCAACGCCCTGCCGCGCACTAACATCGAGGTGCAGGCGGTTCTGCAGCGCGGGCTCCCCTACACCTCACAGGCCAAGGCCTTTGGCGATCGTTTCTGCCGGTCGGGCCGCACGGTCGTGGTGGCCGGCACCCACGGCAAGACCACGACGACGGCCCTGGCTTCGCACATCCTCACGACGGGTGGCCTCGACCCGACGGCACTGATCGGAGGCGTGCCCCGAGGTGGAAGGCCCTGGCGCCTCGGACACGGCGGCTGGACGGTGGTGGAAGGGGACGAGTACAACACCGCGTTCTTCGACCGCGGCCCCAAGTTCCTGCACTTCCGCCCGCACATCTTCGTGGTCGGAAACGTCGAGTTCGACCACGGGGACATCTACCCCGACCTAGATGCCATCCTGGCAGCGTTTCGTGCCGGAGTGGCGCTTGTGGGCGGCGACGGGCACATCGTCGCCAACACAGGGGATGCTGGCGCGCAGCAGGTGGCCGCGAACCACCCCCGCGCGGTCGGGTACGGGCTCACCTCGCACGCCGATCTCGCGTGCAAAGACTGGGGCCACACCGACGGCCATTTGCGCGCCACCGTGCGGTGGCAGGGGCAGCTGTTCGACCTCGAGACGCCGCTGGTCGGGCGGCACAACCTGGACAACCTCCTCGCCGCGTGCACCTGTGCCCTCCTCGCCGGGATTCCCCCCGAGGCCGTCGCACACGCAGCCGCGAGCTTTCCGGGCGTGCGGCGCCGACTGGAGCTGGTGGGTGAGGCGGCCGGGGTCTCGGTTGTGGACGACTTTGCCCACCACCCCACCGCGGTCGGCCTCACCCTGGAAGGGGCGCGTCACCGGTTCCCGGGGTGCCGGCTAGTCGCCGTCTTCGAACCGCGCTCCCTCACTGCCGGTCGCAGGACGTTCGCCGCCGCCTACGAGAACGCCTTGGCCAGAGCAGACGTGGCGCTCCTCGCGCCGGCTTTCCACCGGGTCCGCCTGGGGCCGGAGCTGGCACTCGACTGTGAGGCGCTGGCGGCCGCGCTTGTCGCCCGCGGGGTCGACGCCGAGGCGCTTCGCGAGGACTCAGACATCGTCAATGCCGTGCGGAGGCACGTGCGAACCGGCGACGCGGTGATCTGCATGTCGTCGGGGGAGTTCGGCGGCCTACCTCGGCGGCTGCTCGAGAGGCTCCGGAGGGACGGATGAAGGCCTGGCTCGCCCGCGCCCTGGCCACCGTCGGTGGGCTCGGGGACCTCCTGCCCGCCCCCGGAACCACCGTGGGCTCGCTGGCGGGAGTCCTGCTGTACTGGGGAGCCTCCCGACTGTGGCCGCATCCGGTGTGGGTGGTTGCCGTCGGCGGGCTTTGCGTGCTGGTGCCCATTTCGGTGTGGGCCTGCGGGGCGGAGGCCTCACGGCGTAGCCGGGCCGACCCGGGCCCGGTGGTGCTGGACGAGGTTGCCGGGCAGTGGCTCGCCCTCGCGGTCGTGGCGCTGGCCCGGTCGCGGCCGCCCGTACCGAGCGAGCTGGCGGTGGCGTTCCTGTTGTTCCGCCTCCTGGACGTGGCCAAGCCGTGGCCGATCCGACCGCTGGAGCGCCTCCCCGGGGGCTGGGGGATCGTCGCCGACGACCTCGCCGCGGCCGTCGCGGCAGGCCTCCTCGCGCTCGGGGTAAGCCTGCTCCTCTAGCCCGGCGTTGGCCGGTGTTCCACGAGCACGACCGTGAGGTCGTCGGCGAGAGGGTGCCCTGCCGTGTGCCGGTCCAGCTCGGCAAGGAGCGCACCCAGCAGCTTCGGCCCATCGGCCTCCCGATGCCGGAGGAGGGCGGCCTGCAGCCTCTCGTACCCGAAGGGGTTTCCGGCTTCGTCGTGCGCCTCCACGAGCCCGTCCGAGTACAGGAGCAGGCGGCTGCCGGTGGGGAACGAAAGCTTGCGCTCGGGGGCGGGGTCCGGCCAGCGGTGACCGAGCGGCAGCGACGAGAGCAACACCTCTTCCACCGCGCCGTCGGCGTCCAGCAGCACGCCGGGCTGGTGGCCCGCGCTCGCGATCTTCACCTCTCGGCGCGCGGCGTCCACCTCGGCGAGGGCGAAGGAGACCATGCGCTGCTTCAGGCTCTGGCCCAGCAGTAGGTGGTTCAGCTTCGAAAGCAGCTCGCCGCCGCGGTACCCCTCCTCGATAAGCGCTGCAACCGCGGCCTTGACCATGGCCATGAGCAGGCCCGTGGGCAGGCCGTGCCCGGCCACATCCCCGATCGACACCACAAGGCGTCCGGGCGCCAGCGTGAAGAGGTCGAAGTAGTCCCCCCCGACCTCCGCCGCCGGCCGGAAGTGGGCCCACACCGAGAGCGGTCCGGTCGAAAGCTCCGAGGGCGGGAGGAGACTCTCCTGGATCTCCCGTGCCAGCTCGATCTCCCGCGCCATGCGCTCCTTCTCCGCGACCTGGGCCAGCATTGTGCGGACCGACTCGGTCATGGCGTTGAACGAGACCGCCAGGTCGCCGAGTTGGTCGCGGCGCTTCACCGGGATCCGGGTCTCGAGGTCGCCGCGGGCCACTGCCCGCTCGCCGCGCGTCAGCCGGGCGGTGGCGCGGGCGATCGCAAGGATCATGCCAGCGGCGAAGCTCACCGCGACGAGGTAGATCGAGCCGAAAACCGCGCCGAGGATCAGAAGCATCGTCTTCGCCTCGTTGCCGACCGTCTCCGAAGGGCCGAAGAGGTCCTCGATCGCACCCCGCGGCGACAGCTTGATCAGCGCGAGAGACAGCGCGTTCTTGAGCTCCTCACCGGTGTCGAGCGCCCGTGGTGCCTTTCCGGTCCAGATCCACACCAGTCTTGCCCTCTGCCAACGGCTGCCCTCGAGGGGTCTCGCACTCAACCATTCCCTTTCCACCTGCGTCTCGGGGACCGCTTGACCGTCGATGCGGAACGTCGAGCGCTCACCCGGCTCGCCGGGAACGCCGATCGTGACGTTGCGTCCGCCTGCGGCCACCGCCGCGGCCTTTACCCCCGTCACGAAGCGGACCTCGTACCAGCGGCCCCGCCCGAAAGCTGCGGCATTGGCGATGTCCAGCGGCAACAGCACCGCCGCGACCGCCCTCCCCCGCCGGTCCACCGCGGCCAGGAACGCCGACCCGCCGTGAACGACCTGCCCCCGCCAGCTGTCGCCGGACCAATGGGGCACCGGCAGCCCTGTCGCACCAGGACTCCGCCACTCGCCAGAGGCGTCGGCGAGCAGCCACTCCTCACGCAACCCCAGCTCTGCCGCCGTGCCTCCCCCCACTAGGAGCTCGCGTGCGTGTGCGACCCTCCCCTCCGCCAGCTCGCGCATGGCCGCACCCGCACGAACAGCCATCGCCGTGCTCACACGGTCCATTTCGTTCCCGACACGCGTTGCGGCGTATTGGCCCACCAGCACGTACCCCACAACCAGGGCGAGACCCGCGAACAGCGCAAAAGGTGTCAGACCGATGAGGAGGTACGAGATGAAGAGCCTCACGCCCAGCCGGTAGGTGAGCCTGCGCCACAACGACCGCATCGCTGAAAACACGAGCGGCACGGCACCCACGACGGCGAAAACCACCAGCACCTGGGCGGCTTCGGAACCGGGCGCGGCCAAACCAACGACCAGGGCGGCCACCACCAGCGCGCCGAGGACGGCGAGGTAGCCGGTCCACACCGGGTGTCGGGAGAACGCAGACCGAGAGCCGCTTCCCACCTCTGCCATGTCGCTCCTTCCTACGCGAACGGTATCAAAAAGGTTGTCGAACCGGCGCGGAGGGCAGCGTAGACCGGGAAGACCGTCTGACTCTTTGCTATTTGGTGTTTTCTTCTTGCGGCTTGCTTGCTCTTAATGCACGCGCCTGCGCCGGTTCTTGACGTAGTCGGCCAGGATGAAATCCCCCAGGTTGTAGGGGTTGGCGAAGTAGGCCCGGCCGCGGTTCGTGCGGGTGAGCTTCTCCACGAACTCCTGCAGCATCGGGTCGGTCGCGATCATGAAGGTGGTTATGACCACCCTCTGGCGCCGGCACTGGTCGGCCTGTTCGAGCGTCCGATTGACGATCTTCAGGTCGAGGCCGATTGGGTTTTTGTAGATCCGGTGCCCCTCCGTGATTGCGGAGGGCTTGCCGTCAGTGATCAGGAAGATCTGCTTGTTGGGCTGCTTGCGGCTTGCCAGCATCCCGCGCGCCACCTCGAGCGCCTCGCACGTGTTGGTGTGAAAGGGACCCGCCTGGATCCCGGCGATGTCGGAAAGCTCGATGCGGGAGGCGCGGTCGCCGAAGATGAGCACCCCCAGGTAGTCCTTCGGGTACTTGGAGGTGATCAGCTCGGTGAGCGCTAGGGCTACCGTCTTGGCCGGGGTGATGCGGTCCTCGCCGTAGAGCACCATGGAGTGAGAGACATCGATCGCGATCACGGTGGCGCAGGAGGTGATGTGCTCGGTCTCGGTGATCTCGAGGTCCTCCTCTGCAAGCTCCAGCTCGCCATGCGTGCGCTTGAGGGCGTTGGCGGTCGAGCGGATCCCGTCAATGGAGTGAAGCTCGTCGCCGAACTCGTAGGGTTTCGTCTCCGGGAGTCGCTCCGCCCCTTCGCCGGCGGCGGAGATGGGATGGTACCCGGGGCCGGCCTTCTTGAGGTTCGAAAAGACCTCGTCCAGGGCGCTGCGCCGCAGCTGCCGGACGCCGGCGGTGGTGAGCTGGAGCGCCCCCTCGCCGTCGCGCGCCAGCATCCCCTGCTCCTCGAGCTTTGTGAAGAACGCCTCCAGATCCACCGCGTCGTCTATGTAACCCCGTGCCTGCAGGTCCCGCATCCACTCCCACGCCTGCTCGGCGTTCCCAGCCGCCGCGATCAGCAGTTGGTTGAAGAGCCGCAGAAGGTCCAGGCTTGCCAGGAGGCTCTTTATCAACTCGGGATCGAGGTAGAGGTAGCGGTGCCGCATCGCTACAGGGCCGTCACCCAGCGATGCCAGGAGATCCTTCGCCCCCGCTGCGCGAGGGCTCAGGATGACGCTTCGGGTCAGTTTGCATCGCCGTGACCCTCGCCGCGGGCCACCCGGCGCATCAGCTGGAACTTCACCATCTCCTTGTAGCTCACTGTGCTGTCGAGGTCCTCACGAGCGAGCTTGAGGTGCTGGTGCAGTGCCTCGAGCACCATCTCGGCGGCGAACGCCCGTTCCTGCTTGGTCGCGCCTTGCTTCTCGACGAGCTTCATGAGCCCCGGCACGCGCGCCAGCTCGGCCTCGTACTCCCCGAAACGCTGCTCGTCCGAGAGCGTCACGCTGCCCCCGGCGGCGAACCAGGCGATGATTCCCGCGAACGGACCCTTGTCCTCCGGCGAGCCCACTTCTCGCCCCACCGCCGGAAACCTCGCAGCAAAGCGCTTCTTCACCGCCGCGCCGATCAGTGCCCGCGCCACGACCTCGGCCCCCTTCTGCTCGCCCTCGTACACCATCTCCACCTTGCCGGTGATCGCCGGCAGCAGCATGTGGACGTCCACCGCCCGTGGGTAGACCGGCTCCTCCCCGGTAGCCAGCGCCCGTCGCTCCAGGTTCGACACCAACAGCTCCAGCGCCGCGATCGGAACGCGGGCGCTCACCCCCGAGCTCTGGTCAACGAGCTCGCTATCGCGGGCCGCGAAGGCGATCTCCTCGATCAGCAACTCGACCTCCTCCGGGATCTCCACGCGCGGGCCGGGCCGCTGCCGCCAGGCTTCCTGCCGGGTGATGGTCACGGCGGTGGTCGCGTCCTTCGGGTAGTGCGTCAGGACCTGGGAGGAGATGCGGTCCTTGAGGGGGGTGATGATGTTGCCGCGACTCGTGTAGTCCTCCGGGTTGGCGGAGAACACCATCAGGATGTCGAGCGGGATCCGAATCGGGAAGCCGCGGATCTGGATGTCGCGTTCCTCGAGGATGTTCAGGAGGCCTACCTGGATTCGGGGTGCGAGGTCGGGGAGCTCGTTGATCGCGAAGATCCCGCGGTTGGTGCGCGGCACGATTCCGAAGTGGATCACCTCCGGGTCCGCGTACGTGAGGCGCCGCGTCGCTGCCTTGATCGGGTCGATATCTCCGATGAGGTCGGCGATCGTCACGTCCGGGGTGGCGAGCTTCTCGTTGTAGCGCGCCTCGCGGGGAAGCCACTCGATCGGCGTTTCGTCGCCTGCCTCCTCGACGATACGCCGGGCGCGCGTCGAGGTGGGCCGGAACGGATCGTCGTTCAGCTCGCTCCCAGCGACGACCGGAATCTCGTCGTCGAGCAGCGCGGTCAGGGCACGCAGGATTCGCGTCTTTGCCTGGCCCCGCAGACCGAGCAGAATGAAGTCGTGCTGGGCAAGCAACGCGTTGACGATGCCGGGCAGGACGGTGCGCTCGTACCCCACGATCCCGGGGAAGAGAGGATCCCCGGCCGAGAGCCTGGCGAGGAGATTCTCACGCACTTCCTGCTTGACGGGGCGGGTCACCATGCGAGCGGCCTTCAATTCCCCTAACGTCGAGGGCTTGCGGCCGGTCACGTCTCACCGCCCGTTCCAGCGCCGAACAGGTGCTCGCCTCGCATCAGCCGGTACAACACCTGAAATGCCGGTTTGTTCCCGGTGTGGACAGCCGCCGGCCGCGATGTTAGGCTCCAGACCGATCGGTTCTAGGCTTCCCCATGCCTGGGGGCTGCCCCGGACGTGGTGCCGTTTACAACGCGGCGGGGACACCACCCGCGAAGGGAGATTCGGGATGATCGGAAAACCCATGGAGCAGGCCCTCAACAAGCATCTCAAGGACGAGATGTACTCGGCCTACCTGTACCTCTCGATGTCTGCCTACCTCGAGGGGCTCAACTTCAAGGGAATCGCCTCGTGGATGCGGGTCCAGGCGCTTGAGGAGTATGCCCACGCGATGAAGTTCTTCGACTTCCTCCACGAGCGCGGTGGCAGCGTCACGCTGCTCGCTCTGGAACAGCCGCAGGCTCAGTGGGCGTCGGTGCTGGCGGCGTTCAAGGCGGCGTATGCACACGAGCGCTCGATCACGAAGAAGATCCACGCCCTCGTCGACAAGGCGACCGCCGAGAAGGACCATGCCACCGCCAACTTCCTCCAGTGGTTCGTTAAGGAGCAGGTGGAGGAGGAAACATCGGCCGAGACGATCGTGAAGCGTCTCGAGGCGATCGGCGACAGCCCCGGCGCCATCTACTACCTCGACCACGAGCTCGGCAAGCGCGGGAAGTAAGACTCTCCTCAGGCCGCGGTGGGCTGGATCCTGTGAACGGTCCCGCAGTGCGGGCACGCGATCTCACGACCCACGTAGGCGGGCGGAAACTTGAGCGTGGTGCCGCAGGCGCAGGCGACGAACGTGTACTCGTTCAGCCGCCAGAGCATGTCGGTCGTCCGCCGCACCCGCTCCAGCCGGCTCCCCGCCTGCGGTGCACCGGGCAGGACGGCGCTCCGTTGCTCGGCTGAAGCGAGCGCCCGGAACGGGACCACGCCCACCGGCCTCCCGGTCACCCTCCGGAACGCCTCGTCGTAGTTCCTCAAGCCCGCACCTGCTCCCATGGAGCGCAGGATGCGGATCCGCTCGGAGACCGGCGGGTGCGTGCTGGAGAGGTCGGCGAGACCCCGCTGGCTCACCCCAAGGGGGTTCACGATGTACATCGGCGCGGTGGCGCGCGTCGCGACTGTCAGCTTGGCGGTCGAGTGCGAGATCTTCTCGAGCGCGCTCGCCAGCCCATCGGGGTAGCGGGTGTACATCGCGGCCGATGCGTCGGCCAGGTACTCGCGCCGTCGCGAGATCGCCAGGTAGATGAGCTGGGCAACGAGCGGCGCCAGGATCATCAGCACAATCGCAACGATCAGGATGATGAGCTGCGCCTGCCCGCCCGAACGCGAGGAGGTCCGCCTCCGACCACCGCCCCAGAAGAACGCTCGCCCCCCGATGTCGGCGAGCAGCACGATGGTTCCCATCATCACGCCGACCATCATCATGTAGAGAACGTCGCGATTGGCGACGTGTCCGAGCTCGTGGGCGATGACACCCTGGAGCTCGTCTCGGTTCAGCGTCTCCAGAAGCCCGGCGGTCACTGCTACCACGGCGTGTTGTGGGTCGCGCCCGGTTGCGAATGCGTTGGGTGCGGCCTCGTCGATGATGTACACCTCCGGCAGCTTCGGCAGGCCGGCCGCGATGCTCATCTCCTCGACCACGTTGAAGAGCACCGGATTATCCTTCTTCTCGATCCTCCGCGCACGGGCAAGCGCGAGGAAGATCGAGTCACCCTTGAAGTAGCTGACCAGGGTGAGACCTATCCAGACGAGGAACGCGATGAACAGGCCGCCGGCACCCGCCCCCGGGGCAAGCGCCTCGGCCAGCGTGTAGCCCAGAAGGAAGAGCAAAACCGCCATCACCACGACCAGGGTGGCGGCGCGGCGTTGGTTGGCGCGAACCAGTTCCCACACGGCAGGCCGACCCGGTTAGAACTTGACCTGGGGCGCCTGGCGCTCGGCGGCCGCCTCGACCTCGAAGAACTTCTCCATCTGGAAGTTGAACGAGCTCGCAAGGATGTTGGAGGGGAACATCTGGATCTTGTTGTTGATGCGCATCACCGCATCGTTGTAGTACTGGCGGGCAAACGAGATCTTGTTCTCGGTCGAGCTCAGCTCCTCCTGGAGCGCCAGGAAGTTCTGGTTCGCCTTGAGGTCGGGGTACGCTTCGGCGACCGCAAACAGCGAGCGCAATGTTTGCGAGAGGACGTTCTCCGCCTTGGCGCGTTCCGCCACGTCCCCGGTGACCTGGATCGCCTGCTGGCGCGCTTTGGTCACCGCCTCCAGTGTGTTGCGCTCGTGGCCCATGTAACCCTTGACGGCCTCCACGAGGTTGGGGATTAGGTCGTGCCGCCGTTTCAGCTGCACGTCGATCTGACCCCACGAGTTCCGAACCTCGTTGCGCGAACGGACAAGACCGTTGTACATCCCCATCACCCACAGCGCCGCCAGCACCACGACGACTAGGAAAGCCAAGAAGATCATCGCTCCACCTCCCCTGCACGACGTTCCGTTGAAGGTTGCGCCCCCGCGGTAGCCGCAGGTGCCTCGATTACCTCGCCCATGAAAGCCAGGGCGGCGTCCGGGTGCGAGCCGGGTGTGGGGGTCAGTTGGCGCATCAGCGCCCCCAGCTCACCGTGGTCGAACCAAAACCCGTGCGCGGCGCAGCGGTCCAACATCAGCCTCCCCGACACCCCCACGAGGACCTTGTCCATCGCCCTGTCGCAGCGCGGGCACCGCCTCGCCTTCTCCTCGGTGGCCGTCGGCTCAAAGGCGGTTTCGCCCAGCTCGAGGGACCTGCCGAGCTTCCCGGCGAGGAGCTCGAGTTCGCCCACGTCGAACCACAGCCCGTGACACCATGGGCAGACGTCGAGCTCGATGCTCTGACGCTCGGCGACGATCAGCGGTTCACGGCAGATCGGACAGTCCACGCTACTCCTCGGCACGGCGCTGGGCGCACACGAGCCGACGCCGCGCTCAGTCCACCGGGCTCCCCTGCGATTATACGGTGGGAACCCGCCCGTGTTGCCTACTCCAGCGCCTCGGTGGTCTCACGGAACACCACGCCCCGCCTCGCGAGCTCGGCCATCACGAACTCATAGCAGCCGGGCTCCCTCCCCAGGAACTCGGGCGGCGAGATCCCGGGGCGGCGGTACACCCCGGACGCCAGCATGCGGACCGCCGCCGTGCACGTGTACCCGGTGGTGCGCGCCATCGAGGTCGTGCGTGTGGCAGGGTCGTAGCGGTCCAGCATCTCAAAACTCCGACGCACGCGAAGTCCGGCCTGCACACCCTCGATGCTCACCCGCATCGCGGTCAGGTCTTCCTCGCCTTCGGCCAGATGCCAGAGTGGGAAGAGCAGCCGGGAGGTCAGGTCGAGCGGTCGCACCTTGACGTTGGCGACCTCGATCGGTTCGGTCGCGAAGAAGCCGCTCTCCCGGAGCACCCGGATGCTCTCGATGTGGCCCGGGTAGCGCATCGTCTTCTCCTGCATGAACGGCGCCTTCACAGTCGAGAGCAAGGTGCGTAGGCCATCGGTGTTGAAGGCCTCCAGGGTTCCGAGCCCGGGGAACTCCACCAGCTCCGCCTCGGAAAGCGCCGGCACCGTGACCACTCGTCCTGCCACCACGTAGCGGGCCGGGCGCGTGTACTCCTCCAGCACGTCGGCTGGTGAGAAGGCCGCCTTGTACTCCCAGGGCCAGGTGCGTACAACGGGCAACCCGCCGACGAGGCAGAGGAAGCGCTCGACCGCGTCGAACTCGGTCTCCACCCGGCCGAGAATCAGGTTGGAGCAGCCCGGCGCGATGCCGCAATCCACCACTGCCGGTACGGCCTTCTCCCGTGCAAGGGCGTCGAGGGCGAAGGGATCTTCCGGGAAGAACGAGATGTCCACGACGGGCTGGGCGCACTCCAGGACCCGGCGGAGCGTGGCGAACCCCATGTGTCCCGGCACCGCGCCGACCACCAGGTCCTGGCCCTCCACCACCCGCCGCACCTCCCCATCCGCGGAGAGGTCGGCCCGTACGGTGATGACCCCAGTCTCGCGGGCCAGGCGCGCCAGGGCCTCCTGCGAGGAATCCACGAGCGTGACTTCGAACTCGCCGCCCCGCGAAAGGTCCCGCGCGATCGCGCCGCCCACCAGCCCCGCCCCCAGCACCACGACCCGCATGCCCACCTCCCCTTCCCGGGCGCCAACTATAGCCTGACCCGGTACACTTGCTCCTGAGGTCGGGCCTGTGACCCGGCTCGCGCAGGGAGGTGTCCATGCGCCTGTACCTGATCCGCCACGGGAAGGCCGTCACCGCCGAGATCGTCATGCCCGACAGCGAGCGGCCGCTGGTCGCCGAGGGTCGGAAGCAGGTGATGCGTCTCGCGCAGCGCTTGCAGGGTCTCGCCATCCGCTGGAAGCTGATCCAGACCAGCCCCTTCGTCCGGGCGCGGGAGACGGCAGCCATCCTGCGCGAGGCCGGGCTCGCCCCTAAGGCGGAGCCCGTGGCAGAACTTGCGCCGGCCGGCGAGCTGACCGACTGGCTGCCCGCCCTTACCCAGTGGCGGGACGCTAAGAGTGGCGATCTCGCGGCCATCGGGCATTTCCCCAACCTCGCTCACTGGGCCGAGTCGCTGGCGTTCGGCGAGGCCCGCGGAAGGCTCGTCCTGAAGGCTGCCGGCGTCATCGCCCTCGAAATACCCCAGAGTGGCGCCCTGCTGGGCAACTGCGAACTCTTCTGGCTGAGCTCGCCGGCGCTTCTGCCCTGATCTCGACCCTGAGGGCGGCCGTGAACGCTCCCATTTTTTACCTCCTCCAAACAACGGGAGACTGATCGGGCCGCGCCAAACGTCGGATGGTACCATCCTGACATGCTCAAGCTGACAGCCGTTGGCTGCATGCTCCTTGCCGGGGCGCCCCCGCTGTCGGCCGCGGAGAAACCAGCCGATTTCGACGCCGCGGCCGCGCAGCGCTTCGCCGACCTCGCACTCACCTGCGTGCACAGGCACTACCCCAACAAGGTCGCCCACGTGCTCGCGAGTGATGCCGACGTCAAGCCGCCACGGGAGCTGACGCCGGCATTCTGCGGGTGCTTCGACTGGCACTCGGCCGTCCACGCGCACTGGCTGCTGGTTCGGCTCGTGCGCACTTTCCCCGACGCGCCGTTCGTGCCTACTGCCCGCGTGGCCCTGGCCGAGAGCCTGACGCCGGAGCACATCACGGGGGAGGTCCGGTACCTCGAGGGGCCGGGCCGCTCGGACTTCGAGCGCCCGTACGGCTTCGCCTGGCTGCTGCAGCTCGCGGCCGAGTTGCACGAGTGGAACGACCCGCAGGCCCGGGAGTGGGCCCGCACGCTCGAACCGCTTGCGAGGGCGGCTGCCGCCCGCCTCGGGACGTGGCTGCCCAAGCTCTCCTATCCGATCCGGATAGGCGAGCACAGCCAGACCGCGTTCGCGTTCGCCCTCGTGCTGGACTGGGCGCGCGCGACCGGCAACGCGGAGATGGCGGCGCTGCTCGAGGAGCGCACCCGCCACTACTACCTCGCGGACCGCGATTGCCCGATGGCCTACGAGCCCTCGGGGCAGGACTTCCTCTCACCGTGCCTGGCCGAGGCCGACCTGGTGCGCCGCGTGCTGCCGCCGCCCGCGTTTGCCGCCTGGCTCGGTGCATTCCTCCCGCGCCTGCCGCTCGACGGGTCGAGCGCCTGGCTGCAACCTGCGGTCGTCACCGATCCCGCCGATGGCAAGCTCGCCCATCTCGACGGCCTTAACCTCTCGCGCGCCTGGATGCTCGAGGGGATCGCCGCCGGGCTGCCGAACGACGACCCCAGGATCCCCTCGCTGCGCGCAACTGCTGCCGCCCACCGCTCCTCCGGCGTCCGCGCGGTCACCGGTGAGCACTACGAGGGCGGTCACTGGCTCGGGAGCTTCGCGATCTACCTGGTTACCGGACGAGGGTTGCCGGCCAGGCCGGAAGCGGGTAAACGGTAAAAGCGGAAAGGCAAAACAAAGAACTCCACCCGCGTGTGGCGTCCAGCGGGAAGAGGCACCCGTCGCCTCCCAGCCTTTTACTCTCTCCGTTTCCCTTTTTCGTTTCCCGTCTTCCCTTTTTCCGCCGTCTCATTGCCAGCGGAACAGTCGCAGGGCAACAGCGAAGCTGATGCCGCCCCAGAGGACCATGACCAGCAGCGCCGGCCAGTTCTCCGCCAACGATGTGCCATCGTTGATCACCGCGCGAAGGGCATCGTTGAGGGCGGTCAGCGGAAGAACGCGGATGGCGGGCTGCACCGCCGCCGGGAACCGCTCATACGAGAAAAACGTCCCCGAGAACAGCCACATCGGGAGCTGGACGAGGTTCATCCACCCCGACACTCCCTCGATGGTGCGCGGGCGTGCGGCGACCAGAAGACCGACACCGGCGAAGGTGAGCGCCCCGAGAAGCGAAACCACCGCAAGGTCGAGCAGCGAGCCGTGCACCGCCACGCCGAAGAGCAGCCACCCGAACCCCACCACGACGGCCACCTCAAGCACCAGCCCGACCAGGCGTGAGAGCATGAACGAGAGCAGGTAGTGCGAGCGCCGCATGGGGGTCGCCGCGAACCGTTTGAGGAGCTTACGCACGCGCGCCTGCACGACGGCAAACCCGAGCCCCCACATGCCGCTCCCCATCAGGTTGAGCCCCACGAGCCCCGGGATCAAGAAGTCGATGTAGCGGTTTCCCGGCAGCGCCACCCGCTCGTCCCGGGCAGAGAGCAGGTCCGGCCGCCCCAGTGCCCGCTGCAGCACATCGTCAGTGGCGAGGCGCGCCGCCCGCCCCTCCGCTCTCGTGGTGTCGTAGCGGTAGGTCACGGCCAGCGGCTCGCCGTTCGCGCCCGCCGCCACGGACACGCCCTCGACGACCAGGTCGACCTTGCCCGTGCGCAGGGCCCGGTCGGCCTTGTCGGCCGGCAGATCGATCACCGTCAGACCCGGGGATTCCCGCAGCATCGCGACGATTCGCGCCTCCCCCGGCATTCCGCTCCGCACCGCCACCCGTAGGGTGTCGACCGGCTTGGACCGGAATGCGATCCCAAGCGCCAGAGCCAGGAGTACCGGGAACACGAACACCCAGAACACCGCCTCCGGCTCGCGGAGGAACTCCAGCAAGCGGCTGCGGGTCAGCTCCACAAGTGGGTGAGCCCGGCGCGACTTTTGGCCGCCAGCCAGGGTCCGGCGCGGCTCACTCATCGCGCAGCGCCCTCCCCGTCAGGTGGACGAACACGTCCTCGAGCGTCGCCTGGTGCGTCGTGAGGCTTTCCAGAACGAGGCCACGCCGCTCCAGCTCCGAGAGCAGGGCAGGCATCATCTCCCCCATCCGCCGCACACCCAGTCGAAAGCTGCCCTGCTTCCCCGCGACGCTGCCGACCCCGGGAAGCGTTGCGAGCGCTGAGGGGTCGAGGTCTCCGCGCAGCTCGAACTGCACGATCTGCTCCGCCCCCAGCGAGGCCACCAGCGCAGCGGGGCGGTCCAAGGACAGGATCGTGCCGTGGTCCATGATGGCTACCCGGTCGCAGAGCCGCTCCGCCTCCTCCATGTAGTGCGTCGTGAGCAGCACCGTGCCACCGCTCTCAACGAACGCCTCCACCACCTCCCAAACGTTGAGGCGGGCCTGCGGGTCGAGACCGGTCGTGGGTTCATCTAGGAAGAGAAGTTCGGGGTCGCTCACCAGTGCACAGGCGAGGGCCAGGCGCTGCTTCTGCCCCCCCGAAAGCTTTCCGACGCGCGCCTGGCGCTTGTCCTCGAGCCCCACCGTTCGGATGACCTCCTCCACGGGTCGGGCACGCGAGAAAAAGCTGGCGAACAGCCGCAGGGTCTCGCCGACGGTCAGCTTCTCGGCGAGCTGCGTCTCCTGGAGCTGTACACCCAGGCGCTCGCGCAGGTTGTGATCATGCCCGGTGCCCCACCGGTAACCGAGCACGTCCACCGACCCCTCGTCAGGCGCGGTGAGTCCTTCGAGGATCTCGACGGTCGTCGTCTTGCCGGCCCCATTCGGGCCCAGCAGTCCGAAGCACTCACCCGGCCGCACCGCAAGGTCGATCCCCGCGACCGCCACCAGGTCTTCATATCGCTTCACCAGGCCGGTGCAGCGAACCGCCATGGGGGTACTGTCTCCCCCGCTGGCAGCGGTGCTCGTCCGCGGTTGCATCTTCATCGTTACCCCAAAGACCATCGGTGGCGGCCGGCGTCCCCTCACCGACGCCGCCACTCTTTGTGCAACCTGCAAAGCATACCCGAGCCGCCAGCCGCAGCCCGAACACGCTCGTTCGGGAGCAACGGCTCGTTCGAATGTAACCTGCGTCACCGCCTCTGTCGCCTCGCGTGCCCTCCCGTCCCGCACATCCTTCCGGCTTCGTATACTTGTAGGCGAACCCGCCGCGCAGCGGTTTCGACCGTCGGACCTGCAGACGGGCGACGGGGCCCCACGCGGGGCACCGGGAGGAGGACAGCATGCTCACATCAAAAGGAGTGCGGCCCGGCCGCGCCGCGGGCCTTGCCGTCATGATGGCGGTCGCCGCATCGGCCGCCGCAGACTCACTGACAATCACGCCGGACCCGAACCCGGCACCGGCCGGAGTCGCAGTCACGTTCAGCATCGACGCCAAGGTGCGGAGCGACGCCGACTCGGTGACGTTCGACTTTGCGGACGGTGGGTCCGGCAAGATCGAGTACACCACGGGGTGTGCCATTCTCGGCGGCTGTAGCACCATCGCACATTCGTACGCCGGACCGGGACTCTACACCGTGACGGCCTCCGGAACCATCAGCGGTCAGGCCGTCAGCGGCACGGCCCAGATCACCATCACCTCCAGCACCGCAGACACCGAGCTTTACGTACCAACTGGGGCCCACCTCACCGGGTTCAAGAACGTGAACTGGAGAACTGACCTCGAGATCCACAACCCAGGAACGCACCGTGTCAGCTACATCATCGCCCTCCTGCTTCGCGATCAGGACAACAATCTCCCGACCTTTAAGGGCACTTTTCTTCTCGACGCCAGACGGAGTGCTCGGTACAACGATCTCCTGTATGCGACCTTCGGCTTCTCGGGCGCGGCGGCGATTCGCCTGACCCCTATCGACGGCCCCATCATTGTGACCAGCCGCACGTACAATCAGGTCCCCACAGGCACCTACGGCCAGTCGGTCCCGACGATCGCGCGATCGCAGGCGATCGCGTTCAGCCAGGACGCCCGAATGATCGCGCTCTCCCACGATCCGACGCTGGCAGCCGGGTATCGAACCAATCTGGGTTTCGTCAACGCGAGCCCCGCGCAGATTCGCGTCGAAGCGGAGTTCTACCTGGCCACGGGTGTCCCCTTGGGTGAGAGGACCTACGATCTCCAAGCGTTTGGATTCCGCCAGATCGACAGGGCGTTCGAGCAGGTCACCGCCGATCCGGTGGATGACGGGTACATCGTGGTGCGCACCACGACGCCCGGGGCGAAGTTCTTCGCCAACGCGGTGGTGGTAGACAATCTCACCGGCGACCCGACCTACGTGGACGCGGTAATTCCGGAGTAGCGGGTCAACTCGCCGGCCGAGCAAGCTTTACGGCTTCGAGGCGCTCCATGAAGGGCGCGTTGACCGCGCGTGCCTCCGCGAGGACCTCCTCCGCCTGCTCCCGCGCCCCCCCAGCCTGGAGCGCCCGAGCCAGGACAAAGCGGTTGATGAGCTTGAAGAGCCCGGGACCGAGCTCACGGTAGGCCATGCCCTTGTCGGCGACGCGGAAACGTTCGACAGCTTCGGTTGCATTGCCCTGCGAGAGGAGGAGGGCCCCTTCCATGTGCGCGAGAAGGGCCTCCACGTAGCGCCGCGACGGTACGGCCGCTGGCAACTTCACCAGCGCGCCATGCCTCTCCGCGACGAGGGCCTCGGCTTCGGCCCGTCGTCCGGTCGCCAGGGCCGCCCACAGCTTGAGCACGTTGTCGCTGACGTCCTCTGAGGCGCAGGCGGCTTGCTCGGCATTCCACACGCCCTGCCAGTCGCTCGCCAGAAACGGCGAAAACACCGCCGCCTGGCAGCGCATCGCCTTGAGCATGTAGGCGGGGCACGCGTCGACCTTCTCCGCGCGGGCCAGAGCAGCCCCGGCTTCCTCGGGCCGCCCGGCCATCAGTGCGAGGTTCGCCAGGTGCTGGTACGAGGCGCAGAAGTCCGGCCTCATACGGAGCGCCTCCTCAAGCTCGCGTTTGGCGTCGTCGTACCGACCGGTGAGGATCAGCAGCTCGCCGAGCGAATCGTGAGGGTTGGCCTGGTCCGGCGCAATGTACCGGTAGGTCTCGAACATCCTTTTTGATTCGGCGAAGCGCCCCAGCCCCATTTCGAGGTACCCGAGTTGGTTGTAGGCCATCACGCGGTTGGGCGCGACCTCCAGGAGGCGCGTCAGGAGCCGCCTGGACTCCGGCCAGTCGTGCCGGGCCGCAGCGAGGTTGGCCAGACCTTCCAGAACAAACGGGTCGTCCGGCCTCTTTGCCGCGTACTCCTCCAGGGCCTTCTGGGCTCTCGCGGGGTCCTTTGTGTAGTCGGCGAGGGTGGACGTGATCAGGAAACGCTCGCGGTCCGTCACCTTGGATAGGTCCGCCTTCTGCAGCTCCGCGACGAGCTTCTTGACCTCCGGGTCGCTGGACGGGTGCTGCTTGCTGACGAGGAGGAAACGCTTGGCGACCACGAACTGCGGGTCCGACTCGACGGCCTTCTCGAAACGTCTGGCCGCCTCGTTGTAGTAGATCTTCTGGAGGGAATCCAGCCCCTCTTGGAACTCCGCCAGCGCCTGCGGGGAGGTGGTGGTCCACTCCGGCTTTCGAGCAGGCAGCATCAGGAGCGCAGCGGCCACCGCCACCAACAGCAGCACGCCTACCAACGCGAGTATCTTGACCTTCACCTTGCCTCCAGGGTAGCCCGTTCCCCGCGCCTCCCGTCGGGTCGCGCCGGGCACACCGTCCCCTCATGCTTGATACGTACGGCCGCGGAGGGGGTTTCGCTCCGGCTCACCGGGACCCCTCCGAGAGGCGTCGCCGCGGGTACGGCGATGCGCGGAGGACGGGGAGCTCCAGCCGCGACGGGTGCCCTCCCCCGACCAGAAGCACGGGCCGTGCGATCGCGCCCTGGGAGGGCACGTTGAGGTCGCGGCCGTCGTTGGGGTTGACCTCAAACCGGGGTGCGTTGGAGCCGGAGACATCGATACGCACGCGGTGGCCGCCCGCAAAGGCCAGCGCCGTGGACCACAGGTCCACAACCAACTCCGTCGGCACGCCGGGGGTCAGGAAGCACTGCCGGTCGTCGCCACAGCGCATGCGGGCGCGCTGGATCCCATCCGCCACCAGCATCGAGCGCCCGTCCGGATAGACGTCGGTGAGGCGCACCGTGAGGTCGAGGTCGGGCGTGTCGGGGCGAACCCACAGCCGGCAGCGCACTCGCCCGACCACGGTCATCGGCGAGGTCAGGGGTGCCGTGGTGAAGGTGACGACGTCGCCGCGCCCTTCGATTGGGCGCTGGTCGTAGGGACCGGCCTCGCTGCTGAGTTCCTGGCCGCCCGTGGTGGGCACCGGATGGCTTGGGTCCGTAACCAGCTCAAGCTCACCTTCCGACGAGCGCGCCGACGAGAGGCCGTGGCCGATATCCAGGTACAACGACACCTTCGAGGCCGGGGGCGGCCAATCCAGCAGCTCAAGCCAGACGTTCCCGGGCGCACCCGGCTCCCCTGCGGCACCCATCAGGTACACCCTGACGTTCGGCCAGCGCGCAACCCCAGGTTTTCCGCCCTTGAGCCAAAAGTCAAACCAGTCTCGGACCATCGAGTACATCTGGGTGAGGTAGATCGCGTTGGCCGGGAACGTGATCTGGCCGGCGGTGTTTCCAAAGGTGCCGTAGTGCGTCCAAGGGCCAATGATCACCTTCTGCCTCCCGAGCGCCCCCGGTCCGCCCCGGTGCTGGAAGCTCGTGAACGCGTCGAGGGTACCCTGCAGGAAGATGTCGAACCAGCCGCCGACGTGGAGCGCCGGAACGTTCACTTCGTCCACCCTCGGGAGGACCGCGAATGCCTCCCACCACGCGTCCCACAGGCGGTGGATCTTGAGCTGCTCGAAGATGTCCAGCGCCTCGTGGCCAGCGAGCCACCCGTGGGTGAGGGCGTAGCGCAGCGCGCCTCCCTGGTAGACGGCGTCGTGGTAGAAGTCCGCCGTGCCGACGATCGGGACCATGCACTTCAGCACCCGGGGCGAACCGGGGGCAAGGGCGTATTGCGCCATCCCGAGCGCGGAGGCGCCGAAGGTGCCCACGTTGCCGTCGCACCACCACTGCGAGCCGATCCACTCCAGCGTGGCGCGGCCATCCGCACCCTCGTCGACGTAACCCGTGTACCGGCCGCCCGAAGCGCCTTTCCCCCGCTCGTCCTGCCCGACGCAGACGTACCCCCACACGTTGAAGAGGAGGCATGAGTCCTTGATGGTGTTGGAGTCCTTCCCGTACGGGGTGCGCTGGAGGACCACCGGCCACGGGCCGAAGCCGGCGCCAATCGGCAGGTAGACGTCGGTGGCGAGGGAGGTGCCGTCCGGCGCGGGCACAGAGGTTGTAAACGTCTGCGCCACGCACGGCGCCTCCAGCAAGGCCACGAACACCACTGCCAGCGCAGTGACACGGCAGGACGAGGGTGGGCGCACGCTCTCTCCCCCACACCATCCTAGCCGATCCCCTCCACTGGACCCGCTCGCGCCGGTCTTTCTCCCGAGGCCTCCGAGGGTTAGAGTGGCCGGGCGCAGGGAGGTGTTCATGATCCGCACCATCGCCGACTTCGAGGCGATCTGGAAGAACGAGAGTGAGATCACGGCGGGGGTCTTGGCGGCCGTGACCGACGCCTCGCTGGCCCAGCGCGTTACCCCCAACGACCGCACGCTCCGCGACATGGCCTGGCACATCGTTGCAACGATCGCCGAGATGATGGGACGCACGGGGCTCGCGATCGAGGGCTTGGACGCAGATGCCCCGGCCCCTGCTTCGGCGGAGGCGATCCGCGATGCCTACGTGCGGGTGGCGTCCTCGCTGTTGGAGCGGCTTCGGCGCACCTGGACCGACGAGACCCTCACCGTGGAGGACGATATGTACGGTGAGCGCTGGCCGCGAGGCGCGACCCTGCTGGCGCTGGTCGTCCACCAGACCCACCACCGCGGCGCGATGACCGTGCTGATGCGGCAGGCGGGACTCGTCGTCCCGAATATCTACGGCCCAAACCGCGAGCAGAGCGAGTCGTTGGGCCTCGGCTGATTCGCGCGTCAGCGCGTGCGCGCGTACCGGGCGAGGTTGCGCCAGAACCGCAGGTTGGCGGGCTGGGCGGCACCGCTTCCGAGGATGCCGAGATCGCCGATTACCAGAACCTCTCCGCCCGCGCTCCCAGATCCCACCAGCGCCACCGCCCTCTGCGATCCGGCCACCGCCAGCACCTGCCCGCTTTGCACCGAGAACGGCACGCCGTTACCGGGCACCATCAGCAACTCCGACACTCCTTGAACGAGGGCGTGGCTCCCGCTTGTGCGCGCGCTGGCTCCCGGCAGAGCTCCGGCCGAGAAGGTGACCCCGAACGGAACCGCGAGAGCGTTGGCATCGCTCCAGTCCTCGTTCGGCTCCAGAACCTGGTTGATGTACTTAAGCCGGTTGGCGCTGTTGGTCAGGACCAGCAGACCGCCGCGCGCGACGTACGCCTGCAGCGTCGCGACCTCCCCGGGATCCCACGCCTCGTCGTAGAGCGTCACGTCGCCCACCACGCTCGGGTAGTCCAGGACGGGTAGAACCACAACCAGGCTCGCGCCCTCGACATCGGAGGGTGACAATGGCCGGCCGTAGGGGACCGTGTCCACGTCGAAACCCTCCCAGGCCAGGGCCATCCCAAAATCGGTCAGCGCAGCTGGGGTCATGTGCGGGGCCTCGGTGTGGCTCGCGATGAACACCGCTCGCCGGTCGGGGCTTGGCGTCACGCGCAAGACAGGGTCCTCTCGGCCGGTTCTCGTCGCCGCGCTCAGAGCGACCCGCGCCATGGCCTCGAGTGTGTCGGCCGCGTCAAGCGCAAGCTCGACGGTGTCGTAGGGGTCGTGCATGTGCCCGTCGTAGTGGACCTCGTCCATCTGGTAGGGGTTAATGAAAACCAGGTCGGCGCTCGGGACGTCGTAGCCGACGAAGCTCGAGTTGTCGGAGACGATTCCGTAGGTGGCGAGACCGATCGTATCCGTGTCCCGGTCACGCGCCACCTGGGAGAGATAGTCGGGCCAGAGCAGCCTCGGGTCGCCGAACAGCCCGTACGGCCATGCCTCCAGGTAGAGGCTGGCCGTTATGCCGTCGAGCGGGCGGCTCAGGCAGTCCACCTGAAGCATCCCTAGGGTGCGGTCCACAAGCTCCTGGTGGGTGGAGAGAAAGTTGGAAGAGCCGTAGAGCCCCCGTTCATGGCTTCCGAACCATGCGAGGACCAGGTTCACGGGTGGCCGCACCCGCGCGGCGTCCAACACCCGCGCCACTTCGAGGAGCACCACCGTGCCGCTCCCGTCGTCCATCGCTCCGGGCGAGTTCGGGGAGTCGAGATGGGCGCCGAGGATAACGGCCTTGCTGGGGTCCTTGCCGGGGATCGTGGCGATCACGTTGCCGGAGAATCCCGGCGAGAAGACGTCCGCGTCCCAGACGATCCGCGCCGCCTCCACGCGCGAGAGGCCGTCCCAGCCCACGATCCCCGCAGGCATGAGATCCTCCAGCCGCACGTACAGCGTGGGCAGAGCGGGTGCCGTACTCACCGACACGAGCGCACTGAGGTCCCCCACAAAGGTGCCGTGGGAATCGCCGCGCCGGTTGGAGAACGAGGTGACCAGCACCAGACCGGCCGGCTCCCGTGCGAGCAGGGCAGAGGCGTTCGCCAGCGCCTGCTCCGAGCTCATGATGCTGCGGTCGATCGCAGCGTAGTCGACGAGCGCGATGCGCCCGCGCATCCCCCCGGTTGGAATGGCGTTGATCTCCGACGCCGAGCGCAGCAGCACCGGCGGACCCTGCACCACGACCCGGTTGCGGTCGCCGTCGTTGAGAATGCCGTCGGAGTCGAACCGCAGCGCCAAGGCGAGGTTCTCCCGGTTGCCGGAGAGGGCGTGAGCGGGGACCTCGACCTCTCCCCCACCGACCGTCAGGTGCAGGCGGGCCTCCCAGACGTCGGTGGCAAGGTAGGTGCGGAAGCTCTGCCGTTCGACCTCCAGGCCCAGCGCCTTCAGAGATGCGAGCTCGGCAACCCGCCCCGCGATGTAGTCCCGCGCCTGACCCTCCCCGGAACTCGCGGAGTTACGGAACAGTGAGGAGGACCCGATCGCGGTCAGCACGCGCAGCGAGGAGAACAGGCTCTCGCGAGAGAGGAACGGAAACGGATCGACGTCGAGCTTGCGGCGTGCGGTGCTCCGGATCGGCTCGTCCGCTGCGGCTCCGGCGAACACTGCCGCCTCAATCATCAGGCCCAGCAGCCCCGTCAGAACAGCGACGATCGACAGCGGGAAGCCGCGACGCATCGGTTTCACCCTTTCTCTCCCGCATTCGACACGCGAGGTCGCCCGGGAGTGTGACACCCACCTCGCCCGCGGACCTGCTCCCGGGACCCCCGCCGCCAAACCTACTCGCCGATCCAGTGAAACGGTGAGTAGCCATCGCCGATCACGCGTGCGACCAGCTTCGGCAAGATGGCCTCCCGACCCTCCCCCGCGCTCAGGATTACCATCCCGACCTTCTCGCGGAGAAACACCACAACGTAGTTTTCGCACCCGCTTTCCTGCCCGACGTGGAAGATGGCGTCCCCGAGCCCCGTCTCGAACCTCCCCCAGCCGAGGCACCACGAAAGGCCAATCGTGTTCTCGCTGGTCTCCGCCGCCTGCGGCCCGAGGAGCCTCCTCGACGTGATGCGCACCTGCGGGCGCAGCATCTCCTTGGCGCTCTTCGGGCTGAGCCCCTCGCCGTTCAACACGGCCGTCACGAACCGGCCGTAGTCGGCGGCCGTGGTGAGCAGCGAACCCGCAGCGCTGGCCTCGGTTCTCATCTTTCGCTTCAGAAACTCCGGGGCCCGGCTGAGGTCGGCTGCGATGTGGCCCTCAAAGCGCCCTTCGAGGTGGAAGCTCGTCTGGGTCATGCCCAACGGAAGGAACACTTCCTCCCTGGCGATCTGCGCCAGACCTTTGCCGAGCTTCTGCTCCACGACGAACTGGAGGTATTGGTACCCTTCGCCCGAGTAACCGAACTTCTTGCCCGGGAAGAACTGGATATCCAAGCGCTGGGTCGGGTTCTGCCAGCGCCAGTTCGGAAAACCCGTCTGGTGGCTCAGCACCCGCCTCGCCGTGATCAACTCATAGCGCCGGTCGTACCTGAGGTCCTCATACCCCGGGTAGGTGAAGACAGGCTTCGGAAGGTACCGAAAGAGCGGTGTATCCAGATCGAGGAGGTTGCGGTCCACGAGCTTCATGACGAGGTAGGCGAACACCGGCTTGCTCAGAGAAGCGGCCCGGAACACCGTGAGCGGCTCAACGGCGGCGCCGGAGGAGGACGCTCGCGGTCCGAATGTTCCCTTGTAGATCACCCTGTCGTCATTGATGACCGCCAGGGAGAGGGTGGTGACCCCGCACGTCTCCATGAGCGGCCCGACGAAGCCCGCGATGCTGGCCACCGGCACCCAGTTCCCCTGGACCGTCCTCACCTGAGCGGGCCGCCCATTCGGGCCGGGCTGGCTCCACGTGACGGCGTTTGGGAGCACGCAGAGCACCACGGCAACGGAGAACCGCAGCGTGATGCCCCAGCTTTTCATGTCGACCTCCACCAGTCCCGGCACCTGGCCGATGCCGGAGACGTCCACGGGGCTATTTTGCCCCAAGAAAAGGTCGGTCCACCCTGCTGCCCATTCAGGGTGGACCCGAGGAAGAAGGATGAAGCGCGCTTGAGTTGGCCGCTCCAACCCAGCACGCCACCACGATCGGCCCAATCCTGAGGAAAGTCCTTCCGTCCGCTGTTCATCCCCGTTGAAGAACCTTTCAATTCCCGTTGAAGCCGGACACGATCCGACCCCTCCGGAGGTCGGCTCGCCCGATCGATTGGCGGGTGGCGACGCGCCTCGTCTTCCCGTGACCTCAACCGAACTGTAAGCCAAAACAACTTGGTTCCAAACAACTTTCGTGTCGGTCCCGCCGAACTTCTCGGTGGAGAGTTGAGGAGCGGGACCACGATGGGCAGCGGCCCCACACCGGTCACCCTGAAGCCGAGCCACCCGGCGGCGCAGCGCGGGCTGAAGGCCGTCCTCATGATGACAGCCCTCGTGCTGCTCCCGGTGACGGCCGCTCCGCAGTCCTCCCCCAGGGGATCGGGGTCCGACAGACAAACACTCTCTCAAGACGCGAACGGTCCGGAGAGGGCTGAACAGGCCATAGAGCTCACCATGTTGGCACGCGAGCGGTTCCCTCGCCCCTCGATGGACGGCTCGGTGCCACCCATCATGAGGTACCAGCTCGCGAAGGCCTACGACACCGCGATCAGGGTGCTGCGGAGGGAGCCGGGGTGCCGGACCCTCTTCCAGCGGTTGGGCGCCAATGGTGAGGATGTCCTCGCACGCTCCCGGTATTACGCCGTGGAGCAAAGCCGCCACTGCCAGGAGGGGGTTCCAGCCTTTACCAACGTTGGCAGCACGCAGATCAAGCTGTGCCGCAGCTTCGGCGAGCTCCAGGCCTCCAGCGCCGCCGTCCTCCTCCTCCACGAGGCGCTGCACTCGTCGGGTCTGCGGGAGAGCCCTGGGTACCCCAACGCCCTGACTGCCAGGGAGATCAACGTGGTCGTTAGCCAGGGGTGCAGCCTGCAGTGAGCCCTCCCCGCTCGCACACCCCGGGAAACCCCCAGGCCGACCCCTAGGGGCCAGCCCGCGATAACCCGCGCACCCTTCGCACGTATAGAGATCGAGTATGAACGCGGTTCCAGCGGATCGCCGGAACGCGGAGTTCCGTGTCGGCGAGTGGCTGGTTCGGCCGAGCCTGAACCAGCTCTCGCGCGGGGGGACCGTCCTGCACCTGCGCCCGAAGGCAATGGACGTTCTCGTGTACCTGGCCGCACGAGGCACCACGGTGGTCTCCAAGGATGAGGTCATCAAGGCGATCTGGGCGAAGCAGTTCCTTGCCGATTCGGCGCTCTCGCGGGCCGTGTGTGAGCTGAGGCAGGCGCTGGGGGACGAGGCCCAGCGGTCCACCTACATCCAGACCATTCCGAAACGCGGCTATCGCCTCATCACCGCGGTCCGGCAGGTCGAACCGGCCATGGAGTCAGCAGAACCCCCGCGGGAGCCGGCGCCTCACCGGGTCGCTGGGGACGTTTCGAGGCGCCGCTCCGCACCGGCCGGCCTCTCCGCACTGCTGCTCCTCCTCACCGCCTGGGTGACGGGTCACGAGGCGCGCCCGAGCGTGCGCAGGGTGACGCCCCCGCTCAAGAGGGTTCTCGTGCTGCCGTTCGAAAACCTCGGCCCGGCAAGGGACGACTACCTCGCCGTTGGCATCACCGAGGAGATCACCGGGCGGCTGTCCGCCGTTCGGGAGTTCGCCGTCATCTCCAGCGGCAGCGCCGCGCGCCTCGCCCCCCTGGTCAGGAGCACCACGCAGGCCGCCCAGGAGGCCGGGGCGGACTACCTCCTTGCGGGGACCGTCCGGTGGGACCGCGAGCCGTCTGGGCGGAGTCGGGTCCGCGTCACGCCCCGCCTGGTTCGAGTCTCCGACGACACGCAGGTGTGGGCGGAGGTGTATGACGCCGGCAACCAGGACATCCTCCGTGTCCAGTCGGAGATCGCCCGGAGCGTGGTCGCCGAGATCGGGATCGCGCTCGCCGAACCACAGCGACGCGCCGCCGGGACGTTTGGGTCGGTGGGCCAACCCGCCCCCTCGACACGAGTCGTTCACACGGGCGCGACGTCACGCCTGTGAGAACAGCCCCATAGGTTTGTTTCGTTGAGCGAAACATCCACACGCCCGCCGCCCCAGAGCTTCCTCCTCGGCGACTGGCTCGTCGAGCCTACCCTCAACCTCGTGTCGCGCGGGCAGACGCTCGTCCACCTCCGCCCCAAGGTGATGGACGTGCTGGTGCTCCTCGCCGCCCACCCGGGCGAGGTCGTCTCCAAGGACGTGATCATCACAGCTGTGTGGTCCAAGAGAATCCTTGCCGACGCCGTCCTCTCCCGTGCCGTCTTCGAGCTCCGCGAGGCCCTGGGCGACAACGCGCAGCAACCCAGGTTCATCGAAACCGTTGCGAAACGTGGGTATCGCCTCCTCGCCCCGGTGGCCCCCCCGAAACCGCTCGAGAGAGTCTCGCCGGCCCCTCTTCTCCAAGCGAGGTCACCGACGCGACTCCTTATGGCCACTGCGGCGGTGGTGTTGCCGCTCGCGGTCGTCGCCGGCTGGCTCACCCTCGGCCGCCGAACACCAGAGGACGTCCAGGGCTCGGCCCGACCCCAGAGCCGAATCGTCGTGTTGCCGTTCGTGAACCTGGGTCCCCCCGAGGACAACTACTTCGCGGCCGGAATCACCGAGGAGATCACGAGTCGGCTCACCTCCGTACCCGGCATCGCCGTCATTTCGCGCGACAGCGCGGACCACTACGCAAACTCGAGCAAAACCCACCAGGAAATCGGTCGAGAGCTGAGAGTCGCCTACGTCCTCGACGGAACGGTCCGATGGGACCGCGGCCGAGACCGCGCCAGCCACGTCCGCATAGCTCCTCGCCTGATTCGCGTCGACGACGACACCCAGGTGTGGGCCGATGCATACGATCGCGTGATCGAGGACATCTTCACCGTGCAGTCGGAGATTGCGCGCAGCGTCATCGTCCAGGTCGGTATCACGCTGCGTGAACCGGAGCGCGACGAGGTTGAAGGCAGGCCGACGGACAACCTCGACGCCTACCAGGCCTATCTCAGGGGGATGTACCACGGGGCCTCGGTGTACAGGCCGGAGCAAAGCCTCCGGCTCGCGCTCCAGATGCTGGAGCGTGCGGTCCAACTCGACCCCGGTTTTGCCCTGGCCTGGGCCGAGATTGCGCGGGTCCGGGCGGTGATGTACCTCGACGGGTTCGACCGCAGCGAACGCTCCCGCTCCGAGGCGAGACAGGCGATCGATCGCGCCCTCAGGTTAGCCCCCGAGTCGCCCAGGGTTCGGTTCGACTTGGGGCTGTACTACTACTGGTTCGATCACGACTACCAGCGCGCTCTCGACGAGTTCGGCAGAGCCAGAAAGGCCCGCAACGACTGGGCCGACATCCGGGTCGCGGAGGCCTATGTGCTGCGGCGCGGGGGACGTTGGGATGAGGCACTCAAAAACCTCGACCAGGCGGCTGAGTTGGATCCGCGGGGATGGGGGGTGGCACGCGAGCAAGGCGTCACCTGCCTCTACCTGCGCCGGTACGACGAGGCGGAGCGCCACCTCAGGAAGGCCATCGCCCTCGCTCCCGACGAGCAGGAGGTGTACGGCTTTTTGGCCGAGACCTACTGGGGCTGGACGGGCGACCTCGCGAAAGCGCGCGCGACCCTCCAGGCGATGCCGCCCTCAGGCGACGCGTGGCCGACGTACTGGTGGTTTTGGCAGGAGGTCTACGAAGGCAACTATCAGGAGGCCCTCAACCGCACTTTGGCAAGCCCAGTCGACACAATCGGGGCTGCTCTGACCTGGGTATCGAAGAATATGCTCGTGGCTCGCGCCTACGGCCTTCTCGGCCGTACGACCGACGCCCGCGCGACGTTCCAGCGCGAGCGTGACAGGCTCGAGCACCTGCTCCGCGAGACACCGGACGACTTCAGCTTGCGCTCCGCCTTTGGCCTCTGCCTCGCCGGCGTCGGTCAGAGGGACGAGGCGATCCGCGAGGGTCGGCGAGCGACCGAGCTTCTGCCGATCAGCAAGGACGCCGTCTACGGCCACGGATCGGTCTTGACGTTGGCGGAGATCTACACGATGGTCGGCGAGTCCGAGTTGGCGTGCGCACAACTCGAGACTCTTCTCGCCATGCCGTCGACGATCTCTGTGCCGATGCTCAAGCTCGACCCACGCTGGCTCCCTTTGCGCGGCAATCCACGGTTCCAAGCGCTCCTCAATAGGTTCGGGCGGTAGCGGCGCTCCCGACGAGGTTGACCGTTTGCTGTCCGGAACACCGGACGCCGAATTCATGAGAGCGTACATTCTGAAGCGCCCCTCTAGCTGAGAACGCCTTGTGAACTGGCAGGGGTTTTGCTAGGGAGTGGGCAGGTTCGGCCCACTGCCCAGGCGCGAGTCCAGGGGAGGGGGTTTAACAGCCGTAGCGAACCGGTCCTCGAGACCACCTAAATCACAACTGCAGTCCACGCACGAAAGGTCGGGGCGGCACGCTGCACCAACCGCCTCGCCCCTGGACCCAGCGTCCAGTCGTCCCACTGACGAGCCCCCTGCCCAGCCTTTCGTCGGGTCCCGGCCGCGGAATCCCCCGCCCGGCCCGCGACGTGCGACGAAACCCGCGCACGATGGATGCGCGAACAGGACAGGAGGACATGATGCGAAGTCTCACGCGAACTTTTCTGACCTTGCTTGCCTGCGCCCTGCTGGCGGCACCGGCGCTCGCCCAAAACCCCACCGGAACGCTTTCCGGTCATGTGACCGATGGCAAAGACGCGCTGCCGGGCGTGACGGTGATCGTGTCGTCGCCAAACCTGCAGGGCACCCGCAGCGCGGTCACCAGTGGCAACGGCGACTACATCTTCACCTTTCTGCCCCCGGGCGACTACCGAGTGCGGTTCGAGCTGCAAGGGTTCCAGACCATCGACACTGGGGTCAAGGTGAACGCCGCCCAGACCCAGAAGGTGGACGCCACGATGCCCCAGGCCAAGGTGGCCGAGGAGGTCACGGTGGTCGGGAGCTACGAGACGATCTCCTCGTCCGGCACGGCCGCGACCACCCTCGAGAGAACCCTCGTCGACGCCCTACCGGGAACGAGGGACATCCCCAGCATCGCTAACCTGACCGCTGGCGTTTCGGCTAGCGGCCCGCAGAGCGCGACCGTCATCGCGGGTGCCCCGTCGTACGACAACCTCATCATGGTGAACGGCGTGCAGCTCCAGGACAACATCCGTGGCGCCCTCAACAACATCTACATCGAGGACGCGGTCCAGGAGACCACGACCTCGGTCTCCGGCGTGTCCGCCGAGTACGGGCGGTTCACCGGCGGCGTGGTCAACACGCTCACCAAGTCGGGCGGTAACGAGTTCCACGCCACCTACCGCGACACCCTCAGGAACGACAAGTGGACGGCCACGACGCCGATCACGACCGCGCAGCGGGAGGACAAGCTCCTCAACCAGCACGAGGCCACTCTCGGCGGGTACATCTTCAAGGACAGGCTGTGGTTCTTCCTGGGAGGCCGAGATCAGGGACGAACGACCGCGAGGCAGACCTACGTCTCGAACCTCCCCTACATCAACGGGATTGATGAGCAGCGCTACGAGGGGAAGCTCACGTTCTCGTTCAACCCTAGCCACCGCGTGATCGGCTCCTACATCAAGAACGAGCACACCGACCTGGGATATGGCTTCAGACAGAGCGGCTTCGAGATCCTCGACCTTGCGAGCATCTACGACCGCAAGACGCCGATGGACATGCAGGCATTCAACTACACCGGCGTGCTCACCAACAACTTCTTCCTCGAGGCCCAGTACTCGCAGAAGAAGTTCACGTTCGTCGGCTCCGGCTCCAGCTACACCGATCTCCAACGCGGTACCCCGCTCGAGGACTGGAACAACTTCGGCGCGGTTGGCGTGTACAACTCGCCGATCTTTTGCGCGGTGTGCCCAGGAGCCGAGGAGACACGCGACAACAGAGACTACCTCGCCAAGGCGTCCTGGTTCCTCTCCACGCCAGGCCTTGGGTCACACGACATCGTGGTCGGCTTCGACCGCTTCTCCGACAAGATCATGTCCAACAACTGGCAGTCGGGGTCCGGCTACCAGATCCTGGTTGACGGTGAGGTCTTCAACCCCGACGGGTCGATCATCCTCGGGCCCAACGGAATACCCTACCCCGTGCTTTCCGGCGCCGACAGGCAGGCGCAGGTTCTCTACACGCCGATCTTCCAGCTCACCACCGGCAACGACTTCAGGACCGACTCCCTCTTCATCAACGATAAGTGGCGCCTTGACAACAGCTGGTCGTTCAACATCGGCCTCCGATACGACAGGAATCACGGCGTCAACGGCTCCGGATCGGTGGTCGCGGACGACTCCAACCTCAGCCCGCGGCTGGGGGTGACATTTGACCCCAACGGCGATGGCATCTGGCAATTCAACGCCTCATACGCGAAGTACACGTCTGCTATCGCGAACGGGGTCGGCAACAACAGCTCTTCGGCCGGCTCTCCGGCTTCGATCTACTACGCTTACGCCGGCCCGGACATCAACACCCCCGCACAGATCGCCGCAGGCGAGCCGCTGCTCGACTCCCACGATGCGATCACCAAGGTGTTCGAGTGGTTCAACTCCCTCACCCAACAGCAGAAGGCTGAGCTCCTCAACTCAGCGGCGGTCCCAGGCGTTAACGTGCAGATCCGCGGGTCGCTTGATTCGCCGAACGCCGAGGAGATCGCTCTTGGCGCCAGCACCAGGTTGGGCACCAAGGGGGTCGTCCGCCTCGACTACGTCAACCGGAGCTTCAGCAACTTCTACGCGAATCGCATCGACACCACGACCGGCCAGGTGCAGGATGTCTTCGGCAACGTCTACGACCTCCAGCTGGTTGAGAACAGGGACAAGGGGATCAAGCGCGAGTACAACGGGGTGCTCCTCTCGCTCTCCTACAAACCGTCGCAACCGTTCAGCGTCGGCGGCAACTACACCTGGTCGACCCTCAAGGGCAACGTCATCGGCGAGAGCGGCGGGTCCGGCCCGCTGCCGTTCGGCGGGATCAACTACGAGCGCTCCACCCCTTACAAGTACCCGGAGTACCAGGACCCCAAGTGGAACAACCCCGAAGGGTACCTGCCCTCCGACCAGACGCACCGACTCCGCCTGTGGGGCGTCTGGGATGTCCTCAACACCAAGCACCACCGTCTCTCCGTCAGCGCGATGCAGTTCTTCAACACCGGGCTCCCCTACGGCGCCCGCGGCGACATCGCGATTCGTTCTTACGTGACCAACCCCGGCTACGCATCGCCTCCCTCCAGGGTGAGCTACTACTTCACCAGCCGCGACGCATACAGGACCGACAACATCTACTCGACCGACCTCTCCTTTACCTATTCGTTCCTGGTGCCCGCGTTCGGCACCAACCTCGAGCTCTTCATCACGCCCCGCGTGACCAACGTGTTCGATCAGCACGGGGTGGTCAACGTCAACACTTCCGTCTACACCTCCCGCGACGCCGGCAAGGGCCTCTCTCCTTTCAACCCGTTCACAGCCCAGCCTATCGAGTGCCCGCAGGGTGCCTCCTCCGGCACCTGCACCGAGATGGGTGCCAACTGGCAGAAGGCCCCCACCTTCGGAACGCCGCTCAACGCCACCACGCCAGCCGCCTACCCATTCACGGTCAACGGCGACTACCAAATGCCGCGCACGTTCCTGCTCTCGTTCGGCGCGCGTTTCTAGCGGTCATCCGGAATCCCGAACACCAGGCGCCCCGCTCCCGAGCGGGGCGCCTGCTTTCTCCAGAATCCTGCCGCCGCGCGGAAAGGCAGCAGCGCACGCGGGACCCCCAGAGGGAGCGGGTTGTGCAGATCTTTGGATTCCTCGTACGAGAGATTGGATTTCCCGGAGAGGGGTGTCAGTTGAGACGCATCGGAACCCGGCACGAGAATTGCTCGTACACAGGTCAGGTTCGGCCCACTGCCCAGGCGCGAGTCCAGGGGAGGGGGTTTAACAGCCGTAGCGAACCGGTCCTCGAGACCACCTAAATCACAACTGCAGTCCACGCACGAAAGGTCGGGGCGGCACGCTGCACCAACCGCCTCGCCCCTGGACCCAGCGTCCAGTCGTCCCACTGACGAGCCCCCTGCCCAGCCTTTCGTCGGGTCCCGGCCGCGGAATCCCCCGCCCGGCCCGCGACGTGCGACGAAACCCGCGCACGATGGATGCGCGAACAGGACAGGAGGACATGATGCGAAGTCTCACGCGAACTTTTCTGACCTTGCTTGCCTGCGCCCTGCTGGCGGCACCGGCGCTCGCCCAAAACCCCACCGGAACGCTGGGCGGCCGGGTCACCGACGGCAAGGAGGCGCTTCCCGGAGTCGCGGTGACGCTCACCTCGCCGAGCCTGCAAGGCATACGGACGGTCTACACCGAGGTCAGCGGCGACTACATCTTCAAGTTCCTGCCGCCCGGCGAATATAAGGTCAACTTCGCGCTCGAGGGTTTCCAGACCATCGACACCACCGTACGCATCTCCGCCGCCCAGAAGCTCCCCCTCGACGCGGTGATGCCGGTTGCCCAGGTCAAGGAGGAGGTCGTCGTCATCGGCAGCCAGGAAACCGTGTCGACGACGCCGCAGGCGGCGGTGACCTATGACAGGGACCTGATCCAGGCGCTCCCCGTCGTCAACCGCACAATTGCGGCGATCGCCAACCTCGCACCCGGCGTGACCAACAACGGCCCGCGCAACGGCATCACCGTGTCGGGCTCGCAGTCGTACGAAAACCTCTTCCTGGTCAACGGGGTAGTCGTCAACGAGAATCTCCGCGGCCAGGCGCAGGACCTCTACATCGAGGACGCCGTGGAGGAGACCACGACCTCGCTGTCGGGGGTCTCTGCCGAGTACGGCCGCTTCTCGGGCGGCGTCATCAACACCCTCACGAAGTCCGGGGGCAACACCTTCCACGGCTCGGTGCGCGACAACCTCGCAAACGACTCGTGGAGGGCCAAGACCCCTCTCACGACCAGCCGCGAGGACAAGATCAACAACACCTTTGAAGCCACACTTGGCGGCTTCGTCATGCGCGACAAGCTCTGGTTCTTCACCGCCGGCCGCTCGTTCAGCTGGGACCGAGTGGATCAGACGTACAACCTCGAACCGTACACGTACTCGCAAGACGACACGCGCTACGAGGGGAAGCTCACGTTCTCGCCGGCCCCGGCCCACCGGCTGATCGGCTCCTACATGTCGAGGGCCACCAAGGAGACGAACTACTCGTTCCGTACGACCCCGGCCGAGCTATCCACCGTCGACACGGGACGCGAGCTGCCGTACTCGCTCCTCGCGCTCAACTACACCGGCGCCCTGACCGACAATCTCTTCCTGGAAGGCCAGTACTCGAAACGTGACTTCGCTTTCGTGGGCTCGGGTGGTGACGCAGCGCCCGGCGACCGCGTCAACGGCACGAACATCAGCTACTGGTTCGGGACCATCTACGATGCGGGGAGCCCCGCGTTTTGCGGCTCCTGCGGCGACGAGGACCGGAACAACGAGAACTACCTCCTGAAGGGGTCCTACTTCCTCTCGACGAACAACGTCGGCTCCCACGACATCGTCTTCGGCTACGACACGTTCAACGACATCCGCCTCAACAACAACTACCAGTCGCCGTCCAATTTCCACTTCTTCGTTTACGAGGCCGACCCCACCTACGGGCCAAACGGGCAGCTCTACCCGATGATCAACGGCTACATCGAGATGGACTACTGGCCGATCTTCCGCCTCTCGAAGGGCACCAACTTCAAGACCAACTCGGTGTTCGTGAACGACACCTGGCGTCTCTCGAACGCCGTTACGCTCAACCTCGGCCTGCGCTACGACAAGAACGACGGCAAGAACTCCGTCGGTGAGACGGTCGCCAGCGACTCGGCCGTCTCACCCCGCTTCGGCGCCAGCTGGGAGATCAACGACAGTTGGCTGCTGCAGGCTAGCTACGGCCGCTATGTGAACGCCGTTGCCAACAACGTCGCCGACCGCTCCGGCGGCGGCGTGCCCTCGTGGTTCGGCTACCAGTACACGGGCCCGCCGATCAACGCCGAGTGCGACGCCGACGGTGCGAACTGCACGTTCGTTCCCCAGTACACCACGTTCGAGACGATCGCGAAGATGTTCGAGTGGTTCGATTCGGAGGGCGGCCTCGCCAACACCAGCCTGTGGTACGACTCCCCGCAGATACGTGGCGTAAACGAGATCGTGAAGGACCTCAAGTCTCCGTACGCCGACGAGTACACCGTGGGCGTGACCAAGAGGCTTGGCGCCAGGGGCATGGTCCGCGCCGACTACGTCCACCGCACGTTCGGCGACTTCTACGCCACGAGGCGAGATCTGACCACGGGCACCGTCGAGGCGACCGTCGACCTCGCCCCCGGCGTGCAGATCACCCAGGAGTTCGACCGGGGCTACGTGGTCAACGACAACAATCTCCTGTCCCGCAAGTACGACGGGCTCCACATGCAGTTCAGCTACCGGTGGAACGACACGTTCAACCTGGGGGGCAACTACACGCTGAGCCGCACCCGCGGCAACTGGGACGGTGAGACCTCGGGCTCGGGCCCAATCACCAGCCAGGTGCTCACCTACCCGGAATATCTCGACGTGAAGTGGTTCGCACCCGAGGGTGACCTCCTCACAGACCAGCGCCACAAGGTTCGCCTGTGGGGGGTTTGGACGGTCCTCTCCACCAAGCACCACAGCCTGACCGCGAGCGTGATGGAGAGCGTCAACACCGGAACCCCGTACGGCGCACTCATTACCAACGCGAGGGTCGCCGCGTACGTGCAAAACCCCGGCTACCTCACACCACCGACAACGAACACCTACTACTTCACCGCCCGCGACGCCTACCGCACCGACACCATCACTTCGACCAACATCTCGCTCAACTACTCGTTCAAGATGCAGATGGGCACCACCGCACTCGAGGTGTTCCTCCTGCCCGAGATGATCAACGTGTTCAACCAGCGCGGCGTGTGGAACCCCGACACGACCGTTCGCCGCCTGTCCACCTTCGACCCGTTCACCTCCACCCCACGCGAGTGCCCGCAGGGCCAGACCGGCTGCACCGGCTACAACTGGCAGAAGGGATCCAACTTCGGCAAGCCTGTCGCCAAGGAGGACTACCAGCAGCCGCGCACGTTCCGGTTGTCCGTCGGCGTTCGCTTCTAACCCAGATCAGCACTCCAGGAACTCGCGGCGCCCCGCTTTCGAGCGGGGCGCCGCTCTGTTTCTCGTACCACAACACCCAGTAGGGCGTTCCCGGGAGGTGCTCGCGACGCCCGGTGTTCAGATTTGTGGATGTTCCATACGCGAGATTGGACCTCATTATCTGTGCGTTTGCTGACGCCAGCCCCGAACCTGGCACCGGAATTGCTCATCATGCGGCGTGGGATCGGCCCACTGCCCAGGTTCGAATCCTCGGAAAGGGGTGCACTACCGCACGCGTTTGGGCGTAGTACAAGGGTTAACCTGAAACACTCCCTGCGCACAAGAGAAGTCGAGAGCGCAGCGCCCCCCGCAGCCGAATGGCGCTAGTGGCCACGGGCTCACAACGCCAACCCGGTGTACCAGAAGTTGCCGCCGCGAAGCGGCACGGAAAGGGGAGTATATGGTCAAGAATTTCTCGAAAATACTGCTGACTGTTACCAGTTGCATCTTGCTCGCGATGCCGGCCCTCGCACAAAACCCCACAGCGACGCTCGCCGGACACGTTACGGACGGTTCCTTGGCGTTGCCGGGTGTCACGGTCACCGCGTCATCGCCCAACCTCCAGGGGACCCGGACCGCCACAACCTCGGTTGAAGGCGACTACATCTTCAAGTTCCTGCCCCCGGGCGAGTACAGACTCAGGTTCGAGCTGCAGGGTTTCCAGACGCTCGAGACCACTGTGAAGCTCTCCGCCGCGCAGACCCAGGAGCTCAACGCCACCATGCCCCAGGCAGGGGTCGCGGAGGAGGTGACGGTGGCAGGGTCGCAGGAGACGATCTCCATCGGCACGACTGCCTCCACGACGTACACCAACGATTTCGTCAACAAGCTCCCCATCCCCCGTGACCTCGAAAACTCGGTGCTCCTGTCGCCCGGGGTCAACGCCAACGGTCCGGGCGGTGCCATCACGATCTCTGGGGCACAGTCGTACGAGAGCCTGTACCTCGTCAACGGCGTCGTCGTCAATGAGAACCTCCGCGGGCAACCGCTCGACCTCTACGTCGAGGACGCGGTGCAGGAAACCACGACCTCGACCTCGGGGATCTCGGCAGAGTACGGCCGCTTCGCGGGTGGCGTCGTGAACACCCTCACCAAGTCCGGCGGCAACGACTTCCACGGCTCGGCGCGTGTCAACTTCGACAACGACACGTGGACCTCCAAGTCCCCGCTCACCGTGAGCCGAGAGGACAAGGTCAACGAAACGTACGAGGCAACACTGGGCGGCTACATCTTCAAGGACAGGCTGTGGTTCTTCGTCGCCGCCCGCGACCGCAGCACCGAGAACGCGAGCCAGACGTTCTTCACCAACATCCCGTACACCGCGACCGAAAAGCTTACCCGCTACGAAGGCAAGTTCACGCTCTCGCCGACCCCCAATCACCGATTCGTGGCGTCGTACATGACGCGCGAGTCCCAGGACGGAAACTACGGCTTCACTCCGTTCATGGACCTCGAAAGCATCTACGACCGCAAGGAGCCGGAGGACCTCGGCGCCTTCAACTACACCGGCGTGCTTACCCCCAACCTCTTCGTCGAAGGGCAGTTCTCGCAGCGCCACTTCAAGTTCCAGGACTCCGGCAGCCGCTACACCGATCTTGACCGCGGCACCGTGCTCCTGGACGGAAACCTCGGTGCCTACTATCACTCGCCGGTGTTCTGCGCGGTGTGCGCGGGTTCCGACGAGAAGCGCGACAACCAGGACATCCTCGCCAAGGGATCTTGGTTCCTCTCGACTGCGGGGATGGGTTCGCATGACATCGTGTTCGGCGTGGACCGCTTTGAGGACAAGATCGACGTCAACAACTACATCTCCGGCAGCGGCTACTGGCTCCAGGACGACAACATCATTCTCCGCGACGGGACGATCTACCCGCAGTTCTTCGGTGGCTCGTTCGGGTCGTTCGTCATCAGCTGGCCGATCTACTCATTCTCCGAAGGTAACAACTTTCGCACCGACTCGGTGTTCGTCAACGACAAGTGGCGCCTGAACAACAACTGGTCGTTCAACCTCGGCGTGCGCTACGACAAGAACCACGGCGAGGACGCGGACGGAAACATCGTCTCCGATGACCACAAGGTAAGCCCGCGCATGGGTGTCACCTTCGATCCGTTCGGCGACAGCTCGTGGCAGTTCGATGCCGGCTACGCCAAGTACGTGACCGCGCTCGCCAACAGCAACAACATCGCCACCGCAGGCGCCCAGGCCGGCACGCCCTCGATCCTCGTCTATCTGTACAACGGCCCCGACATCAACCCCGATCCCAACGCCCCCACCTTGCTCACTCAGAGCCAAGCGATCGCACAGGCATTTGCCTGGTTCAACTCGCTCACGCAGGCGGAACAGAACGCGCTGTTGGTCCAGGCCACTATTCCGGGCTTCGGAATCAAGATCCCGCGCTCGCTCGCCTCGCCGAGCGCCGACGAGTGGACGCTGGGCTTCACCAAGCTCCTCGGAACCGCGGGCCAGGTGCGCGTGGACTACATCAACCGCCAGTTCCACGACTTCTACGTCAGCCGCATCGACGAGACCACCGGCCAGGTGGTCGACCCCAACGGCATCCCCGCCGACCTCACGTACATCGAGAACAACGACGATGTCTTTCGCAAATCGTACGACGCGGTCCAGTTACAGGGTTCCTACCGTGTTGGCGCGAACCTGACCTTTGGCGGGAACTACACCTGGTCGCACCTGCGCGGCAACTTCGTTGGCGAGAACCTCGGCTCCGGCCCGATCCCGCCCACCGACCTGCAGTACCCCGAGTACCACCAGCAGTCGTGGTACAACCCTGACGGCGACCTGCCGACCGACCAGCGCCACCGTGCCCGCGTGTTTGCGGTGTGGGACATCCTGGGCACCAGGCACAACCGGCTTTCGGCCAGCCTGCTGCAGGCTTTCGACTCCGGTCTCCCCTATGGCGCCGCTTCGACGGCCGGCATCATCATTCGCCCGTACGTGACCAACGCACCCGAATACGTCGCCCCGCCGGGCGCCGTCAACTACTGGTTCACCGCGCGTGACAAGTACCGCACCGACAACATCTACAGCACCGACATCGCGCTCAACTACGCGTTCAAGATTCCGGCGTTCGGCGAGAGCGTCGAGCTCTTCATCTCGCCCCGTGTGACCAACGTGTTCAACCGGCAGGGCATCATTAACGTCAACACCACCGTCTACACCGCGGCCAACCCCGGCCGGGGCCTCTCACCTTTCGACCCGTTCAACACGGCAAACCCGGTCGAGTGCCCGCAGGGTGCGTCCGCGTCGCAGTGCTCGACGATGGGCGCCAACTGGCAGAAGGGCCCCGATTTCGGAAAGCCGCTGACCGCCACCACAGGGGCAACCTACCCGTTCCCGAACGGGGACTACCAGGTGCCGCGCACGTTCGTGATTTCTGCCGGCGTGCGCTTCTAGTCTGATTCGCCGCAGTGAAAGGCAAGGGCCCCGGCCTCGCGGTCGGGGCCCTTCCCTCTTCCTTGTCCGTGCAGATGGCAGTGGGCCTGTTGACCCTAGGGCGCTGCCGGCCGGCCAACCGTGAGCGAACGCAGACGCGGGTGGTCCCGCAGCGGCGCCCACCTGGGATCGAGCCACACGAGGGGGGCCGCGTTCGGGTGGGTCGGCGTCGTGAGAAGGCGCTCCACCAGCCGGGCGGCGGCCTCACGGTCTCCGGTCATGAGGTGGATCCTGGCGAGCGTGGCAACCGCGAACCCGGCCCGGATCGAGTCCTTCGACTGGGGACAGATCGCCAGCGCCCGCTCGGCCTCGCGGAGGGCATCGCCCCGCCGGCCGAGGCCCGCGTACGCGAGCCCGAGCGCACTCGGAACCCTCGGGTCCTCGGGCCGCCTGCGCGCTTCCGCTTCCAGGACGGCACGGGCACCGTCGTAGGCGTTGTACGCCTTCTGGTGCTCACCCATGAGCTCGTAGACATCGGCCTCCATCAGCGACCTCGGGTAGAAGTTGAACTGGAGCGCGCACGTCTCTCCAGGGAGAAACTCCAGCTTTTTCAGCGCCTGCGCGTACTCGCCCTCGCACATCTCCTGAACCCACCACGCGAACGCAACAGACGAACGCTGCAAGGTCGGCATCTTTGCGAGTTCTTCGTGAGCCTCGGACAGCGACCCCGTCCACAACAACCGGTTGAGCGAACGCCACTCGAACGCGGTGTGCTGGTCCGGGGTGAGCTCGGCCGACTGCGACAGGTACCGGTCCGCCTCCTTGTAGCGCCCGAGGAACATGTCAGTGATGCCGATCTCGTTGTCCAGCGAAGAGTCCCTGGGCGAAAGCTCAAGGGCGCGAACGAGGGCATTGCGGGCCTCAGCGAACCGCCCGAGCCGACGCAGGACGTAGGCACGCCACGCCAGGGTCACCGACGTCGGCCCGGACGTCCGTTCGGCGTTGTCCACCTCCGCGAGCGCCTTCGCGGCATTCATCTCGAGGAAGTAGCTGTAGGTCGCGATGGCGAGGTGCGTTTCGGGGTCGTCGGGGTCCAGCGCGACCGCGCGGTCGAGGGCGTGTCTTGCCGCCGACCGCCGCTCGTCAGTGCGGTCGAAGCCGTAGTGGTAACTCCTGCCGTCGGCGGTGGCAAGCGCTCTCCACGCCGCGGCGAAACCGGGGTCCAGTTCGACCGCGCGCTCGAACATCGTCGAGGCCATGCGCTGGGCTTCCTCACCCTCGGACAAAGTCGCATAGCGAAGGCCACGGAGGTACATCTCGTAGGCCTCCGGGCTTGACGTCGGAGGGCGCCCGGCGGAGTCGCGTTCCCCGTGGCGGAGCCTGAGATCGAGTTGTTGGGCCACCTTTTCCGCAATGTCGGTCTGCACCGCAAAGACATCATTGACGACACGGTCATAGACATCCGCCCACAGATGGGTGTCGTCGGCAACGCGGATGAGCCGCGGGATGATGCGGACGCGGGCCGCGCCGGCACCGCTCCTGTCCCAGCGGATGGTTCCTGCCAGCAGGAAGTCCACCCCGAGTTCCTGCGCGATCTGCCTGGTCGACTTGGTGGTCCTCGCATACTGCGCTGCGCTGGTGCCCGCGATGACTGAGAGCCCGCTCACCCTCGCGAGCCGCCCGCTAATCTCGTCGGTCATGCCAGCGGCCAAGTGTTCGTCCTCCGGGGGCCCAAGGTTCTCGAAGGGAAGGACCACCAGCTTCTTCGGCGCCGCCCCCACCGGTTTCCCGGGCGCCACCCCACGGAAGCGCAGCACCGACGCGACCGCCGCGACAAGCACGAGACCGCCTAGGACCGCGAGCCGGATTCGCCACACCCGCCACCCCGCTCGCGGCGGCTCGGTGACCGGTGCAGGCGTGGAAGCCTGGCTTGCCCGCACCACCGGTGCGACCAGCCGGTACCCGCGTTTGGGAATTGTCTCGATGTACCTGGGCTGCTGCGCCTCGTCGCCCAGCACCTCGCGCAGCTCGAACACGGCCCGGGAGAGCGCCGAGTCGGCAAGGAACTCCTTCGCCCACACCGCCTCGACCAGCTCTTCCTTGGAAACCACCTCGCTGCCGTGCTCGGCCAGGTGCACCAGCACATCCATCACCTTGGGGCGCACGTGAACGACGCTGTCCTCGCGCGAGAGCTGGTTCAGGCTGGGACGGACCAGCCAATCGCCCAGACGGAATTCTCCGTTCCGGGAGGCCTCTCCCGCACCGTTGAACACGTCTCAAGATACGTTTCGGAATGGCAAAGGTTCGCGCGGTTCCCGCGCGGAGCGCCAACGAGACCTTCCCTGTGGTATTTTTCACATCCTCGGAGGGACGATGCGCGAAGCCGTCCATAAACTGTGGCCCGAGTTGGAGTGGATCGCCGACACCGAACTCCGCACCAAGGTCGCCGACACCTGGGTGAAGGCGCTCGAGCGCTCGCCCCTCCGGCCCGAGGACCTGCAGCACATTCCGTTTACGTTGTTGGTTCCCGACTGCCCGGTCACCTTCATCCAGCACAAGCGCTGTGTCGTACACATCGCGCGCTCCGCGGCCCAGGCCATGACGGAGTTCATGGGCCACGCACTGCCGGTGGACATGGACACGGTGATCGCCGGTGCGATCCTCGCCGATGTGGGCAAGCTCCTCGAGTACGAGAAGGCGGGCGGGAAGGCCGTGCAGTCGGAGCGCGGGAAGCTCCTGCGCCACCCGTTCACGGGCGTGGCGCTTGCCATGGAGGCCGGCGTTCCCGACAGGGTCTGCCACATCATCGCGGCCCACGCCGACGAGGGGAACCTCGTGAAACGCTCCACGGAGGCGTACATCGTTCATCACGCCGACTTCATGAGCTTCCTGCCGCTCAAAAACCTCGCCACGTGACTGGAGGCCCACCCATGCCCGAAACGACGGAGAAGATTACTGCCCCCATGGCCCGCTGGGCCGCCACTCTCGCGTACTCGGACCTCTCGCCTGCCGCGGTGGGCGAGGCCAAGAGGTTCCTGCTCGACTCGCTGGGCTGTGCCCTCGGGGGCTACCTGCAGCGCGACGTCAAGATCGCGCTGGCGGTCCTGGACGAGACGGCGGGACGGGGCCCGGCCACAGTGATCGGCACGGGCAAGAGGCTCGACCCGGTTTCCGCCTCCCTCGCCAACGCCCTCATGGTGCGCGTGATGGACTACAACGACATTTACTGGAAGCAGGATCCCTCCCACCCCTCCGACATCATCCCCGCGGCGATCGCGTGCTGCGAGCGGGCCGGCGGCGACGGCCGCGAGCTGATCGTGGGCATCGCGCTCGGCCACGAGTTCGAGCAGCGCCTCTGCGAGGCCGCCTTCCCCGGCATCCGCGAGCGCGGCTGGCACCATGCGACCCTCACCGCGTTCGTCTCGCCGATCGTCGCGGGGCGCGCCCTGCACCTCCCCTGGGAACAGATCCAGCACGCCATCGGCATCTCCGCCAGCCACCACGCAACGCTCGGCGCAGTCACCGCCGGCAAGCTCACGATGATGAAGAACACCGTGGACCCGATGGCGACACAGTCTGGCGTGCTGGCGGCGCTCCTGGCCGAGCGCGGCTACACCGGCCCCGAGCACGTCATCGACGGTAAGGAAGGGCTGGTCCGCTGCCTTGGCCCCGACTGGAAGCTCGACGTTCTCACCGAGGGCCTCGGCGCGTCGTGGAGAATCACCCAGTGCGGCATGAAGGCTTTCCCGACGGAGGCCCTTACCCACGCGCCAATCTCCGCGGTGTTGGACCTGGTCAACGAGCACAACCTGGCTCCCCACCAGATCACCAAGGTCCACATCCGTTCCCTCGCGCGTGCCGCCGACATCCTCGCAGACCCCTCCAAGTACGACCCCCGCAGCAAGGAAACCGCCGACCACTCGCTCCCCTACGTGATCGCCGCCGCCATCGTGGACCGCCAGGTGACCCCTCAGCAGTTCACCGAGGCGAAGATCAACGACCCGGCCATTCGCGCCCAACTCCGCAAGGTCGAGGTGGTGGCCGACGCCGAGATCGAGAAAGTGTTCCCTGTGCTCCAGCGCGTGGTCGTAACGATCCACACCGCAGGCGGGCAGCAGTTCACGCGACAGCTCGACTACCCCAAGGGCGATCCCCGAAACCCTCTGTCCGACAAGGAGATCGAGGAGAAGTTCGACGCCCTGGCCGGGCCGGTTCTCTCGGCCGGCGCGCGGCGGAAGGTCAAGGGCGCGGTGTGGAACCTCGAGAGCCTCGCCTCGGTCAGCGAGCTGATGAGGATGTTGAAGGCAAGGAAGGACGGGTAGGGGCGGCCCTTGCGGCCGCCCAGCCACGGGCGGGGACAAGCCCCGCCCCTACTTCGGGATATGCTGGAGGTAGGTATGGGTCAAACGATCGTCGAGAAGACCGCGCAGGCGCACAAGGCGGAGGGGCCGGACCGACCTCTGCGGCCGGGGGACTTCCTTTCGATCCGGCCGCGGCACGTGATGACCCACGACAACACATCGGCCGTGATCTCCAAGTTCAAGGCGATCGGGGCCGCCACCCTCGCCGACCCGCGCCAGCCGGTTTTCGCCCTCGACCACGACATCCAGAACACATCCGACGAGAACCTTAGCAAGTACCGGAAGATCGAGGCGTTCGCCAAGGAGCGCGGGGTGGACTTCTTCCCCGCGGGTGCCGGGATCGGCCACCAGATTATGGTGGAGCAGGGGTACGTGACGCCTGGGTCGTTCGTGGTCGCGTCCGACTCCCACTCGAACATGTACGGGGCCCTCGGCGCGGTGGGCACCCCGGTCGTGCGCACCGACGCGGCGGCGATCTGGGCTACGGGTGAGTTCTGGTGGCAGATCCCGCGCACGGTGCAGGTCGTCCTGACCGGCACCCTGAAGCCGGGGGTCAGCGGCAAGGATGTGATCATCGCGCTTTGCGGCATCTACAACAAGGAGGAGGTTCTCAACGCCGCGATCGAGTTCGGAGGTCCAGGGGTGGTGGGGTTGTCAATGGACGCGCGCCTGGCGATCGCCAACATGTCCACCGAATGGGGGGCGCTCGTCGGGTGGTTCCCTGTCGATGAGGTCACCCTCGCGTACCTCAACGGCCGCCGCCAGCACCTGGCCTCGCGCGGCATCGACCGGATTTCACCGCAGGACCTGAAGCGCTGGGCCTCCACGCCGCCGTCGCCCGACCCTGATGCCGCCTACGCCGCGCGCATCGAGCTCGACCTCGGCGACGTGACGCCCGGAGTCTCGGGACCCGACACGGTGTTCGTGACGGAGACCATCGCCGCGATCGCGGGAAGGAAAGTCCGGATCCACAAGGCGTACCTGCTGTCGTGCGTAAACTCCCGTCTCGAGGACCTCACCGAGGCCGCCCGTGTCCTGAAGGGCACGAAGGTCGCGCCGTCCGTGAAGCTCTACCTCGCAGCCGCCAGCGCAGAGATTCAGGCGGAGGCGGAAAGGTGCGGCGTATGGCAGGTGCTGCTCGAGGCCGGCGCCATCGCCCTGCCTCCCGGGTGCGGAGCGTGCATCGGCCTCGGCCAGGGGGTCCTGGAGCCTGGCGAGGTAGGGATCTCGGCGACCAACCGCAACTTCAAGGGCCGCATGGGCTCACGCGACGCCGCCTGCTACCTGGCGAGCCCCGCGGTCGTGGCGGCGTCCGCCGCCGCAGGGTTCATCACCGCGCCGCAGAGCTGGAAGGCCGGCGCCCCGTCCAGGCGCTGGACCCAGCCGGCGCCTCCCGCCCCCGCGAGCGAGAAGGTGGCGATCCTCGAGGGCTTCCCCGAGAAGCTCGCGGGCCGCCTAATCTTCCTCCCTCAGGACAACCTCAACACCGACGGGATCTACGGCAAGGACTACACCTACAAGGAGCTCCCGCGGGAGGAGATGGCGCGCGTCGTGATGGAGAACTACGACCCCTCCTTTGCCGCGCATACCAGGCAAGGCGACATCGTGGTGGGCGGCTTTAACTTCGGCACCGGCTCCTCGCGCGAGCAGGCGGTGACCGCCCTGCAGGCGAAGGGGATCCCGCTCGTCATCGCCGGGTCGTTCTCGCAGACGTACCTGCGAAACGCTTTCAACAACGGCTTCCTGTGCATCGAGACACCGGCCTTCGTCGAACACCTGAGAAAGGTCTTGGCAACCGAAATTGCCGAGAAGCAGCGCACCGTCGTTCCGGGTGACGAGGTGGCGATCGACTTCACGACCTCGACGCTCACCTATCGCCGACAGACGTTTGCGTTTCCCGCGCTCGGCTCGGTGCCGCAGTCACTTGTGGTCGCCGGGGGAACCGAGAACCTCGTCCGGCGGCGTCTCGGCCTCGGGTAGTTCGAACCCCACGTCGGCCGCAGGCCCTCGCCCCGCCCGAACGGCACGGGCCCCGGCTCGAACCGCCGGGGCCCTACTCGTCGTCCAGTAACCCGCTACTTCTTTGGGATTTCAGGCGCGGAGCGGTCGAGCCGGAACGAGATCGTGACGGTCATCACGACCGGCACGGCCTTCCCATTTGCAAGGTGCGCCGGCTCGTAGCGCCACTGCCGCACGGCTTCGCCCGCGGCTTCGGTCAGGCCCATTGGCTCCGACCGGACGGGTCTGATCTCCTGCACCGCCCCATCAGTTCCGATGGTGCACTCCAGCACGACCACACCGTCGATTCCGGCCTTGCGGGCCTGCTCGGGAAAGACCGGCGTCACCTTCGAGATGAGCTTGGGTGTGGTGATATCTCCCTTTGCGGCCTCCGATTTCCCCGCCGGGGGACCGACCGGCTTCAGCGGCTCGAGCGTGAGGAAGACGTAGGGCGCCGCCTCGCCGTCCCGGCTCCCCACGATCCCCCGGCTCCCGCGCCCGATCACGACCGCGGTCTCAGACGGGGCCTCGCCGTGCTTGGCGATGCTCACCGTGTAGGTCGCCTTCATCTCGTCGAACGCGAGCAGCGTCACGCGCACCGCGAGGTCGCCGGTCACCGCGGGCACTTCGACCTCCTCCTGCGACGCCATCGCCCTCGCCACCGAGGCCGCGAGCGACACCTCGCCAAGGCGGTAGCCGTCCTTGAGCTTGGCCATCAGGTCGAGCACGTCCTGCGCCTCGGCCTCCGGACTCCTACCCAGCATCACGAGGGGGCCAGGCACCATCAGGACGCTCCCGGGGGAGACCCCCACGGCGGGCGCACCCACGAGCACCCTGAACACCGTGAGGACACCCTCCTTCTCCCCACCGATCGCGGCGAATGGGCAGGTGAGCATTAAGACCACAGTCGCAGTCAGCAGCCCAAGTCTCATCTTGGTGGTCATGACATGCCTCCCTTCGTCGAGCCATCCGGGCCCAGCACGAAGTACACCGTGGTACGGGTGTCCATCACCCACACCACCACGTTGGGATCAATCGGTGGAGGGGATTCTCCGTGCACCGATGCCTTGCCCTCGCGGCTCGCTCGCGGTGCCCCCAACCACGTCGCCACTGCCAGAACGACCACCAGCGCGGCACTCGCCGCCAGCCGAAGCCATGGAATCGGCTCGCACACCAGAGGCAGCCGTGCGGTAACTTGGGTCCGCGCGACGGACGCCGAGGTTCGCGCAGGCCGTGCGCCCCAGGCGCGCAGCTCAGCCTCGAACCTTGAGAGCTCGTCGTTGACATCCGGGTCTTTCATGACTTCCCCCCTTGGAGCAGGCGGGCGGCGCTCTCCCGCGCCCGCCGCCGGTGCGCCCGCACCGAGGCCGGTGTGATCGCGAGGAGGGGGGCGATCTCCGCATCGGTCATCCCCTCGACCACGGTGAGGTGCAGCACCGCACGCTGCCGCGGTGCCAGACGCGAGAGCAGTTTCCAGGCGTTCACGGACGCCGCCGGGTCGCAGCTGACGGGTGCTTCCGGCACCGCCTCCAGCGAAACCCGCCCGCGCTGCCGCCGGTGCGCCCGCAGGCGGCGCCGAAAAACGATGCGGCTCAGCCAGGCGTCAAACCGATCGGGGTCCGCGAGGGTGCCGAGCCGAGCCCAGGCGGCCACCAGACCATCCTGAACCGCGTCCTCGGCCTCGAGCTCCCCCACCACCGAACGCGCGAGACGCACGAGGCGCTGCCAGCTGCGCTCAACCAGGAGGCCAAACGCTTCGCGGTCCCCCGCGCGCGCCGCCCGCACCAGACCGCCGGTTCCCTCGTCCACGCCCACAAGAGGCACCGATCCCCTCGTTTCGTGTACACGCGACGTCCAAGACCGCTCCGAGACGAGGTCAGCGCAGCAGTTCGGGGTGGACAACCCCTTCGGCCACCCACTCGGCGGGACCCGAGAGGCGTGAGGGGCACGCCGGGGGCGAACCCTCGGGCTCCACCACGAGGACCCTCCCGGAGGCCGTCCGCACGCCGGCCGGCGCCCGGACCCACCCCTCGGCGAGCGCTACGAGCGCGGCCGCAACGTCACCGGACCCGCATGAGAGCGTCTCCCCCTCCACACCGCGCTCCCACGAGCGCACCGCGAGCGTGTTGTCCTCCACCTGGACGAAGTTGACGTTGGCGCCGCCCTCGCCGAGCTCCGGGTGGCTCCGCAGCGTGGGCCCAAGGGGCTCCAGGGCCCGCTGCCAGTAGTCGGGCCACGCCACCCGCAGCACCAATTGGGGCACGCCGACGACCAGGTACCTGGCGGTGACCACCGAGTCCGCCGCCTCGAGGCGCCGCCACTCCTCGACGGCGGTTGGCGCCGGCAGACGTAGCGTCACACGCTCGCCCTCCACGCTCGCCGGCACAGGCGCGTAGCCGGTTGCGAGCACCATCTCCTGCCACCCCCAGCGCTCGGCGGCGAAGCGAGCGGCACACCGGGTGGCGTTGGCGCAGAACGCCGCCTCGGAGCCGTCGCCGTTCCAGTACACCACCCTGGCCTGCCTGAGACCTTCCGGCTTCAGCAGCAGCACACCGTCGGCGCCGAGGCCGAGCCGGCGGTCGCACAGCCGCGAGACGAGGGGCGGCAGGGCAGCCTCGAGGGACGCGTCGGAGCGTCCGTCGAACAGCAGGAAGTCGTTGCCGGCGCCGTGCAGCTTGGCGAAGTTCACGCGCCCGTCCTCACCGTGCAGTACACCGCGTCCGACTGGTTGCCCGCAGCGTCCACCGCCTTCACCGCGTATTCGACCTCGCCCGACGGCGGGGCGGTATCGGTGAACTCGATGCCTTGAAACGCTTCTTCCAGATGCTCCCAACCACCCTCACCCTGACGGCGGAAGACCTTGTACGTGACCCTGGGCTCAGGTGAGGCCTCCCAGCGAAGGGGCACCTGGCCCGGCTCGGGCAGGCAGATGAACGAGGTCACGGGCGCAGGTGGGTAGACGTCCGGGTACGGTACCTCCGACGCCTGGCTCGGTAGGCTCGCCGCAAACTTGAGGTAGGAGCGCACCCGGTAGGTCCAGGTCTGGCCCTGCTGGGCGGTGGTATCGAGGAACGACGACTTCTCGATCCCAAGAGGCGAGACCAACTCCCACGCCGCGGCCGGCGAGGCACGCCGCTCCACGGCGTAGCCGAACCCAGGGACCTCGTCCCAGGAAAGGGTAATGCCGTCCGCCGCGGGCTTGGCGTGCAAGCCGGTTGGGGTGGGCGGCACCGGCCGTGTCTGCCAGCTCACTATATTGGAGAGCGCCGAAGGTGTGCCGACCTTTCGCAGCGAGCGGACCACGAACCAGAGCGCGGGGAGCGAGGTGCCAGTCGGGATCTCCGGCAGGCTCTCGCGGTAGGTGAGGGAGCTTCCACGGGTGGCGGCCTGCAGCGAGGGTCCCTCCAGGCGTGCCGCCAGCTTGCCACGCGCCAGCATGAGCTGGCGCCGCAGCTCCTCCCCCTGCGGTCCGGAACCCACCTGCTCCTGGCCTGGCGGCACCTCCAGGCGCCACACCTCCACGCGGCCCAGGTCCGTCAATGTCTGGCCGCCTCGGGTCAGCTGGGGGTACGACCAGGTGAGCACGACCTCGGTTCCGTCCTGGTAGGCCGTAAGATCGGTTGTGGTCTCGGGAACCTCGATGATCGGCGGCAGCGGGGGCAGCTTGCGCCCGCACCCGGCGAGGGTCGCAACGCCGACGGCAAACAGCAGGGGCCACCGCGGTCGCATCGTCGTTCACTCTAGCAAAGACGGAACCACGAATGAGGCGTAAGGGTCGGTGGCTGGGACACGAAACTCGACGGCGGAAACGCGTCCCTCGCGCCTCATGCCTACAGGACGTAGCGGGCAAGATCCTCGTGCCCAAGGAGCGGGGCGAGCGCCTCGCGCACCTTCCCGGCGTCGACCACCACGTGGCTTCCGCTGCGCTCGGGCGCGGTGAATGAGATCTCTTCCAGCACCCGCTCGAGTACGGTGGTGAGCCGGCGCGCGCCGATGTTCTCGCCGCTGCGGTTCAGGTCGGCGGCGATCCGGGCGAGCTCGCTCACCCCATCCGTCGTGACCTCCAGCTCGACGCCCTCGGCGGCGAGCAGGGCCTGGTGCTGCTTGACGAGCGCGTGCTTGGGCTCGGTCAGGATCCGGGCCAGATCGGCCTCCGAGAGTGCTTCAAGCTGCACGCGCACCGGGAAGCGTCCCTGCATCTCGGGGATGAGGTCGGAGGGCTTTGCGACGTGAAAGGCGCCGGCGGCGATGAACAGGACGTGGTCGGTGGTGACCGGGCCGTATCGCGTGTTGACGGTGGTCCCCTCAACCAGGGGAAGGAGGTCGCGCTGCACCCCCTCCCGGGAGACGTCGGGGCCGGCGCCGGTGGTGCCAGCCCGGGAGGCTATCTTGTCGACCTCGTCCAGGAATACGATGCCGCTCTCCTGGGCGCGCTCCACCGCTTCCCGTTCCACGGCCTCCCGGTCCACGAGTCGTTCCACCTCCTCGGCCTCCAGGAGCTTGCGCGCCTCTCTCACCGTCGCCTTGCGGCGCTCCCGCCGGGTGAACATCCCCCCGAGGGCGTCCTTCAGGTTCATCTCGAGGCTTTCCATGCCCTGCCCACCGAACAGGTTCAGCACCGGCATGCGGGTCTGAGCCACCTCAAGCTCGACTTCGCGCTCCTCCAGCGAGCCCTCGCGCAGCAGCCGGCGCAGGGCACGTCGGGACTCCTCCCGGTCGCCGGCCTGGTCGGCGGGAAGCAGCAGGTCAACC
>Ga0256868_10000016_pt1 | contig 99726 bp, 90 predicted proteins | sample RVTome_13_FD_187341 | JGI IMG/M metagenome (GOLD analysis project Ga0256868, IMG submission 187341) | Soil microbial communities from uranium-contaminated site in the Upper Colorado River Basin, Wyoming, United States - RVT92D227 HiSeq ...
AGGTTCGCTCACTGACCCTCCAGCTGGCGGCCGAGTCAGCCGCGCGCACCTCCGGGGCCCTGCTGGCCCACTGCGCCGGCCTCGACGTCAACGGCAACGGTGTGTTGATCTGGGGCGGGCCGGGCTCGGGGCGCACGGGGCTGCTGGCAGCCATCATGCGGGAGGAAGGCGTACGCCTAGTGAGCAACGACACGGTCCTAGTGCGCCTGGCTTCCTCCGAGCCGGTGGCCGACCTCGTCGAGCGCAAGCTGTACCTCAAAGCCAAATGGGTGGGCAAGTTCCCCGAGATCGAGAAACTCCTCGAGCGCTCCAAGCTCGAGAACATGGTGGTTTCCCGCGATGGCTGCACCGTGGACCACCCCAACGACGAGTGCCCGCTCGACCGCGGCGCCGCCGCGTGCCTCGAGGCCTCCAAGAACGGCCGCATCATGCTCGACCCCTACTGGCTCGGCGGCGCATCCCGGCACGCTCGCCGTACCGCGCCGCGGCTCTGCGTGTTGCTCGCCAAGGACCCGGTCCTGCCGCTGGTGCAGGAAATGCAGTCGAAGGACGCCGCCCGCGTGCTTGCCTCCGGCCAGCTCCCCGGCGCCACCGGCAAGACGTCTGCCTTCATGAACCCACACCTGGCCGGCCTGGACAGCTCGAGGTCAGACCTGCTGCGCGCCCAGCACGAGCGCCTCTTCGGCGCCACCAAGGTGGTCATGCTGAACATGGCCATCGGGTCGGTCGAGGCCGCAGGCAAGCGGCTGGTTGAGCTCGCGAGGTAGCCCCGGCGACGCTGCCGCGGCGGGCACGCGGGTTGAATGGGCTTCTCGTGAGGCCGGGCGGTCAGCGCAGGCGCTTGGCCTGCTCCAACTCGAGCAAGCGCTGGTGCTCCACCTCGGCCAAGCGAAGACTCTCGAACAGCTCGGCGACCGTCGGCTCGAGTGCCTGCTGCAACGCCGTCGCGTAGTACTCCTGTGCCCTCTTCTCGGAGTCGAGCGCGAGCGTGAAAGCGTCCGCGAGCGGCATGGATGGCTCGGCCTTGGCGCGGTAGGGGGCCTCGATGCCCCACACCGCCCGGTTCGCGAGGTTAGGCCTGGCGTTGGGGTACAGGGCTTGGCGGCGCTCGCCGAGTTGGTCACGGTGGCGCTTCTCGCGGCCAGCCATCTTGTGAAAGAACTCGGCCAACTCGCTGTTGCGGCCGGTCTCCACCAGCGTGGCGAAGTGCTCGTACTGCTCTTCGGCTTCCTCCTCGGCGAAGATCGCGAGATCGAGGACGTCGTGCGGCTTGAGCTTCGAGAAGTCCATGCTGAGGCCCATGCTTTCCTCCGGATCGAACGGTGAGGGGTCCGAACGGCGACAGCCGCCACCCCGTCGTCGTGGCGACACTGTGCCCTGGCCACGGACGTTCTGTCAACCGATCCCGCATGGTGCGACTACCCGGGAGAATGCTCGGGAACGACGGGCACCCGGCGCTCAGCGCGGGGCGAGCGCACGGTGGGCTGGTGGTGCGCCTCCCGGTGGCTACGGTGCCGGGGTCCTGGTCAGGGGCTTGAGCCCCGCGGAGAACACCTTTTCGTCCTTGCCGCCGTACTCATTCCCTGAAGTTAGGAAGGCGCCCCCGAGTTGCCCGTTCTTGTTCACCTCAACGGGGATGCAGATCGTGTCGCGCGTGATCCCCTCGGCCGCGACCAGAGGACCGTCGAGGTCGGCCTCGACCACGAAGTTCGTTTGCAGCGTGAAGCCCTTCGGCGGCTTGCCGGGGTTCGGGTAGATGTGGCCATCCTTGAGGCCGGCATCCCCGACCTTCCCTGTCACCGTCCCGTCCCCGTTGATCGTCAGGGAGACGATCAACTCTGTGGCGTTGCACCAGTTCACGGCGACCTCGGCCTTCCCCTCCCAGTGCCCGACCATCGCAGCAGGGGGCGCGACCGAACCCCTCGTGCAGGCCACCAGCATCGCGGCCAGACCCACGATTAGCATACTGACCAGGGTTTTGCGGAACATGATTGACTCCCTCCTTCGTCTACTCCCGCTGCCGGTGAGAAGCGGCCGTTGAAAGTGCGACTGACGAAATTCACATACCTGGGAACTCTCCTCTCAATATGCTTCCCGGCTCGGAAACTTACAACCCTCGCGGGAGGTTATACCGGGCGCGATGCCTGGGAACGGCAGCAATCGGCCCGCCGTTTGAGGGGTCTTGCAGGGGTCGATGGACCTGATACGGTTGCGGGGGTTGCTGGTGGCGTGCGAGCGGAGGAGCGATGAGACGAGCTCTGGTGGCGGTTGTCGTGCTCTTCGTCGTGTTGGCGGCGGGGATCGCGACGGTCTGGCTTGGCAGCCGGTGGATCATCTCCGTCGTCACACAGAAGGCGGGGCCAGCCCCGGTCAGGCGGGTCGGGCAGGCGGTGCCCCCCTTTGAGCTGGCGGACCTCCAGGGCCGGACGTGGCGCCTCACCGACCTCAAGGGAAAGACCGCGTTCGTCAACGTGTGGGCCACTTGGTGTGCACCGTGCCGCAAGGAGCTGCCCCACCTGCAGAGGCTGTACGAACGGGTGAAGGACCGGCCCGACGTGGTGCTGCTCACCATGAACGTTGACGAGAAGGTCTCGGAGGTCCAGCCGTTCGTGGCCAAGAACGTTTACACTTTCCCAGTGATCCTCGCGCACGAGTACGTGCGCAAGACCCTCACAACCACGGGCATCCCGCGCAACTGGGTCATCGACGCCGGCGGCGTCTGGCGTTTCGACGAGGTCGGCTATCGCGACGGGGAGGATGACTGGGTCGCCAACGCCGAGCGCATGATCGAGGAGGCCCGTACCCCGCAGGGGGCACCGACTCACCCCGACCAGCGCACGGGCACGTAGGATGGCCCGCGCCAAGGCTGTCGGCTCCGGGCTCGTGAAGCGCTGGCCTCTGGTCGTCGTGCCCGCGCTCCCGGTCCACCCTGCGCCCGGGATCTCCGGTCGGGTGCTGACCGAGGTCACCACGGACAGGGGCAAGAACGTCTGGTCGGTCACCTTGGTCGGAAGTTCAAGTTCGCAGTGGAGCGACGGATCGATCTGCCCGCCCCGCTGAGCCGCAGCTACGCGAACCTCAGCCTTCCTGGACGCTAGCTCCGCTCACAGGCCGAGGCGGCGTCGCACCGGCCGCGTTCGCTCTCTGAGCGCCTGCGCAACGGAGCGCAGCCTCAGGCGGACGCGGTAGTAGGACCTTACGCGGGAGACGCCGAGGCCGCGAGCCCTGCAATACCCCGCCAGTAGCGAGCCCGTGTCCTGCAGCCGGAGCTGCGCCAGGTTGGCGAGCCCGGCCCGCACCCCGACGCGGCCGAATCGCATCCGGTTGAGGTCCACGAGCTGAAAGGCGACGCCGCCGGGACGGGCACTGTCGGGGACCAGCAGCACGTTGCCGGAGGTGAGGTCCCGGTGAAGCACGCCGCTCTCGTGGAGGCCGCCGACGAAGTCGCCGAGAAGCGCGAGCAGCTCCGCGCGGCCGGGGACGTCCGCCCCCTTGAGCAACCGGGCCTCCCCTAACGTCGGCACGAACTCGCAGCAGTAGAACGACGCGAACAGCGCGCCTTTCCGCCTCACCTCAACCGCTGCCAGCGGTCGCGGCGTGCCGATGCCCATTGCGACCAGACGTGCGGCGTGGTCGAAGGCCCGCACCGCCTTGCTGGTGCGGAAGCGATAAACGAGCCGCCTGCCGCCGCTGACCGGGAACCGTTTGACGGCCACCTCGTCGCCCCCGACCCGGTGGCGGAAGATGAGGTTGCGGCCCGTGTGGATCACCGCCTCGCGGGGAACCTGTCGGGTGATCGCCTCGAGCCCGGAGCAGAACGCCCGGCTTGCGGGCTGTTCCCACTCTGGCGCCAGACGAACGAAGGTGGTCACGGCCTGGGGCACGGTTGGTATCTTACGGTACCGGCCGCGGGGAGGCCGTGCTCGGTCGAGGTCTCTCAGTCGGCGGCGTGGGCGGCCTCGATGGCGGCTTCCTCGTCGGCAGCGGCACGTGTGCCTGCCGCGACGTTCACGCGGGCGAGCAAGACGATCCCGAGCAGGAAAAACGCCGAGACTGAGAGGATGCTGGCGCGGGGGTTGTGGGTGAGCTGGCCGACGACACCGTACAGCAGGGGCCCGAGGATCCCGGCGAACTTCTCGGACAGGCCGTACAGCCCGAAGAACTCGCCCGACTTTGCGGCCGGCGAGAGCTCCGCATAGATGGCGCGGCTGAGCGCCTGAGTGCCGCCCTGCACCGTGCCCACGAGCCACCCGATCATGAGGAATTCGGCCCGGGTTGAAAGCACGAAGCCCCAGAGGGGGATGACGGTGTAGATCGCGAGCCCCAGGATCACGGCACCCTTGGCGTCCAGCCGCCGCACCAGGCCACCGACGAGGTGACGGCCCACCAGGAGCGAGAGAACGACCCCGAGGAGCTGGTCGCCGAGGATCAGCGCGAAGGCGTGGACAAGGCTGATGCTCCCATGTCCCCTGGCGTACGCACCGATGAGCGGCAGGGTGGCGCCGGTCCAGAGGAGCATGGACACGAAGGCGCCGCGCCACCGCGTGCGCGGGTCCGCAATACGCCCGTACAGCAAGGCGTAGGGAAACGCCACGGCCTGCGTCATCAGGAGGGTGCCGACGAGCACCGCGGTGTCGAGGCCGAGGGCGGCCCCGTAGGCGGTGGCCAGCAGGACGATCGCACCCACGCCTTCCATATAGAACCAGAACGCGACAAGCATCTTGAAGAGCTCGCGGTAGCGGCGAATGTCGCGTAGGGTATGGGCGAGGCGCCGGAGCGCGTCTCCTATCGGGTTGCCTGTCCCACCGTGCGCGAGCGGCACCCCCGGCGGCTCCGGGACGCGCCGCATGAGTGGTACCGTGAAAGCGATCCACCAGACGCCGACGGTCAGGAACGCGATGCGGACGGTAAGCGTCCTGTCGATGCCCAGCTGACCCGAGAGGAGGAAGAGCGCGGCGTTGACGGCGAGAAGCAGGCCACCGCCGATGTAGCCCATGGCGTACCCGAAGCTGGAGGCGCGCGGCAGATCCTCGGGACGCGCCACGTGCGGCAGCAGGCTGCTGTTGAGGCCGAGCGCCAGGTTCAGCGCCACCTGCGTGGCAAAGTAGAGAACCAGGGCGAGCTGCCAGCGGCCGGGCGTCAGGGCGAACATGGCGGAGGCCAACGTTCCCCCGACCACCGTGACGGCGATGAGCAACCGCTTGCGGCGGCCCGTGATGTCGGCGTAAGTGCCCACGACCGGGGCGAGGACCGCCGAGACGAGGAGCGCCAGCGAGACCGTGAGGGCGAAGACGTTGGAGGCGGTGTCGCGGGCAACCGCGCTCACGGCTGCGCCGGCCGCCATGAAGGCGGGAGCCGCGATCGCGACAAAGTGGGGCGGGAAGAAGGTGGTGGCGGTGGTCGTGAGGTAGCCGTGGTTGGCCCAGTCGTACAGCGACCACGCCATGATCCGCTGCCTGTAGGCGCGCTGTGCGCCTTCGCCCTTCACGCGGGTAGATGCTAGCGCATTTGTGCCGGCGCGCCCGCCAACGGGTAGGCAACCTGACATGGGGAGGGAGTAGGATCGTGGAGGTGCCCCGGTGGATCACCTCATTCCGATAGCGATGCTCTGGAAGGCCGAGAACCTCCGGTGATGTTGGCCTGACCGGGAGAAGAGACGATGGAGAGGGCGCGGACGGTTGCGATCATTGAGGGGCTTCTCGCGGTCTTGGTGTGGGGCGGCTCGTTTATCGCAACCAAGGTTGCTCTTGCTGACGCATCGCCCGTGACAGTCGTGTGGGTGCGCTTCACGATGGGTGTAGTGGTACTGGGGGTGGCTGCGGCGGTCCGGCGCCAGTTCGCCGCCGTCTCCCCCAGGGAACTCGCGACCTTCGCTCTGCTCGGGCTGATTGGCATCACCTTTCACCAGTGGTTGCAGTCCAACGCCCTGGTGACCTCTCAGGCCAGCACCAGCGGCTGGTTGGTGGCCACCACGCCGATCTTCATGGCGGTCCTCGGCAGGCTGGTGCTCGGCGAGAGGCTCTCCTGGCTGCGCGCTGTGGGTGTCGCGCTGGCGGCGCTCGGGGTGTTGCTGGTGGTGTCGAAGGACGATCCGGCCACGCTCCTAGCTGGCAGGTTCGGCGCTCCCGGAGACGTGCTGATTCTGCTCTCGGCCCCCAACTGGGCTCTGTTCTCGGTACTCTCGCGCGGCGCTCTGAAGAGGCACCCCGCCACCCGGATGATGTTCTACGTGATGACCCTCGGCTGGCTCTTCACGTCGGTGCTGTTCTTCACCGGCCCAGGTTTTTCGGAGATCGGAAGGATCACGCCCCGCGGGTGGTCCGCCCTGGCCTTCCTGGGGATCGCGTGCTCGGGTCTCGCATACATCGCGTGGTACGACGCACTCCAGCACATGCCGGCATCACAGGTCGGCGCCCTCCTCTACCTGGAGCCGCTGGTGGCGATGACGGTCGCGGCGGTCGTGCTCTCGGAGCCGATCCTCCTCTCGACCGTTGTTGGTGGCGCCGTGATTCTCCTCGGGGTCTGGCTGGTGAACCGCCGACCGGGCGAGCCCGGGACCTCACCCGTGATCGTGGTGACTCACGCCGGGGAGGAGTGACGCCCGCCTCAGTACTGGTTGAACATCCTCTGGATCTCGCGGGTGTCGGTTGTCTTGGTGAGCGCGAGTGCGAGCAGGATACGGGCTTTCTGGGGGGTGAGATCGTCGGCGACCACGAAGTCGAACGCGTCGTCGTTGACCTCACCGTTGCGGGCCACCGCCCCGCTCCCGACCCGACTGGACCGCACCACGACGATGCCCTTGACGCGGGCCGCCACGAGGGCGGGCCTTGCGTCGAGGGAGACGCTGCCGTTGCCGACCCCGGCGTGGACGATCCCCTTCACCCCTGCGGCGGTTAAGGCCTCGATAACGGCTGAGCCGTAGTCAGCGTAGCCGTAGACGATCCCCACACGCGGCAACTCCCTGATCTCCCGAATGTCGAACTCGCTCTGGGTCGTGTGCCGACGGGTGGACGTGCGGTAGAAGGCCGGCTTTCCTGCCCGCATGGAGCCGAGGGGCCCGAGCTCTCTAGAGCGAAAGGTGCCGAGGTCGGAGGTGTTGGTCTTGGTCACGTCGCGGGCGCCGTTGATCTGGTCGTTCATGCAAACCAGCACGCCCCGGCCGACCGCCTCCCGGCTCCCGGCCAGCGAAACGGCGTCGTAGAGGTTCATGGGGCCGTCGGCACTGAGGGCGGTGGAGGGGCGCATCGCGCCGACCAGCACGACCGGTTTGGCGCTAGTGACCGCCAGGTTGAGGAAGTATGCCGTCTCCTCCAGGGTGTCGGTGCCGTGGGTGATCACGATGCCGTCCACCTCGTCTTGCGCAAGCAGCTCGTTCACCCTTCTCCCCAGCTTCAGCCAGTGGTCGCAGGTCATGTTCTCGCTGGCGATCTGGAACACCTGCTCGCCGCGGACCATTGCGATCCTCTTCAGTTCCGGCACAGCGTCGATCAGGGACTGCACACCGACGGTCGCTACGGCGTAGCCGACGGTCGTCGTGCTGGTCGTGCCGGTGCCGGCGATGGTCCCCCCTGTGGCGAGGATCACGACGTTTGGGAGCGGCGCTTGCGCCGCCTGGCCGGCCAGGGTGGCGTGGGTCGCCAGGACGAGCAGGGAAACCACTGTCATGAAACCCAAACGCCTTCTGTTCATGGGGCCGTGCCTCCTCGTACACCGGAAGCGTAGCAGGGAAGGCTCCGGCCGGCGCGGTTAGCCGGGAGGGGTCAGCGACACGCGGTTGCGGCCGGTTTGCTTGGCGTGGTAGAGCGCCCGGTCGGCGGCAGAGATCAGTTCACCGGGCGTGTTTCCGTAGATCGGGATCATTGCGGCCACCCCAGCGGAGATCGTGACCACCGGCGCGACTTTGGAGTGGGCGTGAGGTATCGCGAGATGCTCCACCTCTTGCCGAATGGTCTCTGCAAGCTCGCGGGCGTGGGGTGCATCGCTCCCAGGCAGCAGGACCGCGAACTCCTCGCCGCCGTAGCGGGCGACCAGCTCACCCGCGCGCTGTACGAGCCGCCGGACGACACCAGCCACCTTCTTGAGGCAATCATCGCCGGGAACGTGGCCGTAGCCGTCGTTGAACGGCTTGAAGTGGTCGATGTCGAGCATCAGGAGCGCCAGGGAAAGGCCGGTTCGCGCACACCTCCGCCACTCCGCGTCGAGGACGTGATCGAACTGCCTGCGATTGGCGGCTTCGGTGAGGCTATCTTGGGTCGAGAGCAGCTCGAGTCGCCGGTTCGCCTCCTCAAGTTCACGGTTGCGCTCGTTGAGCAGTACGTTTGCCTCCTCGAGCCTGGCGGTACGGTCGGTCACCTGCGCGGCCAGCTCGGTGGTACGCGCGACGATCTTCCGGATCCGCAGCCGATGGGCGGCGAACGCCGCGAAGAGCAAGACCAGGGCACACAACCCGTAGAACCACCCCGTCTGGAAGAAGAACGGGGCAACCGAGACCATGGGAGCCACGATGCTTCCATTCCAGGGTCCGCCGTTACCGCTCGCCGTGACTTCCAACGCAAAGGTGTCAAGCCATAGGCCGCTGTCGCGGGCCTGTTTGACGACCTCGCCTGCGTTCCGGTGCAGGCCATCCACAACCTGCCACGAGTCGTGGTCGTACTGGGTAAGCGCCGTGGCGAGGTTCAGGGCAGCTGCCTGGTGGCTTCCGACGAGGACGCAGGCGGCCACGATGGCAGCCCGCGCTGGACGCCCCGCGCCTGATGAGGACCTTGCCAGGCGCGCCACCCCTGTGAGATGGCGCCTTTCAGGTGAGACTGAGTGCACCCGCCCTCCCACTCTCATCATAATTCACGTGGCCGGCCATGAGCAGTGATCATGCCTGAGGCAGAACTGCGTGCGATGGAGGTCCGACTCGGCAGCCCTTCCTCGCGAAGCGTGTGTTTGGCGGCCCAGGTACGGTGAGGCGGGGGTTCCTGCTGTTAGGGGACCTCATCGGACGGCATCTACTTTCGCGCGGCGGCCAGCGCGGCAAGCGTCGTGTCGAGAGACTGCTGGTCATCGGGCGTCATGCGCAGGAACTCGACGCCGATCTCAAACTGGTACGGACCGGCCATCGACTCCCAAACGACCCGGCTGTGTGCCTTAACGACCCCTCCTAGCATGGAGATGACCAGATCCAGCTCGGTTCCCACCCCGAGGGACTCGTGGAAGTTGAACATGCACCCACCGCCACCGATGGTGCGGGTCCTGGCCATTTTCTCCGAGCCGATTTTGCCCGTCCTCCTGACCAGCACGGCGTACTCGGCCAGGAAGCGGGGGAAGCGTCGTGCGGGTGTCGCCTTGTCAGGCATCGCGTTCCCCCCCGGTGCTAATCTCCTGATCCCCAATCTACCAGCGATGCAGCCGGGTTCAAAGCTGGGCCCGGCCTAGATTGAGCTCCGTACACCGGCCGGCCGCCGGGGGCGTTTGAGGTGCTCGGGCGCGCCGTTTTTGGTCGCTGCTAGAATCGCGATCTCGGGCCCGGGACGGGCCTGAAGAGCGGGTGACACGCAGATGGCGACTCCCCCAACCGAGAGGTTTCCCAAGGTCTTCTGGACCGCCAACGTTACGGAGCTGTTCGAGCGCGCTGCCTACTACTCGATGGCCAGCTTCGTGGTCATCTACCTTGGCCAGCTCGGGTTCGGAGCGTACTGGCCGTCCAACCTCAACAGCGTCCTCTGGACGCTGGTCTACTTCCTGCCGATCCTGTCCGGGACCATCGCCGACCAGGTGGGGTTCCGCAGGTCGCTACTGGTGGCGTTTCTGCTGCTCGCGGTCGGCTATTTCCTGATGGGTGTCCCGGTTTGGTTCGCCGGTGGCGAGCTTGCGCCCACCGTGGCCAAGGAGTTCACTGCCAAACCGGAGTTCGTGGCCATCGTCGTGGTGGCGATCCTCCTCGTCGGGATGGGCGGCTCGGTGATCAAGCCGTGCATCTCGGGCACCGTGCAGAAGACGTCCGGGACCATGGCAACGCTCGGCTTCGCGATCTTCTACATGGTCATCAACATCGGCTCGCTGTTCGGGCGGGGCACCGCCTACGTGGTGCGCACCCGGTCGAACGTGGTGCCGGTCCTGCTCGTGGTCGCGGTGTGCGCGGTGGCGGCGACCGCCCTCATCCTCCTGGCCCGTTGGAGCGCCGCGAATCGGGAGCGCAGGGGCAACATCGCAGCAACCACCCTCGGCTCCCTCTCCATCCTCGCCGTCGCCGTGCTCCTGATCTCCTGGGTGCTGCAACTCCCGAGCGGGCGGGCCTCCGTCGGCTCGGGCTCCAGCCTCTCGTACATCTTTGCGGTCGCCACGGCCGCTTCGATCGGGGCGTTCTTTGTGGTTCTCTTCTTCTACAAGGAGCCAGCGGCCGCCACCGTTCCGGCCAGGCCGAAACGCTCGGTGGGCCGGATTCTGCTGGACATGGTCCTCGTCCTGAGGAGCGGCCGTTTCACGTTGTTCCTGGTCGTCATCAGCGGGTTCTTCTTCCTGTACAACCAGGTCTACAACGTGTTGCCGCTCTACGTGAAGCGGGTGGTCGAGCTGAGCCCGGCGATGGACCTTTACACCGCCGCCAACCCGTTGGTGATTGTTTGCTTCCAGCTCCTGATCACCAGCATGTTTGGCAGAATGCGGCCGATCCGCTCCATGATCATCGGCAGCGTTGGCATCTCGCTCTCGATGGCCGTCAACCTCGTCCCGGTTTTCGCCGCGGGTGGGGTGCGGGCGCTTGCCGCCAACTGGCTGCCGATCGGCTCGGTGTTCGTGGTCATGACGGTGGCGCTCATCGCCTTCTCGGAGCTGTTCACCTCGCCGCGGATGTACGAGTACATCGGTGCGCTTGCACCCAAGGGGCAGGAGGGGCTCTTCCTCGGCTACGCCAACCTGCCGCTCGCCATCGGCTCATTGTTCGGCGGTCCCGTCGGGGCGTTCATTTTCAACGACATCATGGCCAAGGGCGCAACCAAGCGCCCCGACGGTCTCCTCGATCTCGACCCGACCCAGAACGCCCTCGGCTGGATCATCCTGATGGTGATCGGCCTCGCCTCCGCGTTCTCCATGTGGCTGTTCAACCGTTGGCTCGAGAAGCAGAAGGCGTAGAGGCGGGTTTCTCGCCCCTTGAAAGGTGTCACCGGCGCGCCGGGAGTGATCGGTACGCGGTGAGCGCACCCTCGCAGGCTTGGCGGAACGCACGGGAGACGCCACCCACCCCCAGCTTGACGCCGCCGAAAACGCGCGAGACGAGAATGCCGCCCTCGAGGTCCTCGCGCCGGAGCAGCTCCAGCAGCACCCGACCCGGGTGACCCACCTCGCCGTCGTCTCTTGACCTCTCGACCAGAACTCCCGCGTCGTTGCGGCAGCGCATCGCCCAGCAGTGGTGGTTGGCCTTTCGCAGCTCGCCTCTCCTTCGCTTGACGACCACCGTCACTTCCTCCTCGTCGGCGGCCGGGAACAACAGCGCGTGGAAGCGCGAGCGCTCCACGGTGAGCTTGAACTCGGCCGTCGCGGTGACCCTCATACTCGCTCCGTGACGGTGCCTGTTGTGAACGGGCCTCTCATCGCCTCCATCCTACTGTTTCTGGTTTCGCTCGGACGCTCGGCGGTGTCCAAAGGGTAGGAGCACAGGGGTAACCGGCGAAAGGAGGCGGCCATGTTCGAAACCACCCTGACGGCTTCAAAGCCACAGCGCGAGGGGAAACGCAGGCTCGCGGCACTGCCAGTGGCGCTCGCTGTCCACGCCTTGGTGCTGGGTGTAGTTGCTGTCGGTCAACTTTGGGCGGTGGACGCGGTACGCGATGTCGTGCTCGTGCCGCCCCTGGTCGTGCACCTGTCCCCGCCGCTGGGCGGCGGGGACGACACGCCGGGTCGGCGGTCCGTCGCGCGGGCAGGCCGGACACGCGTCCCGCGGCAGCAGGTCGAACAGCCGGTCGTCGTGCCGGTCGATGCTCCCAGGGCCACAGGTCCAGAGCCTTCCCCTGACGTGCCTCGGGTGTCCGGAACCGACAGGCTTAGCGAGGGGCCAGACACCGGTCCCGGGTTCGGGAAGAGGCCCGAGCAGCCAAAGATGGAAGCCGGTTCTGCGATCGAGCCGCCCAGATGCATCGGTGGCGACGTCAGGGCTCCGGTTGCCCTCACCCGCTCGGCCCCGCGGTACCCCGAGGTCGCTCGCAAGATGCGGATCGAGGGGGTCGTCCTCGTGGAAGCCATCATCGATCAGGCGGGAAACGTCGTGGGCGCACGCGTGCTCAACGACATCGGCATGGGCTGTGGCCAGGCGGCGTTGGAGGCCATTCGAAGCTGGCGCTATGAGCCCGCGACGCTCAGCGGGAGGCCGGTCAGCGTCTACCTTGAAGTGAGGGTGAGCTTCCAGCTCCACGGCGCCGAGTAGCGTGCGCCTGCGTGCCTCGCTCCCGCCGATCGCGCGACGGGTATCATGGTCCCGCCATGTTCGAGATCACACCCGCGCTCGCGATTCCCGACTGGGAGATCACGTTCAGGGCCTCGCGCAGCGGCGGCCCCGGTGGACAGAACGTCAACAAAGTCAATACGCGGGTCACGCTGGCGTTCGACGTCGTCGGTTCCCCAACCCTCGTGCCGCAGCAGAAGGCGCGCATCCTCAGGCGCCTTGCGACGCGGATCAGCAAGGACGGGGTCCTACAGGTCGTCTCGCAGCGCCACCGCACGCAGGGCGGCAACCGCACCGCGGCGCTGGAGCGTTTCGTGGAGCTCCTGCGGATGGCGCTCGCACGCGAGGCTCCACGCGTCCCGACGCGGCCTACCCGGATGGCGACCGAGCGCCGCGTCGCCTCCAAGAAGCTGCGCGCGAGGGTCAAAGAATTCCGCCGCCGACCTGACGGCGACGAGTGAACTTGGCGGCGGCTCCGTTCGGAGCCCCGGGCGGTCCCCTGCAACCTGGCCTGAATTACCAGCCGCCGGAGGCCCCACCGCCTCCGAAGCTGCCACCGCCCCCTGAGAAACCGCCCGAACCCCACCCGTGGCCCGAGCCGGAGTGCCCGCCCGAGGCCGCGAACGCGACCAGCCCCGGGTGGGTCTTGAGGAAGCTCTTTCCCGCCGGTGTCTTGCGCAGCCAGTACTTGGCAATCGGGAACCCGACCAGCCAGATAGGGATGAGCACCGCTCCGAGCGCGCCCCAGAGGGCGAGGGGGAACGCCGCGTAGAACGGCATCAGGAAAACGTACAGGAACCAGCTCTGGCACCCCTTGCTCAGGAGGGCCAAGAGCGAGAACACACCGATGACGATGGTGAAGACAACCGAGCCGATGAGCCTGGCACCCAGCGGCACGTCCGAAGCTCGCGTCCCGCCTGCGGGCGCTCGGCTCGGGATCATGTCCTTGCCCTGGATTGTGCCGATGATGGCATCCACCCCGGCCTCGACGCCGCGGCCGAAATCGCCGTTGCGGAACTCCGGGCGGACGACGTCGTCGAGGATTCTGCGGCACTGCGCATCCGTGAGCTTGCCCTCCATGCCGTAGCCGACCTCGATGCGCATCTTGCGGTCGCCCTTGGCGATGAGCAGCAGGACCCCGTCGTCGACACCCTTGCGCCCGAGCTTCCAGGTCTGGGCCACTTTGAGCGAGTAGTCCTCGAGAACCTCACCACCCAGGGTGTCGATGGTCAGCACGGCGACCTGGGCGCCGGTCTCCTTCTCGAAAGCCGCCAGCTTGCCCTCGAGCCGGTCCCGGGCCTCGGCTGGGATCATGCCTGCGGTGTCGTTGATGCGCCCCGACAGGTACGGCACGTCCCTGGCGAGGAGGCAGGGTAAGGCCGCGAGCGCGACCGCGGCGACCACGATTCGAGCCCCACGTCTGCAGGCGGCTAAACCGGCCACCCGCACGGCTACTCCTCCCGCATCCGCAGCTGGTCGGGCAGCTCATCGGTGTCGTCCGGGCGGACCGCCACGCCCCGGCGGGTGAGCAGCTCCCCACAACGCCGGATCGCAGAGGCAAGCGCAGCGCCTGGACGCCCGGATCGAATGCCCTCCACGATCGTGGCCACGACCGCGTCCCACTCGCGCTGTTGGACACGGGCATTGATCCCAGAATCACCCAGCACGATCACCCGGCGCTCGAACAGTGAGAGGAAGATGAGGATGCCTGTCCGCTCCCTTGTCCGGAACACTTCGTTCTCGACGAACGCGGCGGTCGCGCGCTGGTGGACCCGGCGGTCGACCGCGGCGGCGCCGGCAAGCCAGAACCTCAGCGGTCGAACCAGCGCGACCGTCGCGAAGCCGACGGCTCCGCCCGCAAGAGCCGGCAGGAGGATCCACGCTAGGAGGAAGCCTCCCCAGAATCCGCCGAGCTGATAGACCGCCGCGGCCGCTGCCACCGCGAGGAAGGCGCCCAGCGTCGCGCCCTTCCATGCCGCAGCCTCGTAGTGGTCGGAGCGGGAGACCACGAACGGGACGATCTCACCGGCGGTCGTCCCCTCCGCCTCGTGGACCGCGGCCTCGATCTCTTCGAGGTCGGCCCGCGAGAAGAAGCTCTCGACGCGTATCACTCGGCACCGTCCTTTCCTTCTGGTAAGCCGGCAAGCGCGGCCGGAGGATAGCATACGAAGGAGTGCGCTCCCGGTTCCTCGGCCTGCCACCGATTCTGTGCCGCATCTCACAAGTGGCGTCGATGTGGGGTGTGCCCCGCGCCCTGGTCGTTTGCGCCGTGACCGGGCTACCATGAAGTGGGAGGGACGATGCGGAAAGTGCGTCTTCTGCTCGCCGCGTGCATGGCGTGGTCCGGCGTCGGCCTTGCCGGCGAGGTGTCGGTCGGGGGCGTGCACTTCGTGTTCCTGGAGCTCGACCCGGGCTCGCCGGCGGGGGCCGCGCCCGTGTACCGCAAGGTCGCCGACCCCGAGCGGCTCGCTCGCATGGGTCGGTGGCTGGAGAACGATTCTGCCCGCTGGGCCGCCGACGTGTACAGACGGGCGCGCACGATCGCCGCTGCGCGCGGCCTGGCGCGCAACCAGCCTGTGGAGTACTTCATCGCCCTCGTGCCCGACGGGAACAACGGCGCCGTCGGCTTCCGGCTCCGCACAGGGCAGGTAATCGAGACCCACCCGCGCACCGCGTACATCCAACTCGGCCCCGAAGAATGGCGGTTCACCACGACGCTGCTGCACGAGACCGGCCACGTTGCGCTGGCGATGCTGGCTGGCGGGCGGGAGGTGCCCAAGCGCGAGATCGCCGCCATCCCCCACACCGTCGCCGCGCTCACCGACCGCGGGACCGCGTTCGACGAGGGGTTTGCAACTCACCTGGAGACGCTGGTCGCGCACGTCTCGACGGCGCCCGAGGTCCGTCAGCGCTACCGGCACGACCAGTTCCTCTTCGGCCCCGGGGCGCAGATGCGCGGCGAGTACTACCAGCACTCGTCCGACCTGCTGACCTTCGCCCAGACCACCGCTCGCTACGCCGAGGTCCGCGACAACAACTTCGCCTTTGCGAGCGCGTTCAAGGGCCCGGACTACCTGCGCGTGCAGATGGAAAAGGCGCGCGACTTCGCGACTCTGCGGGACGCTGACCAACTCCTCCAGTCCGAGGGGTTCTACGCCAGCTTCTTTTTCGGGTTCCTCGTGCGAGGAAATGGCACGCCGCCGCCCAACCAGCTGCGCCAGCGACAGGACAAGGTGATGGCGGCGCTTGCCGAGATGTTCGCGAACAGTACCTTCACGCCCGAGGCGCCCTTCCTTTTGGAGTTCCTCGAGAGCTACCGTCGCCTCTACCCTGAGGAGGCCGGCGAGGCCCTCGACGTATTCCTGGACCTCACTCATGGGGTCTTCGTGTCGCCCGAGGCGGCCTCCCTCTGGCGGGAGCACTACCTGGCGGCGCTGCGTCTCGACCTCCGGCAGCTCGGTCGCGAGATTATCGACGCCGCTCGCGAGCGCTGGCGCACGACGGCGGCAAGGGAGCCGAAGGCGCTGTACTCGCGCCTGGGTCCCCAGGTTCGGTGCGAGGTGGCAGGGCGCACGGTGAGCCTGGTCGGGCTGGGCACCGACGCCCCGCTTTCGATGGACGTGAACACCGCCGAGGAGGGGATCGTGCGGCTGATTTCAGGGATCACCGACGCAGAGGTGAGCTCCTGGCTCGCGGCCCGGGCGCGCGTACCTTTCGCGGGTGTGGAGGACTTCAAGACGCGGGCGGGGCTCTCCGAGAGGGCCCTTGGTAGCCTGCAGTTCTGACCGTGGCCCGTGCCCGGCGCTGGGTCACTTCATGATCTTGGCGAGGAGCGTTTCGAACCGCCTCTTGTCGTCACCGCCAAAGGAGGAGAAGCGCACCGCGACGCCGGTCACGCGCTCGCGCTTCTCCATGGTGTGGCGGACGACCACGGCGAATCCCCGGATCGGGTTGTTGTCGCCCGGCATCGTCAGCTCAAAGCTCATCTGGGTGCCGATCGGGTAGGTATGGTCGGTCTTGATCAGCATGCCATGGGCGGAAACGTTCTCGGTCTGGCAGATGGTCTGAGTGGTGCCCCAGGAGAGCTGCACCTTCAGGCGCGACGTGGCCCGCATGGCGAACCGGGGCGGCACCTCGAGCAGGCGGAATAGCACATGGGGGAGCTGCTCGGGGAAGTCTTCGATGGCCAGCGCCCTGTTGGCACCCTTGCCCACAAAGTCCTCGGCCTCGGCGAGCATACCCTTGGGCGCCAACAGGACGAGGGCGGCCTGGCGACAGGGCGAGTCCTTCTTGCGCACGGCGCCGAGGAACTGGGTCATCGGCATGTCGGGAAGAGGGTAGCCGGCAACGATGGCATCGAACGGGAGGAACGCAATTGACTCCAGCGCGGTTGCGGCAGTCTCCCCGTAGTCTGCGTAGAACTTGGCGGCGGAGAGGACGGACGCGACCTTCTGGAAGACCCGGTCCTCCAGCCCGACTACCAGCGTGCTCCGTTGCACCCCGTACATGCGCGCTGACCTCCCGGTCCGCCTACCCCTCGGCACGCTCCCATGCGTGCGGGATCTCCGCGGGGAAACGCCACAAGCTCACGCGTGTCTTGTCGCCGGCGTAGATGCCACCCTCCGCCTCGCGGTTGTAGCCCACCCAGGCCTGGAAAGGCACCCGGTTGATACAATCCGCGGACACGATCGTCTTGGTCTTCTTGCCGGGGCTCTCCTGGAACTCCTGACGTGCCTGCTGGAAGAGGTTTTCCGCGGCCAGGCTGGTCTGGTCCGCCCGGAGCTCGGTGAAGAGCACCTGACGGAAGATCTTGCCGGGCCGGTGGGTGGAGTACCAGGCGTACTCAGGCGGGGTGAGGCTGGACAGCACGATGAACTCCACCGGGCAGAACACCAGGTAGAGACGTGGGTGGCGAGCAGCCTGTCTTGGCTGCCCTATCGCGCCAGCCACCTCATCTGGAGTCATGCCCTCGTGGCAGTCGCTGGCGGCGAAGTGCGCCACCTCGCCCGCGCGCTCCATCCCCATTACCTGACCGCCGGTCTTGCCCAGGAAGCAACGGCGGTACGCGTCGATGGGCGTACATGAGAAGGCGTTGTTTGAAAGAGCGGTCTTGGTGCGCTTGCCGGGGACCATGGCGTGGAGCGCGTTGAGAGTGTCAGTCATTGCGTCTCGCCAGCCACCCTCGTCGAGGTAGGTGAAGTCCGGCCGGCCGTTGGAGAGCGCGAGGTCGAAGAAGATCGTGCGGCCCAGGAAGTACTTGCCGGACCCGGGCCGGCGGTGCCAGGCAAATCCCTCGATACCCAGGTTGGTGACGGTGATCGCACCCTGGGGAATACTCAGTACAAGATTGAGCTGCTCCATGCCCCTCTCCTGCTGTGGCCGGGCAAGCCCCTCCCGGCCACACAAGAGCTTACTTGGTTCGTGGCGCGTCTCCAAGCACCAACCACCGAGAGACGCAGTCTCATTGTCTCACCCGCTGCGCCGGCTTCGGTTGGAGGTTGCGGGAATGCCAGACCCGCACGTTGTACAGCGGCGGGAAATCGCTCCAGCGCCACAGCCGCTCCGGGTGCTGGTCGGGCAGCACGACCGCCGAGTGGGAGTAAGGGACGTACGGGTTCACCAGCAGGCCCGCCGCGTGGTTTGCGACCGACACGAGCAGGGCGGCGGTCCCCACCATCCACACCAGGCGTCGCCACCGTGGCGCCAGGGTACGGGCCGCGTGCAGGCCAAGGGCGAGCAACAGGCCCCAGAAGACCAGGGGGTCTGAGGTGTAGCGCGGGCCGTAGGTCCAACCCCCGGCCCACTCCTTCCAGGCCGCGGTGCCGGCAAAGTTGAGCAGGATGATGGCCAGGGCCGGCCCGGCGAGCGGGCGGAGCGCGTCGTATCCGGGATCCTGGCTCGACACGCTTCGTGAACGGCCGCTGAGGAGGACCAGCGGCAGCAGGGCCACCGCCAGCGCGAACACCGGGGAGAACACGAAAAACCCCCTGCCCGGGGAGACGAGCGCACCGGACAGCGAGGCAAACGGCGTGAGCGCGAAGACACGCCCCTCGGCGGTGCCGAACCTGGCGGCGCCGATGATGGTCTGCCCGAACTGGAACGGGCTCCCGAACTCCCACCAGTTATAGGCTCCCTGCGCAAGGAGCCAGGGCGCGAGACCGGCAAAGAAGGCGACCGAGCGTCGGCCCCCGTACCGCACGGCGGCCCACGCCAGCGGGATCGCGAACAGGATGCCGGAGGGACGGGCAGCCATTCCCAATCCAACCGCGAGACCGGCCGCCGCGAGCTTCCACGTCTCGCGTCGGGGAACCGCTCCGGCCAGCAGCCACACCGCGACCGCGCACAGGAGAATCAGCAGTGAGTGCTGCCAGACCTCCCTGGAGAGGATCGAGAGGAGCGAGGAGCCTAAGGCGAAGGCGGCCGTGGAGAACCACGCCGCCCACGGGTCATGGAGCTTTCGGACCGTGGCGAGGAAGAACGCCACGGCGAGGGCGCACCAGACCGCGGCGAACAGTTGGTTGAAGCGATCCGACAGCACGACCTCGGGGGGCAGCCCGAGGGCGTGGGCCAGCGCGTAGGCCGGTACCAGCGCCAGCGCCACGCCGAAGCCGGTACCGGCGACGAGCCGTCCGTCCCGAGTCTCGAGAACCGTACAGCGGTGCTGGAGGATCGGCGAGGCGAGGTACGGGCGCAAGGCGTCGAGGTCCCCCCAGTGGCCGGTGACGAGGGAGTAGGCGGTCAGCTCGGAACCGTAGTTGTCGTCGGAGGCGCGCTCGCACGGCACTGCGAGGTAGGCAGCCAGGGCGGCCACGAAGACGAGAACGGGGGCGAGCAGGATGGATCGGGGCGCAGGGTCTCCTGTCGCAGACGGGGGAGTATCGGGCATCGGCGGAGGCATTGCTCGGCTAGCAGTCTAACACGCGGTGTCGGCTTGGGATACGACCGGGAGGGCGCTCTGACTACTCGCGGGGCGCGAGCTGCACCTGCGCCTCGGAGGATTCGGAGGAGCTTAAGAGCCTGCGGAGGAGGGTCTCGAAGCGCACCTTGTCCTCGCCCGAGAACGACGCGAACTGGACGGCAAAGCCGCTCACCGGCTCGCGATCCGCCATGGTGTGGCGAACGACCACCGCGTAGCCACGCACCGGCGAGCTGTCCCCCGGCAGCGCCATTTCGAACCCCAGTTGGGTGCCGATCGGGTAGCTGCGGTCGGTCCTGACCAGCATGCCGGTGGTGGAGATGTTTTCGCTTTGGCAGGTGACGTGGGTGCTGCTCGGCGAGAGCGACACTTTGAGGCGCAGATTGCGCCGAACCGCGACGCGTGGTGGAACTTCGAGCAGGCGGAGGAGAACGTGAGGCAGCCGCGCCATGAACTCCTCCACCGTCAGGACGCGGTTGGCACCCCGGCCCACGAAGCGCTGGGTCTCCTCGAGAGCGTCCTGGCCGACCAGCAGGATGAGCCCCGCCGAGCGGCATGGGGAGTCCTCCCTGCGCACCGCGTCGAGGAACGCCTGCATGGGCATGTCGGGCAGGGGGTAACCGGCCAGAATCGCGTCGAAGGCAAGGAGGCCGGTCGTTTCCAGGGCGGTTGTGGCCGTCGCCTCGTACTCGGCATGGAACTGGTTGGCACGGAGAACCCTGGCGACGCCCTCGAAGACCTGGCTTTGCAGGGCCACCGCCAGCGTGTTGCGCTGCGCCCCGTACATGTTCCGCTCGCTCCCCCTTGCGTTCGCATCAAGTATAGCGGATTGCCTGGTGCCACCGGGGTCGGCCGACCAAACGTGTCAAACGGTCTACAATCGGCCCATGCATGCCGACGTTCGCCACGCGGACGACGTGGTCATCGTGGATCTCCAGGGCGACCTGGTCGCGGAAGACGGGGAGGAGTTGCTCCGCCAGATCATCGACGAGTTGGTGGCGGAGGGGTGGAGAAAGATCCTACTCAATCTCGCAAGCGTCAAGCGCATGGACAGTTCCGGGGTGGGTGAGCTGGCCGCAAGCTGGAAGCTCGCCAATGAGTTCGGTGCCTCGATCAAACTGCTGCGTCCGGGGGACCGCGTCAAGTACACGCTGCACGTGAGCCAGATCCTGCCCCTTCTGGAGGTCTTCGAGGACGAGACCCAGGCGGTGGCGAGCTTCGCTGCCGCGTGACTGCGCCGGGCTCGGGCACCCGCCTTTGCCCGATTCCCGTTGAGCGTCGCCTGGGGCAGTCCTCGTGTCTTCTGCGAGACCCTTCGCCCTCGCAGCGCTCGGGCTCAGGGTGACAATGCCTCGCCCGCGGGCGAGGCATTGTCAGTCCCAGATCCCAAGCTCGGCCTTGACCTCGTCGGACGCTTCCTTGCGGGGATCCCAGGGTGGGTTCCACTGAAGGTCCACCTCGGCTTCGTGCACGCCCGGGAGCGCCCTCAGCGTCTCGTTGACGGCCTCAACGATCATCGGGCCCTCGGGGCAGAACGGGGTTGTGAGGGTCATGGTGACCTTCACTTTGCTGCCGTCGGGTGAAACCTCGATTGTGCGGATGAGCCCGAGGTCGACGATCGAGATGAAGATCTCCGGGTCCTGAATGGGCCGCAAGGACTCGCGCACCGCATCCACGGTCAGTTCGTTCACGGGTTCGCCTCCTCGGTCTCGGTGGTCGCGGTTCCTTCCGTGGCGCCGTTCCGCCAGGCCCGCAAGGCGTCCACAAGGGTGACCCAGGGGAGGAGCGCGCACTTCACCCGGACCGGAAAGTTCTTCACCCCCTCGAGGGCCTCGAGGTCACCCATGTCCACGTCGGGTGGTACGACCTTCCCGTGCATCACGTTCCGGAACACCTCGGCGAAGGCCGTTGCCTCCACCTCGGTGTGGCCCGGTATGACCTCAGCCATCATCGAGCCCGACGCGGTGCAGATGGCGCAGCCGCGCCCCTGCACCTCGACGCCGGTGATGCGGTCTCCGTCGAGCGAAAGGTGCAGGTGGATCTCGTCGCCGCAGACGGGGTTCAGACCGTGAGCGCGGGCGTCCACGCGGGGCAGCGGTGTCCGGCCCCGGGGGCGCCGGTGGTGATCTAGGACCACCTCGCGGTAAAGCTCGTCGAGTGCGACTTCCGGACGATCAACCATCAGACTGCCGGGCCTCTCTCAAGGTGCGACGCCTTCCACCAGGGCAAAAGGAAAGGGGAAAGCGAAAAAGGGAAAACAAATCCACGATCGCCACCTTGTTTCCCGTCTCCCGTCTTTCCTTTGACCCTTGCCCTTTACCCTTTACCGTCTCGGCTCACGCCACCCCAAAGTACTTCCTCGCGGCCATCAGGCCGTCAACGAGCGCATCCACCTCGTCGCGGTCATTGTAGACGGCGAAGGAGGCACGAGCCGTCGCCGCGACGTCGAGCCGGCGCATCAGCGGCTGGGCGCAGTGGTGGCCGGCGCGGATGGCGATGCCGCGGGTGTCCAGGACTTGGGCCAGGTCGTGGGGGTGGATCTCGGGGTCCACGAAAGAGACCAGACCGCCGCGCCTGGCTGGATCAAGCGGTCCGTGCAGCTCGAGCCACCCCAGCGAGCGCAGGCGCTCGAGGGCGTACCCGACAAGGTCGTGCTCGTGTGCCCGCACCGCGTCCATGCCCAGCTCCTCCAGCAGGTCGAGGGCGGCCGGGAACGCTGCGGCGTCGGCAATGTTGGGGGTGCCGGCCTCGAACCTGTGAGGGATGTCGTTCCAGGTGGCCGAGTCGAGGTGAACGGCCCGGATCATCTCGCCTCCACCGCTGATCGGCTCCATCCGCTCCAAGAGCTCCGGCTTCGCGACCAGGAATCCGATCCCCGTGGGTCCGTACGCCTTATGGGCCGAGAACGCCAGGAAGTCGATGCCAAGAGCCTGGAAGTCCACCGGCATGTGCGGAACGGACTGCGCCGCGTCCACCACCATGACCGCGCCGACCCGGTGGGCCGCCTCGGTCAGTTCGGCGATCGGGTTGATGGTCCCGAGCACGTTGGACATCGCGGTGAGCGCAACAACCTGCGTGCGGCGCGACAGCATCCCGGGCAGCGCCGCCATGTCGAGTTCACCCGAGTCCGTGATCGGGAGGTGGCGCAGCACGACCCCACGCTCGCGCGCGAGGAGGATCCAGGGGACGAGGTTCGAGTGGTGCTCCATCTCGGAGAGCAACACCTCGTCCCCCGCAGTGAGCGTCGCACCCCACGCACGTGCCACCAGGTTGAGTGCCTCGGTAGCGTTGCGGACGATGATCACTCCACGCTCGTCGGGGGCGTTCACGAAGCGGGCCACACGGGACCGGCACGCCTCATAGGCCGCGGTCGCCTCCTCCGCCAGCGTGTGCACCCCGCGGTGCACGTTGGCGTTGGAGGTGGAATAGTAGCGCTGGATCGCGGCAAGCACCGTCTCCGGTTTCTGCGTCGTCGCGGCGTTGTCCAGGTAGACGAGCGGGTGGCCGTGCACCTGCCGCTGCAGGATGGGGAAGCGCGCCCGCAGTGCGCTGGGGTCGAGCGTCGTGCGAGGGGGGGCGGTCGCAGTCATCGTCACTCCGTGTGCAACCGCGCGGCCACCAGTGCCTCGATCCGCTCCCGGGTCGTCTGCGGCAAGCGCGCCAGGGTCTGGTCCAGGAAACCGTACACGATCACCCGCATCGCCTGGAGGTTCGCCAGGCCCCGACTTTGGAGGTAGAAGAGCTGCTCGGGATCGATGGGGGCCACGGTAGCACCGTGCGAGCAGCGTACGTCGTCGGTGAGGATCTCGAGCTCGGGGATCGATTCGGCCCGCGCGTCGTGGGAGAGCAGCAGGTTGCGGTTCTCCTGGTACGCCTCGCTTCCGCCCGCGTGGCGGGCGATCCGGATCATCCCGGTGTAGGCAGAGCGGGCCGCGTGGGTGAGTGCCACCTTAAAGTCGAGGTTGGACAGGGTCTTTCCTGCCTCGTGGATGTGCTCGGTGTGGTGGTCGAAGTGCTGCTCGTCGCCGCCCATCGCCACTCCGGTGGTCTCGACCTCGGCGCCCTCGCCGGCGAGGATCGCGCCCACGTCGGCCTTGAAGGTGCTGCCCCCGAACGAGGCCAACGACATTTGGAAGCGGGCTCCTGCAGCGACGCGTGCCCGTGTGGTGAGGTGTCCGACCACGCCCGGGTCCCAGCGCTGCACCAAGCCGTAGCGTACGTTGGCGCGACTCTCGGCGAAGATCTCTGTGACGCCGAGGACCTTGCCCCTCGACCCGTCGCCCCCTACGTGCCCCTCGATGATCTCGAACGAGCTGCCCTCACCGGCCACCACCAGCACGCGGGGGACGGTCAAGGGGCCGGCCACGATGCGCAGGCGGATCGGGTGCTCGAGCTCGATGCCGGCCGGCACGCGCACCAGCACGCCCCCGCGCCATGCCGCCGTGTTGATCGCTTCGACGAACCCGTGGCTTTCTGACACGGCCTTGCCCAAAAACTCGCTTGCCTGTGCCGTGTGCAGGTCTTCCACAACCACGCCAGCCTTGCGCGCGTGGGCGTCCACTTCCACGACGCGCAACGCCCCTCCGGCCAGCAGACCGGCCACGGACAGCGGCTCCTCGAGACGCCACGTGGGGCCCACGTCGGTGGGCGTCAGGTCGGTCGGGTCGGTGTCCGGCAGGAAACGGGTCGGGTCGGTATAGCGCCACAGGTGGCGTGCCCGGTCGGGGAGGAGCAGCGGCGTGAGCGACTCGCGGGCCTGATTGCGCAGGGCCAGGAGGGCGCGGTCCTCACCGGCGGCGCTCGAGAGCTCAGCGAGGTGCTCGAGCGGGAGCGTCGGGGGAGACGGCTCGCTCGTGGGACGGCTAGCCAACAGAGCCCTCCATCTCCAGCTCGATGAGGCGGTTCAGCTCCACCGCGTACTCCATCGGGAGCTCCTTAACGAACGGCTCGATGAAGCCGTTGACGATCATCAGCCGCGCCTGGTCGTCCTTGAGGCCGCGAGAGCGCAGGTAGAAGAGCTGCTCGTCCCCGAGCTTGGAGACGCGGGCCTCGTGCTCGACCCGAACCTGATCCTCGGCGATCTCCATCGTCGGGTAGGTGTCCGTACGGGCCGCCTCTCCGATGAGCAGGGCGTCGCACTGCACGGAGGTCTTGCATCCGGACGCCCCCTTGCGCACCTTGACCAGACCGCGGTACGTGGCGCGGCCAGTGCCCTTTGAGATCGATTTGGAGGTGATCTTGGAGGTCGTATTGGGTGCCAGATGCGTCATCTTGGCACCGGCGTCCTGATGCTGGCCGGGACCGGCGAACGCGATCGAGAGCACCTCGCCGTGGGCTCGCTCGCCCTTCAGGATCACGGCCGGGTACTTCATGGTGAGCTTGGAGCCAAGGTTGCCGTCCACCCACTCGACCACCGCGTCCTCCCAGGCCACCGCGCGCTTGGTCACCAGGTTGTAGATGTTGTTGGACCAGTTCTGGATCGTCGTGTACCGGATGCGGGCGCCCTTCATGGCGATCAGCTCCACGACCGCGGAATGCAGCGAGTTCGTGGAGTACACGGGGGCCGTGCAACCCTCGATGTAGTGCACCTTGGCGCCCTCGTCGGCGATGATGAGCGTGCGCTCGAACTGACCCATGCGCTCGGCGTTGATGCGGAAGTACGCCTGGAGGGGGATCGCCACCTCGGTGTTCTTCGGCACGTAGATGAACGAGCCGCCCGACCACACCGCGCTGTTGAGCGCCGCGAACTTGTTGTCGGCGATGGGAATCACGGTGGCGAAATGCTTGCGCACGAGCTCCTCGTGCTCGCGCAGCCCGGAGTCCATGTCGAGAAAGATCACGCCCTGCTTGGTCAGCTCCTCCTTCACGGAGTGGTAGACCACCTCGGACTCGTACTGCGCCGACACGCCGGCGAGGAATTTGCGCTCCGCCTCGGGGATGCCGAGCCGGTCGAAGGTGCGCTTGACGTTTTCGGGGACGTCCTCCCAGCTCGTCTCCTGCTTCTCTGTGGCGCGAACGTAGTAGGTGATATCGTCGAAGTCGATCTCCGAGAGCATCTGGGTATCGCCCCACGTGGGCATCGGCTTCGCGAGGAATATGTCGAGCGCCTTATGGCGGAACTCGCGCATCCACTCCGGCTCCTTCTTCAGGCGCGAGATCGCCTCCACGACCTCGTGGGAGAGGCCCTTGGGCGTGCGCATGAAGTACTCTTCGGGGTCGTGGAAGCCGTAGCGCTGGCCGTAGTCCGTGCCGATGTCGGCAACTTTGGGTGTCGAAGCCATCACACACCTCCCGCGGCGGCGGGCTCGAGCCAGTCGTAGCCGCGCTCCTCGAGCTCGAGTGCGAGCTCGGGCCCGCCGGTGCGCACGATGCGGCCGTCCATGAAGACGTGCACCACGTGCGGGCGCACGTAGTTGAGCAGGCGCTGGTAGTGGGTGACCAGCACCATCCCGACGTCCTGCGAGGCCGCGGCGTTGATGCCTTCGGCCACCACCTTGAGCGCGTCGATGTCGAGGCCCGAGTCGGTCTCATCGAGCAAGGCAAAGCGGGGCTTGAGCATGAGCAGCTGCAGGATCTCGAGGCGCTTCTTCTCGCCACCCGAGAAGCCGTCGTTGAGGTAGCGTCCGGCAAACGCCGGGTCCATCGCGAGGTCCTCCATGCGGGAGAGCAGCTCCTTGCGGAACTCCCGCACCGGCGTCTCGGTGCCGCGTACCGCGGACACGGCCGCTCGGAGAAACGACGCCACGGTCACCCCCGGCACCGCCACCGGGTACTGGAAGGCGAGGAACATCCCCTTGCGGGCCTTCTCGTCGGGTGAGAGCGAGGTCACGTCCTCGCCGGCGAGCTTGACGGTGCCCTCGAGGGTGTACGCGGGATGCCCCATCAGGGCGTTGGCGAGCGTGGACTTCCCTGAGCCGTTGGGCCCCATGATGGCGTGGATCTCGCCGGCCGAGATCTCGAGGTCGACACCTTTCACGACCTCTTTGTCGGCGATCCAAACGTGCACATCTTTGCACGAGAAAACGGGCTGTGAAGAATCGCTCATTGGGTTCCTCTCTTGGCGACGGTGCTCTCGCCCCAGCCACCGGGCACGGTGAGCAACCATCGCTCCTGCAGGTGTCGGTCGGTTCGGCGTTCCCCGGCTGCAAGGTCGGCCAGCGTCGTCTGCTCGAAGAAGCGCCTCAGCAGGGCGTCGAGGTGCGCCCACACCGGCCGCAGGGAGCAGTCGGTCAGCCGCGAGCAGTCCGTCGCGTCGGGACTGCCGTGCTCGCGGCAAAACGTCGAGTCGAAAAGCGGCTTGCCGAGTGCCTTGAGGATTCGCAGGACCGTGATCTGCTCTGGGGGCGCTGCCAGCGCGTACCCGCCGTTGCGTCCGCGGGTCGCCACGACCAGGCCGGCCCGTCGAAGCCCAAGAAGCACCTTGGCCGCAAAGGGCGGCGCGATCCCCTCGGTCCCTGCCAATTCGGAGAGAGGGACGATCTCGCCGTGGTGGAGCGCGAGCTGCAACATGCAGCGCATCCCGTATTCCTCGGTCGCGGTGATCTTCATGGCTCTCCTCGTGTGGCGCCCCGGGTCGTCGGCTCGGCTCCCGACCCGCGCAACCGGTAAATCATGACCTAAATTTCCGGATTTGACAAGTCCAGACCCTCCGGTGCTTTTCGCAACTACGTCTCCCAGGCGAGAGCTTGAAACGCGGTCAGGAGTGGAGCTACATGGGCCGCACCTCGCTCGAGGAGGGACACCCTCCATAGCCCCCGCCGTTGGCGCCCGGGGATCCTGACCCGCGGGTGGCATCCGGCGGCGCGTTTGTGCGATGCGTCACGTTGCCGCGAAATCGGGGGCCCGGCCCCCCACGTTGTTGTGGCTGTCGTCGAAAGGAGGCTTCACCGTGAAGAGACTCGCCGCTTTGCTCGTCGTGGCCGCTTTTATCGTCCCTGCGCTCGCGGCCGCGGAGACGTGGACAAACCTGCCGCTCGTGGACCACAACTGCCTGGAGAAGGTCAAGGCCGATCCCGACAAGCATGAAACCAGCTGCCTGATCATGTGCTCCAAGAGCGGGTATGGGGTCCTCACCTCCGACGGGACGTGGCTCAAGTTCGACAAGGCGGGGAATGACGAGGCACTCAAGGCGCTCAAGGCGACCCAGAAGATGAACGGCATTCGGGTCACGGTCACCGGCGAGCTCACCGGGGACATGATCAAGGTCGCGACCCTGAAGATCGATTGATCCGGAAGAGGCTCCTGATGGGCGGCCGCGGTCTATCCGCGGCCGTCGTTTTCTTTGGGCAGTCTGCGGGTTTCAGTGCCCGCCGAGCGAAACGAACACGCCTCCGGTCAGTTCGGCGTCGGCAAACCAGCGCCCGGTGTCGGTCCAGCCGTGATCCTCACCGAGGCGTCGCCGGCCCAGGTAGGTGGCGCGTCCCCGTAGATCGAAACGGATCCCGGCCCACCGGGTGAGGAAGAAGCGCGTCCCGGCGGTCAGGGCCACCGCACCGCGATTGGAATCGCGGAACGAGCGATCGGGCGTGTCTATGTCCAGGTTGACGAAGCCGACGCCTGCCCCGACGTACGGAATGAAGCGCCCGCTGCGGAACGAGCGCACCGCGAGGGCCTCGAAGGAAGCCACGACCAGGGCCGCCAGCTCCTGTTGCGAGGCGAACACCCCACCCCTGTACTCGATGACGTGCGTCGTCGTGCGGCGGTACGCCAGCTCCACTTCCCACTCCGGGGTGAGCTGTGCCGCGAGCCAGAACCCGCCGGTGGGGTCGCCGTCCACGTCCACCTTGCGATCGAACGCCTCGTTGCTCCCCTTGGCCAGCGTCCCCCCGATGAGCCGGCCGACGCCGTACCCCACCTCGACCGAGCCGGGCGGCGCCTGGGCGAGAAGCGGCAGGGGCACGAGCAGAAGCGCGAGAGCCCATCCCGCGCGGGCCCTCGCGGTCGCATCAGCGGCGTCAGAGAAGGCCACTCTGCGCGAATTCTAGCAGTGTGGGTGGGCTCGCCGTGGGTGCCTGTGGGACTACGTACGGCCCACAGGGTCGCAGCGGGTCTACGGGCAGTGGCCCACCATGTCCAGGCGCGCGAGCTGAGCAAGCTCGGCAAACGTCCCGTCGAGGGTCTTGCCGCTCGCCTGCTCGAAGTCCTCGCCACGCTTGGCCTCGGCGTGCCAGCACAGCCCCCAGTGCACGTTCCAGCCGTCGCGCTCGAGCTGGCAGAGGACTTCCTCCCACTCACGCCCGCGCTCGGTGCGCAGGGTGGCGATCGCCTGGAAGGTGGCCTTCAACAGCTCGAGGTCGAGTTTGCTGGGCTGCACGCCCTCCGGCAGCGGAATCTCGATGGTCGGTGCCTTGGCCATGGCCGGCTCCCTCCCTACAACCCGTACTTCTCGATGATCTGGTTCTTGCCCAGTCCGAGAATGCCGTACTTCTTCCCCACCTTGACGAACGCCGCGATCGCGGCGTCGAGGTGGTGCTTCTCGTGCGCTGCGGAGAGCTGCGTCCGGATGCGCGCCTGACCCTTCGCCACGACCGGGAAGAAGAACCCCACGACGTAGATCCCCTCGGCGAATAGATCGCGAGCCACGTCCTGCGCCAGCTTGGCGTTGTAGAGCATGACAGGAACGATTGGACTCTCGCCGGGCTTGATGTCGAAACCGGCGTCGGTGAGGAGCTTCCGCCAGTACACGGTGTTGGTCTCGAGCTTGTCCCGCCGCTCGGTCGTGGCGGAGATCAGGTCCAGCACCTTGAGTGCCCCTGAGACGATGACCGGGGCCACCGTGTTGGAGAAGAGGTACGGGCGCGCGCGCTGACGGCACATCTCCACGAGCTCGCGGCGCCCCGAGACGCACCCACCCGACGCTCCGCCGAGAGCTTTCCCGAGCGTCGTGGTGATGACGTCCATCCTGCCCACCACCCCGCAGTGCTCGTGGGTTCCGCGGCCCGTCTTGCCGATGAAGCCGGACGCGTGCGAATCGTCAACGAACACCATCGCGTCGTGCTTCTCGGCAAGCGCGACGATCGCGTCCAGCCTGGCGATGTCCCCGTCCATCGAGAAGACGCCGTCGGTGATGACCATCCGGAAGCGCTTGTCCTGGTGCTCGACCAGCTTCTCCTCGAGGTGCCCCATGTCGGAGTGCTTGAAGGTGTCCTGCATCGCCTTGCAGAGGCGCATACCGTCCACGATCGAGGCGTGTACCAGCCTGTCGGCGATCATGACGTCCTGCTCGGAAAGCACCGCTTCGAAGACCCCGGCGTTGGCGTCCATGCAGGAGGGGAAGAGGAGCGTGTCCTCGGTCCCCAGGAACTCGGTGAGCTTGTTCTCGAGTTCCCGGTGGATGTCCTGCGTGCCACAGATGAAGCGCACCGACGACATGCCGTAACCGCGGTGGTCGAGACCCGCGTGGGCGGCCGCCACCACCTCGGGGTGGCTGGAGAGCCCCAGGTAGTTGTTGGCGCACATGTTGATGACTTTCCTCGGCGGGTTGCCGGTGGGGAACTCGACCTCGATCTCCGCGCCCTGCGGCGCGTGGATGTAGCGCTCTTCCTTGAACAGCCCCTGGTCCCGTAGGTTGGCCAGCTCGTTCTGGTACGACTCGCGGGCCCTGCCGCTGTACGCCATGCGCCCTCCCGACTACCCCTTGGTGAATCTGGTCACCAGCGCCGCAATGCTGTTGACCGTGTCGAACGCCTGTGGCGTGGCCTCGGCGTCCGGGATCTGGATGCTGTACTTCCTCTCCAGGAAGCGTTTGAGCGAGACCATCGAGAAGGAGTCGACGATGCCCCCGGTGATCAGCGGCGTATCCTCGCCGACCTGACGGTCATCTCCCTCCTCCAGGTACTCCTTCACCACGTAGTCCCGAATCGCCTTCTTGAGCTCGTCCATCTGGATCCTCCGCTCGGCTCCGCCCACCATTGACGAAAGTCATTCGCAAACCGGTTCGAACGTCGTTGTTGCTGCCTCGTGCCTTTTGCCTTTCTTTCATCATTCGTCCATCAGGGTCGAGGTGTCCCCGACCGGCTCGCCCCACTCTTTGGCTCGCAGGATGCGGCGAACGATCTTGCCGCTGCGGGTCTTGGGGAGACTGGCTATGAACTCGATCTCCTGCGGCATCGCCAGAGGCGAGAGCTTCTTGCGGACGAAGTTCATGATCTCGAGCTCGAGGTCGGGGCCGCCCTCGAAGCCCGGCTTCAGCGTCACGAACGCCTTCACGACCTCCATGTTCACCGGATCGGGCTTGGCCACCGCCGCCGACTCGGCCACCGCGGGGTGCTCGAGCAGCGCAGATTCGATCTCGAAAGGGCCCACGAGGTGGCCGCCGGTGTTGATGACGTCGTCGTCGCGGCCGACGAACCAGAAGTACCCGTCCGGATCAATGCTCGCCCTGTCCCCGCACAGGTACCAGCCGTTCTTGAACTTGCTCGCGTAGCCGGTCGGATTGTTCCAGTAGCTGCGGATCATCGACGGCCACCCGGGGCGCAGGGCGATCAGGCCGACGGGGCCGGGCTGTTCGTAGGGCTGGTACGTCTTGGGGCTGAGCACGGTGGCGGTGATTCCCGGAAACGCTTTGCCCATCGAGCCGGGCTTGATCGGCATGCCCGGAAAGTTCGTGATCACGATGCAACCGGTCTCGGTCTGCCAGAAGGTGTCGTGGAACGGCAGCCCGAACGCCTCCTGCGACCAGATCACGGCCTCTGCGTTCAACGGCTCACCCACGCTGCACAGGTGGCGCAGCGTGGAGAGGGCGTACTTCTTGGCGACCGTTGTGCCGTCGCGCATCAGGAGGCGGATCGCCGTCGGCGCCGAGTACCAGACCGTGACGCGGTGCTTGGCGATGAAGGCGTACCAGCGCTCGGTCGAGAAGCCCGAGTCCAGGACCACCTGTGTCGTGCCGTTCGACCACGGACCTATGATCCCGTAGGAGGTGCCGGTCACCCAGCCCGGGTCGGCGTTGCACCAGTAGACGTCGTTGGGCTGCAGGTCGAGCACCCACTTGGCCGTCAGGTACTGGGCGACGATCGAGTAGTGAACGTGCTGGGCGCCCTTGGGCTGGCCCGTTGTGCCCGAGGTGTAGTGCAGGACCGACGGCGTCTCGGATGTGGAAGGGTAGGGGTCGAACCTCTCCACTCGCGGTAGCTCGTCGAGGGTCATGGCCACCTCGCGGTCCTGCAGGGGAGCATCGCCCGCGTCCACGACGACGATGTGCCGAAGCTCGGGAAGCCTCTCGCGGATTCTGCGCACCTTCCCCACATGCTTCCTCTGGGTCACGATCGCCGAGGTCTTGGCATCGGCGAGACGCGTGAACAGCGAGTCCTCGCCGAACGCGGAGAACAGGGGCTGTGCAATACCACCCATCTTGAGGATTCCGAGGAAGCCAATGTACAGCTCCGGCACGCGGTCCATGAAAAGGCAGATCCTCTCGCCGGGCCGCAACCCAAGGCCGCCGAGGTAGACCCCGATGGTGTTGGAGAGCACACGAAGGTCGTCGAAGGTGTACGTCCTGCCGTGGCCTGCGAAGTCCTCCCAGATGAGGGCGGGCTTGCTCGCTTGTCCCAGCTCGCAGATGCGGTCGCTGCAGTGCCACCCGATGTTGATGCGGCCACCCTTATTGACGCCGAGGTCGCGCTCGGCGACTCCCCAGTCGAAGTCCGCGCACAGCCCTTCGTAGCTCGGGTGGGTCGCAACGGTGCTCATCCGTTCACCTCTCTCCGGTGGGGGTACCGGCTTCTCGGGACTCGAGCACGACGGTCGCGGCGGCGAGCTCGGCCGTGTGCGACAGGGACAGGAGGACGGCGTCGATGTGCCTGCCGCGGACCAAATCCCCGGTCCAGCCGTGCAGGAGCACCGTGGGTTTTCCGGTTGGCTCGTTGCAGATCTCGACCTCGCGCCAACGCTGGCCGCGCGGGACCTCCGTCCCCAAAGCCTTGAACAGCGCCTCCTTGGCGGCGAAGCGCGCGGCAAAGTGGCGCGCGGGGTAGCGCTTGGCCTCGCAGTAGGCGATCTCGCCCTGCGTGAAGAGCTCGTCCCTCACCGGTGGGCCTTCCAGGCGGAGCTCCGCCTCCATGCGCGAAACCTCGAATACGTCGTGGCCGACACCGACGATCATGGCAGCGAACCCAGTGGCGAAGGTCTCAACTGACGGCAACGTCCTGAGGAGAGCGTTGCAACCTAGAACCCGGTTCCGAATATACGGTTGGCCGTCGAAACGTGTCAAGAGCTTGTACAGACATTCACTTTTGGTGCTTGAGACCGGCTCGCGCGACGCGCGAGCCGAGGCGCTTTCGTGACGATCCGCCTACCGCGGCTTCCGGGGACCGACCCTTTTCGCGTACCCTTTCGGAAGGACAAGGGGGATTCGATGCGCTCACTGGCTGTCACGGCGCGGCGTGATGCGGGTTTCGAGGCCAACCGCGACCACTGGAGGACCGTGCTGGACCGCCTTCGGGCTGAGGAGGGGCGCATTTCGGAGGGTGGGGGGGCGAAGGCCGCCGAAAAGCACAAGTCCCAGGGCAAGATGCTGGCACGGGAGAGACTGGGCGTGCTCCTCGACCGCGGCACGCCGTTCCTCGAGCTCGGGCTGTGGGCGGGGTGGGGAATGTACGAGGAGTGGGGGGGCGCGCCCGGCGCCGGCTGTGTCACCGGCGTCGGCACCGTCTCCGGGCGGACGTGCGTGGTGGTCGCCAACGACGCCACGGTCAAGGCCGGCGCCTGGTTTCCGATCACACTCAAGAAGATTCTTCGGGCGCAGGAGATCGCCCTCGAGAGCCGGCTCCCGATTGTCTACCTGGTGGACTCGGCCGGGGTGTTTCTGCCTCTGCAGGAGGAGATCTTCCCCGACAAGGAGCACTTCGGGCGGGTGTTCTACAACAACGCGCGGCTCTCGGCGGCCGGGATCTATCAGATCGCGGCGATCATGGGGCCGTGCGTGGCGGGCGGGGCCTACCTCCCGATCATGTCCGACGAGGCGCTGATCGTGGAGGGGACGGGCTCGATCTTTCTGGCCGGACCGCACCTCGTGAAAGCCGCGATCGGGGAGAAGGTCGAGACCGAGGCGCTGGGCGGCGCGGAGGTGCAGACCGACGTGTCCATGGTAGTCGACGATCGTTTCCCCGACGACGCGTCTTGCCTGGAGGCCGTGCGCACGCGTATCGGCCAGCTTGCAACACCGCCTCTCGCACCGTTCGACCGCACCGACTCGGCCGAGCCCGCGACGGACCCCGCGGAGATCCTGGGCGTCGTTCCGGTGGACCGGACGCGGCCCTACGACACATATGCGTTGCTTGCGCACCTCTTGGACGGGTCCGAGTTCGAGGAGTACAAGTCCACGTCCGGACGCTCCCTGGTGTGTGGCACTGGTCGCATCCTGGGGTGGGCGGTTGGTATCGTGGCCAACCAGCGCGCGATCGTGGCACGGCGCCGGGGCCTCGGGCCCAAGGAGCAGGAGATGCAGATCGGAGGCGTGATCTACTCTGACGCCGCCGACAAGGGCACGCGGTTTATCGAGCTCTGCAACCAAAAGGGAATTCCACTGCTCTTCCTGCAGGACGTCACCGGCTTCATGGTGGGCTCCCGCGCCGAGAAGGAAGGGATCATCAAGGACGGCGCCAAGATGGTCAACGTGGTGGCCAACAGCACGGTGCCGAAGATCACGATCTTCGTCGGCAACTCGTACGGAGCCGGCAACTACGCGATGTGCGGCAAGGCGTACGGGCCGCGTTTCATCTTCGCCTGGCCCTCGGCATCCATCGCGGTGATGGGCGGCGAGCAGGCGGCTCAGACGTTGGTCGCGATCCAGCTCAAGAACCGCCCCGGCGAGGTCAGCGAGGAGGAGAAGGCAGCGCGCCTCGCGGACATCAAGGCGCGCTACGACGCCACGACCGATCCACGCTACGCCGCGGCGCGTCTCTGGGTGGACGGCATCCTCGACCCGCGGCACACCCGCGAAGTGGTGGCGGCGTGCCTGACCGCCTGCGCCCACCAGGGCGAGATCCCGCCGTTCCGCTGGGGTGTGCTTCAGACGTGACTGCGGTCCGCTCGGTCGCGGACCGCAGTCACCCTGACCCTGAGCATAGCGAAGGAGAACGGTCCCGGCGTGCCTGGAGCCCGCCGCTATCGCAGACGAATGGTGACGTCGCCGACCCCGACCTCGGCGCGGATCTCGGCCTTGCCCGGACCCTTTGCACTTAGGTTGTGGGCGATGAACCCCTCGCCCTCTTCGCGGCCGGCCGGTGTTCGGAGCGAGGCGTCGCCCACGCCGCAGGAGGCGCGCACGCTCCCGAAGGAGGCGTGCAGCCCTTCGACCTTCACGTCGCCCACCCCCAGCTCGGCCTTCACGTCGCCGGCCACGTCGAGCACGGTGGCATCACCTACCCCGAGCTTGATTTCGGCCGCGAAGGCGGCCGGCACGTAGACGGTCCAGTACTCGACAAAGTCGTGGTCGTCGTGGCGGTCCGGCTTGAGGCGAAGCGTCAGCCTGCCGCCCGAGACCGAGGGCTCGATCGCGAGACTCTCGATCTCGTCGTCCGAGCTCTTCGAACCGAACCACCCCATGTGTTTCTTCTTGACCTCGACCCGGGCGCGCACCGTGTTGCCGTTGTCGCCGACGATCTCGACCTCGCCCACTCCAGCGGTGATGGTGACGCCCGTGAGCTCTCCGGCCGGCTGGCTGTGCTCGAGGGTGCGCAGGTTCCCGCCGGCGGCCACCGCGCCGACGAGCAGGGTTGCGAGGAAACAGGCTAGGCGTCTCACGGCTCCATCCCTCCACCCCGTTAAACGCACCGGCAAGCCCGCGGGTTCTGCTGCCGGTACGGAGCTACGGCGCCGTCGCGCTCACGAACGGGTTGCCCGCCTTCTCGGCCCCGATCGTGGTCTCCGGGCCGTGTCCCGGGATGACGCGGGTGGCGTCGGGCAGGCGGTAGAGCACCTCCCGAATCGACCGCTCGAGCTGTACGAACGACCCTCCGAACAGGTCGGTCCTTCCCACCGAACCCGCAAAGAGGACATCCCCGACCAAGGCGAGCGGCCCCTGAGACCGGTCGCGGATCAGCACGATGTGCCCTGGGGAATGGCCGGGGCAGTGGCGCACCAGCAGGGCTTCCTCCCCGACGGGCACACTCTGGCCGTCGCGAACCAACCCATCCCAGGGGACCATCTCCGGTGCCTGGAAGCCGAAGATCTGGCCCTGGCCCGGCAGGTCGTTGTAGAGCGGGAGATCGTCGGCGTGCAACATGACCGACGCCGAAGGGAAGGCGCCCTTCAGCGCGCCGACCCCGCAGGCGTGATCGAAGTGGGCGTGGGTCAAGACGATTGCGGTGGGGTGAAGGCGCTCGCTCCGAACCGTCCCGATCACGACGTCCGGTTTGAAACCCGGGTCCACCACGATTGCCTCTCCCGTGGCCTCGCACCCCAAGATCACGCAGCGCGCAGAGAACGGCCCCAGTTCGAGGGAGATGACCTTCACGGCCGCTCCTGGACGAGCTCGGCGATGAGGCGCTGGAGCAGGCTCTCCAGACGGTCGTGTGCGGCCCTGCCGGCCTCGATGACCTCTTGGTGGGTCAGCGGGCGCCCGGCGATTCCCGCGGCCAGGTTGGTGGCGAGCGAGAGAACAAGCACCCGCATGCCCAGGTGATGGGCGGCGATCACCTCCTGCACGGTGGACATTCCCACCACCGTCCCGCCCATGCGCCGGAACGCCTCGACCTCGGCCGGCGTCTCGTAGTTGGGCCCGAGGGTCGCGACGTAAACGCCCTCCCGGACCGGGAAGCCCGCCGCCTCGGCACAGCGCGTCGCCATAGTCCGCAACCGTCGGTCGTAGGCCTCGGTCAGGTCGGGGAACATCGGCGCCCGCCACCGTCCCCACTCGCCCAGCAACGGGCTGGTCCCCTGGACGTTGATGTGGTCGCTGATCACGACCAGGCTGCCCGGCTGGACTTTGGGGTCGATGGCGCCGGTCGCGTTCGTTGCGACGTAGACGGGGGCACCGAGCAATGCGGCGAGACGTGGGATCGCCGCGACCTTCGGCGCGTCGTACCCCTGGTAGAGGTGGAAGCGGCCGTTGAAGACCAAGAGGCCGGCCCCACCCTTGCGCCAGACGGTGACGGTGGGCGTGTGCCCCGGCAGCTCCGGGACCGGGAACGGGAAGACCTCGGCGTACGGGGCCTCGGCGGCCTTCTGCCAGCCCGGCGCCGAGAGCGTGATCCCTGAGCCGGCGACGAACGCCGCGACGAGCGTGCCCGTCGGGTACGAACTCGCGAAGGAACGAGCCGCCTCTTCGAGCGCGCGGGGCGCGAAGGTATCCACTGTCAAGAAGCATAGCGCAGGAAGGGTCGGGGGCGCGCCGGCCGTCTCAGTGCCCTGGCCCGAACTTCTCGCCGGCCTCGATGCGCACGGGAAGCTCGTTCTGTCTCGGCGGTAGCGGGCAGGTCGCGTACGGCGTGAAGGCGCACGGCGGGCTGTATGCCTTGTTGAAGTCGAGCGCGACGGCGGTCGAGGGTGCCTTCGGTACAGGGGTGTCGAGGAACCTGCCGGCGCCGTACGTCTCGGTGCCGCTGGTTGCATCTCGAAACACGAAGAAGAAGCTGGTGTCGTCCGGCGAGGAGAGGAACGGCTCGAGGGCAAGGCTGTTGCCGCCGAGTCGGAAGCGAACGAGGCCGGGTGCGAGCATCTTCTGCTCGGGCCCCTGGACGGTTGCTACCGCCACCTCCCGTGGGGTCGGGTAGGGCTCGAACGTGCCCTCGACGCGATACTCGGGGTCCACCGGGAAGTACCGGATCCCCGCAAAGCCGACCCGCCTTGCGCTGTGCAGGTCCTTCACGCGCACCGCCAGTTTCCCTCCCCGCTCGATGAGGTAGAAGCGCACGGCGCCCGCCGCGAGGACGTCGGGTCTGCCCCTGCGGTCGGAGGCGAGCACTTGCTCGGTCGCCGGCGAGCCGGCAAGCGTGACGCCCGTCCCCGGGCCGGGGTGGAGGAGCACGGTGCCGTCCTGCCGGAGTTCGAGGGTGCCGGCGACGGCCGGCGTGCCCTTGCCGGGCAGCACCACCTCGTTTCCGGGGTCGGCGCCGAAGCGATTCTCCCCGCTGTGAAGCCAGAACAGGCCGACCACCGTCAGCCAACCGTCGTCGGAAGTGAGCGATGCCAGGCGTTCGGCTCGCCACGCCTCGATGTGCGCGAGGTAACCCGGGTCGACCGCAGGCGTTCCCCTCCCGCAACCCGAGAGCGTTGCGGTTGAAACAAGCACCGCGGTAGCGAGAAGCGCGGTGTGCCATGCCATGCGCCGGTTCGAGGAACTCCTCATCATCTGGCTTTGTATCACGACGTCGTGATCTTTGCGATAATGGCTTCCTCGGAGTACCGCCGATGGGATGCCGGGATTGGCAAAGTGAAGCGAATCGTCAGGGCAGCCAGCGCCGGAAGGTGTCCCGCGTCGCGACTCAATCGAAGGAGGTCAGAATCGTGATGAGGAAATCCGTACCTGTTTGCCTGCTCATCGTGCTCCTCGCGGTGCCGGCTCTGGGCGCCGACGAGGCTCCCAAGTCGCCATGGAGCGGGTCCCTGGGGCTCTCCTTCCTCTCCACGACGGGGAACTCACAGACGCAATCCCTCGGCCTCGATCTCGGGGCCAAGTGGGTTTCCGACCCCTGGGGCCTGGAGTTCGTCGGAAAGTTCCTGCGCTCGAGCAAAGGTGGGACCACCGACGCCGAGCGGTCCTTTGCGGGTGTGCGTGGCACGCGTAGCGTGAGCGAGCGCTGGTCGCTGTTCGCCGGGTTATCCGGCGAGCGGGACACGTTTGCCGGCTTTGACCTGCGAGCGGTGGTGGAGGGTGGCGCGACGTACAAGTTCCTCCTGGGTCCGGTCCACGAGCTCGCCTTCGACGGAGGTCTCACCTGGACGCGCGAGAACCGGGTGGTCGGAAAAGACCGGAGTTTTCTCGGTGGGCTGCTCGGCGCTACCTATAAGTGGACCCTCAGCGAGACCGCGGCCTTCACGGAGAAACTTCGCCTCTACCCGGACTTCGACCAGACGAGCGCGTGGCGAATCACCTCCGAGAGCGCGCTGAAGGCGAGCCTCACGGGTCGCCTGGCGCTGCAGCTCGGATACGACGTGCGCTACAGCAACCGACCCGTCCCGGGCTTTCGCAAGACCGACACCGCCACGACCGTTTCGCTGGTGGCGTCTCTCTGAGCGTCCTGAGGGCGCATCTCTGGTGAAGACGCTGCGCGCGCTCGTCCTGACAATGTTCAGAGGGCGGTGACCGGCACGGTCAGCGCTGGAAGAGCGCCTTGACGAGCGGGTAGTCGCCCTCTCGCAAAGCGCCTGTCCGGATGCAGCGGACCTTGCCGCCGGGTGCGGCGATGACCTGCAGCGGTATCGAGCCGGGGGTCGCGCCGGGGAACCCCGCCAGCCAGCGGTCGAGGTTGGGAGCCGCGGCGAGGCGAACGGAGTTGCCGGGTGCCACGGTCGGGTTCTCCTGCAGAAAGCGGGTGAGGTCCTGCTCCTTGACGTCCACCGAGAGAAACCAGAGGTCGGAGGCAATCCCGTCCCTTCCGAGCTGCTCGTGCCAGCGCAGCACCAGCGGCATCTCGCGCCGGCACGGACCGCACCAGGTCGCCCACAGGTTGACCCACACCCAGCGGTCGGCACGCAGCGCGGGGAGCGGCTGCCCCGGACGGGCCGGGACAACCTTCGGGAGAACGAGCGTGGGAGCGTCGGCTCCGGTGTAGAAGCGGTCACACCAGCGCTCGGGGGCGGGCACTTGGCCGCTCGCCGTGACGCCCTCGACGCGCGAAATCGGTGGCTGCTCACCACCGCCGCAGCAGGCCAGTACGGCTGCTGACAGCACCAGCGCGAGCGCGGTCAGAGCCGACAGTCGATCCAGGCGATGAACGCGGATCGGTTGAGGTAGGCGGTGTTGCACGATTGGTCCGGCCGCGAAAGTTTCCATTGGCAGAAGTCCCGGTCGAGCTGGGCGAACTCTGCGCCCAACCAAAGTAGCCCGACCTCTTGCTCGAGGTCGGGGTCGGCGAACTTGAACTTGACGTGGTCGAGAACCGCCTCCGCACGCTGCCGGGAAAGCTCCCGGTTGTAGCCGAGTGGGCCCTCCGGCGAGGCGCGCGAGACGACGAGGAAGTACGACGCGCCGCGCTGGTCCGCGAACGCCGTGTCGAGAAGCGCGATCGCGGCGGGGTCCAGGTCGGCGCTGTCCTGGTCGAACTGGATGATTGCCGCGCGTTCGGCGAGCGGCAAGAACAGGGCGTTGAAGTCGTCGCCCGACATCGCTGCGACGCTGCGCGCCTGCAACGGCTGACAACCGCGCTGGGAGCCACCCTTGATAAGGCCGCAGGAGGTCAAGACGCGCCGCAGGATCTGCTTGAGCGTGCCGGTGCAGTACCCCTCGTCCGCCGCGCTCGCGACTGCCGCGCTGGGGCCCTTGCCCTTCTCCGCCTGCAGCTCGGCGAGCCTGTGCGCCGCGGACCGCACCCACACCCCCACCAGCGCCGACAGCACCGCCAGTGTCACGACAAAAAGGATGAAATGAACCCGTGTCGGTCTCATGGTCTCACCTCGCCGCAGGGCTTGGCTCATCCGGCCGCTGCCCGGCGAGCCTTCGGGAGAGCACGTACTCGAGTCCGAGGTCGGTGTCCTCGTCACAGATCTTCTGCCCGCGGACGAAGAGCTGTGGGGTCACGACGGGCAACGAGTTGGCCACCGCCCAGCGCAACGACCGGTTGAGCCTCGACCTGACTGCGGGCTTGCCCAGGCAGCCGGCCAGTTGCGGGAACTGCTGCGCGATCCGCGCGTACACGCGGTCGGGGTCCTTCCCCAACTCCCGAAGCTCGGTCTGGTGGTCGAACGCCCACTCGAGGACGCTGTCCGCCTGTGCCCCGCCGCAAAGCACGGCCTCGGACACCGCACAGGCACCAGGGTGAACCGACTCGCTCACCATCCAGTTGCACTCCTTGTCGAGCGGGAAGAGCACGAGCTCGCGTGACAGGCTCCCGGCCAGCCCGCTTGCGGCCAGCCGCTGGGAGAACCCCTTGCAGGCCGGGCACAGCGGGTCGAGCACCTCGATCGCCGCGGCGCCGCCTGGAGGGCTCGTCAACTTCACCCGCACGCCGTACCGGTCCTCTGGGTGCAACAATCCGCCACACCCGGCGACGGTTCCCGCGTATGCGGGCTTGAGCACGAGGTAGAGCAGCACCGGTACGAACACCAACGCAACGCCCTCGAGGAAGTAAGCGGCATACTTTCCCCACGCGATCGGCCGCGGGCGACCACGCTGCGCCGCTTGGCGGTAGGCCACAATGGCGGCGACGAAGGCTCCGATCGAGGCAACGTACGTTCCGACACACAGCTTGCACACCGCGCCGACACGCAGGATGGAGATCAGGAAGTAGATCACGGAAACCACGACCGGCAAGAGCGTCGCCGCCACCATGAACCGTGCCTCGTCGGCGTCGGCCGCGAGACGCCGGAGCAGCAGGTCAAGCGCCCGGAACAGGAGAAAGAAGAACACTGCGAGCGCCGGCAGCGCGATCGGGATTCCGCCCCACGTCAAGGTACGGAACACCGCCGAGTAGGGGCTCATCAGCACCGCGTGGCAGCCGGAGGAGCCGGTCGTGTCCAGCGCCCCGATCCCGGGCACGAACGAGCAGGTGATCGCGTGTACCTGCCGGTCCAGGAACGCCGCGTAGTCGTAGGTGGAGACGGCGGAGAAGATCACCCCGACCAAGGCGAACACGGCCAGGGCCACGGTTGCTGCGTTTCGAGTCGGGCCCACGTCGCCACCCTCCAGTCCCGGCAGCGAGAAGGATTGTCGGGTTCTGCCTCGCGGCGATAGTAACACCGGCCAGGTGCGGGTCAAGCCGACCGCTGCCCTGGAGCGCTGCGCAGCGGTTGAGGCACGGGCTCCATCGTGTAGCATGCGGGGCGAGTTCCAGATGGCTAACCTCTCGGTGAGGCGAGCGATCCGGAGGGCCGGGCAGGGCGTCGTTGCAGGCGTCCTGGTTCTGGCTTTTGTGGGCGGCCAGACCTCGTGTGGGTCCCACCCCCGGGAAGTCCCCGCCCGGAGAGCGACCTCGGGGGTGGCTCCTCGCGACCTCGAGCGAGACGAGCGGGCGGGGGGCCACACGCTGCACCGACACGTGGGGCTGAGCGACGACGAACTGAGGGTGAGGCTACAGCGGGAGCGTCGCATCGCGGCAGCCTCCAGCTACACCGACCGGGCGACTGCGGAGCGGATCGTGGGGGAGACCCTGGACCGGTCGCGGAACCGGATCCAGGCGTGGCTCGCCAGGGCAGGCGCGCGCCCCAACCTTGTTTTGGACTACCGTGGCGACCCGGGCCGACCCATCGGGCGCTCGATCGGCAGGGGCGAACGCAGTGCCCGCGTGGCGTTCGATGCTGTGGTTGTGCTTGCTTGGGACGGGCGGCAGAGCTACTTCGTGCTCACGTCCTATCCGGAGGCCTCGAGGTGACCAGCGGAAAGATGCGAAAGGGGAAGGGCGAGAACCGAGGGGTCGCGGCCAGGTACGACACGCTGCGAAGCTTTTTTCGGGGATACCTGCATCAGGATTTCGGCCTCGAGCACGGCTCGGCCGAGGAGGCCGCTCGGGCGTACCGCTCTGCGGTGTCGGCAACGGAACTGCGCGCAGTGGCCTCCGAGTGGGCGGAGTTCGGCGCCGCGGTCAGGGGCATGCGCTGGCGGGACGTGAAGGTTGCCCTCGTTCGCGAGCTGGGGAGCTCCTGGCAGCCGGCTTCGCGGAGGGAGCTCGAAAGGCTCGGCTCCGTCCTGACAGGAGAGACACCTTGATGACCGAGCGGTCAGGTCAGCGAGGAGTGTCGAGGTGAACGCGGAGAACGATGCGCTGCTCAGGGAGCTCCTCACCGGCCAGCGTGTGCTTGCCCTCGGGGTGCTGGTCGAAGGCGAACCGTACGTCGGTCTGCTTCCGTTCGCCCTCAAGCCCGATTTCAGCTGCGCGGTGGTGCACGCCTCGAAGCTTGCCCGCCACACGGCGGGCCTGGTAACTGGTGCGCAGTTCGCGGCCCTGATCCACCAAACCGACCGGGGAGACGCCGATCCGCTCCAGGTTGCACGGGTCACACTGCAGGGGACGGTGCGGCAGCTCGAGCGCGGAACGCCTGCCTGGGAAGAGGGCCGGCGGCTGTACCTGCGGCGCTTTCCGACAAGCGAGCAGACATTCTCCCTCGGTGACTTCGAGCTTTATGAGCTCCGCTTACTGAGGGGCCGCCTGGTCGGCGGGTTCGCGCGCGCGGCGAGCGTCTCACCCGAGATGCTCGCGCGGCTGGCGAGCCCACCGCCGTAGCGTACCAGCCGCCTGGACACGCGTGGCGGAGGCGGCTGGCTCAACCCGAGAAACGCTCGCTCGGGCGTGGCTCAGGTGGCGTCACGGGCCGCTCTTCGCGTGCTAGAATGCGCCGTTTTGGCGCACGACCCAAAGACCCGCCGAGGTGCCGTGGAACCGTTGGAGACGTTGCGAGCTCACCGTCGCGGCAAGCTCGACAAGCTCCGGCACCGGGGCCTCGATCCGTACCCGCCGCGCTTCCCCGTGGATGGTAGGGTCAGCGAGATCGTGGCGCGCTTCGCCGCGCTGGATGCAGCGGCACTCGAGGCCGGGGCTCCGCGGGTGCGGGTCGGGGGCCGCGTGACCGCGATCCGCAGCCACGGGAAGGCGACGTTTGTGGATCTCTCCGACGGCGACGGGCGCCTCCAGGTCCACCTCAAGCGCGACGTGGTGGGCGATGAAGGCTTCTCGCTGCTCGAGACCCTCGACCTCGGGGACTTCTGGGGCGCGGAGGGGGTGGTCTTCCGCACCCGCACCGGCGAGCTGACCGTTCGCGCCGAGCGGGTGACCGTGCTGGCCAAGGGACTGCAACCCTGGCCGGAAAAGTGGCACGGCCTCACCGACCACGAGCTCCGCGCGCGCCAGCGCTACCTGGACCTCGCGACCAACCCCGACTCGCGCCACGTGTTCCTCGCGCGGGCCGCGATTGTCCGCGAGATCAGGACGTTTCTTGACGCCCGCGGGTTCATCGAGGTGGAAACACCGATGATGCAGCCGATCCCGGGCGGAGCTGTCGCCCGGCCGTTCAAGACTCACCACAACACGCTGGACATGGATCTCTTCTTACGCATCGCGCCCGAGCTTTACCTCAAGCGACTGGTGGTCGGGGGTTTCGAGCGGGTCTACGAGATCAACCGGAACTTCCGGAATGAGGGGATCTCGACCAGGCACAACCCCGAGTTCACGATGCTGGAGTTCTACTGGGCGTACGCGAGCTACGAAGACCTAATGACGCTCACCGAAGAGATGCTGGCGGGGATAGCGGAGACGGTGGTGGGCGGCAGCGCCGTTCCCTGGGGCGACTCGACACTGGAACTGAAGCGGCCGTGGCAACGTTTCACCATGCGGGACGCGGTGCTGGCCCACTCGGACCTTCGGCCCGAGGACCTCGGAGGGCGGGCGGAGCTGGAGGCTGCTGCACGCCGCTTCGGCATCGACGACGTTGCGCGCCTCACGTCGGGCAAGCTTCTGGCGGAGCTTTTCGAGGCCACCGCCGAGCGCAATCTCCACGATCCCACCTTCATCGTCGACTTCCCGGCGGACATCTCCCCCCTGGCTAAGCGCAAGCCGGGCGAACCGGACCTCACCGAGCGCTTCGAGCTGTACATCGGCGGGCTCGAACTCGCCAACGCCTTCACCGAATTGAACGACCCCGACGACCAGCGCCGTCGCTTCGAGGAGCAGGCTCGCATCGCCGGAGGGGTGGTGGACGAGGACTATCTGCTGTCGCTGGAGTACGGAATGCCCCCGACGGCCGGTGAGGGGATCGGAATCGATCGCCTGGTCATGCTGCTGACCGACTCCCACTCCATCCGTGACGTGATTCTCTTCCCGCTGCTCCGCCCAAAGGAGTGAGCCGTGGCGTCGGTTTTGACGCAAGTCGCCGGTCGCTACCTGCTGGGTCTGCGGCGACGCACGCACGTCGCCGCGGTCAGCGCGATCAGCTTCGGGGCAATGGCGCTGGGGGCGGCGGCGCTGGTGCTGACGCTGGCCCTGCTGGAGGGCTTTCAATCCACAATCCGGGCGCAGCTTGCCGAAAGTGGGATCCATGCGGAGCTTCGCCCGAGCACCGGGCGAGCCCTTCCCCCCGGTGACTGGCTTGCCCTGCTGCGCGCCCGCCATCCCGAGCTCCAGGTCCGCACGGTGAGGGGCGGCGCGGTGTGGTGTCTGGGACCCGACGGGGCGGTCCCGGCCGAACTGGAGGCGGTGGACACGCTGTCCACGGTGGAGGTCAACCGGGTGCTTGCGGCTCGGCTTGGCATCGGCGCCGGCTCCGAGCTCGTGGTCGCGAGCCCCAGGTTGGTTCTCACTCCGCTGGGCCCGATGCCGATCCGGCGCAGGGTGGTGGTAGAGGCGGTAAGCTCGGCGCAGCCCGGCGACGAGCGAGCCGTCATTCGCGTCCCCGATCAAGTCGGGGCCGCCCTGGTGCCGATCGGTCGCCCGCGTTCGGTGGCGCTACGGACCCTCGACCCGGCCCAGGCGTGGAAGGTGGCATCGGTTGTGCAGGACGAAGTGCCCGAGGGGGTGGAGGTTGTGTCTTTTGCGGAGCTGAACCGTCCGCTGCTGGCTGCCCTCACACTCGAGCGCGTGATGATCGGCTTCGGCGTCGCGCTCGTGATGGCCGTTGCCGCGCTCAACCTGCTGTGCAATCTGGCACTCCTGGCTGCGGAAAAGCGTGCCGATGTGGCACTGCTCACAGCCCTTGGGCTCCCGCCGGCCCGTGTACGCCGGCTTTTCCTGATGCTGGGCCTCGGGGTCGGGGCGCTGGGCGGGGTGCTCGGCACCGTGGTCGGTGGCCTCACCGCAGTGATCCTGGACCGCACGCGTGCGCTTCCGCTGCCGCGCGGGGTGTTCATCGTGTCGCACGTCCCGTTCCGGGTGACCGTCGACGCGGTTGTCATCGTGCTGGCGGTCTCGCTCGTTGCCGCGCTGTTGGCCTCCCTCGTGCCCGCCCGCGCCGCCGCGAAACGCGACCCATTAGAGGGGCTGCGCTATGAGTGAACATCTTGGTGCCGTGACCTCGTGCGAGGAGAACCGTGAGTGAAGTAGTCCGCACCTCCGGCCTCCGCAAGGGCTACGGTTCCGGGGAGCGCCGTGTCGAGGTGCTGCGCGGGATCGACCTTGCGGTTGCGGGGGGAGAAATGCTGGCGGTGGTCGGGCCTTCGGGAGTCGGCAAGAGCACGCTCCTCCATCTAATCGGGCTGCTCGACCGACCGGACGCCGGGCAGCTCGTGCTCTTCGGCAGCGACGTGTCTGCGCTCTCGGTGGAGCGCCGAGCGCGGTGGCGTAACAGTCGCATCGGGTTCGTCTTTCAGTTCCACGCTCTGCTGCCGGAGTTCTCGCTCGAGGAAAACGTCGCGATGCCCCTTCTGATTGCCGGCCGCGCCCGCCGCGCCGCGCTCGAGGCGGCTCGCGAGTTGGTCGCAGCGGTGGGACTCGATCACAGGCGTGACCACTTCCCGGATGAGCTCTCGGGAGGCGAGCAGCAGCGGGGCGCGGTTGCCCGGGCGCTCGTCGCCGAGCCGGAGCTCCTGCTCGCAGATGAGCCCACGGGAAACCTGGACGCGGCCAACGCGGAAGGCCTGTTCGGTCTGCTGCAGCAGCTGCATTTGAGCCGCTCCCTCACCAGTGTTATCGTGACCCACAACGAGGCCCTGGCCAGCCGGTGCGGTCGAACCCTCCGACTGACCGGGGCCGCTGTCGAGGAGGCATGCTCGAAAACCTGACCGAGCGGGCACGGCGGACGCTGTTCTTCGCGCGCTACGAAGCGGCGCAGGCGGGCGCGACAGCGATCGGCTCCGAGCATCTGCTGCTCGGACTACTGCGCGAGAGCGACGAGGTCGTGGAGCAGCTCCTCCAGCGTTTCCAGCTCTCGAGCGAGGACCTGCAAGCCGAGCTGGGCCCCACCGCGGTCGTGTCGGAGATCCACACGCCGGCCGAGCTGCCGCTTGCCGAGGACAGCCGGCGCATCCTCCTCCTGGCTGCCCACGAGGCCGAGGTGCTCGGCCAGCCTTCAGTGGGCAACGAGCACCTGATGCTCGGGATCCTCCGGCTGGAGGGTTGCTCCGCGACGCAAGCGCTTGCAACGCACGGAATGTCGCTCCTTTCGGTGCGCGAGGAACTCGGGGAGATCTGGCGGGAGCGGGAGATCAGGAAGGGCAAGAGAGAGCTTACGGCTCTTGCCGAGTTTGGTCGCGACCTCACGGAGTTCGCAGGCTCCGGCGGCTTCGACCCGCTGATCGGACGCGAGGAGGAGGTTGACCGCATCGTCCAGATCCTCCTGCGCCGCACAAAGAACAACCCCGTGCTGCTCGGCGAGCCTGGCGTCGGCAAGACGGCCATCGTGGAGGGCCTTGCGCAACGGATCGCGAGTGGCCGCGTGCCGGTGCAGTTGGCCGACAGGCGAATCCTGGCGCTCGACCTGTCCCTGGTGGTGGCGGGTACCAAGTATCGCGGGCAGTTCGAGGAGCGGCTCAAGGCGATTCTGAAGGAGCTCAAGGAGAACCCCGAGATCATCGTCTTCATCGACGAGCTGCACGTCCTGATCGGTGCGGGGTCCGCCGAGGGCTCGCTGGACGCGGCCAACATCCTCAAACCCGCGCTCTCCCGCGGCGAAGTCACGTGCATCGGGGCCACGACGCTCAAGGAGTACCGGAAGTACATCGAGAAGGACCGCTCGCTCTCGCGGCGTTTCCAGCCCGTGGTTGTGCAGCCGCCGGACGAAGCGGCGACCCTGGTCGTCCTGCAGGGGGTGCGCGAGCGCTACGAGAAGTTCCACAACGTCCGGTACACCGACGAGGCGCTGCGCGCGGCGGTCGAGCAGGCGGGCCGCTACATCACCGACCGCTTCTTCCCCGACAAGGCAATCGACGTGTTGGACGAGGCCGGCGCCCGCGTCAAGCTGCGAGGGGCCGCCTCGACCGAGCGACTTCGGGAAATCCAGGGCGAGGCGGGGAGGGTGGTGAGGGAGATGAAGCGGGCGATCTCCGCCAAGGATTTCGAGGCCGCCGTGAAGCTGCGGGAGCGGGAGCTGGGGCTGCGCGGGGAGATCAAGAGAATGTCGCAGACGCAGCCGGCCAGTGAACCTGCTGCCGATGTGGAGCGCGGCGACGTGGAGGAGGTCATCGCCTCCTGGACCGGCATCCCGATCACGACCCTGCGCGAGGACGAAGCCGGTCGTCTGGCTCGCATGGAGGACATCCTCCGGCAGCGTATCGTCGGGCAGCAGGAGGCTATCTCCGCAATCGCGCGCGCGATCCGGCGCTCGCGGCTGGGGGTCACCCGTGGGCTGCGTCCGATCGGGTCCTTTCTCTTCCTGGGTCCCTCGGGGGTGGGAAAGACCGAGGCGGCGCGCCAGCTGGCACGGTTCCTCTTCCACAACGACAAGGCTCTAGTGCGGTTCGACATGTCGGAGTACATGGAGAAGCACACCGTCTCCAAGCTCATCGGGTCGCCCCCGGGGTATGTGGGCTATGAGGAAGGCGGTCAGCTAACCGAGCGGGTGCGGCGCCAGCCCTACTCCGTGATCCTGCTCGACGAGATCGAGAAGGCTCACCCGGACATCGCGAACCTGCTCCTGCAGATCCTGGAAGACGGTCTCCTCACCGACGCCTACGGCGACCAGGTGGATTTCAAGAACACGCTGATCGTCATGACCTCCAACCTCGGCACACGTGACCTGCTGGCAGGGGCCACGCAAGTCGGCTTCACCGAAAAGACGGGTGTCCCTACCTATCACGAGATTCGCGAGGTCGTGCTGCGCGAGCTCAAGCGCCAGTTCCCACCCGAGTTTCTCAACCGTCTCGACGACATCGTTGTGTTCAGCCCGCTCCAGGCCGATCAGCTGCGCCAGGTCGCTCGACTGCTGGTGGGGGATGTGGTGACACACCTCGCAGGCCGCGGCATAGCGCTGGACGTGCCGGAGGAGGCCATCGGTTGGCTCCTCGAGCACGCTGCCGGCGAGGCGTCGGCGGGCGCGCGGCCTCTGCGGCGTGCAGTCCAGCGTTACCTGGAAGATGCCGTCTCCGACTACCTCATATCCCACCGGCAGCGGAGCGGCGAGCCGCTCCATGCGTACGCGGAAGACGACCATCTTGTCGTGGCGGCGCGGGAGGGTGTGTGCGAAGAGTAGCCGTCGCCGCTCTGCTGGCCCTGACCTCTCTGGTCGGGATGGCCGCCGAGCCACCGACCTCTGAAATTGGCGAGATCACCATCGTTGGGGGGAGCACGATCGACGAGGACACCGTCGAGTACTACCTTGGGGTGGCCAAGGGCGATCCCTACGACCCGGAGGCCGTAGCCAAGAGCTTCCACCGCTTCTGGGACTCGGGGCTGGTGGAAGACGTCAAGGTCGAAGCGGAGGAGATGGCGCCGGGCAAGGTCCGGCTCATCGTCACGGTGAAGGAGCGCCCGAAGGTCACGGAGTGGGCGTTTGCCGGCAACAAGAAGGTCTCGACCTCGACGATCAGGGAGCAGCTCGAGACGGCAAACGTCAGCCTCAAGCGCAACGTGCCGCTGCGTACCTCGGAGGTTCAGCGGCTGCGGCAGGCCATCCTCGACGCCTACGGCAAGGAGGGGTACGCCAGCGCCGTCGTCGATCCCGTCGTCACCGGGACGGGGCCCAACCAGGTCAAGGTTACGTTCCAGGTCGACGAGGGTGTCAAGATTAAGATCGGCAAGATCAACATCGTGGGGAACAACATTTACGGGGACCGCACCTTGCGGCGTGCGCTCAAGAAGACCAAGCAGAAGTCGCTTTTCCACATGTTCGGGAAGAAGATCATCTGGAACAAGGAGGTCTGGGGCGAGGATTCGGAGAACCTGAAGAAATTCTACATGAACCACGGCTACAAGGACATCGTCGTGGGAGAGCCCAAGGTCGAACTGATCGCCCGCAACCCGCAAGCCACTACCCAGAAGGAGAAGAAGTACCGCATGGTGGTCGTGATCCCCGTGGAGGAAGGAAAGCGGTTCCACATGGGGTCGCTGAGCATCAAGGGCAACGCGGTCTTCCCCTCCGAGACCTTGCGGAAGCTCTACGAGGCCAAGCCGGGAAGGATCTACAACTACTCGAAGGTGGAGGAGGGCAACGAGGCGCTCCGCACTCTCTACCAGTCTCGCGGCTACATCTACGCGTATACCAACCCGTCGCTGGTGGACGAGAAGGACAAGCCGGACACGGTGGACGTCGTGGTGGACGTGTATGAGGGCGACCGCTTTCGTCTCGGCAGGCTCGAGTTCGTCGGCAACACCAAGACGCAGGACAAGGTTCTGCGGCGGGAGGTTCGCCTGATCGAGGGGGACTGGATGAACATGTCCCTCTTCAAGCGGTCGGTGTTCAAGGTTAACCAGCTGGGCTACTTCAAGCTCAAGGATGATCCGGTCGAGTTTAAGTTCGACGAACCGAACAAACGCGTCAACGTGACGATCAAGGGCGAGGAAGTCGGCAGGACCGACATCCAGTTCGGCGCTGGATACTCCGAGCTCGAGGGCTTCTTCGGGCAGTTCTCATTCGGCACCCGCAACTTTCTGGGCCGCGGCGAGATCATCGGTCTGAGCGCGCAGGCCGGCAAGGCCGGGAGCACATACTCCTTGTCGTTCTCCGAGCCCTACTTCCTCGACAAGCGCATGATCGTCGGTGGCTCCATCTACAACCAGTCACTCGACTACTCGGCCTATTCGTATGCCCAGAGCGACTACGTCCGGAACTCCAAGGGGGCTTCCCTCATGTGGGGCGTCGCGGTGCGGGACTTCGGCCAGTTCGCGGTCTCGTACGGCTACGAGAACGTGGCCGCAAAGTACAGCACGGTCCGGACCTTGTTCCCAGGCGTGACGCCCACCTTTCCGCACCGACCCCCGCTGGGACCGCCCTTCAAGGACATACCGACGGAGGACAAGTTCTTTGAGAAGTACGAGGGAATCACCTCGTCGTTGACGCCCTCGTACGGCTACAACTCCCTGGACGACCCATTCGACCCCAACTCAGGCATGACTTACTTCGGCCGCGTGCGCTACGCGGGCGGGGCCCTCGGCGGCGACTTCCAGTACTGGCGTCCTGAGGCCGGGATGTCTTTCTACCACCCGCTCACCCGCCGCACCCTTGTCGCGCTCAACTTCGAGGCCGGCATCATCAAGCCCCTGAAGGGCGTCGCCATTCCGTTCTACGACCGATATCGCCTGGGCGGGGAGCGCTCGCTGCGCGGTTTTCAGTACTACTCGGTTTTGCCGCGCACGGCCGAGGGCCTCTACTTCTACGATCTCAACGGGGTCCCTCTCGGCGGCGACCGCTACATGCAGCTGAACCTCGAGTACCAGATCAAGGTGGGCGGGCCCATCAAGCTCATCCTCTTCACCGACTCTGGCAACGCCTGGTTCGAGACCCAGGGCTGGGACCTCAAGCTCTACCGCTACAGCTTTGGGGCCGAGCTTCGGATCTTCCTCCCCATCTTTCAGGCGCCACTGCGGTTCATTTACGGTATCAACCCCAAACCGTTCTCGGACGAGAAGAAGACCGACTTCCAGTTCTCGATTGGAACGACCTTTTGAGACAGTTCAGAGTTAAGACTCAAGAGTGAAGAAGAAGTCGGACTCCTGACTCTCAACTCTTGACTGTTCCCCTTTCTCGTGACCGTTGGGTCGGCTGGTACACTCTGCCGATGGAAGTCCCCACGCCCGAGCGACGCGGTGAGCCGGTGCCACCGCACCCCACGCTCTCGGGCTACTACGGTCGCGACGAGGACCGGCCCGAGTTTGTGCGGCGGCTGTTTGACAGAGCAGCACCGAGCTACGACACGATCGAAGGCAACATGGCGTTCGGGTGGGGGCGGCGGTACCGGCGCGAGGCGCTGGTCCGGGCGGGGCTCTTCACCGGCATGCGGGTGCTGGATGTGGCCATCGGGACTGGTCTGGTGGCCCGTGAGGCGGTGCGACTGGCGGGGGACGCGTCGAAGGTCATCGGGTTGGACCCTAGCGCAGGGATGCTCAGCGAGGCCCGGCGCCATCTCGGCGTGAATGGCGTGCTGGGAATCGGGGAGCAGCTTCCCTGGCGCAACGACAGCTTCGACTTCCTGAGCATGGGCTACGCACTGCGCCACCTCTCCGACCTGACGATCACACTTCGCGAGTTCCGGCGGGTGCTCAAGCCGGGTGGCGCTCTGTGCGTGCTGGAGGTTACGCGCCCTCAGAACAGGATCGGCAATGCCACACTGCGTTTCTACCTGCGTCGACTGGTGCCCGTGTTCACGAGGCTCCGGACGCGCAACCCGGAGGCCGAGCTGCTGATGAGGTACTTCTGGGACACGATCGAAGCCTGCATCCCCCCGGAGCGCATCCTCACGGCGATGGACGAGGCCGGCTTCGCGGACGTGCGTCGCACCCTCGTGATCGGGTTGTTCTCCGAGTACATGGGGTACAAGGAGGGCCCACGACCGACGCCTCCCGGTCCGCCTCGCAAGCCGGACCGCAACAACTTCTTCGTCCGGAGGATGGACCGTTAAGGCTGTTCGGCACCGACCGATTCCGGGGGCTCGGCCACGGCATGCGGCGCTTCTCCGTTGACCTGCTTGGCAAGCGTCGCGAGGGTGAGCGGGTCCGCGCTGTCAGGGGCCTCGATGCCGGCCCGTTCACACACTTCGCCCAGGGTGATCGCCTCGGCGGTGCGTGCCAGACGCCAGCCGGAGACGTCGGCGGTCAGGATCGAGGGGGCTGCCGCCAGGCTCGCCAGTACGTCGTGGCCGCTGTGACCCAGTAGCCTGACCACGGCGTCGGTCGAGAGGCTTCCCTCCCGGTGCACGGTCAACAGCAACCTGACCAGGGCCTCGACGCCATTGGGCCGGGGGGGAGGCACCGCGTGGCCCACGACCCATGAGGCCTCGGCGCCGAGCAGCACGGCCAGCCAGAAGAGCAGCAGCGAGAAGAGGAAGAACAGGAGCAGCGACAGCGAGCCGTAGATGACGTTGACGTCGGCGGCAAGGAGGAAGTACGTCTGGAAGGTGATGTGGATGACCGTGAGTGCGCCCGCCCCGACCGCCGCACCGGTGATGGCGGCACGCCAACTCACCCGGGTGTGAGGCACCCAACGGTACAGGGCCGTGAGCACGACCGCGCCCAGGATCGCGGGGAGGGGCCGGCCGATCGGCGCGATGAGCGGATACCACTGGCGGGACGACAGCCAGTAGAGGCCCGAGCCCAGGGCGGCGAGGAGCAGCGGCCCCCAGAGCAGGACCATCGCGAAGGAGACCAGCCGCCACTGCCAGCTGCGGCGTCTGGGCACGCCCCAGATGTCGTTGATGACCTCCTCGATTTGGTAGAAGGCGTTGAAGGTGAGCAGCACCGAGATCGCAACGGCGATCCAGCCGAGGGCGGCGGTCCGCTCGGCGAACGCAGCCAGTGTGGCCTGGACGCGCGCAGGCGAGAACGGCAGGACGGTGGCAATGGCCTGCACGACCACGGCAACCCGGTCGGGCTGCACCCGGCTCACCGTGACGAGGACAACGGTGAGCAACGGAACGAGGGACAGCAGGGCCGTATACGCGAGCGCGCCGGCTCGCAAGAGGAGCTGGTCTCGGTGCTGAGCGCGTATCAGCTCGCCGAGGAAGCGGGCCAGCACGCGGAGGACCTTCCTCACAGCGTAACCGTCTCCTCCAAAGTGGGTATCACGCACCTCCAACCGAAACGCGTTCCGAACCGCTCGGCCAGCGCCCGAGACGCCTCGGGCTCCCCATGCGTGACGAACACCGTTCTCGGGGCGGATTCCGCCTGACCGGCCCAGATCGTCAGCTCGTCCGCGTCGGCGTGCGCCGACAGCGACGGGATGCTGCGCACCTGTGCCCGCACCGGCACCATTTCGCCGAAGATCTTCACCTCGCTCTCACCATCGAGGATCCTGCGTCCCCGTGTTCCGTCCGCCTGGTAACCGACGAACACGACGGTCGTGCTCGGGTCCGGCAGGCGGTGACGGAGGTGGTGCAGGATGCGCCCGCCCGTGGCCATGCCGGAGGCCGAGACGATGAGTGCCGGCCCGCCGAGCTTGTTCAGGCGTTTGGACTCGTCCACCCTCCCGACGGTCACGAGGTTGGTCGGCACGAGGGGTTCGATTCCCTCACGGACGAGTTCCCGCATCTCGGCGTCGTGCTCGAGCGCACACGAGCGGTACGCCTCGGTGGCCTCGCGGGCCATCGGGGAATCGAGAAAGATCGGCAGCGGGTCAAGCGTCCCGTCTTCGATGAGCTCTCGCAGAAAGTAAAGAACCTCCTGAGTGCGATCGATTGCGAAGGCCGGAATGAGGATGACGCCCTTGCGCCGCACGGCCTCCGTGATGACCTCGGCCAGCTGGTCGCGCGGGTCGCCGGGGTCATGGAGGGAGCCGCCATAGGTCGACTCGACCACCAGGTACGTGGAGCCCGGATAGGGCTCGGGCGCTTTCAGGATCGGGACGTCGTACCGGCCCACGTCCCCGGAGAAGTAAAGCGTCGTGTGCTCGCCGGCCGCAACCTTGATACGGAGCTCCACGGCTGCTGCACCAAGGATATGCCCCTGTCTGTGGTACCGGAACTCGATTCCCTGCTGCACCGTGGCGCGCTGCCCGAACGGGAGCGCCTGCAAGGAGCCGAGGGCCTCTTGCGCGTCTTGCACGGTGAACAGCGGTAACGCGGGCGCGTGTTTGGTGGATCCAACCTTGTTTGCGAATCGAGCCTCTTCCTCCTGCAGTTTGGCGGCATCGGGGAGCACCGTGTGGAGGAGGCGCCTCGTGGGGGGAGTCACGTACGTCGGGCCTCGGAACCCCCCGCGCACCAGGCGGGGGAGAAAACCCGTGTGGTCGATGTGGGCGTGGGTGAGGATCACGGCGGATAGCGAGTCCGGAGACACAGGGAAGTCCGCCCAGTTTCGTAGGCGAAGCTCCTTCTTCCCCTGGAATAGCCCGGCGTCGATCAGCAGTCGCGCCCCGTGGACCTCCACGAGGTAACGCGAGCCGGTGACGGTTCCGGCGGCACCGAGAAAGGTGAGCGAGATCATTGGGGTCTCTAACGATACCCGGTCGCCCCGGGTGCTTCAAGGGCAGAGCCCCATTTCCTTGCGAGCAGGTTCCTTGCGCGTCCCCCGGTCGGAGCGTAGAATCGTGGCGATCACGGGATGACCGGGAGGTGCCCATGACACCCACGAAGAAGACCTCGGGAGTCGAAGACAAGATCGATCAACTGGAGGGTACGGTGCACGACGTGCTGAAGGGAGCGAAGGAGTCCATTGCCCGCGCGGAAGGCTCGATGGCGAAGGCCAAGGAGGCCCTCGGGGAAGGCTACGGCAAGGCCAAAGCTCGCTCGGAGGAGGCCTATGGCAAGGCCAGAGGGTACTTGACGGAAGCCCGCGCTGCGCTCGAATCCACCCGAGAGACGATGGGGCAGCTTTACGGCCGCTCACGCGAGGTCGTGGAGGAGGGCTACGACAAGGCAAAGGTGCAGTTCGACAAGCTCTACACCGAGGCCAAGAAGGGCTATGCCAAGGTCAAGGCCAAGGTGCAGGAGGTGGACGTCAAGGAAGTTCGTGACGACGTCGTCGACTACATCCGGCGCAACCCCGGGAAATCGATCCTGATCGCCATCGGCGTCGGTTTTGCCCTGGGCTTTCTGGTGCGCCGCCGGGAGCCATGACGCATGGAAGACGAAAAACCGCGCGCCGAGGACGAGCACGAGCAGGGAGAGCCCTACGAAATGCAGGAGGATGAAGAACCGGACCAGCCGCGCAAGCGCCTCAACGCCGACTTCCTCCTGGACAAGGTCATTCCGGACGAGATCGACTGGCGTGATCTGGTGCGTCGGCACCCGATGCTGTCGGTAGGCGTTGCAGCCGCACTCGGTTTCCTGATCGGCCGCTCCAAGGGTGCGGCGATCATCGCGGGAGCCTCGGCGGCCGTCAGCGCCGGTGTCATGCGCCAGCTTTCCGATGTTCTGGACGGCGACGTGTTCGAGTTCTAGCCCTCGGGCACCGGGGGGTGGACCGTGCCGTGGTGTCCCCAGTGTGGCGTGGAGTACCGGGAAGGGTTCACCCGCTGCTCCGAGTGTGGTGTCGCGCTTGTCAGCGCACCGCCGCCGAGTCCCGGGCGGCCCGCACAGCCCGGGCCTGAGTGGGTCGAGGTCGCCGGATACACCACCGTCGAGGAGGCACGCCTCGCCCAGGGGCTGCTGCTGGAGCAGGGGATCCCGGCCGAGGTCGTCGACAAACACGTCGTTCTCAACCCGTTCCCCCAGGTGGACGAGGCCGAGGTCCTGCTGCTGGTCCCGCCGGAGCACGCCGACCGGGCGAACGAGGTGCTCGCACGCGCCGAGGCCGGCGAGGACGAGCTGCCCGAGGATTCGGACGCCGGACCTCCGGACGGGGAAGCGCGTTGACCCACCCCGCCTCCATCGGTCGCTACACGATCACCGGTGAGATCGGACGGGGTGCGATGGGCGTCGTCTTCCGTGCCATAGACCCCGCGCTCGAACGGCCCGTTGCCATCAAGGTGATCGCGGCCCGTACCAGCGTCGTGCCACTCTCCGGTGAGGAGCTCGAGGCGCGCTTCCTGCGCGAGGCACGAGTGGCTGCGCGGATCAGCCACCCGGGCGTTGTCACGGTGCACGACGCCGGGCGGGAGGGGAACTCCCTCTACCTGGTGATGGAGCTGGTGGACGGGGAATCCCTGGGCGACCGGCTGGCGCGGCGCCGGTTCCCCTCGGCTCCGGAGGCCCTCGAGATCGTGGCCCAGACGGCCGACGCGCTCGGCGCCGCTCACGCGCTCGGGGTGGTTCACCGGGACGTGAAGCCGAGCAACATCATGTTGACCCGCGGCGGGCGGGTGAAGGTGGCCGACTTCGGGGTGGCCAAGGCGATCGGGGAGCAGACCGACCTGACCCGAACCGGCACCGTCATCGGCAGCCCGGCCTATATGGCACCCGAGCAGATCCGGGGCGAGGTCCTGGACGGCCGCGCGGACCTCTTCTCCCTGGGCGTAGTGCTCTACGAGCTGCTCCTGCGCCGCAAGCCCTTCCCGGCGGACACCGTCACGACACTCATCTACCAGATCCTGCACGACGACCCGCTCGCCGATCCGCAGATCTCACGGGCGCTCGGCGAGGATGTGGCGGTGTTCCTCCGCCGGTGCCTTTCGAAGCCCCTCGACGCGCGCGTCCCGGACGCGGCGACGTTCGTCGTCGGCGCGCGGGCTCTGGCGGCGCGGCTTCCGGTCTCGAGTATCGAGGTCACCGGCCCGACGATGAAGCTCCCGGTGCCGCCGTCCCCGGCGACGCCGCCCACGGCCGAGCCGGCACCGCCGACGGCACGCCCGGCGAATTTGCCAGTCGGACCCGTGATGATCGCGGTCGGCGTGGGGTTGCTGGCGCTGGCCGCGGTGATTGCGGTCCGCCACATGGGTCGCCGCGGGCCTGCCGGGCCCGGCCCCGAGGCGAGCCGCCCCGTTGCGCTCCTCGGTGCGGCGGTTGTCCCGACGGTGGCCGCCGGAAGTGCCGCACCCGCTCCGCGCGCGACGTTCACGCCCCACCAGGCGGTCGAACCGACGGTGCCATCGACCATACCTCGAACGGCCGTTCAGCGGCTCGTGGCACCACCTCCGCTGGAGTCGCCTGTGCCGGCGGTGGCCGCCATCTTCTACTGCCAGCGTGGCGCCGAGTTCAACGTCTCGCCCGAGGAAACCATCGTGAGTGTGGACGGGAAGGAGATCGGCAAGGCCGACGACTGGGACGGCAAGGGCGGCGGCCAGACGTACGTCTTTTCGCGGCCCGGAAAGCACCGCGTGAAGCTTGCGCTTCCGGGCTACCGCACGACTTGGATCGAGGTCGTCGTGGATCCGGCAGCCAACGACGAGATCGTGGACGTGGACACGACGCTCTATCAAATGTGACGCGAGGGGTCCGCGCGGACGAGCAGACGATCGCCGGGTCGTCCCGACGGGCCCGGTGGAGGCACCCTTGAGCATGATTCTCTGCCCCAACTGCGGAAACACCCTGGAACCGAACGCCAAGGTCTGCACGCGCTGCGGTCAGGCCGTGCCCACGCCGGCGCCCGCCGGGCCGACGAGTGCCGTAAAGGGGCGCGGGCTCCCGGTCGTGCCGCTGGCCATCCTGGGCGGAGGAGTGCTGGCCCTGGTCCTGGTGCTCCTGCTGGTGCGCGACAACCCGCCGGCGGGCGAGGTCCTCTCCGGGTCGGCGGCACCCACGCCGGCGCCAGCGGCGGCGCAGCAGCCTCCGACGATGCCCGCCGCACTCGACCAGCCGCGCGTCACGCCCACCGCGGCACCCACCGTCGTCGCCGCACCCCCCGCCATCGCGCCCCCGATCGCGGTCGCCGCGGCGCCACCGCCCACCCCCACGCCGCCGATCCAGATGGCGTACGAGTGCCGTGAGGGCGCGATCTTCGGCGTGGACCCCGAGGAAACGCTGGTCACGGTCAACGGCACGACGATCGGAACGGCCGACGAGTGGGACGACGCCGGCGGTGGCAAGAAGTACCTCTTCGGCAAAGCGGGTACGTACTACGTCAAGCTGAGCCTGCAGGACTACCGGACAACCTGGGTCAAGATCGTCGTTCGTCCGGGGGCCGAGGAGGAGTACGCCGAGGTCGATCTCGATCTCGAGAAGCTCGAGGACTGAAACTCTCCGGTAAAGGGCTAGCCGCGAAGCGTCGCGAGTGCCTGGCGCACCGGCTCGGGGACGAGGCCCGATACGTCCCCGCCCAGGTGCCAGATCTCTCGCACCACCCGCCCCGACAGGTAAGTGAACTCCTCGTTTGGCGTGAGGAAGACCGTCTCGGCCAAGTGCCAGAGGCGGCGGTTCATGAGCGCGATCTGAAACTCGTACTCGAAGTCGGAGACCGCCCGCATGCCGCGCAGTATGACGCGCGCCTGCGTCTGCTTCATGAAGTCCACCAGCAGCCCGGAGAACGAGGTCACCTCGACGCCGGGCATGCCCCGGAGCGTGGCGCGGATCAGCTCCACCCGGGTCTCCGGCGGCAGAAGCGCCGTCTTGTCCGTGTTCTCGAGGACCGCCACTATGACACGGGGAAAGACCGTCACCGCCCGCCGGACGATGTCCAGGTGCCCCAGGTGGAACGGGTCGAAGCTGCCGGGGTAGACCGCGGTGATTCCTTGCTCGCTCACGGCTTCTCCTCCACCGCCACGGTGGCGCGGTTGTGGTGGTCATCGATCGCGCGCACCGCGAGGACGTGCCGCCCGGGCTGGACCGGAATGCGGAACGTCTCGTGCCGCTTGTCGAGCAAGCCATCCTCGGGCGCGAGGGGATGCCAGGCGTCGGCATCCCGGTTCCACTCGACGCGAACGACGGGCGAGAGCGCGTCGTCGACAGTCAGAACCCAGGAGGAACCCTCTCGGGTCGCCGTAACTCTGGGCGGCGTGTTGTCCACGGTGACCCAACTCGAGAGGGCCTGCGTTGTTGCCGGCGCCTCCGGGTTTGCCGGCGCATCGTTGGCGGTGAGACGGAAGCGGTAAAGGCCATCGGCGAGCGCCTGGGTGTCGATTCCCAGCACGACCGTCTCGAGGTCGTCCCGGACCTTCCACCAGCGCTCGCTGCCCGACCCCTGGACCTCAAGGGTGAACCGCAACGCGTCTCCGTTAGGGTCCTCGGTCTTCCACGAGAGCGTCTGGTAGCCGACGCGGTAGTACTTCTTACCGAGGCGGTCCTGGGCCTCCTTGGCGTCGTCGTCGAGCGTCGTGAAGATTCCAGAGAGGTCGGGGTGCTGCACCTCCACGATGCGGTCGGAGGGAGGCGGCCCCTTGAGGAAGATCTCGCCCGGGTTGTGGACGGTGAGTTCCTTGATCGCAGGGGGGAGGTTGATCTGCCGATAGGCGACGACGACCCGCCCCACCCGCGCCGCGGAAACCGCCGGCGGAGGCTGCAGCTCGACCTGCCATTGCAGGTAGCGGGCCGGGGGCGCGCTCACCTTTCCGCCGGGGCAGGGCAGCGGGGCGGACCAGGCGCTCCAGGTTTCGTCGGGCGGGGAGACCGCGCCCGAACGGAAGCGCAGCGTGCACGCTCCCGTCGTCGGGAGCTCGCCGCGCAGCAAGGCCTCGCCCCACTGCGTCGGCTGGCCCGCATCCAGCGGCGGCGATGCAAATGTGCCACGGGGTGGCCCGCTACGGCGCAGCAGCTTGACCGGTCCCTGAGTGAGAACCCACTCACCGCGCGCCGCCACACGCACGACCTGGGTCGCGTCCACACTGTCGAGTTGCGCCGCCGAGCCGTCCTCCAGGAGCTGCCACAGCTCGCCCTCGAGGCCGGTGCCAATCACGAGGCCGCCGTCACCCCACGTCAGCGTCCCCGCGATCTGCTTGGTGAAGCGGTGCACCGTGACCGCGGCTCCGGGTGGAAGGATGCGCACGATCTCCGAGGTCGCGGGACCCGCGCGCGTCTCCGGCGTGGGCGTGGCGCTCTCGCTCACCGTCACCGAAACCGAGGCCTCCGTTTGCTCCTTGGCCGGGGGCTTGCCCATCGTGGGGTCTCCGGTGATGCCGGCGGCGTACACGACACCTTCAGGCGCCGCCGCCAGCGCGGCGATCTCGGTGAACCCGGAGTCGAACACCACGCCTGGCGTCCCCTCACCGGTCCACCGCATCACGAACGCCTTCCCGGAGGTCCCGATGAGGAGCACGTCCCCGGTCACGGCCAGGCAGCGGGCGTGGCGATCGGGTACCGGCGTGGCCACCTCGAGTCCCTTCGGGGTGAGTCGCAACAGTCGCCCGGGGTTGCCGGCGGCCGCGACGAGGCCGCCCTTGAACCACGCGAGGTCCCAAAGGTTACCCTCGGACAGTCTCGCAACCTCCTCCGGTTTGCCCCTGGCGCCCCGCACCCGCAGCAGCAGGGCGGGCGCCGCCGTGGTCGCCCAGAGGCTGCCGTCCGGATCGAGGAGGAGGGCGGTGATCTGGTCCGCACCGGCCTCGCCGAGGAGTTCCTTCTTGCCCTCCCGGACCCGCCACAGCCGGGCGGGGTGACCGGTCCCCACGAAGGCTGTTCCGTCCGGTGCCACGGTGAGGGCGAGGCCGAGCGGCTCGTCGAAGGTGGCCACAGGCCCGAGCGGCGACAGCGGGTAGAGGGTTCCATCCGGCAGGATCGCGACTCCCTTGCCGGTCGCCCCGGCAAGGGCGCGCGGCGTGTCGAGCACGAAGTATCGGGTCTCGGTTGCCTCGCCCGCGACGACCGGGAGCAGGGAGAGGATCGCGACAATGAAGCGTTTCATGGCACCTCCGGTCGCTCACGCACCGTCAGGGAGACGCGAAGCAAGCCCTCGAGCGGGAAGGAACCGGGCTGGCGCTCGGCCGACACCACGCTGGTGGATATGCGACTCAGGGCGTGCGCGCCGAGCCCGGTCGTCAGAGTGAACGACCACGACGGCGGCACCCCCGGCTCGGAGGCGCCCGGCAACGCCACTCCGCGCTCGCGGGCCTCGAGCGCAACCACAAGCGTGGTGCTGCTCTCGAGCCGCCCCACCTGGGTGAGCTGGTCGGCAAAATTAGCGGGAGTGACCGCCTCTGCACGCAGGCGGTATTCGCTCCACGACGCGCCGTCGGCGACCACCAGATCAAGAGGGCCCGGACGCACGCTCGGCGGCACCCTGATCACGACGCGCCTCTCCTCGCGGGCGGCCTGGTACGGCTGCAGGACGATTGTGACCGGGAGCTCCTCGCCGGGGCCGACCGAGGTGCGCGCAGGGATGGCCTCGCCAATGTTCGCGCCGCGCGGCTTCTCATCACGGTCGAGGGTGGCCTCCACGGCGCTGACAGGGGGGTGGGGAAACGACGAGTTTGCGAGGAAGCTAACGACGCCTCCGGCGAACGCCGACATCCGCGCAATGGCGTCGACTCCCCTGGCCGCCTGATTCACTCGGACCTCCCTGCCGTCGGCGAGGTGCACCGTCAGCGACAGGCGGACCGAGGACTCACCGACGGCCGCACCGCGCGCGGTCAGCGAGGCGCTTGCGACGTACGTGACCAGGAGCGGCTGCAGGAGCGGCATCTCCGCGACACGAAAACGCCAGGTTGACGCATCGCCCGCATCGCGCACGGTCACCGTGACGGGGGTCCCGGCCGCCTGCTCTCCGACGTTCGCCAGTACGCCCGCAGCCCGGTCCGCCACGATCGTGCCGAAACTCGAGCCGACCGCAAAGATCTTGAATGGGCTCTGATACGAGTCCTGAACCGCCAGCACGCGGGCACGCGCTGCGGGGATGCGGACCCGGCCAAGGGCGAAAAGGGGGTGGCCGAAAGCCCAGACCTTGTCCCCCTCGCGGGCGGTCACGGTGCCACCCGCTGCGATCGTTGCGTCGCCCCATACCAGCAGCGCCGCCATCATCTCACCGGCCTCGGGCACCCCCTGGGGGGCCGCACCGATACCAGCCGGGACCGCCTGGAGACCCATGGCGCCAAGCAGTTCGGTGGGGAAGCCCCCGCCAAGCGGCAGCCCACCGACGGCGACCAACTGCGGCCCCTGCCCATCTCGGGGCGGAAGCTGGGGAAGCACCGCGAGCGGCTCGAGCGTGCCGGCGGCAAGCGCGGCGAGGCTGGCGAGGGTGGGCGCAGGTGCATCGGGGGCGGCACCGCCCGTCACGATTCCCCGCATCGTGGAGAAGGGCGTGACGCCGGCGAGCGGCTCCCGGGCGAAGGCCCACCCGAAGGCGACGGCACCGAGCAGCTTCCCGTCCACGTACACCGGCGAGCCGCTCATCCCGGCCACCACACCCGAGCCGGCAAGGCGTTCGTCGGTGAGGCGGACCAGCACGGCGCTCCGCTCCGGCCCGGAAGCATCCAGCATCCCGAGCACCTCCACCGGAATCTCCCGCCGCTCCCCGCCGGTCCACTCGGTGATGCACACGCCCTTCTGGCCGGGCCGGACCGTTGTTGGGTCGAGCCAGGCCAGCGCGGCCGTCAGCGTGAGTGGCAGCAGGAGCGGAGCCATGGCGGCGCTAGGCGCTCAGCCTGAGCGGTTGCGCCATGTGCCGGCCGGTGAGCGGCAGCAGGTGCGGCAGTTGCTGGATGAGCTCCGAAAGTTCACCCGGCAGGATCGCCTGGGAGGCGTCGGAGAGCGCCTGGGACGGCTCGTGGTGCACCTCGATCATGAGGCCGTCGGCACCCACCGCTGCCGCCGCGCGAGCCAGCGGCACGACCTTGTGCCGCTTGCCGGTCCCGTGCGAAGGGTCGACGATGATCGGAAGGTGGGAGAGGCGCTGGACAGCCACCACCGCCGCCAGGTCCAGGGTGTTGCGGGTGTGGTCGGTAAACGTTCGGATCCCCCGCTCGCACAGCACGACCTGGTAGTTGCCCTCGGCGAGCACGTACTCCGCCGCCATTAACAGCTCCTCAACGGTGGCGGCCATGCCGCGCTTGAGCAGGACCGGCTTGCGCAGTCGCCCGACGGTCCGGAGCAGCGAGTAGTTCTGCATATTCCTCGCGCCGATCTGGATCATGTCGCAGTACTCGGTGACGAGGCTGAGGGAGCGCTCGTCGAGGGCCTCGGACACCACGGGCATCTGGACCTCGCGTCCCACGTCCCGCAGGATTGCGAGTCCCGCCTCGCCCAACCCCTGGAAGGCGTAGGGGGAGGTACGCGGCTTGAAGGCGCCACCGCGAAGTATCTGTGCCCCCGCCCCCCTGACGTGGCGTGCAATGGTGAGCGTCTGCTCCGGGTTCTCCACCGAGCACGGCCCTGCAACCACGGCGAAGTTGTCGCCCCCGACCGGCACGCCGCTCACCATGACGACCGTGCTCTCGGGTTTCGCCTCCCGGCTCACCAGCTTGTATGGGTGCGAAACCGGTATGACCTCCAGCACCCCGGGCAGGTTCTCGAACAGCGCGGGCTCCACCGCGCTCTGGTTGCCGGTGATCCCGATGGCCACCCGCTGGGCCCCGGGGATGGGATGCGCCTTCAGCCCCAGGGCGGAGATCCGCTCGATGACCCGCTCAACCTGCTGCGGGGTTGCGCCAACCGTCATCACGATCAGCATTCGGTGCTCCCCCAGGGAGGCTATACTAGCCTAGGTAAGGAGGTTGTCAACGTGAAGAGGGCTGCGTTTCTTGGGGTTCTGCTTTTTTTCGTGGCGCACCAGGCGCTGGCCGTGTACATCGTCGTCCTGCGTAACGGGAGCCGCGTGGTGGCAAGGGAGAAGTACCAGGTGAAGGGTCCCAACGCGATCTTCGTGACAAAGATCGGCACGCTCACCTCGATCCCGGTCTCACAGATCGATGCCACGGCCACGGAGAAGGCGAACGCCCTGAACCTGGGGGACGTCGAGGCCCTCGACTGGGTGGACATCCAGCGGGTGTTCCCGACACCCACCCCGACGCCGCAGATGTCGGCCCTCGGACGCATCCGCCCCGGGATCGCCGCCAAGGAGGGCGACGCGGCGAAACCCACGCCGACCCCGGGCGTCGGATACCGGGAGGCTCGCTACCACGATCCGCAGGTGGACCTGGCATTCCAGCAGGGGCTGGAGAGCTACCACCTGTACTTGTACCGGACCAGTTCTGGGACGCAGCCCAGTTTCCTGTTCATCGAGATCCAGGTGAACGGGCAACCCGAGACGCTGAAGGCGCTCCAGGCCGTGAGCTCGACCTACCAACTGTTGGCAGAGAAAGCCCCGGAACGCTTGCCGGAGCGGGTCGAGATCCAGATGATCAACGAGGCGGGGAAGGAGGCCGGCCTGTTCCGGATGTCCGTCGCCGACGCCGCCGAGCTGGTGAGCGGGAAGGTCACCCCCGACAAGTTCTTCGTCGATCACGTCATTTTCTAAAGGCAGGTGGCCGTGCCGGGTACCCTGGTGCACTCCACCCACAACGGGACTCTTTCTCGCCTTTCACGAGCCGCCGTTGTGCCGTTCCTCGTGGTCGGCCTCGTGGCGGCATGCAGGGCGCCGCTTCCGACCCCCGAGCTGAAGTACCGACAGGAACGGGATCAGGCGGTGCGCGCGGAGCTCCCGCCGGAGGCAGCCGCGCACTTCCAGGGGCTGCGTTTCTACCCCTTCGACCCGGAGTGCCGGATGCGCGCCATGCTCGAGCCGGTCAGCCCACCGGAACCTCTCAGGATCGCCGCCAGCAACGGCGAGCACCGCCCAGCCCACCGCGTGGGTCGCGTGCGACTGCGCTTCTCCGGCAGCGGGACCGTGCTCTCGGTGTTTCAGCTCGACGACGTCCGCGAGCAGTACCCCGACGAGCTGTTCCTGCCGTTCCGGGACGCGGGCGCGGGAACCGAGACGTACGGCGCCGGCCGATACCTGGACGTCGAGCGGCTGTCAGGCGGCGTGGTTGGCCTGGACTTCAACCGTGCCTACAACCCGGACTGCGCCTACGGGATCGCCGGCCGGTGCCCGATCACCCCGCCCGAGAACACCGTGCCGTTCGCGATCAAGGCCGGGGAGATGATGCCGCCCGGGCACGGATAGCCGTGGCCGATGCTGGCCACAGTTCTCCTCCTCGCTGCGCCGGCGCTCCCGCCTGTAATCGCCGACCCGAGGTTCGGCGCTTCGCGTTGGGTTTTGGTGCGTGCTGACGCGACGCCCCCTGAGGACGATGCCGCCGGATACCTGCTGGAGTTGCCCCCGCCACCCGGTAAGCCCGACCAGCACTGGCTGGAGACCGCGGTGGCCCTGTCCTCGCGACGAGCGCTGCTCATCGCCGTGGGAAGCACCGTGCCACCCGCCAATGTGCTGCCGTACCTCGACGGCTTCTGCCCTGCCGTCGCTCCCCCCGGCGCACTGGTGCAGGTGCCGGGCGTCGCGCTGGTCGTCGCAGCCTCGGACTCCGCTCAGGCGGTAGCCGCGCTGGCCGCGGGGGCAAGCGCCGTCCTGATCGGGGAGCCCGACACCGCCTGGGAGGACGAGCTCGCCGGCCTCCTACCGGAGCCGCAGGCCGCACGCGGCGCCGGGGGTGAGGTTCCCACCGCGCTGCGCGGTGCCGATCTCGCCACCGTGGTGGGGCTGCCGCGCGGCTTTGCCGGCGGAGACGTCGCACTCCCCAGTTCCTGGTATGGCCGGGCCGTGCTGCTCGCCGGCGGCTCCCTGCCGCTCGCGCTGCGGCGCGTCGGCGATTCGACGGTGGTCGCGGTGCCGGCGTTGCCGCACGGGGGCGTGCTGGTGGCGCTGCGGCCCGCCGGGGAGGGGGCCTTCGAGAGGGTGGAGGTGAGCGGCGAACGCCTGCCGTCGGCGGCGGAGGTGCTGGCCCGCCACCAGCGCGCGGCCGCGCGCCAGGAGCAGTTGGTCCCCCAGTGGCGAGCCGACCAGCGGCTGCTGGTGCGCGTGTGGGTGGAGCAGCTTGCGCGCAGCTTCGAGGTGGCGCTCGCGGGGGCGGCATTCTGGGAGCGCGGGGTGGGAACGGACTGGGAGCTGGCGCGGGCGTCGGTTGACGGGGTCTCGTGGGACCCGGACGCGCTGCCCGACCTCCCGTTTCTGGAGCCCAGACGGCCACCGGCACCGCCACTCTCCCTGCGTCTCGAGCCGTCGTACCGCTACGAGCTGCGCGGGCTCGAGGAGCGCCAGGGGCGGAGATGCTTTGCGCTCACCTTCGCGAGCGGGCAGCCGGGAGGCACGCTGCGGCGGGGCACCGCGTTCATTGACGCAGCGAGCTTCGGTCTCGTCGAGCTGGAGGAGGCCGCCGAAAGCCTGCCCGGCGAGGTGCGCGCCACTCGGTCGGTCAGCGTCTACGATCCCACGGAGCTTGGCGGCGAGCTGCTCTGGTTGCCCTCGCGAGTGACCGCCCATGACTTCCTCTCGGCGTTCGGCGGCACCGCCACCGTGCACCGCGAGCTGGTGCTGACCAACGTCGTGCTCAACCCTGCCGACTTCGCGGCCGAGCGGAGCTCGGCCTATGGAAGAACCCACCGCATGCTGCGCGACGCCCCCGGCGGGATCGTAGCGCTTGTGCCCGACGGCCACGATGGTCGCATCGTGGGATCTCTCCCTAGGGAATCGCAGCGCTTCCTCATCGGGGGGGTCGTGTACGATCCCGGGCTCTCCTTTCCGGTGCCGTTCGGCGGGTTGCAGATCCAGGACTTCAACTTCCGCAAACGCGACGAGCAGCTCCGCCTGCTGATCGCCGGCGTGGTCAACGACGGGGCATGGTCCGCGCGGCGCGGCAGCGTGGAGCTCTCGGCGCGGGCATTCGTCCAGCTCATCCCGTTCGCCAGCGCCGTCTACACCCAGGGACACGAGGTGAAGGGCGAGGAGATCGAGGTGCGGCGTCAGAGCGTCGGCGCCGGCGTTGCCACCAACGTCGGGTTCGCGCGCGTCCTCGTCGAGGCGGGTGTGAACCGGTTGGACTTCGGCCGCACCGGCTCCACGTCGCGGGGTTTCGTGCTGCCCTCCGACACCTTCGAGGGTGTGGCGAAGGTGGAATGCAGCGCGGCGGTCGGTGCTGCGAGCCTGATCCTCTCCGGCCAGGCCGGTTGGAGGAACGACTGGCAGGCGTGGGGGCTCGGTGGCCTCGAGCAACCGCAGAGATCGTGGCGGCTGGGACGGCTGGCGGTGGTGTGGGAAAGGTCGCTGTTCCCCCTCGCGAGGCTGCACCTGGACGGCGAGGTTTTGGCGGGGTCGAGCCTCGACCGGTTTTCCGCGCCCTCACCCGCGCGGTTCGGCGGCGTGCGGATCGTGGGAATCGCATCCAACCAGGTGGTGCCCGATCGCCTCGCCGTCACCAGGGCGTCGCTGGCGTTTCCGCTGTCGTCACTGGTGCGCGCCCAGGCCGAGCTCGGCCTCGGGTGGGCTCACGACCCGCGCTCGCGGTACTCGGCGCGACCGCTCTCGGGCGTGGGGCTCGGCCTGTCCGTGCCGGGACCGTGGGGCACGCTGCTGCAGGGCAGCGTCGGGTTCCCGCTCGCGACGCCGGGACCCCGGAGGCCCACGGTCGAACTCTTCCTCCTCCGACCGCTCGCTCGGAGGTAGGGGCGCCGTCGGCGTCGGACCTCTCGCTGTGTTGCGCTTCGCGGCCTCGCGTCCTCATGTAGCCTCCGGCTACACTCCGGCGCGGGCCGCTCGCGCGCCTTGCGATAGGCCCAACGGCGGCGGCGCGGCTACACGCGCTTCGCCTCAGCCCTGCAACCGGCGGCGGAAGCTGAGCGACAATGACATGCGAGGTTTGGGGTTCGGTCAGTGGTCCGTGAGGCACACCCCTATTGGGACTGCGTGTCCGCTGCCGAGTTGGAGTACACGGCACAGGTCGCTGAACGATTGAGGGGCGTTGCCTGGGCACGGCCGCTGCTTGACCACGCCCGCATTCGGGGTTCGCTGCCGGAGCAGATGCGCAACGCCACAGCACCAACGCCGGAGAATCTCAGCGACCTCTTTGAGCTCCGGTTCGCCGACGAGCTCGAGCGTTCAGGGGCAATCGCTCAGTACGAGTTCGCCGCCGGCGTTGGTCAGTCAACTGTCGATTTCCGCGTGACTCAGCCTCCTGAGTGGCTGATTGAGCTGGTCTCCCTACGAACCACGGGAGCAGTGAAGGAAGCCACTACCGAGTATGAATTCGCGCCCGGCGCTCAGATGTTCGGCCATCTCCTCACGTCGGACTCGAGCAGCAAAGGAAACAGCCTCCAGGAGGAGATGATCACCGCGGAGAGCAAGATCGCGGCGAAGGCCTGGCTCGATGGGAAGCCAACGAAGTTTCCGCTGCCGAATGTTGCGTACCACGCGATCGTCGCTGACATGCGTGGTTTCGGCGGCGCTGGAGGCGGAGAGTGGTTTGAATACGTGCAGATGAGCGTTGGCGTCAGCGCGCTTCCAGAGGAGGAGCGCGACCTTGCGCTGTGCCTACCCGGAACCCGAAGGCCCATAAAGGGGCTCTTTGAGCCGACCAACCCTTCGCCTGCTGCCAGCGCTGTTCGCGAGAGGATCCACATTCTCGGTTTCGTCGCGGAGAAGGCTTATCAAGAGGGCGAAATCACGCGTTCATTGCTCCTCATCAACAATTCTTTCCTGTTCAGGGACGCAGACGCGGTGCTTTCCGCGTGCGAAGTCTTCCCACTCAAAGGCGCGCGCATTTACCGGCCGGTTATTTTTCCTGTGTGATCGGTGTGAGCCGCGTGAGCGACGCCGTCCGGTTTTGGCACCCCGAGCAGGGCCCGCGCGCAATGCGCGTAGCCGCGAAACTGCTTATTCACGGCCTCAGCGAACGGCGCGTAGCCCGCGGCGCCCGGATTCGGCCGGATGCAAGGAAGGCGAGGCGGCCGCGCCGGAGTCTGACGCCGCAGACGGTCGGAGACTGGCGGCGCCCTAGACCGTGACGAGGATGATGCCGGCGAGGGCGACCAGCGAGGCGAGGAGCTTGCGGCGGGTGAAAGGCTCCTTCAGGAAGATCGCGGCCAGGATCAGGATGTAGATCGTGCTCGACTGGTTCAGGATCGCGGCAACGCCGACCTTGGTGTACTTCAACCCCCCGATCCAGCACATCAGGCCGAGGTACGATCCCAGCACCGCACCGGGAAGCGCATGGAGCCAGACTGCGGAGGGCCGCAACGCGCCCAGGGTCTGGGCACGGCGGCGCGAAAACAGTGCGATCGGGAGCATCACAGCGAGGCACCCCACCTGGCGCACCGTGACCGCCCACATCAACGGCGAGCGGTCGAGCACCGGTTTTGCGATCACGATCGCCACCGCCAGTGCGAGCATTGCGACCACCCCCAACGCCACGCCCACGGCGACCTGACGGTGCGCCACCCCGTGGGGCGGTTCGTGGCGGGCGGCCGCGAAGACGCCGCCGAGCACCAGGGCCATCCCAACGAGCTGAAGCGCGGAGAGCCGCTCGTTCAAAAACAGGAACGCCAGCAGCACGGTAAGGGGCGAGTAGAGGCTGTCGATGATCGCGGAAACGCCGGCTCCGATGCGGTTGAGGCTAGCGTGGAAGAGAGTATCCGAGACCGCAACCCCGATCGCCCCACTGGCGACCAGCAGGCCGATGTCCGAGAGCGACGCGGACGAGACGCTCGCCTGGCCGACGAGGGCGGCGGTGGGAACCAGCAGCACGATCGAGACCGTCACGCGGAAGAGGTTGAGCGCGAACGGCGGTATGGTCTCCCCCGATCTCTTGAGGAGGATCACCGCCGCCGCCCAGATGAGCGCGGTCAGAAGGGCAAGAAGCTCACCCACGGGTCGCCCGGTTCGTCACAGGTCGCCAAGAGTACCCGATCCATTGTTGGCCTTGGACTCCAGGCGAAGGTCCGAGACTGGCGGCGCCCCTAGGGGTCGGCGGCGGGGGTGCCTTGGTACATCCACAGGTGCTTCGCGCCGTACCCGGAGGCATCGAGGTTACGGCGCAGCGCGCGGCTAAGCTCGGGATCGCGCACCTCTCGAAAGACCGCCGGGTTCAACTGCACCGCGCGCACCAGGTGAGCGATCCCGTTCGCCCTGTCCCCCGCCATGATCAGGGCAATCCCGACGTTGTACTGCACCTCGGGCCTCTCGGCGAGTGCGAGCGCCCGCCCGAAGCTCGCGACCGCGAGCCTCGTGTCCCCGGCGTCCACCGCGAGGTTCCCGAGAATAACCGCCGCCTCCCAGGAGTAGGGGAGCACCCGGACCCCCGGGATGAGGTTGGCGAGCGCCGCACGGGCCGTCTGCGCTCGGGTCTCTGGCCGCACCTGCCCGCTCCGCAGCGACTCGGACAAGACCCTTCCCTGTTGGAAGAGCGTTGTCGCGCGGTGGTGCTGCCACGTGAGCGTCAGCGCTGTCCCGGCCAGCACCCCGGCGGCGAGCAGTCGCCCCCTGGCGGACCAGCCGTGCGCATCAGGCGGCGGCGGCAACGGCGGCAGCGCGAGGGCGGCGAGCAGGACCCACTGCGAGGCCACCGCCGCGAGGTGGAGGGGAAACTGGGTCAGCGCGAGCACTAGCGCGGCTGCCGCCAGCGGCCACCCTGTGACGACCGCGCCGTCGTGGCGAGGTCGGCGCCGAGAGGCCAGCACGAGGCCGGCGCCTGCAAGCAGCAGGCCGATCGCGCCCGTCTCCGCGGCGTACTGCAGGGGGTCGTTGTGCGCATCACCGAAGCCGGTCACGAGCCCGAGGACGCGCCCGCGCTCGGCGAGAGCGTCCGGGCTCTGGAAGCGGAACGAGTTGGCCTCGAACAGTCCGAAGCCGACGCCGGTCGCCGGCCGTGCGGCCACCATCGCGGCCGCCCCGGCGTAACCGGCGGCGCGCCCGCTGCCCAGCCACAGCAGGCCCCCGCCCCTGACCTCGTCGATGGCGGAGCGCACGCGCTGGGAAAGTGGCGTGGCGGCAAACAGAACCACGACGACCGCCAGCGCTGCGCCGGCCAGCGGCCACCTGCGCGTCGCCGGCACGCGCCTCCATGCCAGGACGAGCGCTCCGGCAGCCACGGCGAGCACGGCCGTGATGGTGCGTGTGCCGAGGATGACGCCAACCATGACGAGGGCCGCAACGGCGTACGGGAGCCGAAGGCGACGCGTGGAGATTGCCCGGCGCGCCGCGAGCAGTGCCGGCAGGGCCAGGAAGACCGCGGCGTCGCCCGGGTTGCCGAACGTGCCGATCCACTCGTAGCGGCCACCCTCGTGCGCGAGCAGCGCGAAGCTCTCCGGCTGCCAGGACGGCCGTAGGAACAGCAGCACCAGCATTGCCACGATGAACCCTGCCCAGACCAGCAGAGTGGTGAGCGCGCGGCGGCGCTCCACGGTGAACTGGCGCACTGCGCCCCACCCCAGCGCTGCCAGGGCGAGCGGCAGGAGACTCGCGAGCGACCGGGCCGGCTCCGGGCACGTCACAGCACTCACGACGCCGCCGGCCAGCACGCCTCCCCAGGCGAGCCACCAGGGGTCGCGCCACGCGGCCCCACCCAGGTTGCTCACAACGAAGACGGCTGCGAGCAGCGCCCAGGCGGCGAGGGCGAGATCGCTCTTCGGGCTGCGGAACATTGCGAGAGCTCCGCTGTCCCAAACCAGGGGCACCGCGAGGGCGAGCGCGCCGGCGGCAAGGAAGGCCAGCCCCGCGAGGACGCGCTCGGTTGGGGCCTGCGTCTTCTTTGGGGCGTGCGTGCGGGCCACGCCTACTCCTCGAAACGGACCGAAACGATGCGCGAAACCCCCGGCTCCTCCATGGTGACGCCGTACAGCACGTCGGCGTGGGCCATCGTTCGCCGGTTGTGGGTGATGAGCAGGAACTGCGTCCCCTCGCTCATCTCCCGCAGCAGCGCGGCGAGGCGCTCCACGTTGGCGTCGTCGAGAGGCGCGTCCACCTCGTCGAGCAGGCAAAACGGTGCGGGCCGGATGCGGAAGAGGGCAAGCAGGAGCGCGATCGCTGCGAGCGCCTTCTCGCCGCCTGAGAGCAGCAGCACCGATTGGGTGTGCTTTCCCGGCGGCCGCACGCGAATCTCGATCCCGCTCTCAAGCGGCGCGTCGGGATCGGAGAGCTCGGCTTTCGCCTCTCCGCCGCCGAACAGCCTCTGAAAGACAACGTCGAACGCCACGTTGACCTCGGAGAGGGTGGCCAGGAAGCGCTCCGCGCAGGTGGCGTCGAGCTCCTTGACCGTGTCGTTGAGGGACTCGAGCGAGCGCTCCAGGTCCCGGCGCTGCTCCTTGAGGAACGCGTGACGCTGCTCGAGCTCGTCGCGCTCGGTCACCGCCAGCTCGTTCACTGGTCCCAGCGCTTCCAGCTCTGCCGCGAGGGCTTGCTCGCGGACCTCCAGCTCCGGCACCGCCTCCGGTGGCGGCGGTTCGGGGAGCTCGGCCTGGCCGGCCAGGGTGAAGGCGATCGCCTCCTCGAGGCGCTCCCGGGCACCGGAGGCCTCGGCGAGGGTGAGGCGGGCGGCGTGAGCGTCGTCGCGGGCGGCCAGGTGAGCGATTCGGCCGTTCTCGGCCTCACCCTCAGCCGCGGTCACCCTTGCCCTGACCGTCTCGACTTCGGCGGCCAGGCGCTCCACCTCGCGGTGGGACGTGGTGCGCCGTGCCAAAAGCTCCTCGAGCTCGGCCCACGCCGAGGCGGCCGCCTGCCCCGCCGCCTCCGCGCGTTGTGCCTGGGCCTGGGCTTCCTCGCGCAAGACCAGCTCGCGCCGCCGCAGCTCCTCCAGCTCCTCCCGGTGACGCGTGAGGTCTCGCTGCGCCGCCACCAGGCGCTCGTGTGCGACCGCCGCCACACCACGCACGCGCTCGGCCTCGGCTCGGGCGGAGGCGGCCGAGTCGCGGGCACGGTCGGCGTCCCGGGCGACGGCGTCCACCTCGGACTCGAGCTCGCCGGCACGGACACCGAGCCGCTGCACCTCCTCGCCCGCGACGGCGAGGCGGCTCGCGAGCGCAGCGCTCTCCTCCGCCAGGCGGGTGAGCTCCGCCGCCAGCGCCTCGAGCTCCCGTTCGAGGCGCTCGTGCTCGCGATGCAGGGCTTGGCGAGCGGACGCGGCCGCTGCGAGCGTTTCTGCCGACTGGCGCGCGGCGTCGTCGCGCTCGCCGAGTCGCGGGGCGAGCTCGGTCAGCTCGCGCTGGACCTGTTCGATGTTTGTGCTGGTTTCACCCTCGCGCGCCGCGGCAGCGGCCTCGGCGGCGGCGACCTCCCGTTCGCGCAGCCGCAGCCCCAGCGCTCCGGCGGCGGCTTTGCGGCCACCCGGCAGCTCGAGGCGCATCCCGCGGCGCCGTCCCCCTCCGGGGAGGAGTACGACCAGGTCGGGGTCGGCGGTCGCCAGCTCCCGCGCATGGGCGAGATCGCGCGCCACCACCGCGCGGGGAAGCGCGGCCGAGAGCCACCCCAAGTCGCCGGGTGAGGCGCCGCCCTGCTCCAGCAGCGGCGAAGGGCGAGGCAGCAACGAGCGATCCGCGACGACCACTCCGAGTCTGCCCTCGACGTTCGGGGCGCTTGCCACGAGCACCGCAGCGGCCTCCTCGTCGGCGCAGACTGGCAGGTTGAGAAGGCCCCCGTAGGCGCTGTCCAGCAGCCTCGCGACCTCCGGGGATGGTGCGAGGAAGTCCGCAACCGTGCCGAGCAGCTTGCTGTCGGGCAGCGCCCGGACAAAGGCAGTGGGCAGGGCGCGGGCCTCGGCGAGCCGGCGCGCGAGTCCCTCGCGCTCGTGCTGGGCCTGCCAGCGCTCGTGGCCGGCCGCGTCGCGCGCGGCGTTCAACTCCGCGACCCGCGAGACGAGACCCTCCTGGCGCACGCGCAACGCCTGGCGCTCGCGCTCGATCTCGGCCGAAGCGGCTGCCGCGGCGCTCTCCTGAGTCGCCGCGTCCGCCTCGCTCTGCGCCAACTGTGCGAGGTGCGCGCCGAGGCGCTCGTGTTCCGAGGTCAGACGCGTGCGCTGGTAGGCATCCTGCTCCAGCTCCACCTCCAGTCGGTGCGCCCGGTTGCGGGCCTCGGTGGCGCTTGCGGCGGCCGCGAGCAGCGTGCGGCGCGCGTCCTCGGCCCGGGTGCCGACCTCGTGCGAGGCGGTGTCCATCGCCTGCGCCGACTCCGACGCGGCTTGCGCCTCCCTCTCGCGTACGGCAAGGGTGCCCTCCGCCCCGGTGAGAACGGCCTCCAGCGCGGTGCCCTGCTGCCGCAGGGCCTGCGCCGATGCGGCCAGGCGGTCGGCCTCCACGCGTGCGGCGTCGCGGCGCTCGCCGGCCTCGCCGGCCTCACGCCGGGCGGCCGTTTCCTCGGCCTCGCGGCGCTGGGCGAGGGCATCTGTCCTCGCCTCCTCGTCGCGGGCGGCGGACAGGCTTTCCTGGGCTCCGTCCAACTCGCGCCGCAGCGCGGCGAGCGTTGCGTCGGCGCCGGCGAGCCTCGCGGCGGCCTCCGCCTCGGCGAGGCTGGCGGTGGTGAGCGCCTCCTGCTTCTCGTCGACGGCGATCACGAGCGCCGCGCGCTTGCCAGCGAACAGCGCCGCCCGCACTTCGGCGAGTGCCTTGCGTAGCTCGTGGTGCTTCTCTGCGCGCCGCGCCTGTCGGCGGGCGGCGTCCAGCGACCGCTTGACCTCGGTCGCCACATCGGCCAGGCGGAGCAGGTTGGCGCCGGTCTCCGCGAGCTTGAGCTCGGCCTCGTGCCGGCGCGCTCGGAACTTCGTGATCCCGGCCGCCTCCTCGAAGAGGACGCGCCGCTCGGTGGCGCGCACGGAGAGCACCTGGCCGATACGCCCCTGCTCGATGATCGCGTAGGCGCGGGTTCCGAGCCCCGCGTCCATGAGGTGATCGGCGATGTCCTTGAGGCGCACGCGCCTGCCACGCATGCGGTACTCGGAGGTGCCGTCCCGCAGCACCCGGCGCGAGATGTCCAGCTTGCCCTCGGTTGCAGGCCAACGCCCGTCGGGAGACACCAGGGTGAGGCTCACCTGGGCGGCCGCCAGCGGAGCCCGACTCGGGGCGCCGGCGAAGATCACGTCCGCCATGTTCTGTGAGCGCAGCAGGCGCGCCGACTGCTCGCCAAGCACCCAGGCGATCGCGTCCGAGATGTTCGACTTGCCGACCCCGTTTGGCCCCACGATTGCGATCAGCGCGCCCGGGAACGACAGCTCCACCCGCGTCGCGAACGACTTGAAACCCTCCAGGGTCAACGAAGCAAGGCGCACCGCTCCCATCGTCGAACTGTGAATGCTACCACGCGGACTGACTTGTGAACAGGTTCACAAACAGCCTCACACCATGCGAGACCCCGACGCCCGAGCGCTCAAGCGTCGGGGCGCGACCACACACCCGCGATTGCCGTGCCACAACTCGGGCAGGTCCCCTGCGACGTGACGCGCACGTCGAGAACGGTGAAGCCTGCGCGGCGGACCAGGATGGTGCCGCAGCTCGGGCAATAGGTGTCCTCGAGGTTGCCGACGCGGCCCGGGAGGTTGCCAGCGTAGACGTAGCGTAGCCCCGCCTCACGCCCGATCTCGGCCCCGGCGTGCAGCGTCGAAGCCGGGGTGGCCGGTGGGTCGGTCATCTGGTAGTCGGGGTGGAAGGCGGTCACGTGCCATGGGATGTCCGGGCTGACCCCGGCGAGGAACGCCGCGATTCCCTTCAGCTCCTCGGGGGAGTCGTTGAGCCCGGGAACGACGAGCGTTACGACCTCCACCCAGATGCCGCGCTCCACCAAGCCGGCGATCGTATCCAGCACCGCCTCCAACTTGCCGCCGAGGGCCGCGTACGTCTTGGGCGAGAACGACTTCAGGTCCACCTTGTAGGCGTCGATCACGGGCGCGAGGTAGTCGAGCACCTCCGGCGTCGCGTGGCCGTTGGAGACGAACGTGGTGACGATCCCGGCCTTTCGCGCCAAATCGAACACGTCGCGCGCCCACTCGGCGGTGATGAGCGGCTCGTTGTAGGTGCTGGTGATCACCGCGCAGCGGTGCTCGACCGCCGCGTCCACCAGTGCCTGTGGGGCGACCTCGCGGGCGCCGTCGCTTGCCTCGGGGTTGCGCAGCGCCTGGGAGGTGAACCAGTTCTGGCAGTAGGCGCAGTGCAGATCGCAGCCCAGCATGCCGAACGACAGGGCGCTGCTACCGGGAAGCAGGTGGAAGAAAGGCTTCTTCTCGATGGGGTCCACCGCCACGCCCGCCGTGTACCCCCACGGGACGAACAGGGCGTTCCCCGTTCGGCCCCGCACCAGGCACACGCCCCGCGAGCCGTCGGCGAGCTTGCAGCGGTGCGCGCACGCGACGCAGACGAGCTTGCCGGAGGGGTGGGGTACCGCGAGCTCGGCACGCGCGGCGGTGAAGCGGTCCAGCCGCGTCTCCACGAGGTCATTGTGGTGCCCCGGCTTGACGCATGCAAGGGGCGAGGGGAGAATCGCGCAAGCCGTCGGAAAAAGCACGATGGACCCCGCAAACCAGGTGGTCGAGGCACGCCACGCGCCCGGTGGCGTTGGAGGCAGCATCCGCGTGCCGGCGTCCAAGAGCCTCACCCAGAGGGCCCTGGTGGCAGCGGCCCTGGCGGGCCGGGGCTCAGCGGTCCGCCACCCCCTCGACGCCGAGGATCCTCGACTGCTGTTCGAGGCGCTCCAAGCGGCGGGGTTCCGGCTCGTCTGGGAGGCTGACGCGATCACCGCGCAGGGGCGGGACCCCGTCGAGGGTGCAACGCTTCACCTGGGCAACAACGGGACCGGGGTGCGCTTCCTGCTCGCTCAACTTGCAGCCGTTCCGGGCAGTTGGGTGGTGAACGGCTCCGAGCGGCTGCGGCAGAGGCCGATCGCGCCGCTGGTGGGCGCGCTGCGGCACCTCGGCGCGAGGATCCAGCCCGTCGAGGGGCTTCACGATGCCCTCCCCTTGCGTGTGCATGGGCAGCCCCTGCGGGGAGGCCGGGTCGAGCTGGACGCTTCGGCCTCCAGCCAGTTCGTCTCGGCGCTGCTGCTGCTCGGCGCCACGCTGCCGGAGGGACTCTCGGTGCGCCTCGCGGCGCCGCCTCCGTCGCGGCCGTACCTCGATCTGACCGCCGAGGTCCTCGAGGCGTTCGGAGCCCCGCTGATCGTGGCGGACAACGGAACGAGCTGGAGCGTCCGCGGCGGCGTGCTAACACCCGCGCAGTTCAGCGTGGAAGGCGACTGGTCGGCGGCCGCCTTCCCGATGGCGGCTGCAGCGGTCGCGGGGGGCGAGGTGGAGGTGGTGGGCGTGCGTCGCGAGAGCCGACAGGGGGACGCTGCGGTGCTCGGCATGCTGGCGGGCGCGGGGTGCCGAATCCACGAGTCCTCCCACGGTGTGGTGGTCGGCGGACCGGCGACGGGACCGCTCGATGCGGATCTTCGGGACACCCCCGACCTGTTTCCGGCTCTCGCCGTGCTGGTCGCATCGGTCGGAGGCAAGCTCACGGGCCTGGCTGGACTCGCCACCAAGGAGAGCGACCGCCTGAGTGTGATGACCGTGCACCTGACCACGTTGGGTTTTGCAGTAGAGGCCGGCGCCGCGTGGTTCGCTGGTGGCGGTAGAACGCGCCGCCGATGGCCGGGTGACCACGTCCTCGATCCGGCCGGCGATCACCGGGTGGCCATGGCGCTCGCGGTCGCGGGATGTGCGGTGCCGGGGGTTCGGATCACGGACCCCGGCTGCGTGGCAAAGTCCTGGCCCGGGTTCTGGGCCGCGTGGCAGGGGATCGGGCGGGCGGGGTCGTGAAAATCCGCGTGTCCTCCGCGGGCGCCGTTGCCCGGCTTCTCGCCTGGGACGCGTCGTTTCTTCCCGTGGTCTCCGACGTCACCGTGACGCCTGATGGTGTCACGCTCGGCCTCGACGCCCCCGGGGTCGAGCTGGCGCGGGTGCGCCAATGGCCGCGCGGGCAGCGCGCGGCGGTCGCGCTGCAGACGCTTGCCGCCGCGGCGTTCCTGTTCGAGCGTGGGTGGTACCCGTCGCGCGCCGTGCTGCGCACCGCCCGGGTGGTGCGCGGCGAGGCCGGAGTCTGGTTTCGCCTGACCACACTGCCGCGCCGCCAGCTGGAGGATGCCGCGCTGGAGAGGCGGCTGCGCGTCGCGCTCGGGCCCGCGGACAGCGTGCTGGCGGCCGTCGTCGGGCCGCTGCTGCGCACGCTTCTGCCGGAACGTGGCGCGGAGCTCGATCGGGCGGCCTCGTCACGGCCCGCATGGGAGGCCGCCGAGGCCTGGGTGGAGGTGCTGCTCGGCGAGGGGCGGGGCAAGACGGTGCTGCGCCACCCGGCGGGTGCGGGACGGTCGCTCTGGGCCCGTCGCTTCGCGCTCCCCCAAGCGGGGGTGTTCTGGGTCGAGGAGGAGCAGCTGCTTCCGGCCTTGACTGTCGCTGGGCAGTTGGCGGCCGCCGGTCGCGGCGTGGCCGTGGCGACCGGTGGGTTCGAGGAGCACGACGTGGCCCGCCTCCTCGCCCGCGCCGCCGCCGACGGTCACGACTGTCTCATCCTCACGACCTTGAGCCTGCCGGGAGTAGCAGCGTTGCCCCTTGCGGGTGGTGCCGACTCGGTCTGGGTCCTCGCGAGGCAGGGCGGTCTCGGCCGCGCCCACGCGGCCGCGGCGATGGAGGCCGGCGTTGGGGGGCCGACCCTGGCTCGTTTGATGCTGGAAGCGAGCGCCACCCACGGCTTTTCGCGTCCTCCGCAGGCGGCCGCCGTCAGGGAACGGGAGGCCCTGGCCTCTCCTGCTGCGCGGCGCGCGTTGGCGTGGTTGGAGAGCGCACCGGTCGGGCTGGGGCAGGCCGACCTCGAGGCGCTTGCCGGGGCGTCCTCCGAGGCGCTTGCAGAGCTCGATCGCCTAGGGCTTGCCCGGATGCGGCATGGTGCGTGGCACTCCCTGCGCATCGCCGAGTGCAGGAGCCGCGAGAAGCTCGAGGCCATGGCCGACGCCGTGCCGGAGGACAGCCCGCAAGGCGTCGTGGCGCGAGCGCTGGCCTTGGGCCAGGAGGAGCGAGCCGCGGCGTGGTGCGAGGCGCGCTTGGCGGCGGGCCTGGCCGGCGAGGCGCTGGCTGTGGCGTGTGCGGTCGCCGTCTACCCCGCCGTGCGCCTCGCGGGAGCCGAGGCCGCACTGAACCTGGGCCGCCTGGCCGACGCGGAGGACCTCCTGGAGGGTGTGGCGCAGGGGGAGCGGGGTGCCCGCTGGCACGCCCTCGCCGCGTGGTGGGCGGAGCAAGCCGGGGTGACGGAGCGGGCGGCCGCGGAGCTCGCGGCGACAACCGGCGCGCTGCCGGCTCGCCTGGCGGTCAGGTTGGAGCTGGTGGCCGCGGAGCTGGCGCGCCGGAGCGGCGATCGCGAGGAGGAGCACCGGCACTTGGAGCGCGCGGTCGCGGCCATTGAGCCGCCGCTCCCCGATGCCGAGCTCGCCCTCGCCGCCTGGTCGGGCTGGGCAGCGTTGAGGGCGCTGCGAAGGGCGCGTGCGGCGGTGTGGGGCGGTGACGAGAAGGCCCGGGTGCTCCAACTGCTGAGTCTTGCGGCCCTCGACCGTGAGAGCTGCCCCGCTGCGGCCACCGGGCTCCGTGCTGCGCTGCGAACCGCGAGCGGCCAGAACCTCCGTCTGCTCGGCGAGATCCACGCCGACCTCGGATGTACTGCGATCCTCTCGGAGCAAGGAGCGGTCGCGGACCGCCACCTGGCGCTGGCCGAAGGTCTGCTGGAGCGGTGCGGGTCGCGCCGGACGGTGACCCTTGTGAGGGCCAACCGCGCAGTGCTGGCATGTGACCGGCTCGACTGGCGTACTTGCCGCGAACTCACGGTCGCCGCCCGCGACATGCGCGGCGCGCTCGATGACGCAACCACGTGGCTCGGCGAGATCGAGCTGGCGCGTGCCGAACTCGCGCGCGGGAACGTGGTGGCGGTGCAGGCGCTTCTCCCGCAGCTCGACGAGGGTGTGCGGCGCCACGGTGACCACACGACTCTCGTGCAGTCGCTCGCCGCCCTGAAGGTGCATCTGGCGTTGGCCCGCGGAGACCTGGCGGGCGCCCTGGCCACCGCGGGCGGGACGGAGGCCGGGGAACGGGAGCTGATCCTCACGCTCGGGCGCGCAGGGAAGGGGGTCGATCCCCCGATCGGGCTGCCCCAGCGTTGGGGCGTGGCGATCACTGCCCAGCTGCTGGCGGCCTGGCACCGGGGTGATGAGCCCGCCGCTCGGGCGCGCCTTCTGTCCGCCATCGAGCGGACCCCTCGGGAGGCCGCTGTGGGGCTCGCGCGCTTCGCGGCACTGCTTGCGAGCCGAGGCGAGCACCTCCCGACCGAATGGGCGGAGTTCGAGCGGGCCGCCGAGACGGCGCTTGCCGCGGCAGAGCTGGAGGGGTGGGCGGCGATCCTGCGCGGCGCTTGCGGCCTCGACCCGGTGCGGCTGGTGCGTGCGTTGGACGGTATCGTGAACGCCGGGACCGATGCCCTTGCAGCGGCGCGCCTGGAGGTGCTGGCGCGGGCGCTCGACCTGCGGTGGCTGGAGATCTCGCGCGCGGGAGCACCCCTCGGGTCGTGGGGCACGGCGGAGGGCGAGCCGGTCGAGCTCGACGCCGATGGGATCCGGGTGCGCGCCGCGGGACCGATGCACAGCGTGGTCGAGGCGGCCCTCGGGCTCGTCGCGCGTCACCTGGCCACCCGCCCGGAGGACGGTGGGGCGGAGATCGGCAGGCCGGATGGCGAGCTGCTCGGGAAGAGCGCCGCTTTCGAGGCGGTGCGCGAACAGATTGCGCGCTGGGGTCCGCTCCCGCTGACCGTGCTTGTGGTCGGCGAACCGGGGACCGGGAAGGAGCTGGTGGCCCGCGAGCTTCACCGCGAGAGCCGGCGCCCCGGCCCGTTCGTTCCCGTCAACTGTGCGGGGCTCCCTGCGTCACTCCTGGAGGCCGAGCTTTTCGGCGTCGTCAGGGGCGCGTACACGGGCGCCGACCGTGACCGACTCGGGCTTGTTGAGGCGGCGGAGGGCGGTACTCTGTTCCTCGACGAAGTCGGGGAGCTGCCCCCCGAGCTGCAGGGGAAGCTTCTGCGCCTCCTGCAGGGGTTCGAGGTGCGCAGGGTTGGGGCCACCCGCCCGCGCACCGTGGACGTTCGCTTCATCGCCGCCACCAACCGCGACCTGCAGGCGGCAACGGCAGCAGGAGCCTTTCGCCAGGACCTCTACTACCGGGTGGCCGTGGCGGTCATCGAAGTGCCGCCGTTGAGGGAGCGCGCGGAGGACATCGACGTCCTGGCGCGCCACTTCACTGCACGCTCTGCTTCCATCCTCAAACGACCCGGTGTGTGCCTGGCACCCGCGGCGGTGGAGCTGCTCCGGCACGGTTCCTGGCCGGGGAACGTCCGCGAGCTGGAGATCGTGATCATCAGGGCGGTGGCGGCGGCACGTCCCGGCGAGATCCTCGGTCCCGATCGCTTCCATGGTGTGGTCCCGGCGGCTCCGACCGACCGCCGCCTGCCCGCCTGGCCCGAAGCAATGGTGCAGTTCCGCCGCAGCTACTTCACGGCGATCCTGCGGGAGAGCGGGGACAATCGGACGCAGGCCGCCCGTCGGGCCGGGATCTCACGTCAGACTTTGCTCTACCACCTGCGTGAACTTGGAATCCGAGGCCAGGGCAAGGGCTGAGCTACACTCCTCGCGGTGCCCGGAGGGACGCAGGGGTTCCAAGCGTCGGGTGGGCGGGCGGAGCGGACCTCGGACCCCGAGTCAAGCGAGCGGGGATTCACTCCCCGCGAGCGAGGGGGGCGCGGGGGGTCTAGAGCGCCGGTTGGATGGGTGGAGCGGCGCGGGGCCCCCCGAACAAAAAGGTGGCGGGCTGGTTGGGCCCGCCAGGATGAAGGAGGAGGTTGGATGCGTGCGTTCAGGTCGTGGCCGTTTGTACCTGACCGCACCCTTTCCTGAAGCAAACCACATGCCAAATCCTGCCGACTGGGAGCTTTTTCGCAGGCAACGCGAGGCGCTGGTTGTAGATAGCGTCACGGCGGTCGAGGGAGAGCCGCTTGCGCCTCGCACGACGTTGCGGATCGGCGGGCCGGCGCGCGTGCTCCTGCGCTGTGCTACCCGGGATGGTGTGGTAGCGGCGTTGCGGGCCGTCCGTGAGGCCGGCGTTCCTTGGTTGATCCTCGGATTGGGGGCCAACGTGCTGGTACCGGACGACGGTCTCGATGCAGTGGTGCTCACCCTGGTTGGAGACCTGGCCTCTATCTCGCGGGAGGGCACGAGGATCCGCGCCGGCGCCGGGGCCCAGCTTGCACGGGTGGTGCGCGAGTCTCTGAGCGCCGGTTTGGCAGGGGTCGAGTGCCTGGGTGGCATCCCTTCCACGGTCGGCGGCGCCCTCGCCATGAACGCCGGGGCCTACGGCCAAGAGATCCTCAACGTTCTGGCGTGGGTGGAGGTGGTGGAGGACGACCTCACGGTCCGCCGGCTGGAGCGGTGGGAGGTGCACGGGGGGTATCGGTGGAGTGTCCTCGGGAAGGGACGGATTGTCACCTCGGTCGAACTGGCGCTCCGGGCAGAGGATCCCGAGGTGCTGCGGGAGCACGTTCGCAAGGCCCGGGAACAGCGCCAGAGGGCAATTCCCCCGGAGCCCTCGGCCGGGAGCGTGTTCCGTAACCCCACCGGGGACTACGCGGGGAGATTGCTGGAGCTTGCCGGCTGCAAGGGGCTGCGCCGGGGGGGCGCGGAGGTCAGCCAGCGCCACGCCAACGTGATCGTAAACACGGGAGTCGCCACCGCCGCCGACGTCCGCGCACTGGTCGCAGAGATGGCCGGGAGGGTGCACGAGCGTTTTGGCATCAACCTGGCGCTCGAGCTCAAGGTCCTGGACGGGAAGGGGAAAGTGCTCGCCGAGCCGGGATCCCCGCTTGCATGAGGGGCCCCCGTGTGATAGAAAAGCGCCCGCTGTCTACGACGGAGATCGCGAAGGAGACCACTGCATGAATATCGAACAGAAGGTCAAGGACATCATCGTGCAGCAACTCGGGGTGGATCCGGAAAAGGTGAAGGTGGAAGCTTCTTTCGTCGAGGACCTGGGTGCGGACTCCCTCGACACGGTCGAGTTGGTGATGGCTTTCGAGGAGGAGTTCGCGGTCGAGATTCCTGACGAGGAGGCGGAGAAGATCCGCACCGTGGGCGACGCCGTCAAGTACCTCAAGGAGCACGTGAAGGAGTCGTGATGGCGCGCCGGGTCGTCGTGACCGGCGTGGGCCTCGTCTCTCCCCTTGGCGTCGGGACCGAGGCGACCTGGGAGGGGCTGGTTGCCGGCCGTTCGGGAATCGGCCCCATCACCCGCTTTGACGCCAGCAACTTCTCGGTACGTATCGCTGGAGAGGTCAAGGGCTTCTACCCCGGGCTCGTGATGGAGCCGAAGGAGTCGCGCAAGTACGACACCTTCATCCACTACGGCCTGGCCGCGGCCGACATGGCTCTCGAGGCGTCGGGGCTGAAGATTACCGCGGAGAACGCCCCCCGGGTCGGGGTCGTCATCGGATCCGGAATCGGTGGCCTCCCTTGGATCTGCGACAACTACAGCACTCTGGTCGAGAAGGGGCCGCGGAGGGTGTCGCCGTTCTTCATCCCCGGCAGCATCGTGAACATGACCTCCGGTCTGGTCTCGATCCGCACCGGGGCAAAGGGCCCCAACAGCGCGACCTGTACCGCCTGCTCCACGGGGGCCCATGCCATCGGAGACGCATACCTCTACATCCAGCACGGCTACTGCGACGCGGCGATCTGCGGCGGCACGGAGTCGGTCGTCTCACCTCTGACGATCGCCGGGTTCGCCAACATGAAGGCACTGTCGACCCGCAACGAGCAGCCGGAGAAGGCCTCCCGGCCATGGGACCGGGACCGCGACGGTTTCGTGCTCGGCGAGGGAGCCGGAATCCTCGTACTGGAGGAGCTGGAATTCGCCAAGCGGCGCGGGGCAAACATCATCTGCGAAATACTCGGCTTCGGGATGTCCGGGGACGCTTACCACATCACCGCCCCGTCGGAGGACGGCGACGGGCCGGCGCGCGTCATGGCCAACGCCATTCAGGATGCCGGGCTGAAGCCCGAAGACGTGGACTACATCAACGCCCACGGCACATCCACGCCCCACGGTGATCGGGTGGAGACCATCGCCGTCAAGAAGGTCTTTGGCGAGCACGCGTACAAGCTCGCGATTTCATCCACGAAGTCCTCGACCGGTCACCTGCTCGGCGCGGCCGGGGGCCTCGAGACCGGGGTCACCGCGCTCGCGGTCGCGCGCAACGTGGTCCCACCCACGCTCAATTTGGACAACCCAGACGAGGGGTTCGACCTCGATTACACGCCACATCGTTCGGTGCAGCGCGAGGTCAAGGTGGCGATCTCCAATTCGTTCGGATTCGGTGGCACCAACGCCTGCCTAGTGCTCGGCAAGCTCCGGTGAGGCGCGGGCTTGCGCGGACTCGCCGGGACGGCACGCAGGTCTCCGTTCACGCGCCGCCCGCCGGCGGCTGAGGAGGACGACCGATGAAGAGCTGTGTGCTGATGGCGCACGTTCCCGACACCGCATCGGTGATCAAGGTCCCGGGCGCGAGCAATCGCATCGACGAGACGGACATCAAGTGGATCGTCTCGCCGTACGACGAGTACGCGCTCGAGGAGGCGATCCGGCTCAAGGAGGCCCGCGGGGGCGCGGTCACCGTGCTTACGTACGGACCGGAGCGCGCCCAGCAGGGTCTGCGGGAATGCCTTGCCCGGGGCGCGGACGCAGCCGTGCACGTGAAGGGCGGCGATGGGACCTTCGGCGACGCGCTCGCGATCGCGCGCGTGCTCGCCGCCGCGATTCGCAAGGTCGGGCCGTTCGACATCTTCTTTGCCGGGATCAAGGGCGTCGGCAGCGACAACAGCCTCGTGGGTGCGATGGTGGCGGAACTCCTGGATATCCCTCACGTGACGGGTGTCGTCAAGCTCGAGATCGGCGACGGCAAGCTCACCGCGCACCGGGAGATCGAGGGCGGCACCGAGGTCGTGGAGGCTCCGGCGCCGTGCGTCGTGACGGCGCACAAGGGCCTCAACGAGCCGCGCTACCCGTCCCTCAAGGGGATCATGGCCTCGAAGAAGGTGACCATCCAGACCTTTGCCGTTGCGGATCTCGGGCTCGACGAGGGGGCGCTGGCGGCGGCTGAGGCGACCTGCCGCTGGAAGGCGCTCGAGCTGCCGCCCGCCAAGAGCGGCGGCACCGTCCTGAAGGGCGACGAGGACCCGGCGGGTGCCGCGCGGGAACTGGCTCGCCTCCTGCGCGAGCAGGCGAAGGCCATCTAGGAGACGACCATGGCGGGCATTCTGGTTTTCATCGAGCAGCGCAACGGCAACCTCCGCAAGGCGTCCCTGGAGGCGCTCTCGGAGGCCAAGCGGCTGGCATCCGGAGCAGGGCTCGCGGTCAACGCCGTGCTGGTGGGCCACGGGATCGGCACCAAGGCCGCAGAGCTCGGGAAGTACGGCGCCGGCAAGGTGTTCGTGGCGGACGAGGAGAAGCTCGCGCGCTACTCCACCGAGGGGTATGCCGCGGCGGTCCGGGCGGCGGTGGAGAAGTCCTCACCCGTGGCGCTCTTCATGGCGGCCACCGCACTCGGGCGTGACCTCTCAGGACGCGTTGCCGCGCGCCTCGGGTGGGGTTGCCTGGCCGACGTGGTCCGGGTGCAGGTCGAAGGGGGCGCGGTGGTCGCCACGCGTCCCGTGTACTCCGGGAAGGCGCTCGCCACGGCGGACGGGGCCGGCAAGCCGGTGGTCGTGACGCTGCGTCCCAACGTTTTTCCCGCCGGCATCGGTGAGGGAAAAGCAGAGGTCGAAGCGCTTCCTCAGGTGGCCGGCGATATCCGCGCTGTCGTCAGGGAGATCCTGGCGAAGGAGGGCGGAGAGCTGGACGTCGCCGAGGCGGACGTCATCGTGAGCGGGGGCCGGGGCATCAAGGGACCGGAGAACTTCGCCCTCATCCGCGATCTCGCCAAGCTGCTCGGCGCTGCGGTCGGTGCCTCCCGTGCCGTGGTGGATGCCGGGTGGATCGACCACGCCCACCAGGTCGGCCAGACCGGCAAGGTGGTTTCCCCCTCGCTCTACATCGCGTGCGGCATCTCGGGGGCGATCCAGCACCTGGCCGGGATGTCATCCTCGAAGCTCATCGTGGCGATCAACAAGGACCCCGAGGCGCCGATCTTCAAGGTCGCGGACTACGGGATCGTGGGCGACCTCTTCCAGGTCGTCCCCCCACTCATCGAGGAGATCAAGAAGCTCAAGGCCGAGGTGTAGAAAGCACGCACGAGGGACGAGGCGTGATGCATGAGTGCCCGGGCAGCTCCCGGGCCCTTGTACCTCGTGGTTTGGGCGTCCGGAGTTAGTGTCCTTAACTCAAGGCTTTCGGCCCCCGCCCCCTGCCTGCCGTCCGGATATCCCACTTTCGTGGGATTGCGTTGGGGGGGGTGCCGTTTGAGAGTGGTCGAGCAAGGTGGAAGCTGGCCGCTCCTTCCGGTGGTGCCCCGCACCACCAATTTTTTTCCCCGCGAGCGGAATTTCTCCTTTTACTGCGTGAGGCTTGTTTCTTGCCCCGCGGGCTCGGAGCGGCCGCTCGGGCCGGGCGTTGAGCCCAGCCCTCCGGCACGCCTGCGCGTGCGACCGAGCAGGGACGTCCCGCGGCGGGGCCCCTCGCTGTTCGCCTGAAGCCGCGCCAGCGACACCCCACCGCGAGACGCCCGCTCGGTTCCCGCAGGCTCCGGCGCGATGGCTCCTTCCGCCCGCGGGGCGGATTTCACCGCCACCCCCTGAGCTGCCAGCGGCCTGCTCAACTCCCATCGAGGCCCGTTGGGTGGGGGGCTTTCAATTCGCCTGGCGGGTGTGAGCGGCCATGCCTCCGGAGGCCACGGGGTCCCCAGCGTGCGGACCCGGGGTGGGGTCTCGGGGACGCGGCTGTATGCGAACGCCGAGGGGCCTCGCCCCGGGACACACTGCTGGGTCGTGGCCGGAGGAGTCTCGGCGCGCCACGAGCGTGGGCGAACAAGCGCCGAGCGGCCGCACACCCGCCGGGCAAAACAAGACCTCCACGGAGTGGAAAACAAGACGTCACCCGGCCACCCGCGCCAGCGGCAAGGAGGGACTACTGCCGGGCGGCCTTCCGCAACTCCTCGAGGATCTCCCTTTCGGCCAGGGCGTGTGACGAGCGGACCTCGTCCCACGCGCCGTCGGCCCGGGCGAGGAGCGCCTTCGCCCGGACCGGGTCGGTGAGCCCGGGCAGGTTGGTGCACACGTTTTGATAGGCACCCGCGGCCGAGGCGCGCGCCACCTGGGCCCCGGTGCCCGCGTCAGAGCGGGAGGCCTCGAGGCCGATGCGGGCCACCTCGCGGCAGAGCTCGATCACCTCCGGGCATGCCTCCAGGACGCCGAGTGGGACCTCGATGGCAGCGACCGTAGCCTCGGCGATCGCGCGCTCGCGCGCCGTCTGCTCCTCGGGCGTTCCCTTGGGCAGACGCATGGCCTCGAGGAGGGAGTCGAACGCCTCGGTGTCGGCATCCACCGCCGCCAGCATGCGGTCCTTGATCTCCTGCCCGCGCACCGCGATCGCGTCGAGCCTGTCCCGATGCGCCTCGAAGCCCTTTTTGGCGTGCGAGAGGCTGGCAACCATGGCGGCAAGGGCGGCACCCAGCGCACCTGCCAGCGCGGCGACCGAACCGCCGCCGGGTGCGGGCGAGTCGGTGGAGAGCTCGTCCGTGAAAGCCTGCAGCGCCATCGAGACCAGGCGCCCCGAGGTTTCCAGACGATACTCGATGACGCGCACGGCGGGGTCGAACGCCTTTACCTCGGAAAGGCCGAGGGTTCGCATCGCCACGTGGATGAGGGAGCCCTCGGGCACGCCGGCGGAACGGCCCATCTGCCTGAGGTAGTACCGACCGGCCGCCACCAGTGCCGACTTGGGCACGAGGCCGACCAACTCGGAGCCGGTCACCCGCAGCCCGCGCTCGCGGGCGCGTTCGTCGCAAGTGTCGAACGCCACGTGCAGCGGTGTGACGTCCAGGTCCGTGAGGTTCATCGAGATCTGGGCACATCCGAACTCCGGGATCACCCACCCCACCGCCTTCACGGACCTGAGGAGGCCGGGATCCCACAGCGGGTTGCCCGCGTCGTCCAGGACCGGCTGGCCGTGCTCGTCCCGCCGCATGCGACCCTTCTCGCGCACGTCGAGGGCGACCCGCGTGGCAAGGCGCTTGTCCAGCGTGTTGAGGTTGACGTTGAAAGCGACGAGGAACTTCCGGGCGCCGATTACGGTTGCCCCCGAGCGCGCAACAGGGGAGGAGGGACCGAAGTCCGGCTTCCAGGCGCGGTCCTTGAGCTTCTCGGCGAGTCCCTCGTACTCGCCGGCGCGGACGTCCGCCAGGTTTCGGCGGCCGGGGTTCGAGGCCGCGGACTCGTAGAGGTAGACGGGGATGCCCAACTCGCTACCCACGCGTTGGCCGAGGCGACGCGCGAGCACCACACATTCGTCCATCGTGACGCCGGAGATCGGCACGAAGGGAACGACGTCCACCGCCCCCATCCGGGGGTGGGCCCCGTGGTGGGCGCTCATGTCGATGAGCTCGACGGCCTTCACGGCCAGCCGGAACGCGCCCTCGAGCACCGCCTCGGGCTCGCCGACGAACGTGATGACCGTGCGGTTGGTCTCCGCGCCGGGGTCCACGTTGAGCACCGTGACCCCCGGGACGGACGCCGCGGCCTTCGCCGCCGCCTCGTACACCTCCGGCCGCCGCCCTTCCGAGATGTTGGGGACGCACTCGACGAGCTTCACGCGGCGGCCCTCCTCACTCGCAGAAATCTAGCGTGTTTTGTAGCTTTCTGCCAGCAGCAGCACCGAATGGACCGCTGGCGAGCACATGTAGTGAACCCTCACGTTCGGAAGGCAAATATGTTCAGCTGGAGGTCCATGCCGCAGGACAGTGGCCGCGCTCTGAAAGGGACCTCGGCAGTTAGGGCCTCCTTCACGTGGTACCGGAATCCGGCCGTACGAAGCATGCCCAGCAGGGCATCGAGCCTCTGTTCCTCATCGACAAAGGAGTGGTATTCCAAGAACATGCGCTCAACGTTTCCCAACAAGTCTGCGCAGTCCGCGACTACCTCGACCTCTGCGCCCTCGATGTCAAGCTTCAGAAAGTCAACTTCACCACCAAGGTAGTCCTTGAGGCGCACCGAGGAAACCTGGACGAGGCCCTGCTCGTCGCAAGGCTTGGCAATCCTCCCGCCATACGCCCCTTCGCTCCAAAAGCTCACCAGTCCTTCGCGGACCCACACGGCACGGTTGTGGAGTTCGATTCCCGAGAAGCCTCGAGCGCCAATGTTGCTCTCGAGTGCGGCGAAAACCGCCTGATCGGGCTCAAATGCGATGATCCGACTGGCCGGGTATAGCTCTTTGAAGAACAGGCAGCTGAGGCCGATGTTGGCCCCGCAGTCGATGATGAGAGGGTTGGGCCTCGAGGCTGGGAACTCGTACAGTCGGTTGCGGAAGATCTCCTCCACGCCCACGAGGAAGCTGTTGGCATCGACTAGAGTGAGTTCCCTTTTGAGGAACGTGGTGGTGGTCGGCAAGTAGCGCGGCAGACGCCCGAGCCGCAGGCGTTCGGCCAGGGGCATCCCAAAGCGATTCTCCCGAAGAACCTCCAGCGCGTGCGCGAGTCGGTGGATCAGCACCATGGGTAGTCCCATTGGTTTGGTGGCCGCGGTCCTGTCTTGTCGACGGGAAGAACCGGGGTCATAGGCGTGCCACTGCCCGAGTCAAGGCTAACTCAAAGAGTTCAGCCGATCGCGGCCAGGTCAACTCGCCTACCCGCTCCAAACCGCGCCGGGCAAGGCGCACGCGCAGGCCATCATCCGCTAGGAGGCGCAACGCCGCCTCTGCCATTGCGGGCACGTCTCCCGGTGGTGTTAGGAGGGCGCTCCCCTGATTCTCGGCGTACTCTGCCCGCGCCGGAATGTCACTGGCCACAAGCGCGGCTCCACACGCCATCGCCTCGCACGCCGGCAGGTCCCAGCCCTCGGTCAGCGAGGGGGCGAGGAACACTTGAGCCCAGTTGTAGATGCCCCGCAGTTCGCGGGGCGGAGGGTTGAGCCTTTCGCGGATCCAGATTGGCCTGCCTGCCGGCAGCGGGCGTGTGCAGAACATTTGGACCTCGAGCCCAGGGATCTGTTCCCGCACCTTCTCCACTGCCTGGAGGGCAAAAGCGGTTCCTTTCCAGGGCTGATCGTGGCCCATGAAGGCCACCGTCGGTGCCCGGCGCTCCTCGGGCGGCGTCTCGAGGAAGAACAGGTCCTGGTCGACGGCGTTGGGGACCACATCGCACTCCTGACCGATGGCGTGCAGCTCCCTGGCCATCCAGTGCGCAACGGCAACCTTGTGCATGGGAAGTAGCCAGGCCGCGACCGCATCCTCGCGGGACCCGTCCCAGGCATCGAGGTGCTGGACCAGTGCAACCTTTGCGCCGGCGTTCGGCGGCAGGGTCGCGATCGCGGAGAACAGCCTCCATCCGGTGGCAACAATGGCGTCACTCTGACCCACCCATTTGGGAGAGATCGAAGGGATCAAGCGCAGACGCACTCCTTGCGGAATTGGGAGCCACGTCGCAGGGCGGTAGTCACGCAGAATCCAGTGCTTGACCCAGCTAAGTCCACGCAGGAGAGAACTCCGGTGGGCGGTGTCCGACCCGACCCAGCCCGTGGGGTGCAGAATGCGGACATCATGACCGCGCAGCGCAAGGCCCTCGGCCAAGCGGTAGGCGACCCGGATCCCGCCTACCGGCACCGAGGCTGGCCCCGGCAAGAGGAAAGTGACCCTCACCGCCCTCACTCTACCTTAGTGATGCCATCGGATCGTGCCGGCTTGCGGTGCTGTTCGCGGTCGGAGGAGTCGTCACGCGCGGCCCATGCCGCGCCGCGGACCCGCACGAAGGAGGCGTTGTATTCCCCACGCGTCTTCAAGAGAGCGCGCAGCCGACCTACCTGTCCTTCTGCTGAGAGTGCAATGGGATTTCCCTCTCCTGCCCTTGAGAACAGGCGGAACAACGTCTTCGGGTGAGTGACGAAGTGCTTGAGCACCACGGCCGACTGCCACTCCCAAGTGTGGCGGACCCATGCCCTGCCTTTGGGCGGAATCGGCTCCAGGGCGGCGTAGTAGGGGTCAGTTCCAACAGTGCTCGCCCCAAAAGCCCGGTGTAGGCGCCGAAGGTAACTCCAATGGAGCCGCCAGCTTGGCAGGAAGTGCGTGAGCCGGAGGCGGGGTTCGTAGCGCAACCGCCATCCGGCCAGGCGTAGCGCGAGACAGAGCTCTGTGTCGCCGGCTCCACTGAGTGCGGAGCCAGTACGATCACGGAGAAGGGGGACAAAGCCACACTGCTGAAGCCCGTGCCATGCCGCGAGACGGACGGTTAGGCCAGCGCCCCACAACGACGGTGCATTGGTGTCCGCAGTGTCGGGTGAGGGACCCTGCGGTCCCACTGCAAAAGACCATTTGTAGGCGTCGAACCAAGCGGGCGGGCGACCGTCAAACGCCACTTCGTTGAAACCCCCGCATGCGGCCAACTCGGGATCCCTGTCAAAGACCTCGTGGGCGGTTCGTAGCCAGTCGGGCGAGACCCAGTTGTCATCGTCAATGAAACTCACCACCTGGTAGCACGCCTCAAGGAAACCGCGCCAACGCGCGTTGCTCAGGCCTAGCGCCGACTCGTGCACGATCCGGAGCGGCACCTGGAAGTCCGTGGGCCAAGCGGAACGGGCGACCTCGGCTGTGGCGTCGGTTGAAGCGTTGTCCACTAGAAGCGCTTCCCAAGGAAGTGCGGGGTCACCGCGTTGTGCTAGCAGGTGTTTGAGGCACATGCGGATACGATCCGCCGAGTTGTGACAGCAGATGGCGACTGTGACACCACGACGCGCATCCCGGTGGCGGGGATCAGCTTGCCTCATCACAAACTGCCCGGTAGAACCCGACCATCAGGGGGAGGACCCGCTCCCAACTGAACTTCTCCCGGATCCATCGGCGGGCCTCAACACGCATGCTGTCCAGTTGTCTTGGGCTACGCAGCAGCGTGGCAATTGCCCGCGAGAACGCCTCATGGTCTCCCGGCGGGACCAGGAGACCAGTCCTCCCGTGTGTCACGATCTCCGGCAAAGCGCCGACATTGGTCGCGATCACGGGGCAACCGGTTGCCATTGCCTCCAGCGCAACGTACGGGAAGTTCTCCCAGGGCGACGGGATGATGCTCAACGTTGCCCGCTGATACAGCGAGGGAAGGTGTTCTCGTGGAACATGATCAAATGCGAGACGGGACCTTGCTTGCTCGGGGGCTGCACGAGTGAGACGAGTGCGCCACGAAACCTGGTGCTCGTCGAAGCGGTCGTCGCCGACGAAGCGGAAGGTGACATTCGGAAACTCATTGAGCACCGTCGGTATAACCCGTTCGACCAGGTCGATCCCTTTGCGGCGTTCCAAGCGGCCGACGTAAAGCACCTCAGGTGGTTCCGCACGACCCGGACCTTCGTCCCAGTCCGAGGCCGTGATCCCGTTCGGAACGACGCACAAACGTTTCGTGCGAATGATCGGCAACCACGAACAGGCCTCGTCCACAATGGCACGCGCTGGTGCCGAGAGGGCGTCGGCACCGGCAATTGCCAGCCTCTCTCTCAGGTAGGCTAAACGGTGCTGCCAGGTGGGGATCACACCGGTAAACCGGTTCAGCAAGACCGATGGCGAATGAAGACGCACGACCAACCGGGGTCGCCGCGGGAACACCTTGACGAAGAGACTGTCCGCACCGTACTCCGCGGCCTCCACAATATCGAGGCCGACCGTGCGGTGAATCTGTTGTACGCGACAGGCTGCCCGCCACGCAAAACTGGGCCATGCCGCGGGAAGTCTCCAGAGCACCCTAAGGTGGTCCCATGACCGCCAGACCCTAAGGTGGTGTATTTCCACTCCGGAGTCCACAAACAGCTTCTCTTTCCCGCTGGTGCACGTGACTACCCATACACGGTGGCCTGCTTGCGCAAGGGCCCTGGACAACTCGAAGCTGTATGTTGCGACACCTCCCCAACCTGTTTCCGGTGGGAACTCATGGCTCACGAGGCAGATGTTCATTTCGCTCAACCGGTGATGTCCGTACTGCATTTTCTGGCACAGACGATGTAGGTCACAGAGCGAGGCGACGGCTTGGCGAGGGGCTCGATCACAAAATCCCCGTGCACTGCTCTTGACAGGAGTGGGGAGGAGGGTCGGAGTGACCAGACTTTGCGTCCAAGGAGCTTTCGTAGCGCGTTCTCGATTCCGAGGAACCTGCTATAGCAGATGACTTCTTCCACACGTCCGAGTTGATCAAGGAGGTCCAAGAAGCGGCTGTACGAGGGCGAATGGGACTGCGAGAACAACTCCGTGATCTCAAACCCGCCGCTCCTGATGGTCTCGGCGAGTTCGTCGTACGTCATCTCAATCTGGTGGTGGGGATTGGAAGGCTTTTCGCGCCGCATAGTGAATTCTTTGTTGGGAGAACTGCAAATGAAGAGTCCCTGGGGGCGAAGAACCCGACAGACCGCAGTAACAAAGTCACGGACTTGGTGGAGGTGTTCTATGGTCTCGAAGGAGACCACCGCGTCGAAGCTCCCGTCCTTGAAGGGAAGTTCCACAGCGTTGGCACAAGCAAAGAAGACACCGTTCGCGGAGAACAGTCGCCGGCCGATTGCGATGCAGTCTAAAGCGAGATCCGCGGCGACTGCGGCCCTTGCCCGGGCATGCATCAGTAACTCGGACCCATAGCCCACACCAGAGGCAACATCGAGCACCGCCAGCCCCCTGCAGCGCTCGGCAGCGAACTCGTAGCGCTGTCGGTGCTCCAAGTAGTACATCTCCCAGGCGATTTCACCGGGCATGATTCTCTCCGGCACCCTGCTAGTCACGGAGCCTCCCGAGTTTTTCTGCACGCCAATGACATCTTGGCCGGACAATCCCTACCCAATCGCCGAGGTAGTCACCACGGGTTGAGCCATCGTCGTAGGTGGAAAGCGAAACGGCGCCAGCCGCTGCCGCGCGCACGAACCTTGTCGATTCGACCAAGAGAGCGTCCACGACGTAAAGCCCGTCGTTCAATACATGTGCGGGAACGGTGCAAGTTGCCTGATATGTGCCGCTTGAATAGAGCCGGTGGCCGTACTCCGGATCCTCGTAGTTTGCGGTTGAGAAGATCGTGACGCCAAGGGTGCTCTTCACGACAAAGACCGGATTCAGGCGTATGCCCTCTTGGTTGACCTCGAACCTCAAGACCAGCAGGATCGGGTCGGATAGTGCGAGGCTCTCACGGGGTTCGCCCATTGTGTTTGTCACAGCCACCGAGAGGATCCGAACACTGTCGTCACCCGGTGCAGTGGCGACCGGCCAGGTTTTGGTAGCCCCCCCGAGACCACCAAGCGAGTTGAGGAAGGAATCCACGACAACACCGACGCCGTCGACTTGCGCCACTCGCCCAGTGTCCAGCCAGATTGCGCGTTGGCAAAGGCGCCTGATAGCGGTCATGTCGTGACTGACGAAGAGCACGGTCCGGCCCTGGTTGGCAACCTCACCCATCTTGCCCAGGCACTTCTTTTGGAAGGATACGTCCCCCACCGCGAGCACCTCGTCCACGAGGAGGATCTCCGGCTCGAGGTGCGCCGCCACGGCAAAGGCGAGCCGGAGGTACATTCCGGTGGAGAAGTGCTTCACCGGTGTGTCAACGAACCTCTCCACCTCTGCAAAGGCGACGATCTCGTCGAACTTGCGCTCGATCTCAGCGCGCTTCATGCCGAGGATGGCACCGTTCAAGTAGATGTTCTCCCGGCCCGTCAACTCCTGGTGAAAACCGGTGCCGACCTCGAGGAGGCTGCCGACCCGGCCGCACACCTCGACCCGGCCGCGGGTCGGCTCGGTGATCCGCGAGAGGATCTTGAGGAGAGTGCTCTTGCCGGCACCGTTGCGGCCAATCACCCCGACCACCTCACCGCGCATGACCTCAAAGGAGACGTCATCGAGCGCCCAAATTGTCTCGGGCAGGCGCCGGCCGCCTTTTTGGAAAGGCGCCACCAGGCTCCTCATGATGGTCTCGCGTAGCGACTTGTACCTCTGGCGCTCGCCGATGCGGTAGAGCTTCGAAAGTCCCTGGACTCGGATGGCGACGTCTGTCACTGGTCGCTCCGGGTGTCGAACCTGATGAGCGTTGTGGGAGGCGCATTACACGACATCGGCGAACGACCTCTCGACCCGTCGGAAGTAGTAGACGCCCGAGATCAGCAGGGCAAGGCTGGTCACGGTGCTGGCGGCGATGAGCGAACCCGGGCTCGTCGGGGCGTCGAGCATCGCCCACCGAAACCCTTCCACGACCCCGGTCATGGGGTTGATGCCCCATAGCCACGGCGGCAGCCCCAGACGTTGCAGGCGGGGTGCCAGAGTGCTCGCGGGGTAGATCACGGGAGTCACAAACAGCCAAAGCTGGACGAGAAAGGGCACGACGTGGCGGACGTCGCGGTACTCGACGTTGAGCGCGGACAGCCACAGTCCCACGCCGGTCGCCGCCACCAGGGCCAGCAGGGCGAGGAGAGGGACCGTCAACACTGCTACGCTCGGCCAGATCCCGTAGTACCACAGCATGGCGGCAAGCACGGGCAACGCCACCGCGAGGTCCACGAGCCCCGAGAGCACCGCCGCGATCGGGATGACCAGCCTCGGGAAGTAAACCTTGGTGATGAGCTGCGCGGAACCGACGACGCTGTTGGAGGACTGCGAGAGCCCCTGCGCGAAGAACGTCCACACCAACAAGCCGGCGTACGAGAAGAGCGGATACGGCAGGCCGTCGGATGCGATTCCCGCGAGACGGCCGAAGAAGACCGTGAACACGGCTACCGTCATCAGAGGCTGCAGGATCGCCCACGCGGCTCCGAGCGCGGTTTGCTTATACCGCACCTTGACGTCCCGCCAGACCAGGAAATAGAGCAGCTCGCGGTACGCCCACAGTTCCCCGAGGCGGAGCGCGGCCAGTCCTCGCGTCGGCTCGATCACCACGAGCGGCAAGGGCTCCGCGCTGTTCATCCTCCCTCAAGGATACGCGGCTCAGGCTGCGGCGCGCCAGTCCGACCCTGCCTTGCGGGGTACCATAGAGGGGCGTGGGTGACGAGCACCGCTCGGTGGCTTCGGTTCTCGAAGCAGCGCCGCCTCCTCACGGAGTCGGGCGAGCCTCTCGTCTGATCACGGCGACCGTGGTCGCTCTGCTTACCGTGATCATCATGGTCGCGAGGCTCCACACCTACGACGAGCCGCTGGAGCGCGATCTCGCGACGTATGCGGTGATCGCCCACGGCCTGCGCGACGGTCGCGCACTCTACTCGGACCTGTGGGACCACAAGCCGCCGGCGATCCACGTCACCTACTGGGCCGCCGAGGTGGTGGCCGGCTTCGGACCCGGTTCGGTCTACCTGCTCGGCGTGCTCGCCGCGGTGGCGACGCTCCTCGGGGTCCTCTGGGCGGGACGGACGCGGCGTCTGGGCGTGGTTACAGGGCTGTGGGCCGCGGCGTTCTGGGCCGTGGCCGCCGGCGACCTCACGCTGCAGGGAAACCAGCCCAACACCGAGGTCTTCCTCAACGCCTGCCTGATCTGGGCGTTCGCGCTGCTGGCGGGGATGCGCGCCTCCAAGGCTGACAGGGCCCGGGTCATCGTGGCCGGCGCCCTGCTGGCGCTGGCCACGCTCTACAAACCGGTCGTCGCGGTGTGCGCCGCCTTCCTCGTCGGCGCCCATGTGGCATCCCCCCCGGGGGGCGCGCCGGGCAGGCGTCGGGCGCTTGCCGATGGCGCCCTCATCGTCGCAATCGGGGTCGCCACCTGGATGTTCGTCGTCGGTTACTTCGCGCTGACGCGAAGGCTCGCCGATTTCGCGGGCGCCGTCTTTACCTACAACGGCTTCTACGCCGACACGCTGGTCTGGAACCTGCTTCAGGGCCTGGCCCCCTGGAACCTGCTGCCCGGCGCGATGGTCTCGCTCCTCCCGCTGGTGACAGTCTCGCTCCTCGGCCTCACGCTCGTCCGCTGGAACCAGGTCCCGCGCGAAACGGTGCTGCTCCTGGCCATGGCCGCCTCGGTCCTCGTCGCGATCGCCGCTCCAGGCAAGTTCTACGCGCACTACTACCAACTTTGGCTGCCGGTTGTGGCGGTGGGCGCCGCCTGGGCGCTCGCGGCTCTCGACCGGCTCGCGGGGGCGGGCGCAAGGCTCCTGCACACCGGAGGCATGCTGCTCGTGGGCGTTCTGGCGATGATTCAGCTCCCGAGCTACACGCTCTCGGCCGATGGGTGGGCCCAGACCAAGTACGGTGCGATCGTCGTGGATACCGAGAGGACCGCGCGGGTGATCGAGGGCCTGCTGCGCCCCGGAGAAACCTTCTATCACTGGGGCTCCGAGAGCGGGCTGTACTTCTACACCGGGCGCAAGCCACCCACGGGTGTGCTGTTCATAGAACCCCTGCTCGAGGGTCCGTGCGCCCAGGCCCTGAGCAGGAGAGTGCTCGCCGATCTCGCCCACGACCCGCCCGAATTGGTGGTGATCCGGCCGCAGCCCGGCGCGGGGTCACTTCCGGCGCACCCGGTTGTGCGCTGGATCCTGAGCCAGTACCGACCCCTGCCCGACCGGTTGCAGCCGTACCAGTTCGTGCTGCTGGCCCGAGCAGGGGGTGCGCTGGAGGGCCGGTTGGCCCGTCTCGCACGTGTGCCGTAGCGCCCCGGCCGATGCCGCAGGGTGGCTCTAGGGCAGGTGCGCCCCGTAGATGATGCGCGTGCGCGACCCGGCCTCCCGCGTTGTGCGGGCCAACTCGCCGAGTCGGGGCGCCTCGAGCGAGAGCCAGGAGAAACCCCCGGTGCGGTGGGCGAGTACGGCGCCGTCGCTCTCACGGAAGCGCTGCTCGCCGTCGTCGAATCGGCGGACCGACACTTCCTCGCGCCCGAACACCCACTCGAAAAGCGCAGCGGCATCCGCCAGCGCATAGGGGTCCGAGTGCCGCGGGAAGAGGAGCTTGGGCATGCCGAGCGGGCTCGTGGTGATGTCCCGGAGCGGGTTGTCGTTCTCCTCGCGCACGACGAGGATCGGTCGCTGGAGCGGGAACCGGTCGAGGCAAGCGCGCGCCTCCCCAAGCAGCGTGCGGTGTGCCTCCGAAACACGCCTCAGATCGTTGAGATCGGCACGCACCGCGACGGCACCCGCGACGAGCACGAGGGCGAGAACGACGACGGCCGCCACCGCTTCGACGGCTCGCCAGCCGGAGCGGGTCTCCCTCACGAGTTCCTGAGCCGCGCCGGCGAGCAGCAGCAGGAACCCGACATAGGGGATGGAGGTGTAGCGGGTGGGCAGGTACGGCACGAGCAGCGTGGGCAGCATCGGAAGCAGAAGCAACGCCGCTCCGACGATCGCTGCCGGGTTGTGCCGCCGCAGGCCAAAAACCACCACGAACGCCGTCGCCACCACCGCCACGACCCCGGCTGCCGAGAGCGAAAAGGCCAGCGGAGCGAGCCCCTCGAGGACGAGAAAGGCGGCAAGCTGGTGCGGCACCTTCAAGAGCGGGCGCAGGGAACCCTCGTAGTAGTTCTTGCTGCCCGGGAATGCGAGGAAGTAGATCACCGCGTACGCCAGGGCGAGGGCCAGGAATGGCAGAGCGGTACGCAGCGCGCGCCTGAGATCGGTCTTGCGGAACCCAAACTCGAGGGCGCACACCAGCCCCGGTGTGATCACCCATGTCTCCTTGGAGAGCAGCGCCAGCGCCGTGAACCCCGCCGCCGCGACACCCCCCCCGGTGCGCCAGCGCTGCCCGGGTCGCGGCCAGGCGAGGATCATCCCCAGCCATGCGAGGAGCAGCAGGTCCTCGAAACGGATGGCCACGGAGGCCGCGGGCTCCTCGGAGAACGGCGAGGTGGCCCAGAGCAGCCCGAGCGCCCAGCCGACGAGCCACGGCAGCCCCAGCCTCCGCCCAACGAGCGCGAGACCCACGCCTGCCAGGCCGTGGAGGAGCAGGTTGGTGAGGTGATACCCCAGCGGGCGGTAACCCCAGAGGATGCGATCGAGCGCCAACGTCCAGGTGCTTGCCGGTCGGTAAAACGTGTCGAGGTCGGCGAAGAGCAGCATCGGGCGGTGCATCGCCAGATGAGCGTGCTGGACCCACTGGTAGTCGTCGCCGGCGAGCTCAAAACGCAACGCGGGTGCGTACAGCCACAGGGTCGCGATGACGACCACCGAACCCGGAAGGACGACTCGCAGCCACCGCACGCGGCCATTCTCCCACGCGCGTTGTTGTCACGGCGGTCCGCTCGCCAAACGGGGGGTCGTGGGCTACGCTCGGGAGAGGATGAGCTCGAGCGAGGCCAGCGGTAGGAGGGACCGCGGGTGGCTGGCCGCCCTGCTGTTAGTGGCGGTCTGTGCCGCGGTCGTGGTGGTCTACCTGCCGGCGTTGAGCCTCGGACCGGTGGCGGAGGACCTTCAGTGGGCGCTCAAGGGAGCGACCACCCCGCTCCACCCGGAAAGCCTCCTCAAGCCGTTCCACCAGCACCTGCGGCCGGCGGGAAACCTCTTCTTCGCGGCTTCGGTGGCCCTTTTCGGAAGGCAGTGGGTCGCCTACCGCGTGGTGCAGCTCGCGCTCGTGCTCGGACTGGCCGTGCTGGCGTGGTGCCTGACGCGCCGCACCCTGGCATTACCGCCTCCGGGTGCCGCCTTGGTCGTCGGGCTCTGGCTGATCTCGCCGCTCTCCGACGACGTGGTCTTCATCACCAACCAGGTCAAGCAGGTGCTTCTCGCGCTGGGCGTTGTGGGCGTGCTGCTTCTGCGCGAGGGCTCACCCACGCCGGCACGGCGGCTCGGGATAGTCGGTTCGGCGGTGCTGGCCGCCGCCGCCAAGGAGGAGTGGGTCATTCTGCCCGCACTCGTGCTGGCACAGGACGTGCTGCTGCTCTCGGTCCCGTGGCGCCGTGCCCTGCGGC